>CEPV01001259.1_pt1 | contig 27001 bp, 24 predicted proteins | sample 530451 | NCBI WGS metagenome assembly CEPV01 (sample SAMEA2620097, study PRJEB7988) | marine metagenome | isolation source: saline water (ENVO:00002010), including
TGGCACCCGAGCAGTGGCACCTGCTCCAGCCCAACTGGCCCTCAGACCGGGTCACCGATCCCGCTGGCTAGCGTCGCGACCATGCCAGCCCTGATCCACCGGGACCACGCCGCATGAAGATCGGCGTCATCTGTCCGTACAGCCTCACCCTGCCCGGCGGCGTGCAGGGCCAGGTCCTCGGCCTCGCACGCAAGCTGCGGCTGGCCGGCCACCCCACCCGTGTGCTCGGGCCCTGTGACGGCCCACCACCCGACTCGGGCGTCACACCGCTCGGCAACAGCCTTCCAACCGCAGCCAACGGCTCGATGGCGCCCATAGCCCCCGACGTTCCCTGCGCCCTGCGCACCATCCGTGCCCTCAACGACGAGGACTTCGACATCCTCCACCTCCACGAACCCCTCGCACCCGGCCCAACTGTCACCGCCCTGTTCATGGCCGGCTCGGTGGTAGGGACACCCATGGTCGGCACCTTCCACGCCGCCGGCGGCAGCCTCGCCTACAAGGTCCTCAACAAGCCCGTCACCAGGCTGCGCCAGCGCATGGACCTGACCGTCGCCGTATCAGAGGACGCGGCCGCCATGGCCGGAGACGCCCTGGGCGGCGAGTACGAGGTCCTCTTCAACGGCGTCGAGGTCGACCGCTGCCAGGCTGCCCGACCGTGGCCGACAACCGGACCGACCGTCTTCTTCGTCGGTCGCCACGAACCACGAAAGGGCCTCGATGTTCTCCTCGAGGCCATGAACCACCTGCCGTCCGACGTGCGGCTCTGGGTGGCAAGCGACGGCCCCGAAACCGAACGGCTGAAGGCACTCGTGGCCGGCGACCACCGGATCGAATGGCTGGGACGCATCAGCGAAGAGGAAAAGCTCTCCCGCATCCGCGGTGCCGACGTGTTCTGCGCACCATCCCTGCGCGGCGAGTCCTTCGGAATCGTCCTGCTCGAGGGCATGGCATGCGACACCCCCGTGGTGGCCAGCGACATTCCCGGCTACCACAGGGTCACCCAGGGCGGAATCGACGCCATGCTCGTCCCACCGGGCGACAGCGTGGAACTCGCCGGGGCCATCTCCAAGGTGATGGCCAACCCCGACCTGGTCTCGAGCCTCGTCGAGAACGGCTCAACCCGGGCCGACGAGTTCTCGATGCGCCGCCTGGCCGACCACTACCTCGAAATCTACCGAAGGGTTCTCGACGCCGCCTGAGGGTCAGAACCCCGCCGATGTTGGGGTGTCGGCTGGAGTGGCACCCGGCGGGCTTATCATGCGGGCGACATGATGAGACCCCACCTCAAGACCCCGGCGGCCGTGGCAGTTCTACTGCTCAAGTTCGCCGTGACCCTGATCCTTCTCGCAGCCGGCACGGGCCCGCTCGTAGCTGTACCGGCAGGGATCGTCGTGGGGACGCTGATCATCTGGATCACCAGTAGGCGGGCAGCGGCAATGGTGCTGGGCTCCATGGGCGGCAGGCCCGCCCAGATAGGCGAGTTTCCGAGGCTGCACAACGTCGTCGAGGGCCTCTGCCACACCCACGGCATCGACAAGCCGGACCTGTGGGTGCTCGACTCCAAGTCGGGCAACGCCGCAGTGGTTGGCGACCGCCGGTCCGCCACGATCGTCGTCACGACCGGAGCCACCGACACGCTCTCGCTCATCGAACTCGAGGCCCTCATGGCCCAGGCCCTGGTGCGGTGCCGCGACCCCCGTCTGGCCGACGAGACCCTGGGTGCCGTTATCGCCCGCGTGCCCGGCGCCTCCTTCATCACGAGCCGCTTCAACGACATCGACCGCACCGTCCGCACCGACATGGCCGGTGCCAAGCTGACCAGATACCCGAACGGAATGCAGTGGGCGCTCAAGGCCCTCGCCGAGATGGGCACCGTCGTCGACGGTTTCAAGCCGGCCAACGCACACCTGTGGCTGCTCCAACCCGATGGAACCACCGAAACTGCCACCGCCATCCACCCAACCGTCGAACTGCGCGTCGACGCCCTCGGAGAACTCTGATCACATGAGACACCGCGTCCGCTCCGCCCGAATCCCGGTCCTGCTCGCCGCAGCACTCCTGGCCGCCTCCTGCAGCAGCACAGAGACCTCCTTTCCGCCGACCACCCCGCCGCCGACCACCGCGGCCCCGTCAACCGCTGCGCCCGACACTGCGGTGCCTGCGGCGACAGACGCGCCATCCGTCGAGGAACCGGCACCAACGGCCACCCCCGACACGGCAATCCCCGATACAGCCGCCCCCGATACAGGCACCCCGGCCCCCGACGCTCCCGCCACCACCGAACCACCACCATCCACCACAGAGACCCTCGTGCCGTGGACCGGCGCCCACCACCCGCTCACCGGCCTTCCGGCCGTCAACGGCCTCAGCCGACTCCCGGCCCTGGCAGTCAAGATCGGCAACAACGACACCCGCTCGCTGCCACAGGTGGGCCTCGAAGCAGCCGACATCGTCTACGAGACCCACATCGAGAACAACGTCACCCGCTTCCTCGGCATCTACCAGAGCCATCTCCCCGACAGGATCGGCCTCGTGCGCTCGGCGCGATCCACCGACATCGACCTGATCGGAAACCTCAAGACCCCCTACTTCGCCTACTGGGGATCCAACGAAGGCGTCGGAGACGAGGTCAGGGCCGCCGAGAGCGTCGGAACCTTCGTGGCACGTTCAACCAGCGGCGCGGGCCAGGAGAACTTCGTGCGCGACGACTCGCGTGGTGCGTCGCCGTTCAACGGCTTCCTCAACGCCCAGGGCCTAATGGCTGCCGCCACCGGTACCGCACCCGATCCCGTCTTCCGGTACGGCGACCGGCCCGCATCGGCCGTACCGGCAGCGGGTGCACGATGGAGCACCCCCAACAGGCAGATCGACTACGTCTGGGACACAACCACACGGCGCTGGCTGCGCTACCAGGGAGGCGTACCCCAGCTCGACCAGAACGGCGTGCAACTGGCAGCCGACAACGTGCTGTTCCTCTACGTGGACTACAAGGTCTCAGCCGCCGACTTCGACTCGCCCCAGGCCATCAGCATCGGAAGCGGCGACGGCTGGCTGCTGCGCGACGGCACCGTCACCGGCGTCGTCTGGGGACGCCCGTTCGTCTCCAACGCATGGCACCTGGCCGACGACGACACGGGCGACATCGTCGAGTTGGCACCGGGAACCACGTGGGTGGCACTTGCCAGGCTGGGCGAGGGCAAGGTCCTCGACCTCGCCGAGGCCGCCGCAGTCACCGGCTGAGCCGGGGAGGCAGGCCGTCGGACAACATCGGGGTCGCCCGGCGGGGGAGAGAGACCAAAGCCCCTCCTAGACTGCGCCCCATGAGCGACATCACCCGATCAACGGGAACACAACTGGTCAAGCGGGGCCTTGCAGAGATGCTCAAGGGCGGCGTCGTAATGGACGTCGTCGACCCCGAACAGGCACGCATCGCCGAAGACGCCGGAGCGGTGGCGGTAATGGCCCTGGAGCGCGTTCCGTCCGACATCCGACGCGACGGCGGCGTGGCCCGAATGTCCGACCCCGAGATGATCGAGGGCATCAAGGCGGCGGTGACCATCCCGGTCATGGCCAAGGCCCGCATCGGACACTTCGCCGAAGCCCAGATCCTCCAGGCCCTCGGTGTCGACTACGTCGACGAGAGCGAGGTCCTCACACCGGCCGACGAGGCCCACCACATCGACAAGTGGGCCTTTGACGTGCCGTTCGTGTGCGGCGCCACCAACCTCGGCGAGGCCCTGCGGCGCATCTCCGAGGGAGCCTGCCTCATCCGCTCCAAGGGCGAAGCCGGCACCGGAAACATCGTCGAGGCCGTACGCCACCTGCGTTCGATCATGGGCGACATAGGGCGCATCACCAAGGCCGACTCGGCCGAGCTCTTCGACTGGGCCAAGAGGCTCCAGTCGCCGCTTTCGCTGGTCCAGGAGATCGCCGAGACCGGTGAGCTGCCCGTACCGATGTTCTGCGCCGGCGGCATCGCCACACCGGCCGACGCGTCCCTCGTCATGCAACTTGGTGCCCAGTCGGTGTTCGTGGGTTCGGGCATCTTCAAGAGCGACGACCCGGCACCGCGTGCCAGGGCCATCGTCGAGGCCACCACCAACTTCACCGACCCCGTCATCCTGGGCAAGGTCAGCCGCGGTCTCGGTGCCGCCATGCCGGGCCTCGAGATCGACACCCTGGAGACCCGCCTGGCCGACCGCGGCTGGTAGCAGACACTCCATGAAGGTCGGTGTCCTGGCCCTCCAGGGGGCATTCGCCCGGCATGCCGCCGTGCTCACCGATGTGGGCGCCGCCCCCATCGAGGTGAGAACCCCCGAGCACCTCTCCGGTGTTGACGCGCTCGTAATGCCCGGAGGCGAGTCCACAACCATGTCGATGCTCCTCGACATCGCCGAACTGCGCCAACCGCTGGTCGAACGCCTGGCTCGTGGACTCCCGGTGTTCGGCACATGTGCCGGCATGATCCTGCTGGCATCGGCGGTCGCCGACGGCCGCAGCGACCAGGAGTCCCTTGCGGCAATCGACATGGATGTGAGGCGCAACGGCTACGGCCGCCAGATCGACTCCTTTGAGGCCGACATCGATGTCGGCGGGGGCCTCCCAGACTGGGACACACCGTTCCACGGGGTGTTCATCAGGGCCCCGGTGGTGGAACGCGTGGGCGACGGCGTCGAGGTCCTCGCCAGAGTTGACGACAACCCGGTGCTGTGTCGCCAGGGACACGTGATGGTGGCATCCTTCCACCCCGAACTGACCGACGACCGGCGCATCCACGAACTCTTCGTGGAAACAGCCTGAGAGACCGCAGGAACAGGAGAACCCATGTCGGGCCATTCCAAGTGGGCGACCATCAAGCACAAGAAGGGCGCCGCCGACCAGAAGCGCGCCAAGCTGTTCGCCAAGCTCATCAAGCAGGTCGAGGTGGCCGCACGCCAGGGCGGCGGCGACCCCGACGCCAACGCCACCCTGCGGACCATGTACCAGAAGGCCCGTGACTCCTCGGTGCCACTCGACACCATCGAGCGGGCGGTCAAGAGGGGCACCGGCGAGCTGGAGGGCGTCAACTACGAGAGCATCACCTACGAGGGCTATGCACCCCACGGTGTGGCCCTCTACGTCGAGACCCTCACCGACAACCGCAACCGCACCGGGTCCGAGGTGAGGTCGCTACTGGCAAAGAACGGCGGCTCCCTCGCCGAGCCGGGCTCGGTGGCCTGGCAGTTTGAACGCAAGGGGGTGGTCCTGCTTGCAGGCAGCGTCGACGAGGACGAGATCATGATGGCTGCCCTCGATGCCGGCGCCGAGGACCTCGTCGACGACGGCGGCACGTGGCGCCTCACCTGCGAGCCGACCGACCTGCCCACGGTGCGTGCCGCACTCGAGGACGGTGGAGTTCCGTTCGAGTCGGCCGACGTGACCATGATCCCGACCTCCACGGTCGCCGTCGACACCGCCGAGGCCGCCAAGGCGGTGCTGCGCCTGCTCGACATCCTCGACGACAACGACGACGTTCAGGACGTGTTCGCCAACTTCGACATCCCGCCAGAGGTCTTCGACTCCCTCGACCTGGACTGAGTTCGCCCTCTCCCGAGGGTGACGCGGCCCGGGCGGGAGCAACCGCTAGAGTCGTACATATGTTCGTTCTGGGGATAGATCCCGGCCTCTCGCGCTGCGGCTACGGCCTGGTACGTCGCAACGGCAGGCGACAGCGCGCCGAGGCCGCAGGGGTCATCCGGACCGATCCGGCCACCCCGCTACCCCTGCGCCTTGCCGAACTCCAGGCCGAGGTACGCGACCTCATCACCGAATACCGGCCGGACCACGTCGCCGTCGAACGCGTCCTCTTCCAGGTCAACGTGACCACCGCCATGCAGACCGGCCAGGCATCAGGTGTGGTCATGGCCGAGGCGGCCGCAGCCGGTTGCCAGGTAACCCTCTACTCTCCCAACGAGGTCAAGTCGGCCGTGGCCGGATGGGGAGGTGCCGACAAGGGCCAGATGGCCCAGATGGTCGAGACCCTTCTCGGCATCGACGTACCCCTCCGGCCGGTCGACGCCGCCGACGCCGTAGCCGTTGCGCTCTGCCACCTGGCAATGGTGCCTGGATCCACCGTGTCCGGGGCCGACCGGCCAGGGGTCAGCCTGTCCGGGGAAGGGGCGGTGTCGCAGTGATCGGGTCGCTTCGCGGGCAACTGCTCGAGCGTCTCGAGGTCGGCGGCCGCGGCGAGGTGCTGGTCGAGGTCTCAGGCATCGGCTACAGGGTCATCGTCACCCCCACCACCGCCGTGCGCCTGGGCGACGCCGGCACCGAGGTCTTCCTGCACGTCCACCACCACATCCGCGAGGCAGACCAGGCCCTCTACGGCTTCCTCGAGCGCTCCGAGCGCACCTGTTTCGAAGCCCTCCTCTCGGCACACGGGGTGGGGCCGTCCCTGGCCCTGGCGGTACTCGGTGTGCACGGCCCCGCAGAACTGGCCCGGGTCCTCGCCGACGACGACGTGGCCGCCCTGTGCCTCGTGCCCGGCGTAGGCAAGAAGACCGCCACCCGACTCCTCGTCGAGCTGAAGGCGTCCCTCGACCTCCCCATCGACACGGTGCCCGCCGACCCGGCTGACACAACTGCACCGCGCTCGGCACTCGTCGAGGTGCAGGAGGCCCTCGGTGGCCTCGGCTACACCCCCGACGAGGTGCGGTCCGTGCTGAGCGACCTCGGTGGCGACGACGCGGGTGTCATCCTGCGCGAGGCCCTGCAGCGGCTGGCCCGGGCGTAGGCAGGCCCCCGTGCGCGAAGAACTGCTCTCACCCGACCTGGACCCCGTCGACATCGAGGTCGAGGTCGGCCTTCGGCCCCGCCGTCTCGACGACTTCGTCGGTCAGCCAGAGCTGAAGGGCCACCTGCGTGTAATGCTGGAGGCAGCCAGCGCACGCGGTGAGGCCGCCGACCACTTCCTGTTCGCCGGCCCACCGGGGCTCGGCAAGACCACCCTCGCCCACATCGTCGCCGCCGAGATGGACGCCGAACTCCACATCACGTCGGGGCCCGCCCTCGAGCGGGCCGGCGACCTCGCCGCCATCCTCACCAAGCTCGAACCCGGCGATGTCCTCTTCATCGACGAGATCCACCGCCTCGCCCGTGCCGTCGAGGAGATCCTCTACCCGGCAATGGAGGACTACGAACTCGACATCGTGCTCGGCAAGGGACCGGCAGCCCGCTCGATCCGCCTGGAACTGCCCCGCTTCACCCTTGTCGGAGCAACCACCCGCACCGGCCTCATCACCGGACCCCTGCGTGACCGCTTCGGCCTCACCGCCCGCCTCGACTACTACGAGACCAGCGACCTGGCGTCCATCGTCACCCGCGCCGCCGGCATCCTCGACGTCGACCTCGACTCCGACGGCGCCGGCGAGATCGCACGCCGCTCCCGGGGAACCCCCCGCATCGGCAACCGGCTGCTGCGACAGGTACGCGACTTTGCCCAGGTGGAACGCGGCGGTGCCACCGTCGACGGCACCGTCGCCCGCGACGGGCTCTCGTTCTTCGCCGTCGACGACCTGGGCCTCGACCGTCCCTCCCGGGCGATCCTGTCGGCACTGTGCGAGAGGTTCGACGGAGGGCCCGTGGGCCTCAAGACCCTCGCCATCTGCGTCAGCGAGCCCGACGACACCGTCGAAGACGTCTACGAGCCGTTCCTCATCCAACAGGGCCTGCTCCTGCGCACACCCAAGGGGCGGGTGGCCACACCTGCCGCATACACCCACCTGGGCCTCGCCACCCCTGCCCGCCCCGGCTCCCTCTTCGAGGACTAGGACACCTCCCGGGGCCGTCGGGCCCCACCTAGGCTGGCCCGCCCATGGGCCCCGACGACTTCGCCTACGACCTGCCGGACGACCAGATCGCCCAGGTTCCCCTGGATGACCGGTCCTCGGCCCGCCTGCTTGTCGACCTCGCCGACGGGACCGGTCCGGACCATCGCCATATCAGCGACCTGCCCGACATGGTCGGCCCCGGTGACCTGTTGGTCCTCAACGACACCAGGGTGCTGCCGGCCCGGTTGCGGCTGACCAAGGAGACCGGCGGTGCAGTCGAGGTCCTGTTGTTGGAACAGACCGGCGATGACCGTGAGTGGGAGGCCCTCGTGAGGCCCGGCAGGAGGGTTCCGCCGGGAACGAGGCTTCGGGCCGGCGACGACCTGACCGTCACGGTCGGTGACGACCTTGGCGAGGGCAGGCGCACGGTCATGCTGGACACCAACCCACCGGCGGGTCAGGCGGGCGTCCTCGCCGCCGTGCAGGCCCACGGCGAGATGCCCCTGCCCCCGTACCTGCACACCCGCCTCGACGACCCGGAGCGCTACCAGACCGTCTACAGCAACCGTCCCGCCTCGGCAGCAGCACCCACGGCGGGCCTCCACCTGACCGGTGAGGTGCTGGATGCCTGCCGGGCATCTGGCGCCGCGGTCGAACACCTTGAGCTTGTGGTGGGCCTCGACACCTTCCGGCCCGTCACCGCCGGCGACCTTGACGACCACGTGATGCACTCCGAGTCCTACACGGTCGCCGAATCGACCCTCGATGCCTGCCGGACCGCTGACCGGGTGATAGCGGTCGGGACCACGACCGTCCGGGCACTCGAATCGGCAAACCTCGCCGACTCCACGCGAGACGGCACACAGGGCCGGACGGACCTGTTCATCCGGCCCGGGTTCGACTTCGGCGTCGTCGACGTGCTGCTCACCAACTACCACCTGCCCAGGTCCACCCTGCTGGTGATGCTGGAGGCATTCGTGGGTCCACGCTGGCGGGACCTGTACGCGCTGGCCCTCGCCCACGGGTACCGCTTCCTCTCATTCGGCGACGCCATGTTGGTGGGTAGGCGCCGGTCCGACAGGATCACGCCATGAAGGCCACCTTCAACGAAGAGGCGAACAGCGACGGTGCCCGCACCGGGCGTGTCCAGACCCCCCGGGGGTCGTTCAACACGCCGTGTTTCATGCCGGTCGGGACCCGCGGAGCGGTCCGACACCTCTCATCGCTGGACCTGGCGGAACTGGGAGCAGAGGTGGTCCTTGCCAACACCTACCACCTGATGCTGCGACCCGGTGCCGACGTGGTGCGCGACCTCGGAGGCCTTCGTGGCTTCACCGGCTGGCAGGGCCTGAGCCTCACCGACTCCGGCGGCTACCAGATCTTCTCGCTCCAGCCACGCGTCGACGACGAGGGCGCCGAGTTCCGCTCCACCTACGACGGCTCCACCCACAAGCTCACACCCGAGGGCGCTGCATGCGTCCAGGCCGATCTTGGAGCCGACATCCAGATGGTCCTCGACGTCTGTCCGGCCCTTCCCGCCACCGACGCCACCCTGCGCCAGGCGGTCGAACGCACAGCCGCATGGGCCGCCAGGGGTCGACAGGCGTTCCTCGCCCATCACGACGCCCGGCAGCGTCAGTGCCAGTTTGGAATCGTGCAGGGTGGGACAGACGTGTCCCTGCGCACCGAGAGTGCCCAGCGGACCCTCGAGGTGGGCTTTGACGGCTATGCCATCGGTGGCCTCAGCGTCGGGGAGACCCGTGACGAGATGCTGGACCCTGTCAGCGCCGTGACCACGGTGCTCCCGCCCGACCAGCCCCGCTACTTCATGGGCCTGGGTGACCCTGCCGGCCTCGTGGAGGTGGTCGGCCGTGGCGTCGACATGTTCGACTGCGTGCTTCCGACCCGTCACGCCAGGCACGGCACCGTCCTCACCTCGGCCGGAAAGCTGAACCTGCGCAACGCCCGCTACGCAACCGACGACGGCCCCCTGGACCCCGGCTTCCCTGCAAGCCCGGCAGCAGCATGGTCCCGGGGCTACCTGCGGCACCTTCTCATGACCGACGAGCCCACCGGGCGTCGCCTCCTGTCACTCCACAACCTGGCGTGGCTGTTCGACTTCGTCGACCGGCTCCGTGCCTCCATCGGCGAGGGGCGCTTCGCGCAGTTCCGTGCCGAGACACTGGAGGTCTGGGGCTGACCACCGATTGGGCCAGAATCGGCACGCAACGGCCGTAGGCTCTACCGGTCCCGCTACGGGCGCTGACCGCCGCAGACGGCTGCCCAGCGCCGACAATCCACCCAGACACGAGGCACCAAATGGCCAGTTTCCTCCCCCTCATCCTGATCTTCGGGCTCATGTACTTCCTCATGATCCGACCCCAGCAGAAGAAGGCACGCTCCCAGCAGAACCTCATAGCCTCGGTTCAGGCGGGCGACGAGGTACGCCTCCACTCGGGTCTATTCGGAGTGATCAACGAGGTCGATGGCGACGTCATCTGGCTCGAGGTCGCCGAGAACATCGAACTGAAGGTCCTCCGCAGCGCCGTGGAACACCGCTTCAACGAACCGGTGCCGGAAGAAGCCGACGAAGAAGCCGTCGACGAGGCCGACGAAGGCCCCATCTCCGACTGACCACGCCTCCCGCAGCGACCACAGACACACCTGAGTCCATGCCCCGTCGACAGACCATCTACCTCGTCGCAATTGTCCTCACTGCTGTGACGGCATCGGTACTGACGGCCTTCTGGCAGAACAAGCCCCTCCTCGGCCTCGACCTGCAGGGTGGCGTCTCGGTGCGCCTCACGGCCACAGAACCGGCCACCGAGGAGATGCTCGACCAGGCGGTCGAGATCATCCGCAAACGGGTTGACGCCCTCGGCGTTGCCGAACCCGAGGTCTCCCGGACAGCCGAGGGCGTGATGGTCTCCCTACCGGGGGTCGACAACCAGCAGCGTGCCCTGGATCTTGTCGGTACCACCGCCGAACTGCGTTTCAGGCCCGTCTGCGACGTGCTTCCCCTCATGCCTGCCGACCTGGCCAGAGAGGGCGTGGCACGACCAGCACCGGCATCGTGTGAACCGCTGCTTGCCGGTGATCTGACCGCCTCGACCGGCCCGCTCGGTGTGACCCTCCCTGAGGACGACCTGGCCGACCAGTTTGTCGTGCTGGGCGGGCGCGACAGCAACCAGCGGTACCTGCTTGCCCCGAGCGTTCTCACAGGTGATGCCCTCGAGGACGCCAACGCCGACATGATCGAGTTCGAATGGCAGGTGGCGGTGGCCCTCAAGGCCGGACCAGCGGGCATCGACGCCTTCAACGAGATGGCGGCCCTCTGCTTCGTGGGAGCGCCCACGTGCCCGATCCTGCCCGGCTTCACCAACGGCCGCCTGGCCCTGGTGCTCGACGGTGAGGTCCTGACAGCACCCCAGATCAGGGCACCCGAGTTTCAGCGTGACCGCATTCTCATCTCGGGGGCCTTCGACAAGGAGGAGGCCGACGTCGTGGCCCTGGGTCTCCGCTACGGCGCCCTACCCGTCGAGCTCGAGGCGGAGAACACCCAGGTGGTCTCGGCGACCATCGGCGAGGACTCCCTCGATGCAGGCATCGTGGCCGGGCTCATCGGCCTGGCGATAGTGGGCCTGTTCATCGTCGGCTACTACCGCCTGTTGGGCCTCGTGGCACTGGCCAGCCTGGCAATCTCCGGCAGCCTTCTCTGGGCGATCATCGCCCACCTGGGAACCCAGTCGGGCCTTGCGCTCACCCTTGCCGGCGTCACCGGAATCATCGTGGCCATCGGAGTCTCGGTCGATTCCAACGTCGTCTACTTCGAGCACCTCAAAGAGGACATCCGTGACGGACGCACCGCCAGGTCCTCTGTCGACAAGGCGTTCCCCGTTGCCTTCTCGACGATCGTCAAGGCCGACATGGCGTCACTGATCGGAGCGGGCCTGCTGTGGTGGCTCACGGTCGGCGCCGTAAGGGGCTTTGCCCTGTACCTGGGCCTCGCGACCCTGTTGGACCTCGTAGCGACCTACTTCTTCATGGGCCCGATGGTGCGCCTCATGTCCCGGTCCCGGTGGTTTGCAGAGCACCCGGAGCGCTTCGGCCTCCCGGCCAGCGGAGCAGTCAGCGCAGTCGGGAGGACCATCTGATGGGCCTGCTCAGAGACGTCTTCAACGGTGAAACGGCACTCGACTACCCACGCTGGTGGCGCAGGACGGTAACGGTCTCGCTGGTGGTGATAGTGCTCAGCTTCGGCTCGTTCGGCGTCCGGGGCCTGAACCTGGGCATCGACTTCGAGGGTGGAACCACCTTTGAGGTCCTGGCACCCGGAGCGTCGGTAGCCGACGCACGCGGGGTCATGGCCGGAATCGGTTCCGAGGACTCTCGCATCCAGACCGTCGACGGCGACGTCATCCGGATCCGCTCCGAGGTGTCGGACCCGGCACACGCCGCCGAGATCCACAGCCTCCTCGAAGAGCAGCTGGGAACAGTCCAGACGTTCGAACAGGTCGGGCCCACATGGGGTGCCGAGGTGACATCAAAGGCCGCCAACGCACTGGTCGTGTTCTTCGTCGTGGTGGCCCTCTACATAACAGTTCGCCTCGAGTGGAAGATGGCACTCGGGGCCCTCGCAGCGGTAGCCCACGACATCGTGGTCAGCGTCGGCCTCTACTCGATCCTCCAGCTCGAGATCACACCCTCGACCGTCATCGCCTTCCTCACGATCATGGGCTACTCGCTCTACGACACGATCGTTGTCTACGACAAGGTCCGTGAGGTCACCGGGCGCCTCGGCGCCACCGAGCGGTACACCTACACCGAGCTCATGAACCTGGCGCTCAACCGGGTGACAATGCGCTCGCTCAACACCAGCATCACCTCGGCAATCCCCATCGTGTCGCTGCTGCTCATCGGTTCGGTGCTGATGGGGGCCACGACGCTCCAGGAGTTCGGCATCGCCCTGCTGGTCGGCATCATCGTCGGCTCCTACTCGTCCCTGTTCATCGCATCCACGCTCGTCACGGTGCTGAAAGAACGCGAAGAGCGATGGATCCAGGTGGCCGGCAAGGTCGAGCAGCGCGCAGGTGTTGCCGAGGGCGGCGGCACCCGCCTCATCGGCCGCGAAGAGGCCTCCCTGCCCGACACCCGTTCAACCGAGCGTCCCGGCGCCGCAAAGGGCCCGGCACGGCGCCGACCCGCGGCAACGACCCACCTGGCCGGTGGCGTGCCACCCCGCCCCCGCAAGAAGCGTCGCTGAGCCAGCCCGCTACCGTGGTGTGATGACCGACAGGGTCCACCACGGAAACCTGAACAGGCAGCGTGTCAGGCTGCCCGCCACCGGAACTGCGTCGACCGGGCACAGGTCCTGACATGGTCGCCGTAACACGTGTACTCCCATGGCGCCGCCGGCCCGATCCGCGGGTCGAGGAAACCTCGGACCTTCTCACCACCTTCCACGACCACCACCCCAGGGCCGACACCTCCCTCATCGAACGTGCCTACGAGGTGGCGCTGGGCGCCCATGTGGGACAGACCCGCAAGTCGGGTGAGCCCTACATCCACCACCCGATGGCCGTCGCAACGATCGTGGCCCGACAGGGTCTCGACGACGTCACGGTCGCAGCAGCACTGCTCCACGACGCCGTCGAGGACACGTCCATCGACCTGACCGACCTGGAACGCGACTTCGGGGCAGACGTCTCGCTCATAGTCGACGGCGTCACCAAGCTGGACCGTCTGCACTTCGACTCCCGCGAGGAACAACAGGCCGCCAGCATGCGCAAGATGCTCGTGGCCCTCGCCAAGGACCTGCGGGTGCTCATCATCAAGTTGGCTGATCGACTCCACAACATGCGCACCCTGGCCGCCCTCCCCGAGGACAAGCAGCAGCGCATCGCACGCGAGACCCTCGACATCTACGCACCGCTCGCCAACCGCCTCGGCATGCAGGAGGTCAAGGACCAACTCGAGGACCTCTCGCTCGCCACGCTCCACCCCAAGCGCTACAGCCAGATCGACCAGATGGTCCAGGACCGGTCACCAGAGCGTGACAACTACGTGACCCAGCTCATCGGCGACATCGAGAAACGCATGTCCGACCTGAAGATCACAGCAGAGGTCCACGGCCGGCCAAAGCACCTCTGGAGCATCTACGAGAAGATGATCGTGAGGGGCCGGCCCTTCGACGACATCTACGACCTCATCGGCGTACGCGTAATCGTCGAGAACGTGCGCGACTGCTACGCGGTGCTGGGTTCCATCCACTCAACCTGGAAGCCCGTCCACGGTCGCTTCAAGGACTACGTGGCCATGCCCAAGTTCAACCTCTACCAGTCGCTGCACACCACGGTCGTCGGCCCGCTCGGAAAGCAGGTCGAGTTCCAGATCCGCACCAGCGAGATGCACCAGCGTGCCGAGCACGGTGTGGCAGCACACTTCGACTACAAGGCCAGCTCGCCGTCAGATGACATGGCGTGGCTGGGAAGAATCGTGGACTGGCAGGAGGAGACCTCTGACCCCGGAACCTTCATGGCCAACCTCAAGACCGACCTCGAACAGGACGAGGTGTACGTGTTCACCCCGCGGGGTGGGGTGATCACCCTGCCGATCGGCGCCACGCCCGTGGACTTCGCCTACATGGTCCATACCGAAGTCGGCCACAAGTGCGTAGGAGCGAGGGTAGAGGGCCGGCTTGTTCCGCTCGAGACCCGCCTCAACTCGGGAGACACGGTCGAGATCGTCACCTCAAAACAGGAGGACGCCGGCCCCAGCCGCGACTGGCTCAAGTTCGTCGCCACCCACAAGGCCTCCAACAAGATCAAACAGTGGTACTCGCGTGAGCGCCGCCATGATGCAATAGACAGCGGCTACGACGACCTGGTCAGCGAACTGCGACGTGCCGGAATGCCGGTCAAGGAATTCCTGGCCGGTCAGCCCCTCGCCGACGTGGCAGCCGAGATGAACCTTGCCGATGCCGACACCCTCTACGCCGCCATTGGCGAACACCATGTCTCGGCAAAGGCCGTGGTCAACAAGGTCAGGCGGGCCGTCAGCGCCGAACAGGAGGTCGACGAGCAGCTGCCCGCCACCGTGTTGCGTCCCGCCACGGCCAACCGGCCCGGTGGCTCGGCCGGGATCCACGTCGAGGGCTTCGACGACATGATGGTGAGGCTCTCGCGCTGCTGCACACCTGTACCACCGGACGAGATCATCGGCTTCGTTACCCGGGGTCGTGGCGTGTCCGTCCACCGCAGCGACTGCGCCAACGCAGCATCGCTCTCCGAGGGACAACCCGACAGGCTCATCGAGGTGGACTGGGACGGCTCCGCTGCAGGGAACTTCCTCGCCACAATCGAGGTCAAGGCCCTCGACCGGCCGGGGCTGCTCCGCGACATCGTGAACGTGCTCGCCGACCACCACATCAACGTTGTCGGAACCGACACGGTCACCAGCGGAGCCGACAGGACCGCCAAGATGAAGTTCGACTTCGAGATGGGTCACGCTGCGCACCTGGAGCCACTGCTGCACATCATCGCCGAGATCGACTCGGTGTACGACGTCTACCGGGTGGTGCCCGGCCAGGGCTCCTGAGGACCCGTTTGCTTATCGCCCGCCGGTGACCCCGGCGGCCGGTAGCCTTTCCCCCCGTGGCAGACCCCATCTACAGGGCGCCGAAGGGCACACACGACGTCCTCTGGCCTGAATCAGCGCGCCGTCGCGCCCTGGTCGGCGTGTTCGCCGACATTGTCGAGGCCGCCGGATACAGCGAGGTCGTGCCACCGATGTTCGAACACGTCGAGGTCTTCCGGCGCCTCGGCGACGCCACCGACGTCGTCCGCAAGGAGATGTACGAGTTCGAGGACCGCGGCGGCCGTCACATCGCACTTCGGCCCGAGCAGACGGCATCGATCGTGCGCTCCTATGGCGAGCACCGCCCGAACCTGCCGTGGAAGGCCTGGTACGCAGGCCCCAACTTCCGCTACGAGCGGGCCCAGAAGGGCCGCTTCCGGCAGTTCGACCAGGTCGGCATCGAGGCGCTCGGCCCCGAGGACCCACACCTGGATGCCGAGGTGATCGCCACGGCCTGGCGCTTCTACGAGTGCCTGGGACTCCAGCAGGTCACCCTGCTGGTCAACTCGCTGGGTGGCCCCGACGACCGGTCCCGCTACGTCGCTGCGCTCCACGACCACTTCTCGACCGACATCGGCTCGCTCAGCGAGGACTCCAGGGCCACGCTCGCCACCAACCCGCTGCGGGTACTCGACTCCAGCCGCCCAGAGGACGCCGACCTGATCGCCTCGGCCCCCAACATGCTGGACCACCTGTCGACCGAGGCCGGCGACCACTTCGACCAGGTCAAGGCGGCACTTGCCGGTCTGGACATCCCCTTCACGGTCGAGCCGCGCCTCGTGCGGGGCCTCGACTACTACGTCCGAACCACCTTCGAGTTCACCTCCGCGGCGTTCGACGCCGCCCAGAACGCCATCGGCGGGGGAGGCCGCTACGACGGCCTCGCCGAGGCGATGGGAGCACCACCCACACCCGGCGTGGGCTTCGCCCTCGGCGTGGACCGAACCCTCATGGCCTGCGACGCAGAGGGCGCCTTTGCTGCACCCGACTCTCCTGTCGACGTGTTCGTGGTCGACACCACGGGCGGCGAGGCGGCCCTGTTGATCACCGACGAGTTGAGGCGTGCCGGCATCCGCGCCGACCGCTCCTGGGACGACCGCTCCATGAAGGCCCAGATGCGTGCCGCCGACCGCAGTGGAGCCGCCATGGCGGTGATCGTCGGAGACGACGAACTGCGCTCCGACACGGTCGCGGTGCGCGACCTGCGCGGCGACGACGGCCAGGAGACCGTCGCACGAACTTCAATCACAGAAACCCTGCTAGCGAGGCTCAAGTGACAGGCAGTACCGACACCGACCGTGGGCAAGGCCCCGACTACACCACATCCATGCGGACCGACCGCTGCGGCGACCTCCGTAGCGACGACGTCGGTCGCCAGGTAACCCTGTGCGGTTGGGTGGCCCGGCGCCGCGAGCACGGCGAGCACCTGGCATTCGTGGACCTTCGCGACCGCAGCGGCATCATCCAGGTGGTTGTCGACGGCGCCGCCGACCTGCGATCCGAGTATGTGCTGCAGGTGACAGGGCAGGTCAGGGAACGACCGGCCGACACCGCCAACGACTCGCTCTCAACAGGGGCGATCGAGGTCGACGCCTCCGAGGTGACCATCCTCTCTGCGTCAGAACCACCACCGTTCCCGCTCGACGAACGCACCGACGTCGACGAGGTCCTCAGGCTCCGCCACCGCTACGTCGACCTTCGCCGGCCCCGCCTCCAGAGGAACCTCGAGGTAAGGGCAACGGTCAACAGCGCCGTGCGGGCCGCAATGGAGGAACAGGGCTTCATCGAGGTCGAGACCCCCATGCTGGTTGCCAGCACGCCTGAGGGTGCACGCGACTTCGTGGTCCCGTCACGCAAGGAACCGGGTTCGTTCTACGCCCTGCCCCAGAGCCCCCAGATCTTCAAGCAGCTCTGCATGATCGGCGGCGTCGACCGCTACTACCAGATCGCCCGCTGCCTTCGTGACGAGGACCTCAGGGCTGACCGCCAGTTCGAGTTCATGCAACTCGACGCCGAGGCCAGCTTCGTGAGCCAGGACGACGTGCTCGCCTTCATCACCCACGCGGTCTCATCGGCCGCCGAGGCGGTCACCGGTGAGAGGCCTGCCGACTTCCCCCGCATGTCATGGCACGAGGCCAGGGAGAGGTATGGGACCGACAAGCCCGACACCCGCTTCGGCATGGAGCTCGTAGAGCTGACCCCGGTCTTCGCCGACACCGACTTCCGTGCCTTCCAGGCACCGTGCGTCAAGGGCATCCGGGTTCCCGGTGGTGCCGAGCTGTCACGCAGCCGCCTCGACGACCTGACCGACACATGCAGGGGCTGGGGAGCCAAGGGCCTCGTCTGGATGAAGGTCGAGGCCGACGGCCTCAACTCGCCTGTCGCCAAGTTCCTCTCCGACGACGAACAGGCGGCGTTGCGCACCACGCTCGAAGCCGAAGAGGGCGACCTCCTGCTGCTGGTGGCCGACGAGCACCACACGACGTGTCGCATCCTCGGCCTGCTGCGCCTGGAACTGGGGCGCCCACCGGTCACCGAGGGCGGCCTCAACTTCGTCTGGGTCGTCGACTTTCCCCTCTTCGAGGGCTTCGACGAGGCAGGCAACCCCATGCCGGCCCACCACCCGTTCACCATGCCCCATGAGGACGACCTCGAGGCACTTGAGGCCGGCGACCTGCTCTCGGTCCGCTCACAGGCCTACGACCTGGTCCTGAACGGCTGGGAACTGGGCTCGGGCAGCGTCCGTATCCACCGGCGCCAGATCCAGCAGAAGATCTTCTCGATCCTGGGTATCGGAGCCGACGAGGCCCAGGAGAGGTTCGGCTTCCTGCTGGACGCCTTCAGGTACGGCGCACCACCGCACGCCGGCTTCGCCTTCGGCATGGACAGGCTCATTGCGATCCTGGCCGGCGAGGAGAACATCCGCGAGGTCATCGCCTACCCCAAGACCCAGTCGGGCGCCGACCCGCTCACCAGTGCACCCACCCCGATCGACGACCGCCACCTCGAGGAGCTGGGCCTGCGGGTCCTGCCCAGCAGCCAATAGCCCACAGATCCGGCGGGGCCGTCCACCCGGACAGCCGCCGAGGCCCTAGGTTCGGTGCCGATGGCCGGTGACCTCTTCTCAGATGCAGCCCGGGAGCGTCTCACCAGGCGTGCACCCCTGGCCGACCGGTTACGGCCCACGAGCCTTGACGACGTCGTCGGACAGGAACACCTCGTCGGGCCGGGACGCCCGCTGCGACGCCTCGTTGAGGCCGACAGGCTCTCATCGGTCATCCTCTGGGGTCCACCCGGCACCGGCAAGACCAGCCTCGCCCGCCTCGTGGCCCGCCTGACGTCCAAGGAGTTCACCGAGCTCTCAGCGGTAAGCGCCAGCGTCAAGGACGTTCGTGAGCTGATCGCCCGGGCCGAGGCCGTGCTGGGGGAGCGCGACGTCGGCACCATCCTCTTCCTCGACGAGGTGCACCGCTTCAACAAGGCACAACAGGACGCCCTGCTGCCCTCTGTGGAGTCAGGCCTGCTGGTGCTGATCGGGGCCACCACCGAGAACCCCTACTTCGAGGTCAACGCGCCGCTGCTCTCGCGCTCCACCCTCTTCCGCCTCGAGCCACTCGACGAGGCCGCCCTCGCCGGCCTGTTGGAGCGTGGTCTCGAAGCTGAGGGAATGACCGCCGATGATGCCGCCATCGAACTGCTCGTTGACAGGGCGGCCGGCGACGGACGGCACGCGCTCACCAGCCTCGAGGTGGCCACCGCCCTGGCCACCGGGCGTGAATCGGGGCAGATCAGCGTCGACGACGCCGAGGCCGCGCTTGGCACGAAGGCGATTCTCTACGGACGCGACGAGCACTACGACGTGATCAGCGCGTTCATCAAGAGCATCCGCGGCTCCGATGCCGACGCCGGCCTCTACTGGCTGGCCCGCATGCTCGACGCCGGCGAGGACGCCCGCTTCATTGCCCGTCGCCTGGTGATCCTCGCCAGCGAGGACATCGGAATGGCCGACCCAATGGCCCTCCTGGTGGCCGACGCGGCAGCCAGGGCCGTGGAGTTCGTAGGCCTTCCCGAGGCCCGCCTGAACCTGGCACACGCCGTCGTCCACCTGGCCACCGCACCCAAGTCCAACCGGGTAACCGTCGGACTGGGCCGGGCAGGCGCCGATGCCCGGTCTGCCGGCACCGGCCTCGTCCCCATGCACCTCCGCGACGCCCACTACAGGGGAGCAGCCGACCTGGGCCATGGCGACGGCTACGAGTATCCCCACGATGACCCGGCCGGATGGGTGGCACAGCAGTACAGGCCCCCCGAGGTGGCCGACAACACCTACTACGATCCCTCACCACACGGGTTCGAAGCGGAGGTGGCTGAACGCATGGCCCGCCACCGTGGAGACCCACCCGACGGCCCCGCCAGCGGGGGAGGCAGCAAATGAGACGTCGCATCTTCTGGCTTGTCATCGGATGGCTGGTGGGCAACGCCACCTCCATGTGGTTCCAGCGGCGCCTGCGCCGAACCGTCGAGCGCTACACCCCCGAACACCTTCGCAGGGAGATCTCCGAGCGGTCATCGGCCGTTGTCGACCAGGGAGCGGACCTGGTGCGCAGGGTCAGGCAGATCCGCGACGACATCGCAGCCGATGACCCGGCAGGCTCCAACGGCCACGACTACGGCTTTCGCCGAACCGGGCAGCGGTCGCGCCGAGCCCATCGACCGGCCGGGCCCCTCCGCTGACCCACGCAACCTGCTCATAGCCGCCGGAGCCATCCCGGTAGAGTGGCCCGACCATGGCAGAACACACAGCCAACGGCGTAAGGCGCGCATTCGTCGACTTCTTCGTCGACAGGGGCCACCACCACGAGCCCTCCGGGAGCCTGATCCCGCACGACCCCACGCTGTTGTTCACGGTGGCCGGAATGGTCCCCTTCAAGCCCTACTTCGTGGGTGAGCAGCCAGCCCCGTGGGACCGCGCCGTCACCGTCCAGAAGTGCGTGAGGGCCGGCGGCAAGCACAACGACCTCGACGAGGTGGGTCGCACCAGCCGACACCTCACCTTCTTCGAGATGATGGGCAACTTCAGCTTCGGCGACTACTTCAAGTCCGACGCATGCGCCTACGCGTGGGAGTTCGTGACCGGCACGCTGGGCCTCGACCCTGAACGACTCTGGGTAACCGTGCACCTCAGCGACGACGAGGCCGAGGCCATCTGGCGCGACGAGGTCGGCGTGCCCGCCGAGCGCATCCAACGCCTCGACGAGGACAACTACTGGCGCATGGCCGACACCGGACCATGCGGACCCTGCTCTGAGATCTTCTGGGACAAGGGCCCCGACTTCGGCGACGACGGCGGTCCCGCCCACGGCGACGAGGAACGCTTCATCGAGATCTGGAACCTGGTGTTCATGCAGTTCGAACAGCATGAGGACGGCTCGATGACGCCGCTGCCGGCCCCGTCGATCGACACCGGCGCCGGCCTTGAGCGCATCCTCGCCGTGCTGGAGGGGGTCGACTCGGTCTGGGAGACCGACGAGTTCGTGCGCCTCCTCGCCACCATCAGCGACATCACCGGCGTGCAGCACGGCTCCAGCGAACGCACCGACGTCTCACAGCACATCCTGGCCGACCATGCCCGATCCTCGACCTTTCTCATCAGCGACGGGGTGTTCCCCAGCAACGAGGACCGCGGCTACGTGCTGCGCCGCATCATCCGACGGGCCGTGCGCCACGCCTGGCTTCTCGGGGTCGAGGACCTCGTCATGCCAGCCCTGGTCGATGCGGTGGTGGCCATCATGGGTGACGACTACCCCGACCTGGTCCGCAACCACGCCTTCGTGCGCGACATCCTCGAGCGCGAGGAGGGCCGCTTCAGGGAGACCCTGCGGACCGGCCTGGCGATCCTCGACGATGCGCTCGACGGCCTGGGCGAGGGCTCCACCCTCGACGGAGACGTGGCTTTCAAGCTGCACGACACCTACGGCTTCCCCCTCGAGCTGACCCAGGAGATCACGGCCGAAAAGGGCGTGGCCGTCGACAACGAGGCCTTCGGCGTGGCAATGGCCCGCCAACAGGAGATGGCCCGCTCGGCCCGAAAGGACGGCAGCACCGCCGCTGTCGGTGACCTGCGTTCCGTGCTCGAGGCCGGCGGCCCCACCGTGTTCGTAGGGCGCGACCGGAACGAGGCCGAGGCTGTGGTCGTCTACTCAGACGGTGACGTAGTGGTCCTGGACCGAACACCGTTCTATGCCGAGGCCGGCGGCCAGGTGGGCGACACCGGAACCATGACATGGGAGGGCGGATCCGTCGACGTGATCGACACCACCCTCGCCCTCGACGGCCTGCACTGCCACAGGGTCGCAGCCGACGGACAGGGCCCCGAGGTGGGACAGACCGTGACGGCCGCCATCGACACCGAACGCCGCGCGGCAATCCGCCGCAACCACACCGGAACCCACATCCTCCACTGGGCGCTGCGACATGTGCTGGGCGACCACGTCAAGCAGCAGGGATCATGGGTCGGACCCGACCACCTTCGCTTCGACTTCAGCCACTTCGAGGCCATGACCGCCGAACAGGTCACGGCTGTCGAGAACCTCACCAACGCCGAGATCCTCTCCAACCACGAATGCCGCAACTTCGAGACCACCCGCGAAGAAGCCGAGGCCCTCGGCGCCATTGCCTTCTTCGGTGACAGGTACGGAGATCAGGTGCGTGTGCTCGAGGCCGGCCCCAACTCAGTTGAACTCTGCGGTGGAACCCACGTGTCGGCCCTTGGCGACATCGGGCCCGTGAAGATCACCTCAGAGGGCTCGATCGGCTCCAACATCCGCCGCCTCGAGGCCATCACCGGAACCGCACCCATAGAACGGCTCCGTGGGGCCGAGGCATCCCTGGCCGAGGCCGCCGACCTGGTGGGCGTACCGGTCGACGACCTCATCGACGGCATCACCCGCCGCCTGGCCGAGGCCAAGGCCGTTCGCTCCGACCTGGCCGGCGCCAGACGCCAGCTGGCCCTGGGACGTGCCGACGAACTGGCATCTTCGGCCGACAACGGCATCGTCGTCACCATGGTCGACGGCATGGACCGCGACGGCCTCCGCGACCTGGCAGCAGCAGTGCGCGACCGCGACGGAGTACGGGCCGTGGTGCTGGGCACGTCGCCCGACGGAGGCGGGGCAGCCCTGGTGGCAGCCGTTGCCCCCGACAGCGGCCTCGACGCAGGTGCGCTGGTAGCCGACGCAGCCAGGACGATCGACGGTGGTGGACGCCCGAGCCCAGACCTCACCGTTGTCGGCGGCAGGTCCCCCGAGAACCTTCCCGAGGCACTCGAACAGGCACGGGCAGCAGCCCTGGCCGGCTAGGCCCGCGGCGCAGTCGTGCGGGCGATCGGCCTCGACCTTGGAACGAAGCGGATCGGCGTGGCCGTCAGCGACAGTGACGGCCGGCTGGCAATGCCCATCGAGGTTCTGGAACGCACCGGCGACAGGGAGGGCGAACACCGCGCTGTGGCAGCCCTCGTCGCCGAATGGGAGGCCGAGGTCGTGGTTGTCGGCGTGCCCTACTCTCTCGACGGCTCAATCGGCCCGATGGCCAGGACCATGATCGCCGAAGCCGACCGGTTGGCAGCGCTGCTCACCGTGCCGGTCCAGACACACGATGAGCGCCTCACCACGGTCACCGCCGACCGCCAACTTCGCGAACAGGACATGCGCGGAGAGGATCGCCGCAAGGTTGTCGACAAGGTGGCCGCCTCGGTGATGCTCCAGGCATGGCTCGATGGCCGGTCAGGGGAGCAGTCCCCGTGAGCGACGACACCCCTGTCACCCCCGACGCACCTGACGGGACCGGCAGCGACCACCTCGACCTGCACTCCGAACCCGGGTTCGCGGAGACCCGACCGGTCGAGAAGGTGCCCGCGTGGGAGGCCGACCCGCCCGGTCCAGAGCCCGACGATGCCATCGTCACGACGCGCCCCCTTCCGACCGATGAACCCAGCCCCGATGTCACATGGGTGCGCCACCGTCCGCTGCTGGGGCCCATTCCCAGGTGGGGAGGAGTGGTCGCCGTGGTGCTGCTCGGAGCGGCTGTCGCCTTCAGCGGGTTCCGCGGCTGGGTCGACAGCCAGCTTCGCCCCAGCGCACCGCCCGGCGACGAGGTCGAGCTGACCATCCAGGAAGGCTGGTCGACCAACGACGTCGCGGTGGCCCTTGGCGATGCCGGCGTGATCGACCATCCTGCAATGTTCCGCCAGTGGATGCGGTGTCCCTCTGGACTGCAGTGGCTCATCGACTGTTCGGCCGGCACCGAGTACTCGTTCCAGGCGGGCGACTACGTGCTCCGGGAACACCTCTCATTTGACGACACCGTTGCGCTGCTGGAAGAGGGTCCCCTGCCCGAAGAGGTTGTCCGCATCACGATCCCCGAGGGCCTGACCCTCAACCAGATGGTGAACCGGGTGGTCCGCAGAATGCCCACCTTCGACGAGGCCCAGATGCGTGCCGCCCTCGCCAGCGACCGCCTCATCTGGGAGCACTATCCCGGTGAGCTGCCGTTCCTTCTGGTTGAGGGCCTGCTGTTCCCGGACACCTACCAGCTCGACGATGCCACGATCACCGACGAACTGGGGCTGCTGATCCGCATGCACAATCAGTTCCTGGCGGTCGTGGACGAACTCAACCTGGAGCAGCGTTCGGTGGACCTGGGCCTCACCCCGTACGACACCGTCATCCTGGCCTCGCTCATCGAGGAGGAGGCCCTGCTCGACGGGGACCGGGCCAAGATCAGCCGGGTCATCCACAACAGGTTGAACCTGGGTTGGACGCTCGGAATCGACGCCAGCACCCGGTACGCCGTTGCCAAGACAGCGGGCGAACCCCTCACCGCCGAGGACCTCGCCACCGAGTCCATGTGGAATACGAGGGTCGTGGTCGGCCTTCCGCCCACGCCCATCGCCGCCCCCGGCCGGGCGTCCCTCGAGGCCGCCCTGGCACCGGCCGACGGTTCCTGGCTCTACTACGTGCGTACCGACGAGAACGACGTCGTGGGGGCCCACACGTTTGCCGAGACCGCCGACGAGTTCGAGGCTGCCCGCCGGGTATGTGTGGAAAAGGACCTTGGCTGTGGCTGACACATCAAGGTCCCGTACCCGCATGGCGGCGGTCATCGGCTCACCGGTCGCGCACTCGCTGTCTCCGGCGATCATGAACGCGGCGTTCGCTGCAGCCGACCTGGACTGGACGTTCATTGCACACGAGGTGGCCGAGGGCGACACCAGACGGGCACTCGACTGGGCCCGCAGCGAGGGCCTCGTGGGCCTCTCGGTGACGATGCCGCACAAGGCGGCCGCTGCCGCAGCAGTTGACGAACTGGGCGACGTTGCCGGGCGCCTCAACGCCGTGAACTGCGTCGTCGTCGACGGACAACGCCTCGTGGGCCACAACACCGATGGCGGTGGATTCATCGACGGCCTTTCCCACGATGCCGGCTTTGACCCCGCAGGTCGCAGGATCGTCGTCCTCGGGGCTGGTGGTGCAGCCAGGGCCGTCGTGCACGCCCTGGCTGTCGCCGGAGCATCAGACGTGGCAGTGGTCAACCGGACACCAGCCAGGGCAGAGGTGGCCGCCGGCCTCGCCGACGGGGTCGGGCGGGTGGCCGACACCGGTGCGGTGGCTGGCGCCGACCTGGTTGTCAACGCGACGCCGCTGGGCATGGGTGAAGGTGGCTCGACCATGCCCGTCGACCCCGACCTCCTGAACCCGGGCCAGGTTGCCGTTGACCTCATCTACCACCCCCTCGCCACACCATGGGTGGTGGCACTACGCGAACGCGGGATCGAGGCCCACGGAGGCCTCTCGATGCTCATCTTCCAGGCTGCGCTGGCCTTCACCCACTGGACGGGTGGGGAGGCACCGGTTGCGGCAATGGAACAGGCTGCGCGGGCCGAGTTGGCCGCCCGCGCAGCCGGCTGAACCCCTGCAATCCCCGTGGATCCGGCCCAGGCCGTGGCCCTGGCATGGATGACCCTCTGGATCGTGGCCCTGTCGATTGTGGACCTGCACGGCCGGCGCCTACCGGACCCGATGGTCGCCATCCTCCTGGCGGGTCTCGTGTTCCTCGACGCAGCCGCGGCCGTCTCAGGTGGGCGCCCCGGGAGCCTGTTGTGGGCCTGTGCCGGCGCTCTCGCGTACGGCGGCCTGCTGTTCACGGTCCGGGAACTCGCCCCATCGGGCCTCGGCGGTGGCGACGTGAAGTTGGCCGTTCCCCTGGGATGGCAGATCGGCTTCGCTGCGGGAGGCGGGTTTCCCACAGCGGTCCTCACTGCGCTGGTGCTCGCATGCCTGTTCGCCCTGGTGTGGCAGGTTCTCGGTCGGCTCCGCGGGCACGGGTGGCCCCAGACGCTGGCATTCGGTCCGTGGCTGGGGGCCGCAGCGGTCATTGTCGTTTCCATCACCTGAAGCGGAATTCGCCCGAGCCGGGGGGTCGGCATCAGTAGCCTGTCGTGATGGCAACCGACCACAACGCCCCGGGTGGGCCCCACCTGGCGCTGGTGGGCCTCATGGGAGCCGGAAAGAGCGAGGTCGGCGCAGCCGTGGCCCAGCGCCGGAGCCTCCGCCACCTGGACCTCGACGTGCTGGTGACCGGCCGCGAGGGTCGTTCAGTCGGCGTGCTGTTCGAGGAACTGGGCGAGTCCGGCTTTCGGGACTGTGAGCAGGCAGCGCTGGCAGACGTGCTGTCGTTGGTGCAACCCGTGGTGCTGTCCACCGGCGGAGGAGTGCTCGAACGCCTGCCAAACAGGGAACTTCTGTCCGAGCGGGCCACGGTCGTCTGGCTGAGGGCCCGGCCGGAGACACTCGCCGAGCGGGTCGGCGACGGTGTCGGCAGACCCCTCCTCCAGACAGGCAACCCGGCCGAGGTGCTCGCAGAGCTGTCGACCCGGCGCGGCCCCGACTACGAGGCCGCAGCCGACCACGTGGTCGACACCGACGACATGACCGTCGACGAGGTGGCCGACTCCGTCGTAGCCGCACTGCCGGACCCGGTGACCACATGATCACCGTCGACGTACCGCTGCCCGGCGGACGCTCCTACCCGGTTGTGATCGGTCCAGCGGCCGTCGACGCCATGTCGACCGTGCTCCCAGCCACGTCGCGTGTCGCCGTCGTCACCCAGAAGGAAATCGGGGTGGAGATCGAGACCGCCGGCGGACAGCGCGTATTCACCATCCCCGACGGAGAGTCTGCCAAGACCCTCTCCACGATCGAGGACCTGTGCAGCGGCTTCGCCTCATGGGGCCTCACGAGGGGCGATCTGGTCATTGGCGTCGGAGGGGGAGTGGTTACCGACGTGGCCGGATTCGCCGCAGCCAGCTACCACCGGGGCATACCCGTGGCCCACGTGGCCACAACCCTGCTGGCCCAGATCGACGCAGCCATCGGCGGCAAGACGGGCGTCAACCTGCCCGAGGGCAAGAACCTGGTGGGGGCGTTCTGGCAGCCGGTAGCCGTGTTCTGCGACACTGACACCCTGGTGACCCTCCCCGAGCGCGAGGTGCGTTGCGG
>CEPV01025392.1_pt1 | contig 26900 bp, 27 predicted proteins | sample 530451 | NCBI WGS metagenome assembly CEPV01 (sample SAMEA2620097, study PRJEB7988) | marine metagenome | isolation source: saline water (ENVO:00002010), including
AGTTATGGCTAGATGGGACATTCCTTGGTACCCTCAGACACACGAACAATGTCTCCTTACTACCATTGTAGCGTCTGTCTGGCTGGATGAGGACCGCGGGCCCCATATTTGTGATTTCGCCACTTTGTTATTTCCCTACTTTCCAGGGCGAGATTCCACAGTTAGAATCCCGTATTCGTCAGACGAAAAGGAAAAAGCTACATGAGATTGGTGCGATTCTGCATTTGCCTTTACGTCATGTGCACGCTCAGCGGCTGTATTGCCGTTGTCGCCGGAGGCGCCGCAGCAGGTGGTTACGTAGTCGGTAAGGATGACCGAACCGTGGAACAGATCGCCAGGGATGCGGCCATCACCACCAGCGTAAAGACGTCGCTGCTGCGCGACTCTCAAATCCACGGGTTCGATATCAACGTAGATACCAAAGTGGGAATCGTCACGCTGCGTGGACACGTGGAGGATAGAAAACAATATGAACGCGCGAAAGAGCTCAGCGAAAGTGTTAAGGACGTCAAGGAAGTAAAGATGGAATTGAGGATCATCCCATAGCGGTGGAAGAGACAACCTAGCCGCCGCCACGACAGCACCCCCAACCCAGATCGAGGACTACGACATGAGAAAAACTTCAGGACATTGGATAGGCAAGTATCTGCGGGGACGCGGTATTGACTCTCTGTTTACACTGACCGGCGGGCACCTGTTTCCCATCCTGGACGGATGTGTGGAGAACGATATCCGTGTGGTGGATACCCGACACGAACAGGCCGCCGCTTTTGCCGCTGAGGGCTGGGCCCTTCGAACCGGCAAACCGGGAGTGTATGCCGCCACGGCGGGGCCGGGATTTGTCAATGCGGTGGCGGGACTTGCCCACGCCTCCATCACCCTCAGTCCGACGCTCTGTTTCGCCGGAGCCAGATCTATGAACGACGATGACAAGGGCGCGCCACAGGAATTGGAACAGACCCGGGTTGCGGAGGTCTATGCCCGTTACGCCAAAACGGTTCGTCAGACCGATCGGATTCCACAATATCTTGAGATGGCGTTTCAGCAGATGCAGGGACCGACACCGGGCCCCTCCTTTTTGGAGATCCCCATGAATGTGCTGTGGCAACCGGTAGGTGACGAGGTGACGGAGTCCTATCAGCCGCAGGATATCCCACGTTCGGCTGGAAATCCGGAAGATATCGAACGGGCAGAAGCGATGATAAGAGCTGCAGAGCACCCGGCTGTGGTGGTGGGTGGGGGCGGATTCTGGTCCGGCGCGGCGGATGCACTCAAAGCGTTTGCGGAACAGACCAAGCTTCCCATCTTTACCCGAAACTCCGCGCGTGGCCTGCTGCCGGATGAACACCCACAGTGCTACGGCGGCTCACCCGGTCTCGGCGTTTTCAAGTCGGACCTGGTGCTGATCGTTGGTTCACGCATGAATTCCACGTTCTACTACGGTAAATTCAACGACAACACCAAAGTGATCCAGGTGGACTGCAACAGTGCAGCTATGGCGGACAACCGCACAATCGACCTCGGTATCTGCGGCGACGCCAAACTGGTACTGCAGCAGCTGACAGCGGCCCTCGATGGCTATGGTGCCCCTGCGGATTGGATCGCGACCCTGGATGCCGCCGTTAGCACGCGTAAGGAGAAATTCGCTGCCGGCTATCAGTCAAGCCAAACGCCAATTCATCCGATGCGGCTGTTGCACGAACTCAACCAGTTCGCCGACGAGAACACCACCTTCACGGTCGATGGCGGTGACATAGGCGTCGAATCAGCGCGTCATCTCGTCGCCAGCCATCCGGGTTCGCAACTGTCCAACGCCAGCATTCTCGGATCTCTGGGACCGGGAATTCCCTTCGCCGTGGGTGCCAAGGTCGCCGCACCGGACGACAAGGTCATCTGCATAACGGGCGACGGCGCGTTCGGCTTCGGCGCCATGGAGATGGACACGGCGGTCAGGTTGGATCTTCCCATCATCGTTGTGGTGGGCAACAACCAGTCGTGGGGGATGATCGAGCGGGACTATGGCAAGGTGTTCGGTGAAAACAGGGTGGTCGCTGCTGAGCTTGGGGACAGGCCCTACGAAAAGATGGTTGAAGGGTTGGGCGGCTACGGTGAACGGGTGGAAGATCCCGATGAGATCGGACCTGCCCTACGCCGGGCTCACGACAGCGGCAAGCCTGCCTGCCTCAATGTAATGATCGCACGGCACAACCAGCTTTGATTTAATCGAGCGAGCAGATTTGGATCTGGGGACCGGTATCAGTGGATTTAGTCGAGTTTGTCTAGTCGAGCTTGTCTAGTCACGCTTGTCTAGTAGCGCTCAGGAATCGAGGGCGCAACCACCGCCACCAGCACAGGTATCGGGGTTGCAGCCAACCGGCTGATTGTTCTTCAGCACTGAACTCCTGACTACGTTTCCCCCGTTTGCCAGGCGGGTCACCGGTGTGAATGTGTCCGTACCCCCGGGTTCGATACCGGCCAGCTCACACAGTTCTCCCCAGGTCTCTACCCGATGGCTCATGCTGTGGTTGACCTCGACGACTCTTTCATTCTCGCCACATCGATAATCGTAGGTTGGCATCTGGGTCTCCGCTTGGATTCGATTCAAGTATATTATAACCACAGTACTGGAATATTGGCAGCGCACCATCTGGGGAGGGCTTCTGCAAAGGCATGACAAGGTTTTTCGCTACCACCTTCAGAGGCGTGGAAGATATCTCAGCAGAGGAGATCGTCGCGACGACGGGGGCTACGATCGATGACGCGCCCTATCGGCGCGTGCAATTCACCCTGCAGGCGAACTTCGGTTCGCTGCTTCGGCTGCGCACGGTAGATGATCTGTTCGTCACCATTGGGCACTGGCAAGGCGTTACCAGGCAGCGTTCCAGTCTGGATCTGATCGCCGAAAAAGCCGGCGCCATGCCGCTCGACGCGGTCCTGCCCGTCATAGGCGAAGTACGAGCCCTGCCCGCTACGCCCCTCTTCTCGGTAACCGCGAGCCATGTCGGCAAGCGCAACTACAGCAGTGACGAGATCAAACAGCACGTTGCTGACGCCCTCACGGCGAGCAGGCCGTGGCAATATACGCAGAACGATGCTGACGCTGATCTGAATGTCCGTCTATTCATCGAGGGAGAGGGCGTTGATGTGGGCGCTCGTCTGGCCAAAGGACCCCTTTACAAGCGCGACTATGCAGTCGCCGACTATCCGGGCAGCCTAAAACCGCCGTTGGCAGCGGCCCTGATTCGCATCGCGGCGCCGCGAGCGGGCCAGATCCTGCTGGATCCATTCTGCGGCAGCGGCACGATTCTGCTGGAATCCCTGCCTTTGGGATTACAGATTCTCGCCGGTGACATCAGTTCTCATGCAGTGGAGTCGTGTCGCAATCGTAACCTCGACGTCAGGCAGTGGGATGCTCGTTCCTTGCCCCTGGAAGATTCCAGCGTCGATCGAATCGTCAGCAATCTTCCCTGGGGAGATCAGTCCGTCATCAAGACAGAAAGTGCCGGCTTCTACCACGACATCTGCCGTGAAATGGAACGGGTGCTGAAGCCGGACGGTAAAATAGTGCTGCTAACGACATTGGCAGAGCAGGTACAATTCAGCTCGCTACGGCTGGAACTAAACCGTGAAATCAGTCTGTTCGGGAAAAGACCTGCCATATTGAAATTCTGCTAGACACGAGGCCTACCCCCAGGAGCTGGAAGATGCAGGACATGTTGGTGAGATTATACGATCTGCCCGCACTCGAAACCGCGAAGGTGGAAGGTATCGCCATCCGAGCCGCACTTGCGCCGGAGAAACGGTTGGTTGTGACGTGGGTGGGTGAACACTTCGGTGACGGATGGGCCAGCGAGACCGACGTCACCTTTGCCAGGACGCCGGTAAGCTGCTTTATCGCGCTCGAGGGGCAGAAGATAAGGGGTTTTGCGTGTTACGACGCCATCGCGCCAAACTTCTTCGGTCCGACAGGCGTCGATGAGCAGCAGCGCGGCAGAGGCATCGGCAAGGCGTTGCTGCTACGAACTCTGCACGCACAGGCTGCGCAGGGATATGGCTACAGCATAATCGGCGGTGTCGGACCGGCGGAGTTTTACCGCAAAGCGGTCGGTGCGATCGTCATCGAAGGATCCGATCCGGGAATCTACCGGGGCGTGCTGGGTGGCCCTGCGGATGACCACTGAAGCCGGATGCGAGACAAGGCGTTCAGGGAATGGCGTCTATGGCTCCATCCTTCAGCAGGATGCGCAAGGCCTCCCGCTTGCTGAGTGAGCTGAGCCGATCCTTGTGCTTTCGAACAAAGCCTATCACCGTCCGGGGATCCGTCTTGGCATGCTGACGCAGGGCCCATCCGATCGCCTTGCGGATAAAGAATTCTTCATCGTGCAGATTGTGCTCGACGTTATCCAGCAGCAATGTCACGTTGGTCAGATCCTTCAGGTTGAGTTGGCAGATGATGGCAGCGCGCCGCATCCACATATCACCGGACCTGGCCCAGTCGCTCATGCGGGCGGCCATCTCCTCGGGATATTCGAGCAGCATCTCCCCCAACCGGCTGGAGATATCATCGACGAAATCCCACCACGCACCGTCGCTGATCATCTCCTCATACATGGGTAGTGCCTGCAAGGTCTGGTATGGCCGATACGCTTTCGCTGCTGCGAGTGCGAGCGCCACGTACCGCTCTTCGCGATAAGCAGCCGTGCGCCACAGTTCCAGTATCGTGTCTCGCCAGCTGGCAAACCCATCCAGTTGGTATTTTCTAAACGCCGCCCTGCATATCTTCTTGACGGTCGGGGACTGCACCCCGCGATACGGCATTTCCGACTTCATGTAACGCTGCATCTGGGGTGCCTTGACCCCATCTGCGTGCGCCTCGAGCGCGTCTCTTATCTCTTTTATCAGGGGCGAGCCTGGCATGGAGCCTCCTTGCAGCGTTCAGTGAGAGCCCAGTTTGGCCCTGATTCGGTCATACTCGGCTTCGTCCAAGCTGAACCGGGTGAAAATCAGAGCACCCACGGCATAACAGACCAGGGGAAACAGCGCATAGAGTGCCAGCAGGGCAAACTTGACGTCATCCGTCTGTGCCACATTGGGTATGAAACCGGAGTATTCCAGCACGAATCCAGTCAACATCAATGTGATTCCGGTGGCTGTCTTGAATACGAAGTTCCAGGTTGCAAAATAGGCGCCCTCTTTGCGTTTGCCGGATCGGTATTCATCGTAATCGATGACATCCGCCTGTATCGAGGGACCCACCACCGCGCCACTGCCCGCCCCCAGCCCACAGATGACCGCCAAAATGCAGATCAGCGTGATGGCCCCTTCGGTCAGAAAAAACATGGCGCCGAATCCACCTCCGGTCAATAGCATGGACAGAATCCACAGCCTCTTCTTGCCGACCCTTCTCGACAGATACACCCAAACGGGTACGGACGCGATCGACGGTATCAGGTACAGAGCGATGTAGAAGGGAGTCAGGTTGGGTGTACCCACCACATACTGGGATACGTAGGGCGTCATTATGCCGATGGTGGCAGCGCCGAGATTCTCGATGAAAAAGACGATCAACAGCAGTCGTGCATGAGGATTGCGCACTACGTCGGCAAACGCCGTTAAGGGGTTGCGTTCGCCCCTTCCCTGGTATTCTGCCCTTTCCTCGGTTCTGAATACCATCCATAACATCAGGACGGCTGTTAGGCCGCCGGCAATCAAGGACATGTCCGCTGCTGTAGAACGAATGTCTTCGGCGGTGATCAGCAGGTACATGGCAACCAATGCCAGTAGCGATCCGCTGTTCCAGATCACGTGCCTGAGTCCAAAAATAGTCGTTCTTTCGTGATAGTCGACGCTCAGTTCAGCACCCAGGGATGTATGGGGAACGACAAAGATGGTCATGGCCGTGTAAAAGAGCAGAACACTCGCACCCATCCAAACGATCAGAGCAGTTCCCTCAAAGCTCTGCGGCGGGCTCCACAACATATAGAAAGTGATGCCAATGGGCAGGATCGACAGTAGTATCCAGGGGCGCCTGCGACCGAAGGAAAACTCCGTGCGGTCGCTCAGATAGCCCGCAACCGGATCCGTTAGCGCGTCCCAGATTCTGGATATACCGAAGATTGCTCCCATAACAGCAGGCGATATCATCAGGTTATCGGTGCCGAACTTCATCAGGTAGAGAGCGACCATGAAGAACATGAAGCCGATGCCGACAGTCGGCAGGCTGTAGGTAACGAGAACGTTAAGGGGAAGCCGAGTTTCCTCAGTGGGTGTCGAATCTGCTTGGCTGGAACTCATAACGGGCGCGTCACCAGGCTGCGGACCTGGCACTCAGAGCTTAAACGCAGAGATCAATTGGCTGCCTTCCATACCTGTCGATCAGGACGACCCCCCTTATAGAACGTTGACACCACCTCGTCGATCTTGAGTTCAAACAGCAGGTAACGCTCTGCCGGTCGGAAACTACACACGTTTTCTGCCTGCATCCTCACCTCGGCATCGTCTATCAAGTGCGCAACGCCGGATATCTGAAATTCGCCGCTGCTGCCGGAGCTGTCGCTCATACTGCAGTGTAGACAGTAGAGCCCGTTGTTCTTCAGATCGTGCACCTTGCGCGACGTGGGTTCAACGAACAGAAAACAGTAACCTTCGCCTATGGTCGGTGTGACCGGGTGCGCCTTCGGGCTGCCATCTCTTCTGACGGTGGCGAGGTAGGCCACCTTGCCATCGATGCGATCCTTCCCGAAAGCCGCCATTGCCGGCGCGGTTGACTCGAAATCACCCCACGAAGCAGCCATTGGCCCTCATTCTCCTCAGCCCATCAACTGAAATACTTTACCATTGACGCATGCTACTGCCCATACCGTTTGCCTCCAGCTTGCAGATATTCGATCTCTTCAGGGGTGGATTCCCGCTGCAGTACTTGGTTGCGATGGGGAAATCGACCGAAGCGTGTGATCACGTCACGGTGTTCCACCGCGCTGCGATGGAATGCCCTGACGGTCTCGACAGTATCTGCTGTGGCCGCAGCCAGCAGTGCTGCAAGGAGCTCGACTACGGTTGATTGCTGCTCGGGCTGCTCGGCGTGGTGCAGTGGCATGTAGTAGAAACATCTCTCGATGATTCCCAGACTGGCTGGATCTCCCTGATCGAGTCCCCTCAGCACCAGCTCCTGCGCCAAATGATCCTGACTGAAAGCCTGCTCAGAGCCGCGGTAGATATTTCTGGAGAACTGATCCAGCATGATGATCGAAGCCAGCCGTCCTCTGGGCATTTCCTGCCAGTCCGCCAATTCGCCATCGATGCAAGCTGTCAGGCTGGTTTCAAATCGCACGCGGATTTCCTGGTCCAGCTCCTTGGTGCCGGTAAACCAGATGCTGCTCTTTATTCTGATCGTCTCTTTATGGTCGGGTGCCTGACCCAACCAGAAGGTTAGTATCTCTTCATAACTGTCTGTCATCCCGTTGGCTCCGTTTCTGGTACTGTCTGCCTGTCATTCCATTGGTTCCCGACTCTACAACATGGAATAATAGATGCCACCAAAAAATGGAGCATGACTATGGTAAAGAAGAAGGCACGCCATTTAGTCGAGGAGCTGGAATCTCAATTTTCCACTCTTCAAGGGAAAATCGGCAAGGCAAAAAACAGCTATATCGCCAATCACCAGAAGGAGTATGACAGGGCCAAACGGAGTGCCGACATAGCAAGCAAACGGCTGAGTTCGGCCAGAAAGAGTACCGCCGCAGCGGCGGAGAAATTCAGCAGAACAGGCTCCCAGGCAGCCCAGTACCAACTGAAGAAAGCACGGGCTGCGGCAGTGTTACTCGGCGAAGCACTCGTTGAAGCCAAGGAGATTATGTCCACAGCCAAGGAGAATCTCAGCTCTGCCAAACCCTTTGAGAAAAAACTGGCGGCGCGGGCGAAAGCTCTCGCTGCTTTTGAGAAAGAGTGGGACAAGAAGCAGAAGCTGGCTGAGAAGGCCAAAGCAAAGCGAGCCGCCGACCGCAAGAAGGCCGCCAAGAAAAAGGCGAAAGCTGCCAAAAGCTGACTTCAGCCATACGCTTCCTGCTCAGGACTGAGGTTGCACCCAGGGCTGGGTGCTGGCGATGGTGACCGGCTTCGCCACTTTCACACCGAGGATCGTGGCGACCTCGCTCAACTGATTGCTATAGCGCCGCCAACGGCCCTCGGAACTCTTGTAGATGGGCTGTCTGACCTGCATGAAGCTCGCCGTCTTGACCACCCGCTCCGTCTTATGGAACGCAAGGCAGCCATCTTCCCAATCGAGATTGCAGAACGCAATCATGCGCCTCGATTCCGCTTCCTGGTCTGCAATCAGTGATTCGTAATCCAGTGCCAGTATCCGGCCCGGGTAGAGCGCATCCCAATGCTCCATCAACCGCTTGTAGTCGTTGTAGAAGTGAGCCAGTTGCTTCAGATCGAAGCTGTAGTCCTGCCCTTTGGTGAAGTTCTGAAAAAAGCAGGAGAGGCAGGTATCGAGAGGATCTCTGCGCGTGTGAATCACCTTTGCCTTGGGAAACATGTCGAAGATCAACCCCAGGAATTGGAAGTTGAGCGGGTGTTTGTCCACGATTCGGGTGATCTTCTTGTCGTTAGCCAACAGTTTGACCCGGTTGAGATAGGTGGACGCCAACCGCCGAAGCGAGGCGCTGCTCAATTGCGGGATACAGTTCGGATAGGGGACGTTTGCGCTACCGAACTCCTGAGTAGTCTTGGCGACCGCTTTAAGATCGTTCAGCTCCCCCGCTCCGTGGACACTGCTATGACTGGCTAGAATCTGCTCGAGCAAAGTGGTGCCTGACCTCGGCATTCCCACCACAAACACCGGAATCTCCGAGTCGTTGCCCATCACGCCACGCCGCTGCAAGTAGTCGTGGCTATACACGTACAGAGTGTCCTTAATCCGTTGCCGGTGAGCGGCGCTGTCAAACTCGCGACCCGCAGCCGCGTTTCCCTGTTGGTAATGCTGAAAGGCACGCTCAAACGCACCTATATCGTCATAGATCTTACCGGCGGCAAAGTGAAAATAGCATTTGATCTGCTGATCCAGGTCGTCCCGGTCGAGTTGCTCGAGTAACTGCGTCAGTAACGGATCATCCTTGCTGAATTCGACCACTTCCGCCAGCCCCTGGTAGGCCTCACCGTAGTCGGGCTTGAGGCGAATCGCTTCGCGAAACTGCCGTTCCGCTTCTGCTATGTCCCCTAGGCGACGGTAGATGCCGGCGATATTGTGATGAAACGAGGACGCGTTCGGATTGATCCTGATCGCCCCCGTGATCAGTGCTATGGCTTCCTCGTTGAGATCTTCATCGGCTCGTATAAGACCCAATAGGTGATTCGCGTCGGCGTTGTCCGGATCTTCCTCGAGGATCTGCAGATAGATCTCTTCAGCCAATCTGGGTTGGTTCCCAGTCTGCAGTTTCACTGCCCGATGCAGTCGATCATGTATGGTCATTTGGTCTTCACGATCGAGCACTAAGAAGTCTTACTGACGGTCGCGGCAACTTCGCATAGCTGCACACGCAGCGCCAAACCCATTGTCAATATTGACCACCACCAGTCCGGGTGCACAGCTACTGAGTAGTGCATTCAGCGCAGTCTCACCATTGCGTGCGATGCCATAGCCGGTAGAGGTAGGTACTGCGATAACCAGCCCAGACACAAGACCTGCCAGAACTGTTGGCAAAGCAGCATCCATACCGGCAACGCAGATTATCGCAGCCATGTCTTTTATGTCGGGCAGTCTTTCGGTGAGTCGCCATAGCCCTGCCACCCCAACGTCATTGACTTCGAGTATGTCGGCGCCGTAAAACCGAAGGGTCCTGGCGGCCTCACGAGCTACCGGCACGTCCGAGCTTCCAGCGGTGATGACTGCAATATCTATGCTGTCACTCTTTATGGGGCTCTGTTTGTAGAATGCTGTTTGGGAAACCGGATCGTAATCCAGGGCATCTGGAAAGATGTCGTTCACTTTGGCGAACTTCTCGGGCTGCAGACGTGTGAACAAAGTTGCGCAATCTCTCTCAGACACCTGCTGCAAGATTGTTTCCAATTGTTCGATGCTCTTGCCAGCGCACATCACCGCTTCAGTGAAGCCAGTACGATTCTCTCTGTCAAAATCAAGGTTAACTTCACTAATCAACTTGGACGCTCTCTATTAAGAATGCACTGCCCCGACGATAGGGCTCAATGATTATGGGGTAGTCTCCTTCTGCAAGTCCCTTATCTCGGAATATCTCTCTCACTCTCTTTCTGATCTCCTCGCAATATGCTGCGCCATTATCAATCTGTTGGTTAGAATCCAGCTCAATGGCAATCTCATCCTCTCTGACTCTACAACGTACTCCCTTGAGGGGAAGTACGCCTGCCACGATTCGCCACACGTCGCGCTCCACCTCATCCACGACCGGCAGCAGTCTGTCGTCGATGGATATGCCTGTGGTGATCCTGCTGGATAAGCACGGCGCAGCCGGCAACTCGGACAGATCGGTGAGACCAAGGTGAGCCGCTATGGCACGAACGCCTTGCTTGTCGATGCCGGCTTCGACGTAGGGGTGATGCACTTGAAACTCGCTGGCGGCCTTGAGCCCCGGTCGGTAGTCGCTCAAATCGTCCAGATTGGTCCCGGAGGCAATAGTGAGCTCAGTCTGTTTGTGGATGGTGTCATACAGACAGCTCTTGCAGAAATAGCAGCGATCGACCGGGTTACTGAGATAGCTTGGATCCTGCATCTCTCCTGCGTCGATAACCGCAAGATGCCAGCCCTCACGCGCAGCATAGCGCTCTACGCGCCGAGTAGCACTGACCGGCACCGCAGCAGACAGGGCGTGAAACATGTGACTTTGAGGATTAACCCGGTGAGCGACCGCTGCAAGCGTCATACTGTCGACGCCGCCACTCACGGCGACAGCGATGGGTCCCAGGTCTTCAAGTTGGGATTGCAGGGCGCTTAGGTACTGCGCTGGCGATAACGACTCAGTCATGCTGCTGATCTAACGCATTCGTTTCGACAGCGTTGCGAATCCTGGTCCTTTCCCGCTGGGTCCGCTCGGCTGAAGCGATGTCATCGGCTTCTGCTTTGACAGTTACCTCACCCGACGGCCTTCTCGCCAGTTTCACCCTAAACTCGTCACCTTCGTGTTGTATGGCGACCTCCTCTCGGGGAAGTATAGCTCGGTCGACGGTTTGTTTGCGCATACCGAGGGTGGTGGTCTGTTCAAAGCAGCACTGCATGACCCCTTCTGCCTGATCAGGCTTGGCCAGAATCTGCACCTGTGAGGTCTGCCTGCCTTTCTTACCCAATGCAGGGCGCTGGATGATATCGATCACCCCAGGGTGAAGACGAATGGTGTCCAAACCATCGGCCAGTTCTTCCGGGGTCTGATCATCGATCTCAAACTGAAGCACGGTGACTCGATCCTGCAACCACTGCGATGATGCGGCCCTCTTGCCGTAGGTCAGGATACGCACGACATTGCTGATACCCGGGAATTGGCGCGTACCGAATCCAAAGCCACTTCGTTGCAGAGTCACCACGCTTTCATCCACTGACTGTCCCGGATTAAGATACTTAAGTATAGCCGCGCCTGTTGGCGTCACCCGTTCTCCTTCGAGGCCATCGTCATGGAATTGAAATCCGGTCAGCAGTGAAGTGACCGCCGGAGCAGGAATCGGCAATGTGCCGTGGGCACACTGCACCTGCCCGCGTCCCAGTGGAAGCGGTGATACTGACCAGGATGCATCTCCGAGCTGATCGATCAGAAAAGCGGCGCACACGATGTCCGCAATTGAATCCCAACTACCCACCTCGTGGAAGGTCACATCTTCGATCGGTATGCCGTGCACGGTGGACTCCGCTACCGCGAGACTGTGCAATATCTGCGTCGCGATTCGCTGCGGTTCCGGTGCCAAAGCCGAACTCTCGAGTTTCGCTCGAATGTCGCTGTACTGCCTGTGGGGGTGTTCCTGGGCACTGGTAACGCTAAAGTGGGTGCCACTCAAGACCCCGTCGTTCTTCTCCGTCGTTTGCAGTTTCACCAGGTCGCCGAATCCTGCCAGATCCATTTGCTGGGGTAGTTCCGATGCGTACTCGGGCCAGCAGTCCAGCATGGCGGCGATGAACATATCACCCGAAATACCACCCACCGGATCCAGATGGATATGCAGCGGACTTGTGGATTGGTTGCTTCGTTTTGTCAATGCAGTTCCGTCCTGCAGGACGCTGTCATGAACGCGCCGTAGCGTAAATGGGCAATATTAAAGAAATTGGGCCCTCTTGTAACCTATTACCCTGTCCAAGTCCTGTTCCCGCGTCCGTGGTAAGATGGGTCACCCTGACGCCGAACTGGCGCCCAAACAAATAAGAATCTTTCAGGAACGGTATGCTAGCTGCCTTCCGCCGTGGCGACTTACTGCGCAAGCTCATTCCCACTTGGCTACTTGCCTCAGTACTGCTGTCGCTGCCTCTCATCGTCAGTGCCCACAATATCTCCGCGGGCAACGCACGCTTCGTGGAAGGTATCGTTGGTCCCGCCATTGCCCCCTTCATGTACCTCGGCGCTAAACATATGGTGACCGGCTACGATCATCTGCTTTTTCTGGTGGGCGTCATATTCTTCCTCTATCGGGCCAGAGACATTCTGCTCTTCGTCACCCTCTTCACCCTCGGCCACAGTATCACGCTGATGACCGGCGTGTTACTTCAGCTGAGTGTCAGCGCCTACCTGATCGACGCCATCATTGGCCTATCCGTTGTCTACAAGGCATTCGAGAATATCGACGGGTTTAGGCAGGTGTTCGCCGTTCAATTCAATGCCAAGATCGCCGTGTTCGTCTTTGGCTTGTTTCATGGCCTGGGGTTGGCGACTAAACTGCAGGAATTTGCCCTGTCGAATGACGGTCTGGTCACCAATATAGTGAGTTTCAATGTCGGCGTAGAACTGGGGCAGGCGATCGCGTTGGCGTTGATTCTTCTGGTGTTGTTGCAGTGGCGTCAACGGAGCAGTTTTCAGAACCACGCATTCGTGACCAATACGCTATTGATGACAGCCGGGTTCGTATTGACGGGTTACCAACTTGCAGGATACATGTGGGTGCAAACATAGTATGGAAAGAGAAGCGAGCAGGATTCTCAAAGCTGCTTTACTGGCAGTAGCCGTCGCAGCGTTGATTCTCATCACCCTGGTATTACCGGCAGAGTTCGACGTGGACCCGCTGGGCACAGGCGAGGCGCTGGGCATATTGGGTCTGTCGGGGTCTGCACCTAAAACCGTATCTCACCAAGAGCAGCTCTACCGCCAGGATTCCGTTCAGTTTGTGTTACAGCCGTTTGAATCGGTCGAGTACAAATATCGTTTACAGAAGGACAGCAGTTTGATCTTCTCCTGGAACGCGTCTGAAGCTGTGACCTATGAACTACACGGCGAGCCCGCCGGCGGCCCCAAGGGGTTCGCGGAGAGCTTTAGCATTGGTAAGAACAGCTACGAACACGGGACCTTTACGGCCCCATTCAGCGGAATTCACGGCTGGTTCTGGGAAAACCGGGGCGCCGATGCCGTGACCATAGATCTGAAAACGTCAGGCTTCTATAGTGCGGCGATCACATTTCGCGACGGCTTCGTCGACGAGCGGCCCTTCGACAGCAACAAACAACAGGACTAACAGGGAAAGTAAGGGGACCCAATCCGGGAACCCAGTCCAGGAACCCATTCCGGGCGACCCAGCCTGCTAGTTACCGAGCAGATCCTCTCTTTCATCACCTTTGATATATTGCGTATGACACGACACACACACTCGATAGAGCTGACCGCCCACTTCGAATAATGCGTCGGCGTCGTGTGCCTCGGCAGCCTTCGCCGCTCGTATGCCGACATCGATCAGACCCAGCGAGATCTCCTGCCAGTCCTGATCATCTCGTGCCCGCTCGGGCATGAGGAGCAGGTTTCCGGATTCCGCTACAACCACAGCGCTGTGTTGGACCTCAAGCCAGCCTTCATCCGTGGTAGGCGCCAACTCTTCAACACCTTGCGCGGTAATGACGCTGCCGGCCGAAGCCCAGATACGATCAGCCGCAGGGTCGAGTACCCATAGCATCGTGTGTTTCACATCCCCCGTCGTCTTGAACGGGATGGTCTTTGCTTCATCGGGCTCGGCACAACCACCCAACAGAAGGACTACAGCTAGAATACAAACTGAGCGCATTAATCTCTTTAGCGCTTTGGCTCACGGCCATCGTCTGGCGCGCCCGTGCCCTTTGAGCCCATGAATATCTTGCTGCCATCGGCAAACGTGACGTCACGACCATTGGCCCGGTTTGACCGGTCCTTGCTCTGATAGCCGTCCACGATGATGAAGGTACCCGGAACGAGAGAATTCTTGTTGATTCCCCGTCTTAGTAACGTATTCGGAGTCCCTCCCTCTACCGCCCAACTCTCCTTGGTGCCGTCTTCGTTGGTGACTTCAAGGTGAATCCAGGCGTGTGGATTGACCCACTCGACCTTAGTCACCGGCCCGCGCAGAATGAGCGGCCTGTTTGGATCAAACTCCGCCCCAAATGCATGATGTGCACTCAGTTGGCCAGGCACGCAAAGTGCCGCGGCAAGACTTGCGAGTAAGGTGATCTGTTTCAAAGACATAGTAGTTACCCCTAATCTAGGTTTGTTATTTGAATTTACGTTACTCACGTCCGATAAAATGAAGGCGCGTCAATCCAGTGGATTGCGTCGCCACTGCCCATACATCAATTCCTCAACAAACGCCACACACTTGAAGTCCAGCAGCTGGGCGTTTTCCTCCATGCGTCGATACAGCGGCATGCTGATCTTCCACGGTTTGGTAAAGACCTCCGGGTCGGTGATGGTCGCCTCATAGTGTAAATGGTTTGGCCCCACCGGGGTATAGCGCTCGACCACATGCATTTTTTCAGTGTGGTGATTGCCTGACCGATCGAGCCATGTCTCACCGTTCTGACCGGTAACATCCAGCACCAGCGTATCGCCGTCCCAGGAAGCCACCGACTGGCCCATCCACGAATCCACGGGAGCCGGGCCGGGATCCTTGGTGAATATATCACGCACTGCCCCCGCGTAGAGATAGGAGATGAACAGCGAGTCATCGCCCTGAAAGATCTGAAACGGATAGGGCATGTAGGTCGCACGGGGTACTCCGGGCAGATAGCACTTGATCTCCGGATCCCGATCCAGCCAGTTCTCCTGATTCTCTTTCTTCTTTGCCAACGCTTCGGGTCTATACGGGATCTTGCCCCCATGTACGACACCCAAACTCGGCGGCACTGCACCCACTGCCCCGAGGGCCAGAACCTTCTTCGCGGGCACCGGTCCGTGTGGTCCTTCGCGAAGCGCCATGGCCTTGCGAGCCATATGAATTTCCAGATCGTAATTGGCTTCATTCAGGGCCTGCCAGATGCCATTCAGGTCAGGATGCACACCGTCCGGGCCACGGGGAGCTTTGTATGCGGAGTCGGCCCCTTCAGCGGCAGTGGCAAAGAGAAGGAGTGCCGATAGCAGAATAGGTACTCTAAGATGGTTGGACTTCATTTGCTATGGTCCCTTTATTATGGTCGTTCACGGCATTCACGGTATATGAAGCGGTAGTAACAGTATCTTACCCCGGCTTGATGATGCAAGTAATAAAACAGTCGAGATATTGGGCAGAGCTCAAGTGTGCCACTGATACTGCTGAGGCTTTCGCCCGGCGCGTGGATGCAGCAGCACGTTGATCAGCGCGGGGCCATCGAACGCCATCGCCTCATCCAGAGCACCCCGAAGATCTGCTGGATCCTTGACCAGTATCCCCAACCCATCGAAGCTCGCCATCATCTTGTCGTATCGGGCACCGGGAGTCAGTATGCTGGGCGGCACAGGCCGGTCGCTGCGCAATTCCTCTACACCCCCGCCAATGCCTCCGTTATTCAGTACGATAATCTTGATGGGTAGTTTATAACGGCAGGCAGTCTCGACTTCCATGCCGGAGAAGCCAAAGCCGGCATCCCCCTCTACAGCGACCACAGGCCGGTCCGGATGTACCGTTGCGGCCGCGATGGCGAATCCCATTCCCACGCCCATGGTCCCGTAGCTGCCCGCGTCCAGGCGTGAGCGCGGGGAACTGTTCGGCATTTGGGTTCGGCCGATATCCATGGTGTTAGCACCTTCACTGACAATGATCGCATCGTTGGGCAACCACTCGCTGATATCCTTAAACGCCCGGTAGTAGTTCATCGGCGCAGCATCGTCGGCAATCATCGGTTCGACTGTAGCTTGGTTTTCCTGTGCCTTAGCAGCAAGGCTGCTGCGCCACTCGGTATCCGCCGGGTAGAACCATTGGCGATCCTTAAGGGCCGCATTCAGTTGTGAGACCACCGCTTTGCCGTCCCCCACCAGAGCAACTTCGGCAGGCACGTTGGTGCTGATCTCCTCGGCAGCGATATCCATCTGCAAGATACGTACATCCTCGGCGAATCTCGGCGGCAGGCCAAAGTGCATGATCCAGTTGAGGCGCGCACCCATCAGCAGGATGACATCCGCCTCCTTGAGCGCCAGGGTTCTGGCCGCACCAACGGACAGGGGATCGTTGTCATCCATCACACCCTTTCCCATGGGAGAGGCGAGAAACGGCAGTTGCGTTCGCTCGATAAAGTCCCGCACTTCCGTTTCCGCTCTTGACCATGCCATCCCCTTTCCTACGATCACCAGGGGCCGCTCTGCCGATTCCAGGGCATTGAGTGTGGCATCTACCGATTCAGGCACTGCCTGGACCCGTGGCGGTTCCGGTACCGTCGCCACCGGGCGCACATCATCCTCTTCGATCTGCCCGAGGATCACATCGTCGGGAAGATCCAGGTAGACAGCTCCCGGGCGGCCGAATATGGAACTGCGTACAGCCTGCTCAACGTAGAAGGGTATCTTAGAGACGCTTTCCACAGCGTGGGCGTATTTGCAGAACTGAGACGCAGCCATCACCTGACGCTCCTCCTGAAACGCGCCCATGCCGTTTTGTTCCGTGTGGGAAGCGCCGCCCACCAGTATCATGGGCCAACAGTTGGACTGCGCATTGGCCAGTCCGGCGAGAGCGTGGATTACGCCCGGCCCGGACACCGTCAAGCACGCCTGGGGCCGGCCCGTCAGATAGCCGGCGGCCTGTGCTGCATAGCTGGCAGCCTGTTCGTTGCGCATGCCGATGTAGGTGATTCCCTCGCGCTGCGCAGCCATGGCGATGGGCACTACCGGAAACCCAACGATGCCGTACATCAAGTCGACGCCCTGTTGTTTGAGACTGCGGGCGATGAGAGTCGCCCCATTGATGGTTGCCATTTAACCTTCCTCTTGAATAGCTATCGTACCGTCGGATACTAGTTCATTGATGTGTTGTGGGCGCTCAATCATACCCGCCCCCATTGATCGCAACAAGATTGGCAGCGCGCCGAAGCTGCTGAGTTGACAATGACCAAAGGCGCACTTTATGGTGTTGGTTTTCACTTTGTATCCAAACAACCCCACCTATTCAGGTGGCAATTGCAGGGACGGTATTTGCATGAATCACGATCGGGCAGCAGTAGAAGAGATTTTGACGCAGGTTAAAACCGAGGGGCGCAGCGCGCTAACGGCTTCGGAGGGTAAGCGACTCTGCGAAGCGTATGGCATTTCAACTCCCAGCCAGGGAGTCGCGACATCCGCTCAGCAGGCGGCCGATCTGGCCAAGGAGATCGGTTATCCGGTAGTCCTGAAACTCGAATCCGGCGATATCCTGCATAAGTCTGATGCCGGAGGAGTTGTCACCGGACTAACGAGCTCGACAGAGGTGAAGAGAGCATTTAAGGCTATTAAGACAAATGCCAAATCATTCAACGCTTCTGCCAAGATCGCTGGGGTGCAGGTCCAACAGATGGTCTCAGGCGCACACGAGGTGATTGTAGGCGGAACCACAGATCCAAGTTTTGGCAAGCTGGTGGCATTTGGCCTGGGCGGTGTGCTGGTAGAGATCATGCAGGACATCACTTTCCGTCTCGCGCCCGCGACCGGGCAGCAGGCACTCGCCATGCTGGACGACATTGCCGGGGCCGAAATTCTGAATGGTGTGCGCGGTGCCGACGCGATTGATCGGCAGGCACTCGCCTCGCTCATCGAGAACGTCTCACGCCTGATGCATGATTTTCCGGAAGTCAGCGAGATGGACCTCAACCCGGTGATGGCCAGCGGCAGTGCAGCCACCGCTGTGGACGTGCGCGTCCTGACCGACTTCTCTCCCGCTGAAGCACGCTATCGCCCCTCTCAGGAGGAGATCCTGACAGCGATGCGCCGCATTATGCAGCCAGACGCCGTGGCGGTGATCGGTGCATCACCGGAGGACGGTAAGATCGGCAACTCGGTCATGAAGAACCTTATCGACGGTGGCTACCGGGGTGAGATCTACCCTATCAATCCGCGCGCCGACGAGATTCTCGGTAAAACCTGTTATAAGAGCGTGCTGGACATCCCCGGCGAGGTGGATATCGCCATCTTCTGCATCCCCGCGCGATTCGTGGCACAGGTCCTGGGCGAGGTGGGAGAGAAACAGATCGCCGGTGCAATTCTGATCCCCTCGGGATTCGCCGAGATCGGCGAGCATGAATTGCAGGCGGAGGTGCTGCAGGCGGCTCGCGCCAACAACGTTCGCTTGATGGGGCCGAATATCTACGGCTTCTACTATACCCACAAGAATCTCTGCGCCACCTTCTGCACCCCCTACGACGAGAAGGGTCAGGTTGCTCTCTCCTCCCAGAGCGGAGGCGTCGGCATGGCTATCATCGGCTTCAGTCGCTCCAGCAAGATGGGGGTGTCGGCAATCGTCGGATTGGGTAATAAGTCGGACATCGACGAAGACGATCTGCTCACGTTTTTCGAGCAGGACGACAACACCCAGGTGATCGCTATGCACGTGGAGGATCTCAAGGACGGTCGCGCCTTTGCTGAAGTGGCAGAGCGAGTCTCCAAAAAGAAACCGGTGGTGATGCTGAAGGCGGGACGCACAGCTCAGGGTGCCAGAGCCGCCCAGTCGCACACCGGGGCCTTGGCCGGCAACGATAAGGTCTATGATGCGGTGTTGCGCCAGAGCGGCGTAATTCGCGCCCGCAATCTCAACGACATGCTGGAGTACGCCCGTGGTCTGCAGATTCTACCCACGCCGAAGGGAGAAAATGTGGTGGTCGTGACCGGTGCCGGCGGCTCCGGCGTCCTGCTGGCGGACGCGTGCATCGACCACGGAGTCAAGCTCATGAGCATGCCCGAAGACCTGGACGCCGCCTTCAAGGAGTTCATACCTCCGTTCGGTGCCTCCGGCAATCCGGTAGATATTACCGGCGGCGAACCGCCAACCACCTACCGCAACACAATCGAGCTGGCACTAACGGATGATCGCATTCACTCGCTGATTCTGGGTTACTGGCACACCATCATCACGCCGCCCATGGTGTTTGCTGAGCTACTCAGTGAAGTAGTCGATGAGGCCAGGCAGCGCGGCATCGACAAACCGGTGGTGGTCTCGCTGGTGGGGGATGTGGAGGTAGAGCAAGCCTGCCGTATGCTGACCGATCACAATATTCTGGCTTATCCATACACTACGGAAAAACCGGTGGCTGTGCTCGGAGCGAAATACCGGTGGGCAAGGTCGGCTGGATTGCTGTGAGCGGGGGGCCCTACTCGGACTTCATGCCCTCGAAAGTGCCCTCGCCGGCCATGCCATAGCTGCAGTTGCCTGCCATCTTGTTGCCTGTAACCGTACCCTTGTAGGTGATCTTGCCCGCTTGCGAATCGAAGCTGAACTCGACCGCACTGCCTTTGACGGTACCTGTCAGGCTCTCGTTACCCAGTGCGCCGGTGTACTTGCCCGTCAAGGCGCCACCCTCTCCCTCCACCAGCTCGATTTTTGCGGTGCCCCCTTGTTGTCCACCGAGCGTCACGTTCAGCGACCAAGTCCCATTGAGGTGGTGTCCGGCAAATGCCAGCTGTGTGATCAAGCAAAATAACGCAACTGATAGGGATTTCTTCATGTCCATCTCCTCTCGAGCATCATACGCCATATGTTTGGTGGGGTCTTACTGCAGTAAGAGTATCACCTCTGGGTTCGGGATACAGGCGACCATGTTCATTGAACTAGCAGACTTCTCTTCGAGAACAACAAATGCATCACGCCGATGGCCGTACCCGATGAGCCCCACGAATACTAACGCTCTATGGTGTCTCAGCTGGGTGTTCCACTTTCTCTGCTAGAAGCGGGAAGCTTCGCTCCAGGCAATGCTCTGTTGATATGCACACTTCATGCTATCGACGGTGATGCCCTGCTGTTCGAGTTGTGCCCAATCGATTTGGTCCCAGTCACCGCGCTCATGAGCCAGCACCGAGCAGAGAATAGAGCCGTGAGGACCTGAATGCTCTAACAGTCCGGTCAAGATCTCATCACTGAGAGAAAGGTCCTGGATTATACCTTCCAGGATCTGAAGCGAAGCTTGACTTTCGGATCAGCCATGCGCTGTGAATTACGCACCATTGGCACTGAAGGCAGATCCTTCTGCCCAAGGTATTAGCGGTGTCGATTTGGGTCCAGAGCAGGTCGTCTGAGAGAGAATTCTTGCGACGATCCTCACCAGCTCTACGACGATCCTCACCGGCTCTGCGAAGCTCCTCGCCGAGGACTTAATCGCAGTGCCTTTTAACATCTGGATTCTGGACTAGAATTAACAGAACCACCGGTTTCACCAAGGCACAACTGTGTCTCATATGTATAGATGAATTCCAAGATATCAATCTGAGTGGCGTTCTGTGTGATGGACCAAGATACCACCAATATGTTCAGATCAATGACAGCACTGATTGTGGAAGATGATGCCACATCGATGGTCATTCTGAGAAGCATCCTGCTTGGATTGAATCTAGGCAAGGTCGAAGAAGCCAGCTCAGGAGACCAAGCAATTGAAGCCATCCGCGCGCAACACTTCGATCTGGTGCTGTGTGATTACAATCTGGGTCCCGGCAAGAACGGCCGACAGATTCTCGAGGAAGCACGTGTTGAAGGTCTGATAGATGTATCGACTGTATTCTTCCTGATTACAGGAGAAAACAATCGTACTATGGTGATGGGTGCGGTAGAGCATCAACCGGATGATTATCTGACCAAACCGTTCACTCCCAAGGATCTCCTCAACCGTCTGATGGCTACGATGAGAATGAGGCAGGAGTTCGCGGACATAGATGATGCCATCAGGCAGAAGCAACATGAGAGGGCCATCACTCTGTGTGATCAGAAGATACGTGAGAGCCCCCACCACCAGATACACACATTACGACTCAAAGCAGAAACGATGATGGATCTGAAGCAGTACGAGAAAGCCACCTCGGTGTACCGGGAAGTACTGCGCATCAAAGAAGTGCCCTGGGCCATGCTAGGCATAGCTAGAGCTTCTGTCCTGATGGATCAACCGGCAGAAACGGCGCGCCTACTCAGTGATGTAATCCGGTGCTATCCTGAAGAGGTCGAAGCATACGATCGGTTGGCAAAACTGCAGGAATCCAAAGGTGACAGCGAACTTGCCCAGGACACGATCGAAAAGGCAGTCAGCATATCGCCGAATGCAGTTCCCAGGCAGCTTGAGCTAGGTCGCCTAGCGATAGAGAACAAGTGCTGGAGAAAAGCTGAAGAAGCTTATAGGGCATCGATCTCCCTCGCCTATGATTCCTGTTACAAAACCCCTGACAACTATCTTGCATTGGCAAGAGTCCTCCAAACGAGACTGGAGGATACCGATTCCACTGAGAACCTGGACACTCTCACAGATATCATCAACATTCTTGATCAGGTTCGTACGGAATTTGCTGGGGATGCTGTCGTTGATTTTATGGCATCGGTTCTTGAAGCAGAAAGCCAAGCTCTATCGGGTAAGGTGGCGATTGCTTATAGGAGTGTCAGTAAAGCAAGGAGACTCTACCAGCAGTTCAGTAGCGATGAGAAGGTGGTCCACTGCACAGATTTGGTTAGCGCACTGTCAGTTACCGGAAATTATGAGCTCGCCCTGAAAACTATCGAAGATCTTGATGATGACCGGATCGATTGTAGGAGTCTTGCGGACGAGTTGAGAAGGAAGATCTCCCACATCAAAGTGCGTAACCGTCATGAGGAGTTGAACCAGAAAGGAATTGCTCTGTATGAATCAGGTAAGATAGCAGATGCCTATCAGGTCTTTCAGCGGGCGGCCAACGTGACGGATGCGAATTACAGCGTGATTCTTAATGCCATCCAGGCCTGTCTCGAATTAGTAGAGCAAAAGCGGACCCCTTCAGAGCATTGGTCTACCGAGTGTGAAGACTATTTCGAGAGGATTGCAGGAATCGACTGCGAGGATCATCGGTTCGAACGTTTCACAGCGTTGAGACAGAACTTCACAGAACTTACCCAATACTGATTCAAGTCGAAGAGCCTGCCGACTGGCCGAGAATTCAGCGATGACTGTACCGGAGAACAACTCGCCCAAATCAGGCTCATGGGTCTTAGCGGACATCAGTGATCGTGACAGGAAGCGCCGCACCCATCTTGCCATCGCTCTTCCTTTCCTGATAGTCCCCCTGCTGATGTTCGCCACAATCAACATCACACAGGACAGTCCGGTGTTCGGATCACTCCAGTTGTCCGGGAGTATCATGCTGCTGATAAGCATGATTGGGCTACGGTACGTTCAGAACGCCTTCCCGCTCTTCAGGATCAACATCGCGTTACTGTCCATTTTGGTCGTCTATTCGGTTTGGGCTGGTTATCACCAGGGCGCAGCGATCCTCTCTCTTTATCTCTACCCAGTGATTCTGTTCTACTTCCTGGGCAGGTTGGAGGGCGCGATCTGGGTTGCGCTGGTGCTGGTTCCCACGCTACTCATCCTGTTCTTGCCCGAACCCATCGGTGCGTATGTCTACGCAGAGCCATACACGATAAGACTTGCTGCCACCATGTTGCTCGTGGCGGCCTTTTCCTACCTGAACGAATCGCTACGTCAGGAAGCGTACCAGAGTCTTGACTTCGAGAAGGAGAATCTCGCTCACGCCTTGGCGGAAATCAAAACGCTGAGAGGAATCATCCCGATCTGTAGCTACTGCAAGAAGATTCGTGACGATGACGGGATCTGGAACCAGATCGAAAAGTATGTGCGCGATCGTTCAGACGCTGACTTCACGCATAGTATCTGCCCGGATTGTGTTAGCAAGTACTCTTTGAGTCGTTGAACGTGAACCAACGTACAAACAAAGGTGCGAGGTGTATCAATACCGTCATGGAGCCGTCATCTGCCCAATCGCTCCTACCAGAACTTCAATCTGCAGATCAGGCGTCTGATGAAGTTTCAGACTCACTGGAAAAGTACTACCCTCGACTAACGGCCGCTTGAGCCCCATCAGCATCACATGCAGACCACCTGGTTTGAATTCGGCCTCCTCGCCCGGCGCCAACGATAGTTCAGCGACAGGCACCATCTTCGTCAACCCTTCGTCGGCGACAGTCCTGTGTATGTGGGCCCGCGCGGCGACTGGCGTCTCAATCCCTTGAATCGTGACGGTGTGCTCACTCCTGTTGGCAAGACGCAGATAGACCACCGCAGCCGCGGCGCCGGGTGTGGTCGCCCTGGACCAAACGTCGGTAACTGCCACGCCGCCATCCGCCGCAAACAGCCAACCGGCGGACAGACATAGCAATATGAAATGGAGTGATCTGGGCACCCTTTACCCTCTGCCGTGCTCCAAGCGCAACTGAGAGCAGATGGTAGCATCGATGCCGCATCGACTGCAGCAACCCATGCGATCAGGAGCAGGGAATCTGCTGCTCCTGCAGGGGCGTGCTGAGGTCCGTGCCGTAAGCGGCTAGTCTGACCACTTTGTTCTCTTCATCCGCCGTCACCACCACCTGCCAGGGCTTGGTAGGACGGCTGAGAACGTAATCGATGGTCGGACCCAGTGGCTCCGGCTCGCCCGGTACCAGCATCAAGGCGGCGTTCATGCCGGACACCAGCCTCGCAGCGCTTTGCGTGGGCGTGTATTGGGCATAGCCGACATCGGAATAACCGCAATCCGCACTCGAATAGGCCGATATCATGGCCAGCTCCAACTGACTCTGCATAGCCTGGTGCATCCCGGCAACCAGGACGCCGGGATTCTTAGCTCCACTCTCATCCGACGGGTCGGAGTCGCTGGCCAGGTAAAGCAAGATCCCGATCGCTGCAAACACGATGATCATATATCTTGACACGTTCCATTCCTCTGCTGGCTGATTCGTCAGTGGTCTCAGATTACTTCGATACCTATACTATATAGTAGTCATTGCTGCGTAGAAGGTGCAAAAGTCATGGCAAGTTTTCGAGGTCTGGCCGGCGATGTGGTGTGCAGCTTCGTCAAGCCATCAACCATATTCAGGTCGATCCCCGTTCTGATCTTCTTCGCCGTTACCATCGGAGCCATCGCCTTCGTGTTACCGGACGACGCGTTCCCGTTCGATCTGCTGCTGTCTCTGATGGTGCTCTCTTTCGCTGTTTCCCGATTCGCAATCCCGGCCGTCAGTGGCGAATTCGACGACGGCTGGTTCAGCCAACATAACTCCAACTCCAGCTCCCTCAGCTTCTCGACACGATATGTGGTAATTACGCTGATCTGGTCACTGCCATCCGCTGCTATCGTCTGGCTTATCTCCTCTTTCGGCGACGATAGTCTTGCGTTCGATCTCAGCCCGATGTCACTGGCACAGTCAGGCGTGATGGGGTTTCTAACGCTTCTGTTGGGTTTGGTCTTCATCTTTGCACCCACCCTCGGCTTCATCATCTGTACCGCCACCGATGAGATCGCAGAGATGTTCAACGTCGAGCTGTGGAAGTACCTGTTCATCGAACAGAAAGCGGATCTGGTGGTATTCTATACGTCTCTGGTTGGCGGCGTGCTGGTGTTCTGGCTGATCTATGCCCTGCCGCTCATCGTCATCGTTATGATCGGCGTCTCAATTTCATCCGCCCTGGGCGGCATACTTGGTGGTTTTATCATGAGCTTGCCTCTGATCATGGCACCGGTTCTGCTCGGCAGGCTGTGCGGCGCCTTGGTAAAAGGCGCGGCGCCCGACATGTCGTCAGAACCACAGTCGGAACAGTCTCCGGAAAGCCCATTACCACCGGATCCGCAGCCGCAACGGCCCTCCCCCGAGCAATCGGAACAGCCATCTGCGCTACGCATAGATGCGCGTGAGGAGGGCAATGGGGTGCCAAGCGACGCGGCTGCCATTAGCGGGGCTCCCATGGAGCAGGCTGTGGCGAGTCAATCCCGGCAACAGCAGGAAACGACCGAGGATCGCTATTCCCCCGGCGCCGATAACACGCTGGCTAAGATGCTACAAAAGGTGGACAACGTGGCGCCTCTACATATGGCCAACGCCATCCTACTGGCAAAGAATCGAAGCAACGGTCGGCCCGATGACCCGTTCGCCGCAGCGGAGAGCACCCTCCTGCTCGCCAAGTCTGACAATCCAGCCGAGGCGGTCGCATCTGCGGCAATCTCCATCCCGCTCGCCTTGGACCACGACTTCCACGAACTGGCCGGCAAACTGTATATGGCCTGTGGCAGCGAGAGACGTCTACTTGAAATGGAGGAGGATCGGTGGAATCAGTTGTGCGGTGCTCTGACCAAGGGCCATCACTACCAAGCTGCCGTCGTCTGTCTGCAGTCAGGCGGAATCGCTTCCGCTCAAAAGTTCAAGTCCATTGCAGATCTCGCAATCAGGAGCGGCAAGCGCAAGCAGGCTCTCAATATCCTGCAGTTGCTGCTGAAGAGATATCCAAGTGCTCCTTTCATAGACGAGGTGAAGGAAGAGGTCCGCGTGTTGCAGGAATAGATTCGCGCGTTGCAGGAATATGGTGCTATCCCGTCACCTCAGGAAGCAGCTCCATGCTGAAGTCATAGTGCCATCCATCGGTGGGAATCTCTTTCAGGCGGAACCGAATCGGCTGCAGCGGGTAGTCGAGAACTCCCTCTGATTCTCTCGTCTCGGTGTAGAAGTCCGCCGGGTTATTCAAATAGATAACGAGGTACTCGTGCTGACCATGGGGGAGAAAGCCAGCTTCCACTTTCTGCACCAAGATCTCCATCACGTGTCTTGCACCATCGTTCACAACGATACCGTTTCTGCGAAATCCCTGAGCCACTCGGAGCTGGATGATACTGCCGAGAAACACCGTCTCCTCAGCCTGTAAAGGAGCCGGTTCCGGCGCGCCCTCTGGCAGCCTGTAAGTGTCACGCCATGCTCTCTTGTCTTGGTAAGCCTGCAGATGCTGCTCCATCTGGGATCTGAATGGGGCCTCTTCTCCCGCCTCCTTGAGTGCCTTCTTCTGCGAACGCACCGCCTTCTTGAATTTACCCATCTCCGCGTAGACCGCAGCCTGGGTGTCCATGAACTGATAGGAGGAGTCGTTCTTCATGGCATCGCGCACGAACGACTGCGCCAGCTTGGCGTTGCGCAATCGCGGATTCTCATCAGTAGCCAGCATCCAGGCCGCTTGGTTCAGGATTCCCGGCGTCCCGCTTCCCAGGAAACGGATATAGTTGGCTGCCACGGTCTGGTCCGCTTCGACTCCGGTTCCCGTCATGTACATCATGGCCGTCTTGACCATCGCTCCGGGCAGCCTTTCCTTGGCAGCGCTTCGATAAAGGCTGAACGCGCGTTTCAGGTTGGCGTCCACGCCAAGCCCCTTTTCATACATCTCACCGAGAAAAAACTGGGCACGGGGTTTGACCCTGGCCCTGCCGAGCCAGTGCATTGCCTCTGCAAAGTTCTGTTTGACTCCGACCCCACGCAGATATTGCTCGCCGAGGCCGAGGCGCGCA
>CEPV01022805.1_pt1 | contig 26807 bp, 32 predicted proteins | sample 530451 | NCBI WGS metagenome assembly CEPV01 (sample SAMEA2620097, study PRJEB7988) | marine metagenome | isolation source: saline water (ENVO:00002010), including
TGTAGCGCTCTCCCAACTGAGCTACGGCCCCGAGAGAACGCGGTATTTTCGTTTTTTGACCCGACCGGGTCAAGCGCCCTGCTCTGCCCGGGCTGTAATAAAGCCAAGCGCCGCGTCGATCCGCTTCAAGGTCTTCTCCCTGCCGACGAGTTCCAGCGTGACATCGATCGGCGGTGTTGCAGCCGTGCCGGATACGGCGACGCGAAGGGGCTGGGCAATCTTTCCGAGTTTCGACTCATGCGCCTCGACACACGCCTGCAGGGCATCATGAATCTGCGGCGCCTGCCAGGCTTCCAAGGTCTCGAAACGCCCACGGATATCTGACATCAATTCCGCAGCGACGGGGCGAAGATGTTTCTTCGCCGCACTCTCGTCATACTCATCAAAGTCACAGTAAAAGTAGAGACTCTTGTCAACAAGTTCATCAATGGTCTGGGCCCGCTCGCGAAGCGCATCGGCCACGGCCTGAGGTTCGGGTCCCGCTGCGATATCAATACCGCGCGCTTTAAGGCCATCGGTGAGAAGCCGGGTAAGCCGGTCGGGATCTGCTTCTTTTATATAGTGCTGGTTCAGCCACTTGAGTTTGTCGAGATCAAAAGCGGAGGCTGCCCGGTTAACCGCGCCAAGGTCGAAGAACTCAATCATCTCCTCGGTTGAAAAGACTTCCTGATCGCCATGAGACCAGCCGAGCCGCAAGAGGTAATTACGCATGGCCTCGGGCAGAAAACCCTGATCGCGATACTCCAGCACACTGACGGCTCCGTGGCGCTTGGAAAGACGCTGGCCGTCAGCGCCGACGATCATCGGCACATGTGCAAACACCGGCAAGGGAGCATTTAGCGCATTAAAGATATTGACCTGTCGCGGCGTGTTATTGACATGGTCATCGCCGCGGATGACATGGGTGATGGCCATATCCATGTCATCTACCACCACCGCAAAGTTGTAGGTCGGCATACCATCGGCGCGGGCGATCACCAGGTCATCCAACTCATCGTTGCTGATATTGATCCGCCCACGGACGAGATCTTCAAATATCACGGAGCCCTCCAGCGGATTTCGAAAACGGATGACGGGCTCGATTCCCGCCCGCACCGGATCAACCGCATCGCGGCATTTGCGGTTGTAGCGGGGTTTGATGTTCTGAGCACGCTGCTCTTCCCGCACGGCATCCAACTCTTCCTGCGTGCAGTAACACCGGTACGCGAGACCCTGATCCAGCAGCTGGTCGAGGACCTCTTGATATCGACCCAACCGATCGCTCTGGTAAATGGGGCCTTCGTCCGCATCCAGGCCCATCCATTGCATCCCCTCGAGGATAGCGTCAACAGACGCCTGGGTAGAACGCTCGCGATCGGTATCTTCGATCCGCAGAACGAAAGTGCCGCCGTGATGACGGGCATAAAGCCAGCAGAACAACGCCGTCCGGACACCGCCAATATGGAGATAACCGGTGGGACTGGGTGCAAATCGGGTACGAACAGCGGGCATCGCAGAATCCTGCGTGGTGTGGGAGTGCGGATTCTAATTATAATAAGCGCCCTGCGCACCTTTGATCACAAAGGTGTGCTGCCCATCCGGGGCGCGTAGCTCAGCGGGAGAGCACTGTCTTCACACGGCAGGGGTCACTGGTTCAATCCCAGTCGCGCCCACCATTTCCTTCCTAAAACACTTAAGAAATAGCTGTTCAATAAAATCACTCGGGAGCCAACTCCACGCAAATGGTCCTGAATGGACTGGAAAGCATTCAATCGCATCACACTGACAGCACAGTTAGAACTTTATGAACTTTCGGAAATTCTTGATGCTGGCGGCCTTGGGAATGTTCGTGTCATCGGAGGGCTACCCAACGCAGCAGAAGTCTTGCGGAGCCTGCGAAGTACTCGACGGTTTTGTGCCGCCCACCAACATCCACGATGACATCCGTAAGATGGTTGGCAAGTACAAAGGCGGCGGTGGCAAAAAAAACGTGGCTATACAAAAAGCTAGGGGCGTGATCGAAACGGGCCTGCAGCCGGAATTCATCGGCGGTGCTGATTGTCCAGAAATCGATAGCGAACAATGGGCTATCGACTATTCCAAAAAACGCGGCAAGGCGGCGTTGCACAGAGGTGTCGATATTCCTCAGCCAAAAGGGACGCCTATACGGGCTGTTGCTGAAGGAGTTGTCGTTGGCCGGTTCATGAACAAAGGCAGAAAAGATGGTATAGCTGTCGTGTTAAGGCACACGCCGGAGCAGTCTGGCCTTTCGTTCTGGACCTACTCACAGTACGCCCATCTTCGGGAGATGTCTCCGCTACCCATCGGAGCGAAGGTCAAAATGGGCGGCGAGATCGGCAAAACAAGCAACACCGGAAAAATGGGCCGAAATGTACGCCGCGACGCCTTGCATTTTGCCATCCTTTATAGCGCCCACCCGGAATGGTCTAACGACGGAGCGGTAGTCACACCGAGGGACGGATATTTCATGGATCCCAACGCCTTTTATCGGCTTAGCCCTCCCTATGATTCCCTGTCCATGTCAAAGTTACCCCAGGACCAAAAAAGCATCCCGGTGCCCTATATGAGAAAAGATGGCGGATTTCAACCATCCAACACGAAGCGCATCTGGCCTTACGTTTGCGACTAACAAAACTTTGCGGAAGGCGTAAAGTTGATGCCTGATTATTAAAGGGTTTTCCTAGGTATATTGAATAGTCCTTCGCCTTCACACGGCAGGGGTCACTGGTTCAATCCCAGTCGCGCCCACCATTTATCCCCTTTGTGTCAAGGCTTCGAACGTCTTGGTCATCAGTCCTACTTCCCGGTTGGGACCGAGATTGACTTGTTATAACTGTGGTTAATATTCATAATCTGTCGAATGTAATCGTTTACATTCCTTTCGCAGAGACAACCTACCGATGACAACCCACAAAGACCGCGTGTTGATGGCCCTGAATCACGAACAACCAGACCGCAATCCGGTGGACCTCGGCGGCAGGCAAACCACACTTTCAATCATCGCCTACGAGAACCTTAAGGATTTTCTCGGTCTTTCTGAGTTGCCCACGAACGTCATGGCCCACAGCTGGCAGACCTGCTACATCGACGATGAGATCCTTGACCGCTTCGGCGTCGACACACGGCATATCCGCCCCCCTAGCAAGGTGAACGATTCAATCGGTGAGCATCTATCTTCAGCAGGAAACGACGGCACCTTCATCGATGAGTGGGGCGTTACGCGACAGGTTGTGGGTGATTACGCCAACCTGATCGACCACCCTCTTCGTGATGCGAAATTCGAAGACCTTGAAAATTTTCCCTGGCCTGATCCAGCAGATAACTACATCTTCGACGGTATTGGAGAATCGGCAAAGAAACTTCACGATGAAAATCAATTCGCCCTTGTCGGCTCTTTAGGGTCGCCGGGGAATATTTTTGAGCAAGCCTGGTACGTGCGGGGCCTCCAGGAGTTCATGAAGGACCTCATCAAGAATAAAGATTTTGCCCAGGAGCTAATGCGCAACATTCTTGCCGTCAGGAAGCGCAATGCGGAGTTGTACCTAAAGGAAGTCGGCGAATTTATCGATGTTGTTCAACTGGCGGACGATCTTGCCGGTCAAGATAACCTTCTTATCTCCCCAAAAATCTATCAAGAGCTCGTCAAACCGCTCCAATTGGAATTGTGCGAGTACGTCAGGAGTATGACCAACGCAAAAATCTACTACCACAGTTGCGGCGCGATTGCTCCTTTGCTCGATGAACTGGTTGAGATCGGTGTCGAAATCCTGAACCCGGTACAGGTTTCTGCATCCAATATGGATACCAGCCAGTTGAAGAAGAGGTACGGGGAAAAACTGATCTTTTGGGGGGCAATCGATACCTTTGAAGTTCTACCCAACGGCAGCATCGACGATGTTAAAGCCGAGGTTAAAAAGCGGATCACTGACCTTGGAACGGGAGGTGGCTATGTACTGGGGCCGGTACATAACATTTGCGCAGATGTGCCACCGGAAAACATCGTCGCCATGTATGAAACTGCAAAGAATATTTAATCTGAAACCACTGGATAGCAGTATTTTCAAACATCTGCTTGTTGCGCAACAGGAAGAGTCATGAGCCTGGACGAGGTATATGAAGCCGTTCTAAATTTTGAGGAAGACACAGTCAAGGACCTTGTCCAGAAAGAACTGGATAATGGAACCGACCCCAAGACGATTTTGGATGAGGCGCTGATCGTGGCGCTCGATGAGGTCGGTCAATGCTTTTCTGAAGGCACGATGTTTGTTCCCGACATGCTTATGGCAGCAGAGACGATGAAGGTTGGCGTGGATTGTCTTCGCCCCCTTCTGATGAAAGACAAAACAGAAAACAAGGGTACGGCTGTAATCGCGTCTGTTAAGGGTGACATGCACGATATCGGGAAAAACCTTGTTGCCATGATGCTCGAGGGCGCGGGATTCAAGATCATTGATCTCGGTGTCGATGTCGACACAAATACCATTTTAGATTCCACCCGAGAGCATAAGGCAGGGTTTGTCTTGCTGAGTGCCCTGCTGACAACAACCATGCTAGCGATGAAAGACACTGTCGAATGTCTTAAGCAGGCAGATCCTCAGTTGAAGATCCTCGTTGGTGGCGCACCAGTGCACCAGGAGTTCGCTGACACCATAGGGGCTGACGGGTATAGTGATGACGCACCCGGCGCTGTCACTCTGATGCGGGTGCTAGCGACAGACACTCCCCAGCCATAACTAACACTGCTATCGACTAACAACCCCGGCGCTCTCGCCCGACACCGGTACTGACTCTTACGAGCGTCCCTCAACGCACCGGGCTTTCAGCACAGCCCCGGTGAGAGCCCTCTGCCGCCACGATCTCATTTCAATTCCTCACTGAGATCACACTCTCACGAAGCACTAGCTTGTAATCGAGCTCTATTTGCTCTGGCCCTGATATCCCATTGATTCGATCAATAAGATATTCCGCTGCTTTTACCCCCATCTTCTCTGCCGGGATATCCACGGTTGTCAGCCCGGGATTAAAATGAGCGGCGATTTCCAGGTCATCAAAGCCCGTGATCGAAAGATCGGCTGGCACTTCAATACCCATCCGCCTGCATTCCAGAATTGCACCGATCGCCAGCAGATCACTACCACAAACGATTGCAGATGGAGGGTTTTCCCCGATCATCAGCTGTCGTAGCGCGGCCTGGGCGCTGTCCATACTGAAAGGAACCTCGACAATGCGTTCTTCTGGAATTTCACATTTGCCATGCTTAAGTGAATCTCGAAACCCCGCTGGCCGTTCACGCGATCGATCGTTGATTTGCCACATTCCACCCACGATCATTGCGACATTTCGATGCCCCATCGACAAAACATAGTCCGTGATACGGCGCATTGCGCCTCTATTGTCAAAGCCTACACAGGGGACGGCGCTTTTTGGATCGAACCCCCATGTGGTCACAAACGGTATGTTGTATTTTTCCAGGAGGGTATACAGTTTGGGGTCGTGATCCAGCCCCACGAGCATCACGCCATCGACACCTCTCGATACCAGGTTTCTGGCGTGGCGAAGTTCCTCGGCCTTATCAAAATTGGAAATTGTGAGTAACGGTGTGTACTGTGACTCATCCAGCCGGCGTTGCAGCGACTGGATACCGCGGGCGAAACTGGCGAGTTCCAGGGTCGGCACGATCACACCAATGGTTGCTGATCTTTGGGTGACCAGTGTTCGCGCCGCAGCATCTGGTGTGTAACCGAGGACCTCGACCGCAGACTCAACCCTGGCCCTGACTGATGGTCGAACGATCTCGGGGTTACTCAAGCATCGAGACACCGTAGCCGTCGAAACATCTGCAGCTTTCGCGACCTGCATTAACGTCACCCTGTGTCGTTTCTGGGTCCGGCGGCTCCGACGCTGGGCTGATTTAGCTGGGCTCAGTGGTTGAGTTTCTGCCAGTCAGCAGGTGATCTGGCACGAAATGAGCATACCGTTCAGTCATCTCGCGTAACAGAAGGTGTCTCCTGTTCTTCAACAGTGAATTGTCCCGTTCAAGCGCAGCAGGCCACTCCCCATGGAGGTCCTCCCACATCTGAATTTTCTTATTATATCGATGCGGCCTGAGACCAACGCCCATTCCCCGGCTTCATGGCGTTTTTGGGGAGCAAGATATTGAAACGGTTCCGGTACTCGGCATCCAGCTTCACCGATATGTGATCGGGGTAATGAGTGGACAGAGTCTCCGCAACTGTGGTCCGGGCCCGCGCTTCCATCTCAAGCGCACCCTCTTCTTCCCACACCGTCGGACTGGTGCGATCAGACAGCACCGGATAGCGGTACTCACTTTCCATCAGGCTTAGGGTCTGGTCGTGGCCCAGATAATGGCCTGGACCATTTATATTCACATCTGCAATGACATCGAGCGACAGGGTCTCGTCGGTGACCTCAATGCCGCGCACGGCGCGCCGGATGTTGCCCAGCATATCGTTATCGATAACAAAACTTTCCAGGATGCAGCCCATGAGGCTGCCATGCATGCCGGCTGATTCATGCACCATGCTGGCGCCGGCCAACCCGGCCAAGGCGGTGGTGTAGGCTTTCTCGTACCCCGACTGGGCATCCGGCGCTTTGGAATCCGCCATACCGGCGGGAACACTGGTCGGCAGATTGTAGAATTTACCCATCTGTGCCGAAGCGCCAGATAGCAGGGCCTGTTCAGCGCTGCCACCACTCATGGAGCCAGTGCGCAGATCCGCAACGAACGGCCACGGACCGAAAGCTACCGGATGGCCGGGAACGACGGCATGCGCGTAAACCAGACCGGCAAGAACTTCGGCGATGACCTGCACGAGGGTGCCTGCCAGTGCGGCAGGAGATGTCGCGCCGGCCTGTGGTGCCGAAGCGATCATCAGGGGGATGCCTGCGCGGATCGAGGCCTCCTTGATCTTGCAGCGTTCTTCTGCATAACGCAGCGGCGGCACCCCATCTCCTTGAACTGAATGGCAACACGGCGTTTCGCGGAACCGCCCCGACCCGCCCAATGCCATATCGAACATGTTAGTGACGACTTCGACAGATTCTTGCGAACCCAGCGTAATGCCCCAGGGCTTGGATGTTCCCGTGATCAGCGCATAGGCGGTATTGATGTCTAGATCCATGGGCGTCGGCATGTCGCGCGCAATCAAGGGGCGATAACACCAGTGAATATGGGGTAGGGTATCGATCAGCCGCACCACGTCATAGAGATCGAGCAGCGTAGTGTCGCGATAGGTCTTAGTGTGAAAATCCCGGATACTGACTGCGCCCCCGGCGGTGCCGAAATGAACCTGATCGGGTGAAATGTCGAGACTCCGTTTTCCATCAAGGGCGTGCAGCGTCCATCCTCGCCGGGTCGAGGCAAGTACATCCTCAACCATGGCGCGCGGGATTAGGATGCGCCCGGCGTCACTCAGCCGAGCTCCCCGCTGAAGCATGGTATTTGCACCTTCGGGGATCTTGCCGATGATGCCCATGCCAACGCTCTCGAGGGTTTTTAGAGCCCCTTCATGGATGCGCAGGATATCTGATTCACTGAGGGCATGATACTGGCAGCCGGTATGGCCGGTGCGAGTGATGACTCGCTCATCCGTCGGAGCCTCCCGCTGGGCGATGCGGACGGTGCGTCCGCCGCTGCGTCGAGACGATTTATTGCCAGATAACGTCATGGACTCAGATCTCCCGTGCAATCATCAAGCCTTCGTAGATCGCCTCTTCAGCGGTCCTCGGGCTCAGGCAATCACCGACCATGTGGATTTCCACGCCGCTACCCTGCAACCGGTCTTCCAGAGCAGTCACCGATTGGTGACCCTGTGACAGGACCAGGGTCTCTATATCTTCACAAACAGTTGGGGTCAGTTAAGCTCCTTCAAGAAACTTAACTTCTGGGGGCCCCATCGCCCCCGCCTCTTTTTGTATTTCCTGCATCTCGGGTGCTGAGAAAAACGAAATGAACGCTTCTTTGGACGGCGCGGTTCCGATGACAACGGCGTTACTGTCATCATCGGGATTCCTGTAGGGCGTACCCTGGATACCAGCCGCCTCCCGCGCTGACGCGTGACCATCAAAGACGGTTTTCCATTGATTGAAATCGGCTACCTTCACTGACACAAGAACAGTAATACTCACCCGGCATATCCCCCGCTTTTTGCTATGACCCGCTACTCTACCGGAAATCGGAGAGATGGAGACGTGGATACCCAATACAGTTGATCGACTGCATTCGCAGAAGGCGGTGCCCTTAGCAAGCGAAACACACGTAGCCAAGCAGATAGCGGGCAAAGCAATAGCTCTCAGATACCCCTAGACCTGACCGGAGAGGGCGTTTATTCTTCCGTTGCTAGAAAATGCAGAATCGTTTTATCAGTATTCAGTAATCCAAAGGAGAAAACCATGCGTTCGATTATCAAGCCCGTCATTGCGGTTGTTGCCGGCATATGCCTGGGTGTAACAGCAGCCCAGGCGGAGACCAGGGTCACCTATAAATCCGCGAAAAGCACCTCATCCTACTATCAGATGGCGGTGCAAATTGCCGAGGCAATGAAGAATGGGTCTAACGGCAATATCATCGTAACCGTAGAAGAGAGTCAGGGGTCGGTGCAGAATGTCATGGAGTCTGCGGTACGCACCGGCAACTACGTATTCACTACGCCACCGGTGCTGATCCGATTGGCCCAGGGCGGCAAGGCGATGTTCAAGGATAAAAGCAATCCGAAGTTCGATGAAATTCGGGCCCTGTTCCCGATCCCATCGCTCACCATGCATTTCGTCATGCGTGCAGACAGCGGAGTGTCAACCTTTGCCGACCTTGAGGGCAAAACCGTGCTCATCGGCAAGGGATCCTTTGGTGCGAAAGAGGGTGCGAAATACCTGAAGCTGTTTGGTCTTGAAGGCAAGGTAACCCTGGCTGATGTCGAACTCAACAACGCGGTACCGGCATTGAAAAACAAGCAGATCGATGGTTTCGTTACCGCCGGCTCTTACCCCGCTCCCAACGTTATCGAAGCGGCCGCCAGTGTCGGGGTGACGGTGCTTTCGCTATCTGACGAGCAGATTGCCAAGACCAAGCGCACCAGACTGGTGATCCCCGCCGGTACTTACGCGGGTGTCGATCACGAAATCGTGACCACGTCGTTGCCGGTCGTGGCGCATACGACTACCAGCATGGACGACGAAACCGCTTATCAGTTGACCAAGACCTACTGGGAGCAAAAATCAGATATGGGCGCGGCCACTGCGTGGTGGAACGGCGTTTCGGGTACCTTGCTGGAGAATATCTACGGCAAGGTTCATCCGGGTGCAAAACGCTACTACCAAGAAGCGGGTATGAGCCTGCCTGAGGGTAGTTAGTCCTGCAAACCCCCGTTCCGTGCGTGGGACGGGGGTTTAGTACTGTCGGTTGGGTTTCGCGCCTTAAGCCTGGCCCAACGTCTCGTGTGCGGTTGCACACACTTCTTCCTTAGTATGTCGCTTTCAAGAAGTCTGTGGATAATCCTGGGCGCGACCTCAATCGTGTTCCATATCTCGCTCATCTTCAGCGGGCTGGCACCCAATCTGGTGAGTCGTCCATTACATATGGCGCTGGCTTTGCCCTGGGTTTTCATATTCGTTTCACGAAGCAGGGCCGAGCGTGCGAGCGGCGCACTCCTGGCGGCAGTCGGAGTCGCATGCTGCCTCTATATCGTATTCAATCAATCGGCGTTGTCGGATCAGTACGGCTATCTGAACGGAGCATTCCAGACAGCAGTAGCGATAACGCTGCTTCTGACTGTTCTCGAGATGGCGCGCCGAGCGATCAGCTGGCCTCTGCCGCTTGTGGCGGCACTGGCACTGGCCTACGGACTCTGGGGACAACACCTGCCAGGTGAGTTCGGCCACCCGGGGCTTCCTCTGCGAAGTTTTCTCGGCACCCTGACCATTGCCGAAGGAGGAATCTGGGGAAAACTCACCGGTATCTCCGTCAGTATCGTCGCGATTTTTGTCATCTTCGGTGCAGCCCTCAACGCCGGCGAAGCCGGCCAGGGCTTCATGAATCTGGCGACTGCCGCAGCCGGCCGCCTGAAGGGGGGCGCTGCCAAGGTCTCGGTTCTTTCCTCTGCCCTTTTCGGCTCCATCTCCGGCTCCGCTTCGGCTAACGTCGCCTCAACCGGCGCCATAACGATGCCGGCGATGACCCGTCTCGGTTATCCAAAGCGCCTCGCGGGCGCAGTCGAAGCCGTGGCATCCTCAGGCGGTCAGATCATGCCGCCGCTCATGGGTGCTGGCGCCTTTGTCATGGTAGAGCTGACCGGAGTGCCCTACACCGGCATCATGGCAGCAGCACTATTGCCCGCCCTGCTCTATTTCATAACCGTCTGGGCCGGCATCAACGCCTACACCCGTCGTTACCATCTGGGCGGGCTGGCCAAAGAAGATCAGCCCGAACTTCGCGTTGTACTGATTACTACGCTGTTCTTTTTAATACCCTTCACGATTCTGCTGGAGCGCATGCTGGTGGGTGGTTATACACCACAGTACGCGGCCTGTGTCGCTATCGTTTCCGCCTTTGTGCTTTTGAGTTTCGACAAGCGACTCAGCTTTTCTCTTCCGCGAACACTTGAACGGCTGGAGAGCGCCTGCATCAATTCCGGCACTCAGATCGCCACGATTGCGGCGATCATTCTCTGCGCCAGTATCGTGATCGGCGTACTCGGGCAGACCGGACTCGGCATCAAGATCACGTCGTTGATCATATCGGTGTCGGGTGATCAGTTGTGGCCAGCGTTACTCCTTACCGCATTGGCATGCCTGCTGCTGGGTATGGAAGTGCCAACTACAGCGGCGTACATAATCTGCGTATCCGTGGCCGGACCCGCGTTACAGAATCTTGGGCTGGACCTGCTGACCACGCATCTCTTTGTCTTCTGGTTTGCACTGCTGTCGACGATAACCCCGCCAGTATGCGGCGCGGTGTTCATCGCCGCCGGCATGGTCAATGAGAACTGGCTGAAGGTCGCCGTAAGCGCGATGGCACTGGGCATCGGGCTCTACCTGGTACCCCTTGGCATGGTCGCGAATCCGGATCTGATCGCGCTGGAACATGCGCCCGTCAGAGCGCTGATCGCCTCCGTAAAGATTGGTTTGAGTTTATCGGCGATTGCCTATGGAGTCATTGCTCCGATGGTTTTGTGGCGACGCTTGCTGCTCGCCGGTTGCGGCTTTTTGTTACTGTTATTCTGAGTCGCTATTTCCCGCTAACAGTTGAGATGACTGACAGTGCCATCAGGCATAACGGCCCGGCAGAATTTGGTGAGGCGGTTTCCGCAATGTTCGGACGCCGTTTCATCGCCAACGCCATCGGCCCCAGTTTGGTTCGAACCAGAATACCTTGGCAGAACGAGCACACCCCAGCACCCCTTTAGAGCGTGCTGGGGCTTGCTGCGCCCTCTAGCGGGCCACTGGCCGATCGACGTTGGCTAGAAATTAGCCCTCGCCACGCGTCCAGGCTGCGAACTCTTTTTTGTCCGTCGAAAACTCAACCCCGACGGCGGGTTCGTCTCCGACAACCCAGGCGTCGTGTCCTGGAGCCAAACGATAGGCATCTCCTGCATTGATGGTCAGTTCAGACCCATCATCGGAAACCACGTGAATCTGGCCTTGAAGAAGCAGGCCTATATGCCCAGCCTGGCAACTTTCAGTGCCAACATGAGGCTTGATACATTCCGACCACTTCCATCCTGGCTGCATATTCGCTTTGGTAAGCGTTACGGCACCGAAATTGATGTTGGCCGCATGCGTTTTGTCTGGAGTAAGCGTCCCATCGGGATTTGACCATGATTTTTTTTCTAGCGTCGACATAACTATTCCTCTTCTAACTTTCGAATGTCTATTGAGCATAGTGTGAAGCCGCAATTCAGTCAAAGCGTGGCCTTATCTCGGGGTCGAGGGAAACCTTCCAACAGCAGTTGATATAAAGAGGAACCGCTTTGTTATGTGGTTTTCCGCGTAGCTCGACGCGAAAGCACTGCCCTAAGGGAGTGACCCTACCCCCCCTTTTATCCATCTGAATTTTTGACTATCGGAAGGCTCGGCGGTCATGGAAGCTACATTTGTACATACTGAAAGCGCTCCACCTGCCACGCCTTCCAACGCTTGCTCACTCAACTCAACATGCTCTATCAAGTCCCCTGCACTGAACTCAAAACCGTGTTCTGCGCCGAGAGCGATGAGGGATTCGGAATCAATCTCGTCCCCGATGGTTGTCTGAAGTGCTTCAGTGTCCAGAATCTTCTGGATAAATTCGTCAAGGCTTTCTCTGCTCATAAGGACTCTCCTGTATTTGCGCCTCAAAGCATACGCCGGTCTTTAGCGCGGCTCAACTGGATGAGGAATACCAAAGAAACATCCCAGTTTAGGGGACTGTAGACCCGGGCAGATTTAGGCCTACTCATTGTTGACAACAGTAATTTCCATCAGTTCAGCATTATTTCCTTCATCGTGGATCTCGAACGTTATCCAGTTGACCGGCTTGAGGGCGCGCACCGCCAGACTCTGGTCAGCCGCTGCCAAAAACGGTGGACCTTGACGGCAGCTTTTACGGACGAAAAGCTGTCTGAAGCGCGAAAGCGACTATCCGAGACGGGCTTCTGCAGCTCTCGCGTGACCTTCAAGACTCTCGAGCCGGGCGAGCGCGGCGGTATCGCGAATTAGATCTTTATCAGGGCCTGCTCCGCTCGACATCCAGGTGCGCATACGCAGGAAGGTCAGTACGGAAAGCCCGGCGGAAAAGCGCGCATTCCCCCCGGTTGGCAGGACATGGTTGGGCCCAACCCCGTAATCTCCGAATACCTCGGCTGCCCCGCGGCCGAGAAACAGGGTTCCGTAATGATTTAATCCTGATGCCGCGCCTTCGGGATCTTCAACATGAACCTCAAGGTGCTCCGGAGCCAGGCGATTGCAGGCTTGCGCCGCCTCCTCGACCGAATCAACCAGAACAGCATAGCCGCTCGCCAGGGCAACTGCCGCGGTTTCCCGGCCCGGGAGGGATTTCAACTGGTCTCGAAGTGCGCTGTTCACCCCCGAGATCAGGGGGCCCGAAGTGGTCACCAGAACCGGAAGCGCATCGGTATCATGCTCCGCCTGGGCAATAAGATCAGCGGCGATGACTTTGGCATCTGCATTTTTATCTGCCCAGACGACAAGTTCCGAGGGACCCGCCAGCATATCAATCCCGACATATCCGGAGACGTACCTTTTGGCGGCAGTGACCCAGCGGTTGCCGGGCCCGACAATCACGTCACACGCGCTCACCCCTTCGACACCAAAGGCCATGGCGCCAATAACCTGGGCTCCGCCGAGGGCCACGAGGCAATCCGCCCCGGCAATGCCGGCCGCAGCCAGGGTCACCGGCGTCGGCTTTGGTGATGCGACCAGGACGCGCTCGACCCCGGCGACACGGGCAGTCACGGCCGTCATCAATACTGACGAGGGAAGTGAAAAGCGGCCGCCCGGTGCGTAACAGCCGGCAGATTCCACCGGGGCAAAGGTGTGCCCTGCCCTCCCTCCTGGAATTTCCATCTCGAGATCCAGAAGCTGGCTGCGCTGGGCGCCGGCAAATGCCTCGATCCTGTGCGCTGTCCGCTCCAGGACTCCCCGGTCGTGATCATCCAGATCCTCGGCCGCTGATTCGAGTGCGTCACGGTCGTAGGTAATGGATTGCCCGGGGCTTATGTCGCCGAGGCGCTTCGCCTCCTCAAGCAAAGCCTGCCGGCCTCCCGCTCTGACGCGCTCGACAATATCCACGGCCGCGCTATAGGTTTTGGCATCGACAGGTTCCCGCTGCAGCGTTCCCAATTCAGAGAGCGTCTTGATCTTGAGTGTTGCCATCACCTAGTTCCCTCCCTGGTAGGATGCTTTCGGATTACCGCTGCGTCTGGTGATCTTCAGCGCACGGCGATCCAGCTCGCTTTCGACGTCTGTCATCCGGACACCTGCCCGGGCCATGGCAACCATCGCGAAATAGATAAGATCCGCCGCTTCATGGATGACCTCTGAAACGCCATCCGCCTGCGCCAGCTCCTCTGCTTCCTCGCCAAGCTTTGCTGCAAGCAGTCCCTCCTCTGCGAGCAGTCGTCCGGTATAGGAGCCTTCCACTGCTGCCGTCTTTCGATCCCACAAGGTGGATTCAAGACGCTGCAGCCCGGTTGAATCCCCCCAGCATGATGATCTTTCGAGATGACAGAATCCCGGGCCCGACTGACTGACCGAAAAACGCAGGGTGTCCCGGTCGCAGTCGAGTTCTATGCGGTGGAGTTTTTGAACGGCTCCAGAGGTCGCCCCTTTTATCCAGAGTGCATTACGCGAGCGCGAATGGTAAGCCCCTTTGCCCTCATTGATGGCGACCCGAAGACTGTCGACATCGGAGTAGGCGAGCCCAAGGGCGAGGCCTGACTCATCGACGACCACCGTTGTCCACAGCCCGTCTTCGCGGTCGGTCTTAAGGCACGCGGCGGTCGCATCGGCGAGATCAAACCGGTTCGTATAAAGCGCCATGCCGACCTGTGCATCGGCCCCCAGGGCATCAATACGCCCCACGTCTTGGGCCGTTGCGACGCCGCCTGCAACCGTTAAGGCCGCATCGTCCGCCGCATCGACAAGCTCTTTGATGCCCGATTCATCGATACCCCCAAGGCGCCCTTCCCGCTCGACGAAGGTGACCAGAAATCCCCCGACATAGGCTTTAAGTTCCTGCATCCGGTCAAGGACGCCTCGACCTGTCTTTTTGGTCCAGCCTTCGACGACGATATCGCCATCAACAGCATCCAGTGCGGCAATCACCCGATCCCGCGGAAGCTGGCTTAGAAGCTCGGGTTCTGCGGCTGTGCCCAGAATGATCTTTCGCGCACCCGCGTCGAGCCAGAACCTGGCGGTTTTTAGATCCCGGATACCGCCGCCCACGCGGCACGGTGCCCGCTTGAGAAGATCCAGAATCGTTTCCCGATTGCTTCCCGTGCCAAGAGCGGCATCAAGATCAATAACCGCGACCTCACCCACTCTGCCAAAGCACTCAGCAATCGGGCACGGGTCTCCTGCATCCAGCGCCTTTTCCTTGCCGCCGATGAGCTGGACTGCATGTCCGTTCTGTAAATCAATAGAAGGAATAATCATGGACGGACCTCCACACCGGCATCCTGCAGTACCGCTTTCAGGCTTGCCACCGTGTACTCGCCATCGTGGAAAATGGATGCTGCCAGCACGGCATTCGCGCCGGCTTTGAGCGCATCGACCAGGTGCTCCGGATTGGCGGCGCCTCCGGATGCAATCACGGGGACGGTCACCGCCTCACTGACGGCGCTCAGCAGATCGAGTTCATAGCCGGAGCGTGTGCCGTCACGGTCCCAGCTGGTCAGCATGATTTCACCGCTGCCCCTTGCGACAACTTCTTTTGCCCACTGGATAACATCCCGGCCGGTGCGCTCGCGTCCGGATTGCACCACGACTTCCCACCCTCCGCCGTTCTGTCGGACCGCATCTATCGCGACCACGGTGCATTGGCTCCCATAACGTAACGCCAGGTCATCAATGAGCTCAGGTTTCACCACGGCAGCGGTGTTTACACTGACTTTGTCGGCCCCTGCGTCGAGCAAGAGGCCCGCATCATCGGTCACCCGGACACCGCCGCCGCAGGTCAGCGGAATACTCAGCCCCTCCCGGACTTTGCGTACCGTCTCATGTTGATGACTGCGGCCCTCGGGAGTCGCGGACACATCAAGCAGAATCAGTTCGTCGGCGCCCTGACGCTCATAGTTCATGGACAACTCGACCGGGCATCCTGCATCTCTTAAGCCCTGGAACTTGATACCCTTGACGACCCTGCCGTCCCGGCAGTCAAGACATGGAATCACTCTTGCGGTCAACATGGCGCAGGCTCCCGCGCCGCACCGAGCCAGCGTTCGATCAATGAAGCCCCCCATTTTCCGGAAAGTTCAGGGTGAAACTGGCAGGCCAGAATGGGCCCGCGTTCAATAGCCGCCACGAATGCGCCGCCATAATCCGCCATTGCCCCCGCCCAGCCCTGAGGAATTTCTGTCAGCCGATAGGAGTTGGCGAAATAGCCATAACCCCCGGTAAGCAAGCGGCAGTCCGGTGCGGGTCGAACAAGATTCCAGCCAAGCTGCGGCACGCGCACCGCTTCACCAAAGCGCGATGCCCGCACATCAAACACCCCGATCCCCTCCGTCCCCGGACTTTCCTCACTGCTGCTCCCCAGAACCTGAAGGCCGAGGCATATCGCCAGAGTCGGTCTCGCCTCATTAACCCGCTGGCGGATTGCGTCCACCAGCCCCCGGCTGTTGAGCTGATCCATGATGGCCGCGAAAGCGCCCACCCCAGGAAGCACGACATAGTCGGCCGACGCCACGGCTCCCGGTTCATCGACCAGCACCGCTTTGCACTTTGCCCTTTTGAGCCCGGCAAGCACCGATGCGAGATTGGCTGTCCCGGTACGGATAACAGCGACATCATTCATGCTAGCGTCCCCTTGGTGCTTGGGACCAATGAACCGCCGTCAAGCGCTACGGCCTGGCGCAGCGCAACGGCGACGGCCTTGAACGATGCTTCACTGCGATGGTGATCATTGCGTCCCTTCAGCATATCCACATGCAGAGCCATCCGTCCGGCGAGGGCAAACGATTCAAAAAAGTGCGGGATGTTCTCGCACGACAGCCCGCCGAGGCACTCACGCTCCAGTGACAGATCTACAACCGGGTATGGCCGGCCGGAAAGGTCAACCACAGCCCGGCAGAGTGCCTCATCCAGAGGGACATGCGCACAGCCAAAGCGGGTAATGCCCTTTCTTTCGTCGAGCGCATTATCCAGACAACTCCCGATCACGAGGGCGCAGTCTTCAACGCTGTGATGATCATCAATATCGAGGTCACCTTTGCACTTGAGATCGAGATCAAACCGGGCATGCCTGGCGAGCGCGGTCAGCATATGGTCGAAAAATCCGATTCCGGTATCGATATCGGCAAGCCCGCTGCCGTCGATATTGAGCCGGCAAGCGATGTCGGTTTCTTTAGTTGTTCGGGCGAGTTCAGCTATTCTTTCGTCCATCTGAGTTTCTCCATCAATTGTTCGGTTATTTCGGGCTGGCCTGCAGCGCCTGCGGCTGTCGCCTCCTTCGGCTGACCTGCCGCGGGTTCCATACCGACCGGCATCACGCCTTTGGGTCGAGTGCCGCTCTTAATGCATTCGTTAAACGTCCAAAGGCATGCTCGTCCCCCGGGCAGGTGATCCGCAAAGCGTCCTTAAGATCCGGATTGTCGGGAAAACGGCGTGTCCCGATTCCACGGGCCGCGAGATCATCGCTGACCCCGGCCGCGTTCTCAAAACGGGCGAGAACAAAGTTCGCCTGGGACGGCATCGGCATCCCGCCAAATTCGGCAATCAGTGCAGCAAGGTTCTTGCGTTCGGCACGCACTCTGCGCACATACTCGCGGACGCTTTCGTCTCCCCGCCGGACGCGCGCTTCAGCGATGGCGAGCGACGGCCCGGACACGCTGTAGGGGCCGCTGGTACGGCTCATCCACGAGATAACCTCAGCGTCACCGACGGCATAACCCACGCGCACACCGGGCATCCCCCACGCCTTGGACAAAGACCGGACGATCACCACATTCGCAAGGTCCAGAAGATTTGCTGTGATATCCACGTCGGCAAACTCAACGTACGCGAGATCCACCAGAAGCAGGATATGCGGTACTGCGAGCGCGATGCGCTGCAGATCTGCCAGGGGCACTACTGCCCCCGTTGGATTGCTCGGTGTCACAACCGAAATGACGGTAGTGTCGTCCGTGACCGCATCAAGCACGCCGTCAGCGGGAAAAGCACCTTCAAGCCAGGGAACCTGTTGCACGCTACCCCCCGTCAACCGGGCATAGATGGGGATCATCTCGAAGGTCGGTGAGGTCGCAATCAATTCGCGACCGGACCCAAGGACAGAGCCAATTGCACGCTCAAGTGCCTCGTCTGCGCCCGCGGTGACAAGGACACGCTCAGGCATCACACCAAGGCGCTCGGCCAAAAGTTTCTGAAGCCCGGACAACTTTGGATATTGAGCGATCGCACTCACATCCAACTGCGAGACAATCTCCTCGAAGATTTCCTTCTCTGCCTGCGAGATAACCACACGCTCGGTGTTTCCAAGGGGCAGATCAATGAAGTCCTGTTTTGGGGGAATCGCATAGCGCTTACCCTCTGCAACCGCGGGCCGGGGCTGCAATGGTGAAGCGGGTGCTGGAGAATCAAAACGCATAACCATCTCTCCTACGGAACAATCTGAGAGAGATCGGTCACAACCACATCCGTTCCCCCGGCGGCTTTGATTTCCGGAATAACGAGGGGCAGTTTGTCTCGCGGTACCGCGGCTTTGACCGCGAAGCCGGAATCGCCCCGAAGCGGCGAAACTGTAGGCTCTCTCATGCAAGGCAGCGCCGCGATGACGCCATCAAGGTTCTGCCTGTCCACGTTGACCTCGACCATGACGCGCTCACGCGCTGCCAGAACCGACTGCACCAGCATCACAAGGTGCTCAATCACGTTCTTCTTCGAAGGGTTACGCATCGCTTTCGGGCTTGCGTAGAGACGCGTCGATGAGCGAGTGATCACATCAACAATTGCGAGATTATTGGCACGCAATGTCGACCCTGTAGCCGTGTTATCGACAATGCAGTCTGCATCTTCAGGCGGGAAAACCTCGGTAGCCCCGTATGACCGCACGAAGGTGGCATCCAGCCCGGCGCGCTCGATCCACTCCCGGGTAATCGTCTCGTATTCAGATGCAACCACCAGGCGCTGAGACGGCAGCTTCCCTTCCTGAAGTAAAGCCTCGGGTGCTGCGGCAACTACCTCGACCGGATCAAGCTTTGTATCCACCAGCTCGACAAGGTCTGCCTTGAGTTCGTGCACCCAATCGGCTCCGGCGAAACCGACGTCCCGCGAGCCCAGATGCAGCATTTCGACAATGCTCTGGGGTTTGAGGACTTTCACCTCATACCCGGGAAGATTCACCTGGGGCCGGTAGCCCCGGTCACTCATCTTGAGATGAATTCCAGAATCCAAAAGCAGGGTGTTGACACCCTCTTTCATGCGCCCGGTTGGCAGTCCAAGCCTGACCTGCCCGTTGGCATCGAGTACCGTCATTAACCAATCTCCTGATAGACGCAGCTGCTAAGGCAGGCTTACGTCATGGTATTTTCTTCGGCTGGAGGGATTGGCTGCTTGAAGAGAAGGCACAAAAAAGCCGACCCCTTTGGCCGGCGTTTGATGAAGTGTTTTCTAGACGAAACTATCCACCACCCGCGGCCAGTGGGCCGTGGTGATGGTGTGCAACTTTCGCGAAAACATTAATCATCGCGCGGGTTTATACATCGAACGCTGGGGTATGTCAACTATTCGCGGGCGACGTTGAACTCATCACCGGTTCCCGGCAGCAGAAATGGCCCGGGCTAATTGCCTTTTGGTGCCACGGGCGGCAGTCTCTTGCCGGTCTTCAGGTAATCCAATATCCAGCACATCGCTGGCGAGTAGACGTCAATAAAGACGGCCGGTTCGTCTCCCAGGATTTGACCTCCATGGGGGACATTGCTCCCGGCATACCAGCCGTCACCCGGTCCGATTTCCCGTGTTTCGTCCCCAACCGTCAACAGAATTCGCCCACTGAGGAGCACGCTGAACTGCTCATGCGGATGCGAGTGCATCGGATAAACAGAACCCGGCTCAAACACAGCTCTCAGCAGATGCATATTCTCGCCACTTAACATCTGGGCCTGGTTAGTGCCCTCATCGAACTCAAACCGCTCGAGGGCGTCCCAGCTGAATATCTGACTTGCGAGTCCCGAACCTTTCATTTGCAGCTCCCTCCGGAAGACTGGCGAACAATCTAGAGCGTAATGACCTGATCCGGCATATTCGCCGCGAGCCCTTCGTATAGATTGGGAAAGCAGCCAATCACGGCGCCATCGACCAGTTTGTGCTCAATTTCCCGCTCGTAACAGCACTGATCACAGCCCATCAGCAGGATATTCTGCTCACGGGCGACCGCCGCAAGACGTTCTCCCAGAGGATCGCCTTTCACAAGAACGTAGTTGTTGTCCTCGAAGAAGAACATCCCGGCAACCTCTGGCCCATGGGCTTGCTCCTCGAGCTGCGGCAGGATCATCTTGCCCAACTTATACGAGACCGTATGCCCCTGACTGGAAAAGATATACGCGACTTTCATATGATTACCCTGATTGTGATTATTCCGATGTGCTGAAAACCAGGGTAGATCCTACCGCCTGACGAGGGCGCTGCTGTTTCAGCCGCGCCGATTATCTTCCTGTCCGCACAACAAAGGGTTCTCCGGCTGCGGCCCTTGTCATATTGCCGTCACACGGAATCACTATCATTCCGAACACTCATAATGCCCCTCATTTACTACTTGTGTAGTCATCATCCCCGGCTTTACTGCCGGGGGTTTTGCCGTCAAAGCGGGTCGGTGCTCATCTCACTTTTTGTGTGATGGCGGTCACATCTCTCGAAGCGGCCATTCGGTACTATGACTTCGCACTGTTAGTGTTTCTCCTCCTTCTGATTGCCCCTGGCGCCTTTAAGGTGCCGGGGGTTTTCTTTACCCGAGGGGCGCCTGGGTAATCTCAATGCGTCATCAAAACACATAAAATCTGCCGATGGCATATCGCAAGCTATCCCGGACCCAGGTCTGGCGTTTATTGCTGATATCTCTAGCGATTAGCGTAGGGGTCGGAATCTATTACCTGCTCTCGCCTTATCAGCAGTGCCGGAGGGAGATGCGGATCGAGAACCCCGAAATAAAGGAACAAGTCATCATCGATGAATGCATGAAGAGATCTGCCGATTAAGGCAGCCATGTGCCGGGCATCGGAATGCCTTAAGACTTTTATTGCCCGGCGAAACGCTTCCACCTGCTGCCAGGCCTGACTGGAGAAGGAGAACCTTCCGATATCCCCGGACTTCTCCACAATGTCAACATCCTCGCTTGCGCCTGACAGTGCCTGTTCAATACCCTCCTCCACCAGCGAGAACCGCGCGCTGTCATGGGCTCCGCGCAGGCAGACGACACCATCCTCCTGCAATACCCGGCGCGCATCGATTCCCGGCAGACCGCGATCAACATCAGACTCCCGGATCGGTTCTGGAGTCTGATAAAGGCGGTGTTGCTTTGCGCTGTCAACCGATTTGCTGCTCAAAGATCTGGCCTTGGCATTTCTTGAGCATCCAGACTCGAGATTCCGAAGATGTCCTGCCGTCGATGATCGTATTGCACAGCGTCTTATCCCGGCCGTCGATCCGACTTCAACAGCATCCAATCAGCCGGGCCAGGGAAGTGCCGGCCGCTCAACCGTCCCGGGGATGATGCTTTCCATCAAAATGAACGTGATCGCTTTCACTCAGGATGCGCTCAAAATCATCCAGGCAGCGGATATTTACGGTGTTGCGCTTGGGGTCCATCCGGGGTCTACCAAATACATGGATGCCGCAAATCTTACAAAAGCAGTGAGTCGCCTCTTCTGAGCCAAACCGGTACACGGACAGATGCTCCTCGCCTGCGATGACTCTGAAATGGTCATCATCGACCCGGCTATGGATGATGCCCTTTTTGGTGCACACCGAGCAGTTGCAGATGACCACTTCGTTAATTGTGCCGATGACTTCAAACACCACTTTTCCACAGTGACAACTGCCCCGAAACGTTTTCATTTTTCTCTCTTCGTATTCTCCTGAAAGGACCGCCAGAGAATACGCCTGTGGGTAAAGCGGCTCAACTGAACGGGGAATGCCAAAGAAAAGCCCCGCTAGAGCGGGGCTATCCTCTTACTTAGGTGTTCCCTTTACTCAGACAATTAGGGACGTAGACTCCCTTTCGCCAGATAAAGTAAATCCTGTATCTCGAGAGCTCAGTTTGTTAGCGCCGTCACCCGAGTCACGATCACCGCCATCACTATCAAGATTGGTGGTTGCCTTGCCAACTTTCTTGACAAGCCATTTGCCAAGTTTCCATGCGCCATAGAGGGCAGCACCGCCCGCCACATAGGGGAGGATCCCTCCGTGTACGTCTTCAAGTTGCTCTAGGCTCAACTCTTGATTATTCAACTCTGCCGATTTGTCTAATTTCATCTCGTTAATCATTGCCCTGTCTCCGTGTTTAAGTTTTCTGGTTAATTCCAGTGAAGCCATTGTGATGGATATCAGGGAGATAAGATGTGCGCGCTGTCACCTTTTAGGAGGTATTGGGGAGAATCAGGTGACGCGGGTCACATTAAGTCGCCATGTTGGCAATAGGCATCATCACGACGAGAAGGCCCAGAACCGTCAATACGGGCTTCAAGCCCTTTATCATGAAAGCAAAACCGACTACCAGGATCAGCGCCCCAACCCCAGCAAAATCCCCTACCCCGAGGAACGTGTCGAAAAATGTCAGCACCGGATCCATAGTTATCTCTTGATTCGACTGATGGACTTAGATTGACGCCCCGGACAGCCGCTGATACCTGAAGCTGTCATCAAGGCCCGTCCCCGCTACAGCCTGGCGTCGAGTCTGACCTGATAAATCCAGGGCCATAATTTACCCGTCAGATACAACTCACGGCTGGCTTTATCCCACGCGATACCATTGAGAAAGCCAATTTTCGGCGAGGCGGCCCGGGCATCGTCAACCAGCGCTGCGCAGTCCACGATTGCCGTCACCGCACCGCTTGCAGGATCAATCACCACGATATATTGGGTTTTCCAGACATTCGCCCAGATTTTGCCGTCGATGAATTCCAGTTCATTAAGGTGTACAACGGGCTTACCCCGATGATGCACCCGGACTTCGCGTTCAGCCGAGAAATCCTCCGCAGACCGAAACAACAGGGTATCCGATCCATCGGACGCGATGAGACTTCTGCCATCTGTCGTCAGGCCCCAGCCTTCACGGTCATTCGCTAATGCCGGCAAGTCCTCTACGGACTGGCCTTTTTCACGATAACGGTGTACCCGGCCTTCCTTCCAGGTCAACTGATAGAGAACATCACCGAGCATCGCAATGCCCTCTCCGAATTCATCAGCGGCGAGTGCCTTGCGCCAGATGGGGTTCAGGGCGCCCGCTTCTCGGTTGAAGCGATAGCGGATCAATTCGGATTTCCCGTAGAGGCCGGTTCCCTCGTAAAGGCTATCACCGACTATCTGGAGACCCTGCACAAAATGTTTCGGATCATGTGCAATTTTGCGCACGATCCGTACCGAAAATGATGCAACGGCACTGTCTGTCGAGGAGAGCAATTCGGTCGTTGCCGGGACGGTCACGTATCCCTGCCACAGATGATATAGGTCTCCCCGGAATACGTATCCCGCGCCCGCCAGCACTGCGACGCTGAACACAAGCACCCGGATTATTTTTTTATGTCTCACGGCCAGGTTTCAAAAGCCGTCACCAATATACGTCCCGGAGTATTCCAGGGAAAGCCGGCACGAGAATTTGCGGGCGATTCTGCTCTGAAGTCCGTTTGGGAAGAATTCCATTTTGTCGATTCTGCGGGTGTTCACCGTAAAATACCGCCTTGCACACGCATTTGAAACACCCAACTGCTGTAATGATATGAAACTCTCACAATTTAAGATTCTGGCTTTCGATGTTTACGGCACGTTGATCGACTGGGAAAGCGGGATGATCACCGCCTTAAAGCCCCTGACAGACAGGGTCGCTATGAATCTCAACCGTGACGATATCCTTAATGCCCACGCCCATTACGAGTCAGCGGCACAGCGCTTTTCGCCTTCGAGAAAATATTCCGAGCTTCTGGCGACGGTCTATCGGCGCCTTGCAGAACATTGGCAGGTCGATGCGGGATGGGAGGAATGCCTTGCCTACGGCCGGTCGGTTCCTCAGTGGCCGGCGTTTGATGACAGCGCCGACGCGCTTGGCTATCTGAAGCAGCATTTTCAACTGGCGGTTCTGACCAATACTGACAACCTGAGCTTCTCAGGCTCCAATGCCCGCCTTGGCGTTACCTTCGATGCGGTAATGACTGCCGAGGATATTGGCAGTTATAAGCCTGATGACCGCAATTTTGAATACATGCTCGAAACGCTGACGCATCGTGGAATCACCAGGGACGAAATCCTGCACGTGGCGGAAAGCATGTTTCATGACCATCAGCCTGCGAACCGGCATGGTCTTGCGAACTGCTGGATTTACCGTCGGCACGACCAGGAGGGCTTTGGTGCCACCATGCACCCGGGCGAGATGCCGACGGTCAACTTTACCTTCAACAGCATGGCCGATTTTGCTGCTGCTCACCAGCAGGAGATCACATAGCCTCAAGGCGCAAGAGAGGTTTCACACCCATGACCGAGAATGATTCGACATCAGACGAACTTACTGCTTTGCGCGAAGAAAATGCCAATCTGAAGCGCCAGCTTCTGATGTATCAGAAACAATACAAACGCAACTGGGTAATGTTTCTGATCTCGCTTGGGCTTTTTGTGTTTCTGATTATGGGCCGCTGATTAAAACCGATGGAACCCCAGGGCGGCATAATGTCAGCGGCTGTCAATACTGCAGTAGCGGCGGATGATGTGGCGGACAGAGCGCGCCTTCAAGACGCCGCCGGCTTAGGTGTAAGATTGATCCCATGAGTGATGCCGCCCTCCTTATCACGGGTATCGCGCTGTGGTATGCCGCACACCTGTTCAAGCGGATAGCACCGGGTGCCCGCAAAGCGATGGGAGGGGCTGGCAAGGGTATCGTCGCGCTGGCCCTGGTGATCAGCATTATCCTGATGGTATTTGGTTACCGCGGCATAGACACTGCGTACCTGTGGCATCCCCCGTCCTGGCTGATACCCGTCAATAACGTGCTCGTATTGATCGCCCTGTTCATGCTGAGCCCGGCGGCCCGGAAAGGCGCACTGTTAACCAGGCTGCGTCACCCGATGCTGATCGGAGTTCTGCTGTGGGCGGTCGCACACCTTATGATCAATGGCGAACTCGCTGCTGTGATTCTCTTTGGCGGGTTGGGTCTGTGGCCGCTGGTTGAAATTGTGGTCATCAACCACGCGGAGCCGGATTGGCAGCCTGGTACAAAAGGCGCCCTGGCCAAAGACGGCCTGTTTTTCCTCGCTTCAGTTGTGCTGCTGGGGATTATCGGCTATGTCCACGGCCTGATCGGCCCACCGGTGTTTGGAGTCTGAACCAGGCCCCGAAGGTTAAATCAGTTCTTTCTGCACTGGGGCACGCCGTCGGTGAACCCATGGGTTACTTCACCAGACGGGTCGCGGGCAACTGCATTCCAGGGCTTGCCGACATCCCATTCACCAGAGATTGATCTGCCGGTTGCGTAGGTGAAGGTTCCCTCACCATGGTAAATCCCGTTAACGAACTGACCTTCGTAACGGTCACCGTTATTCCAGAAATAGGCGCCGACGCCTGATTTCGTACCGCTGTCCCACTCGCCTTCATAGCGCTCGCCGTCTGCCCACGTATAGGTTCCCTGGCCATGCTTTTTGCCGGCCTTCCATTCACCGGCATACGCATCGCCATTAGCGTAGACATGCGAGCCTGAACAGTTATCGAAAAGGTGGCTCGACCCTTCCGGACAGGGAGCCAGAGCCAGACTCTTAACCGTAAAGGCGAGCCCGGCCGCGAGCAGGAAGGTCCGAATCATCATGGCGCCTATCTTACCGGATTGTCTCCATCAAAACGCGTGGCCAGCGTACCGGGATAAGGACTAAGGCTGAGATAACGGACACAGATAAAGGCGCCGCTGATTTAAGGCCGAGTCAGAAATTCCGGACTAACCAACAGTCTAGGGCAGGCAGGATGAAATGGATGCGCTGAGTTTGGTCACCATCTCGTCAATATGGTTGTCTTTGAGAATAAAGGGCGGCGCCAGCAGGACGTGATCTCCATTAACGCCGTCTCGGGTACCCGACATCGGATAACAGATCAGGCCCTGCTCAAAAGCCGCTTTTTTGATGTTGCCTGCAAGTCGTAACGCCGGATCAAACGGCGTTTTGCTGGATCTATCCTCTACCAGCTCTACGCCGCGGAATAACCCTCTTCCCCTGATATCCCCCACGTGCGGGTGCTCACTGAACTCATCTCTTAACGCCTGGTCAAACCGTTCTCCCATCTCCCGCACCCGGGGGACAAGGCCACGGGAGATGATGGCCTCCAGCACCGCGCAGCCCGCGGCTGCCGCAACCGGATGACCCAGATAGGTGTGTCCATGCTGGAAAAACCCCGAGCCCTCCTCGATCGTCTGATAAATCTCACGGGTACACAGCATCGCGCCGATCGGCTGATAACCCGCCCCAAGGCCCTTGGCAATACAGGCAATGTCGGGCGTAATGTTCTCCGCCTCGCAGGCAAAGAGATATCCCGTGCGACCCATGCCGCACATCACCTCGTCCAGGATCAGCAGGACACCATAGCGGTCACAGATTTCTCTTATTCTTGTGAAGTACCCCTCAACCGCGGGTACCGCTCCAGCAGTAGCACCGACCACGGGCTCCGCCAGAAAAGCAATGACCGAATCTGAGCCCAATCTGAGGATTTCGTCCTCGAGTTCCTGGGCGACCCTCTGCCCGTAGTCGAAAGCCGATTCAGCGGGATTGCGATCGGCGTATTCGTAACACGGGGATATGTGGCTGACATCTACCAGCAGCGGTGCAAACTGCTTACGGCGCCACTGGTTTCCACCCACCGCGAGTGCGCCGAGCGTGTTCCCGTGATAACTCTGCCGTCTC
>CEPV01086113.1_pt1 | contig 26647 bp, 29 predicted proteins | sample 530451 | NCBI WGS metagenome assembly CEPV01 (sample SAMEA2620097, study PRJEB7988) | marine metagenome | isolation source: saline water (ENVO:00002010), including
AATACATCCATGTACGCTCTGCGTCGGCATCCCTGCCTCCGACGGTCCTGGCAGTGGCCCCCCTCTCCTGGCTCCACCTTTGGCACCACTAAGAACCATGGTATGGGCGTCAAGCCAATAAGAGTTGGGCTGATGACGGCAAATCTGGCCCGTGCGAAAGCCGTTCCTTGCCCATGGAATTTGCTGAAGCAGCATGTAGACAATGTACATGACCAACTGATCAAGCCTGTTCTGGGGTGTGAAGGTGGGGGTCAGGAGAGAGGAGCTATCAACAGGACCATCGGAGGCAGGGATGCCGACGCTGAGCGTACAGGGACGTATTTACAGCGGGTCCTGTTGATAGCTCCTCTCTCCTGACCACGAGCTGATGAACTCGTTAGAAGAGCACTATACAATCAGGCGATAAAACGAGGTACGGATGCCGACGCTGAGCGTACAGGGATGTATTTACTGGGCCGCATGCGGAGCGGGTCCTGGCGATAGCCCCTCCCTTCTGACCACGAGCAGATGAACTCGTTAGTAGAGTAGCTTGCGATCAGGCGATAAAACTCAAAATCAGATACGACGCCAGCAGAACCATCACCCACGCCACCATGCTGGCCGTTGGTCGGTCCGTGGAGATTAGTTGACCGGGAGCGTTGTGTCTGCCGAGGAATGAAAACAGAGCACTCAGTCGCTCAAGACATGCGCTACGAAGCGCTGTATCGACGCGCTCGATTACCTCAAAGCAAGTGCGCAGCATTTGTGGAAACAGCCGCCGGTAGAACCATTCCACATCCAGATTTACAGATTTGAGTTCCGGTGGGTACATACCGCGCAGGTTGAGAAAGACGAACGCCAGCGCAGAGAAGAAGAGCAATTGGGTCTGCGTCAGAACGTGGGTGGCGTCATAGGGGTTGTAGCCCGTATCGAACGGTAATAGCTGGTAGAGCACTTGGGGATAGATGCCTATGGTCATGCACAGCACCGCCCCGATGGCCATGGCCAACTGCATATTCAGCGGCGGATCGGAAACACGAATGCCCGAATCGTGGGCGAAAAACGCGAAGTATGGAATCTTGATACCGGCGTGGTGAAACACGCCGGCCGATGCAAACAGCAGCATCAGCCAGATCCAGTGGTAGTCGTTGGTGAGTGCTGCGGACATGACCATGGACTTGCTGACGAAACCGCTGAAAAGCGGGAAGGCTGAAATGGATGCTGCCCCTACCAGGCACAGTCCGGTGGTTCTCGGCATGGTCTTGTAGAGACCACCCAACTCGGAACCTTTTATCTTACCCGTCATGTGCAGGACCGAACCCATGGACATCACCAGGAGACCCTTGAATATGATGTCGTTGAAGGCGTGCGAGACGGCGCCGTTGATCGCCAGGGCGGTGCCAATGCCGATCCCGCAAACCATGAAGCCTAACTGGTTAATCATGCTGTAGGCGAGAACACGGCGCAGGTCGTTGGCAATGACCGCGAAGAAGATGGGAAAACAGGTCATCACGGCGCCGATGTAGACCAGCAACTCGGTACCGGCATAACCCCGTGCCAGCGCGTAGACTGCGACCTTGGTGGTGAACGCGCTCAGAAATACGGTGCCTGTCGGTGTGGCTTCGGGATAGGCGTCCGTTAGCCAGTTGTGCAACGCCGGAAACGCACACTTGATACCGAAGGCCAGGAAGATCAGCCACCCATGCGCACCTTGCAGGCCGATTTCCTCGAAGGCAAGCGACCCGGTTTCCGAAAGGTACAGCAGCGCACCGACCAACAGGATAACCCCTGACGACACCTGAATGATGAGATAGCGCAAACCTGACAGATAGGATTTATGCGTGCGTCGAGCCCAGATCAGAAACACCGAGCTGATGGCCAGCATTTCCCAAAATACAAAAAGGGTAAGCAGATCTCCCGCAAAAACCGCGCCCAGTGCGCTGCCGGCGTACAGCATGCCTGTGACCTGCTGCACAGTGTCGCGTACATGCAGTGCAAAGAGGATGGAGATGAAGGCCGCTATGTGGAATACATAGCCGAACATCAGGCTCAGCTTGTCGACTCGATAAGGTACCAGTTCCTGGCCGAGAAACTGCAGCTCCCAGTAGACCGCTGCCGGGGTCAACCACAGATGAATGCCACTCAGGATCGGGATCGCTACCATGATCACGCCACGAATTCGGCCACGTGTCAGCAGCGCCAGAACTGCACCAACGTAGAAGGGAACGAAGGGTGGCAGTTCACTCATCCACATGGATGTCCCCTTCCTGTTCCTTGGTCTCGTAGTTGTCGTAGTAGTCTTCAGGTCGCATCAGGAAGGTGCGCATCCATTTGGCGATCAACACCAATGTCACACAGCCAACGAACCCGTAGATGGCGTAGAATCCCGGCAGGGGCTCCAGGCTGTGTACGGTATGTCGGTGAATGACAAATTCCAGTCCGAACAGCACGGCGCAGCTCGCGTACAACAGGTAGAGGACGCGCTTGACGTTTTGTGGATTGTCGAAGATGTGTTTCTTATCGTCGTTCATCAACCACCTCCCGGACTCTGCGCGATCGCCAGCGCGATCTCATACAGCGGCTGCGGATAAAAGAACAGAGCCAGACATCCCGTCGCCGTGACGCACAGAGCGATCAACACGGGCCAGGGCGCCTCCTTGATGCCGGTTGCGTCCTGCCTGTCATCACCCGGGAAAAAGCCACGGATCGGAATCGGCAACAGGTAGGCTATATTCAGCAGTGAACTCGCCATCAAGGTAACAACCAATATCATCTGCTCGGCCTGCAAGGCGCCAAGCATCAGATACCACTTGCTCCAGGTCCCGCCGGCGGGAGGCAGCCCGATGATGCTCAAGCTGCCTATAAAGAACGCGATCATGGTAATGGGCATCTGCCTGCCCAAGCCGCGCATCTGGCTTACTTCAGTTTTGTGGGCGGCGACGATAAAGGCCCCCGCGCAAAAGAACAGCGTAATCTTGCCGAAGGCATGCATGGCGATGTGCATGGCACTGCCGGTAACGCCGATACTGCTGGCGAGCAAAGCGCCGATGGTAACGTAACTCAGTTGGCTGACTGTCGAGTAGGCGAGCCGCGCCTTGAGGTTATCCTGTCGCAAAGCCACCAGCGAGGCCAGCAGGACTGTAGCGGCTGCCACATACAGCAGTATCTGGGTTGCCGTCAACTTACCGAGCAGATCCAGCCCGAAGGTATAAACGCATACCTTGAGCATTGTGAACACACCGGCTTTAACGACGGCCACCGCATGCAACAGGGCGCTGACCGGAGTCGGTGCCACCATGGCTGCGGGCAACCAGCGATGGAACGGCATCAGCGCCGCTTTGCCGATACCGAAGGCGAAGAGCAGAAGCAGTGCACCGGACAGCAGCGAGGATATGCCGGGAGAGAATACGCCTCCCTCCCTAAAGTCTAGGGTCCCGGCAATGGACCACGTGCCGATGATGGCGAGCAGGAAAAAGAGGATGGAGGTGGTAAGCAATATGCCGAGGTAAACGCGCCCGCCGTGGCGCGCCTCATCAGTGCCCGCGTGGGTAACCAACGGATAGGTGGACAGCGTCAGGACTTCGTAGAAGACAAAGAGCGTAAAGAGATTGTCTGCATATGCCACCCCCATTACGGCGGCGATGGCGATGGCAAAGCAGGTGTAGAAACGGGTCTGGTGTTGCTCGTCGTGTGCACGCATGTAGCCGATGGAGTAGACGCTGGTGACCAGCCAGAGAAAACTGCCGACGAGTGAAAACAGCATCCCCAGAGGCTCGACACTGAATGCCACGCGTATCCCCGGCAACATCTCGGGCAATTGTGCCACGATATCAGCGCCCGTTTGGGCGGCTGTGTACACGCCGGTCACCAGATACAGCAGCAAGGCTGCGGCCACCAAGGTCACGCCTTCGCGAACATTGGGGTACCGCCCGACCAACGGAATTGCCACCGCCGCTGCCAGAGGGACGAGCAGCGTCAGGATCAGCATGGTGTCTGAGTCGCTCATGGCACCGCTCCGAAGAGCGACTGGGTCGCCATGGTGCTGACGCCCACGGTGAGTCGCGTATCAAGGCCGAAGTAGATATTGGCCGCTACCAGTGTCCAAACCGGAAGCAGCAAAGCGATGGGGGCTTCCTGTACCTCTGCAAGCGCGTCATCGGCATCCCTAAAGTATGCGACCTCCACCAATCGCCAGACGTAGATGATCGCGAGTAGTGAGCCCAGCAACACCAGCACGGCTATGGGCCACAGATCAAGCTCCAGCACAGCAACAACCAGGTACCATTTGCTGACGAATCCCACGGTAAGAGGCACGCCGATCAGACTCAGTCCGGCCGCAACGATAGCTGCCATGGTCCACGGCATGTGCCGCCCCATGCCGCTGAAATCCTGCAGTTGCGAGCTGCCCACGCGATAGATCACCGCGCCCACGGCCAGGAACAGAGCCCCCTTCATGAGTGCGTGATTGAAAAGGTGTAACAGCGTGGCCACGAGGCCCGTTGCAGTGCCCAAGCTGAAAGCCAGAATCATGTAGCCGATCTGAGCGACGCTGGAATAGGCAAAGATGTGCTTTACGTTGGACTGATAGATGGCGGATATCGAGCAAATGAAGATGCCGAACAGCGCCATGATCAGGAATATGTACTGCAGCGGTATCCGATCAAACGAGAATTCGACGCCGAATATGGAATAGACGAACCGAATCAGCACATAGATGGCGACCTTGGTGGCGGTTGCGGCCAGAAAGGCGGTAACCACCGATGGCGCATGCGCATAGGCGTTGGGCAGCCAGTAGTGTAAAGGGAAAAGAGCCAGCTTCAGACAGACACCCGTCACAAAAAAGGCAAAGGCTGTCAGCAGGGTTCTGGGCTGGGTCATCTCCGGCAGGCGCTGGGCAAGATCGTACATATTCAACGTGCCGGTCGTCATATACATCAGACCGATGCCTATCAGAATAAAGGTGGCGCCTATCGTACCCATGACCAAATAGCGGTAAGCGGCAACGAGGGCACGTCGGTCCTTTCCGAGAGCGATCAACGTATAGGAAGACAGGGACGACAACTCCAGGAACACAAACAGGTTAAAGACGTCGCCGGTGGAGGTCACCCCCAGCAGTCCCGCCAAACACAGCAGATAGGCAACGTAGAACAGCGGATGGCGATCAGCCGGGAGTTCCTGATTCAAACTGGCAGGCGCGGAAAACAGAACGATGGTGGCGAGACTGGTGACCAGCAACAATACATACGCATTTAATTGGTCGATGCGGTATTCGATACCCCATGGCGACGCCCAGCCGCCCAACATGTAACTGAGGGTTCCCGTCTCCAGCACGGTTTGCAGTAGCAGCACGCTGACGACAAGGGCGACGCTGCTGGCGAGTATCGCTATCGTCCATGCCAGCCTGGGGAGGCGAATCACCATGCATAGCGGTGCAGCCAGGAGCGGCACGATAACCTGAAGTATGGGCAGATGAGCCGTCACGCTTTCCCATCCTTCGCGTGCATTTCATCTTCTTCGATCATGGCTAGATGGGCTGTCACGCTTCCTCATCCTTGGCTTGGATTTCGTCTTCTTCGATGCTGCCGTAGCTCTCCCTGATGCGTACAACCAGCGCCAGACCCAATGCTGTAGTGGCAACGCCAACGACGATGGCTGTGAGAATCAGCACGTGCGGTAGAGGATTGGAGTAGGTGGTAATGGACTCATCCAGAATGGGCGCCGTACCGCCGGCCACCTTCGCCATGCTTATGTAGAGAATGAAAACGGACGCCTGAAAGATGGACAAACCCAGGATCTTCTTGATCAGATTTCCCTGGGATATGACGATGTAGAAGCCCAACATCATCAGCACCATCACGATCCAGTAGTTGTAGAGCCCTAGGACGTTCACCGCCTGCGCCCTCGCTCGCTGAGGGAACGGCCGTTAAAGGTAAAGAAGATGATGATCATTACCGAGGCGACGGTGATGCCCACCCCCAGTTCTACCAGCAGGATACCCAGGTGCTGACCGGCCACCGGATCCTTGGCCAGAGCGCCATAGTCCAGATAGTTCTCCCCGAGCAGCATGCAGGCGACCCCCACCCCGCCATAGAGCAGCACACCCACTGCCGACAGGGCATAGATCAGGGGCTGACTGATCGCTTGTCTGGCAGCGCTTAAGCCGAACAGCATGGAGTAGAGGATGATTGCCGCGGCAAAGATGACACCGGCCTGGAATCCTCCCCCTGGCCCGTAGTCCCCGTGGAATTGGACGTAAAGCGCGAACATGAGAATGAGCGGAATGAGTATCTTGGCAATAATGCGGAGAATCAGGTGTTGGTGCATGGGTCCATGCGCATCCACGTCGCTGGCGCGCCGGCGCTGCAGCACCATGAGCAAAGCCAGCACGCCGATACCGGCAGTGAAGATCACAAATGCCTCTCCCAGCGTGTCGTAGCCGCGATAGCTGGCGAGAACGGACGTCACCACATTGGGCACGGCGATCTCCTGCATGGAATCGTTTAGGTACCTCGGCGCCACGTGTTGATGTATGGGCGCCGTAGCGGAGCCTATAGTCGGCATATCCAGGGTGCCATAAATCAGCAGGGCACCGGTAACGGTTACGATAGTCATCGCCATAAAAGGCTTCTGCTCCGGTTCCTTGGCATAGCGACCGGTCAGCGTCAGCGTGCTCAGCATGAGCAAGGTGGAGATTCCCGCGCCAACTGCCGCTTCTGTGAATGCAACGTCGACCGCATCGAAGACGACGAAGAAGCTCGCAGATAGCAGACTGTAGATTCCGGTTAACATGACCACGGCGAAGAGATCATGCATGCGGACCACTGCCACAGCGGTCATTACCAGGAAGCCCAGTAGAAAGATAGTGATTATGGATTCGATGACTCTACCCCGGTGTCACTGTCTACGTCATCGATCTGTGGCTCGAGCCCACTGTGCAATGCCGCCTTGGCGACTGCATGGCTGGCTGTCGGACTGGTAAACAGCATAAACAGAAGCACCATGATGAGTTTCGCCAGTACTATGCTCAGGCCCGCCTGCAACATCAGTCCGCTGAAGATCAACCCCGCTCCGAGGGTATCCGTTACGCCCGCTGCGTGTATTCGAGCGAAGAAATCAGGGAAGCGCAACATCCCCACCCCGCCGGTCACGCAGACGAAGCTGCCGGCGACGAGTAGTATCCAACTACCCACATCCAAAGCGATGGCCATCATTTGTGTTCCGCCGTTTCGTCCGGTGGGCTGTATTCAAAGTAACGCAAGATGCCGATGACACTGATGAAGTTGACCAATGCATAGACCATGGCGATATCAAGAAACTCCGGTCGCCCCATCAGGAATCCCACCACAGCGATCAGCAGAACGGTGTTGGTGCCGAACATGTTGACTGCCAGTATGCGGTCGTACAGAGTCGGTCCGAGGAAGGCGCGCATCAGTGCCATCAACATCACTACCAGAATTGCCGCCGTTGCTGTGAGAAACATCAGCCCGCCAATCGGCTGACGCGCCGATCCATTTCGCCTTGCGCAAGAGTCTTCGCTCCTTCACGGGTCAGCGCGTGTACGGTGATTGTATCTTCCTGGATATTGATGCTGACGGTTCCCGGTGTCAGGGTAATGGAGTTGGCGTAGATCACCTTACCCATATCGGTCTTCTGACTGGCTTTCACCTCGATCACCACCGGACTGATCGCGCCAGTCCAGATACGCTTGGCGACATCCAGACTGGCAACCATCACTTCTTTGAGCAGCCACAGATTATAAGCGGGTATGCGGGCTGTCAGGTGCCACGGCTGGGATTCATGGTCCACCACATCCATTACGTGGGTAACCCAAACAACGATAACGATCGACAGCAGGCCGAGGAACAGAATCAGCCAGGTGTAATGGCCGGAGTTCAGTAACCAGAAAATTGCTAATAACAGGGACAGGCTTATTGTGTGGCGCATTCGCTCCAACTCTATGGTGTTATGTGTTGGGATGTCAACTATTGGGCACCAAAAGTATATTTTATCCGGTGACTTTTCAAGCCCTTGGGCGAAGCGGCAGGAACATTTGACGATATGGGCAATGACTCTGCCGAGGATGACCCTGATTATCCGCAGAGGAGTCTCTGGATCAACGCTCGCTTCGATTCGATGTTGCCGGAAGCTCATATCCTGGGCGGTTCCGTATTGCGTTGAGAAGTGCTAAACATCAGTGATAAGGGGTGAAGCGGCAGGCGTTGTCCATAAACGTTCCGAATCTGTCAGCCAGACAACAGCAATTACGCTGAAGGGATGAGCACCCATGCTGCATTGTTGGCGCAGGTACAGCGTTGCAAGTCAGCTGACGGCCGGGGCACAAAGCGAATACGAAGACTCGAGCGGCCACACTTGAAGAGGTCAGTACAGACTCAGCATGCTTTCCGTGAAATCATTGGATAGTGCTCGTAGACTCTTGCTGAGGAGTTGGGATATCCGCATGACGACTTTATTGGATATGGCGGGGTGTTGCTGCAGCAGCGCCTGAAAATCTGCCTGCTTCAAGACGATCAGTTTGAGATCGGTGGTCGCTTTAACGGTGGCTGATCGGGTTTCACCATCGATAAGAGACATCTCGCCGACAGAATGGCCGCTGCTGAGCGTTGCGATAACCATCTTGGAGGTACCCATCTGCTTGATTACGTCAACAGTGCCGTCAACGATAAAGAACATGTAGTTTCCATAGGTACCCTCCTTGAACACGTAGCTACCCTCCGTGTATTCGTAGGGAAACATGAATTTCTTTATGATCTTGTGCTCTGTTTCCGATAAATCACCGAAAATCTCAATTTCTTTGAGTAGATCCAATAAGCTCTTGTCCATAGTCCGGGCCTTCGCAAGGCAGTGCTGCTGGAGTGCGGTCGAGGCGTACCGGAGATAATCTCGGCCTCCATATAAGCATAGGCCAAATAATGGACATTGGGACGCCTCTGAATTGTTGCTGCAATAAATCAGTTGTCTGGTCACTGCAAAGCGCCCTCGGGCCAGGGCGCTGGTTTAGGCGACAACGCAGGCTCCGGGTTCGATTTTGGACCTGAATGATTAGGTAGTATGCTTACGCGATTCCAATAGTAAGGGCCATTAGTGAGGTGCAGTGTATGAGCGACGGGTTGAGCATTGCTGTCTTGACGGTTTCCGATAGCCGGACGCTGGAGACAGATACTTCGGGTCAGTTTTTAGCTGACTCGGCGGCAGCGGCTGGACATCAATTGGATGCCAGAGAATTGGTGGAAGACAACGTCTACAAGATCAGGGCGATCGTCTCAAACTGGATTGCTGATGAGCAGATAGAGGTGGTTCTCATCACGGGTGGAACCGGATTTACAGAGCGAGATACCACGCCGGAAGCGGTGACTCCGTTGCTCGATCAGGAGATAGCCGGGTATGGCGAACTGTTTCGCGCCCTGTCCTACGAGGAGATCGGTGCCTCGACGGTACAGTCGAGGGCGGTGGGTGGAATGGTCAACAATACCCTGGTGTTTTGCATGCCTGGATCCACCGGCGCCTGCAAGACCGCATGGAGTGGCATCATCAAAGATCAACTGGACATCGACCATCGGCCCTGTAACTTCGCCGAGCTTCTCAAGAACGCCAGTTACTCCCACGGAGCGGCCAGTGAATAAAGCGTCATCGCCGCTGTTGCCCTTCGATGAGGTCCTGCGACAGCTTCTCGAGCAGGCCGCATGTGTAGCCGCTACTGAGCGGATCCTGACCAACGATGCCCTCGGCCGGGTTGTAGCCGAAGATCAGGTGTCTGAGATCGACGTTCCCCCGGGCGATAACAGTGGCATGGACGGCTACGCCCTCAATGTAGCCGCCGGGCTGGTCGAGGCGGGTGTGCCGGTTGAGGTGTCGGCAAGAATAGCAGCGGGCCAAGTAGGCGGGCCACTCAGGTCGGCAACGTTGGCACGCATATTCACCGGAGCTGAGCTACCGGCCGATGCCGACGCCGTGATCATGCAAGAGGAGACCAGTGCTGACGGTGATCGGGTGGTCTTGAACAGGATTCCAGAGGTCGGCGAAAACGTCAGGGCCAAGGGACAGGACATCGAGCGAAGTCAGCTCATCATCGCAAAAGGGACCCGCCTTAACGCTCAGCATCTGGGTCTGTTGGCTTCGGTTGGCCGCGCCGAGGTCAGCGTATTGCAGCGGCTCAGAATTGCAGTGCTGTCGACGGGGGACGAATTGGTGGAGCCCGGTGACGTGCTACAGAGCGGCCAGATTTACAACTCAAACCGCTCCTTGTTGAAGGGTCTGATCGCGGGCCTCGGCATGGAATGCATCGATTTGGGGATGGTGGCGGATAGTCGGGACGCTACTGAAGAGGCGCTCCTCCAAGGTGCCGCTGCCGACTGCATAATCAGCAGCGGCGGTGTCTCGGTCGGTGAAGAGGACTACGTAAAGAGCGCTGTGGAAAAGCTGGGCGATCTGCAGATCTGGCGCATTGCCATCAAACCGGGCAAGCCGCTGGCCTTCGGCCGGGTAAAGGAGACTCCTTTTTTCGGATTACCCGGCAATCCCGTTTCGGCCTTTGTCACATTCTGTATCCTGGCCAGGCCATATCTTTTGAAGTGCCAGGGCTGTGTCGATGTGTTAGCGCCTGTATACCAATTCAGATCGGAATTCTCCTTTTTGGGGGGTAGCAGACGGGAGTATCTTCGCGTACAGGTCAGCGCCGGAGCGGACGGTGACATGAGCGTGCGGCCCTATTCAAACCAGGGATCCGCCATTCTGTCTTCGGTTGTCTGGGCCAATGGCCTGGCAGTGGTGGATATCGACCAACATCTTGAGAAGGGAGAGTTGGTCGAAGTACACCTGTTCAACGATCTGCTTGGATGAACCGGGTGCGCGCTACAGCACGTTGGTGCAATCGGTATTCTTTCAAGTTATGATGCTGACGCGGCTGTCGCCGGTATCCGGGGACCTCACCGCTTTATCTTGCAGGAGCTGAAAAATGGCAATTGATCCGGGTGCGGTGGGTTTGGCTGGTGGACCGGTGGAAAGAAGCTGGACTTCCAAGGACTGTCTACTCTATGCAGTTGGCGTGGGGGCCGGCCTGGAAGAACTGCAGTTTGCCACGGAGAAGAACCAACAGGTCTTACCGACCTTCGCTGTTATCGTCGGTGGGGGTGGCTCACCACTCAACCAGGTGGGCGAGTTCAACATGGCCATGCTGGTTCACGGAGAGCAGGGCATCGAGCTGTACAAGCCCATTCCGGCTGATGGCTCGCTCACAAGCACCGGCAGGATTGAGGCGATCTGGGATAAGGGATCCGGTGCCGTCATCGAAACGTCGTCGGAATCGAGAGATGTGGCGAGCGGTGAACTTCTGTTCAAGACCACTTCGTCCATGTTCGTTCGGGGTGCCGGTGGATTTGGCGGCGAAAGGGGCCCCTCCACTGAGAAGTACGTCTTTGACCGGGAGCCGGACCACCAGGTGGAATACGCAACAAGGCCTGATCAAGCGTTAACGTACAGGTTGTCAGGGGATAGAAATCCGCTCCACTCGGATCCTGAATTTGCCAAGCTGGGGGGATTCGACACCCCTATCCTACACGGATTGTGTACCTATGGATTTACCGGAAGGGCGTTGCTGCATACGCTGTGCGGTTCCAATCCAGAACGATTCAAGTCCATGACGGGTCGATTCTCACGACCGGTCATACCGGGAGATGTTCTGACGATATCCATTTGGGTGGAGAGCAGCTCGGCAAAATTCCAGACCCACACCGACAAAGGGGAGATCGTGCTCGACCAGGGGCGCTTTACCTTTGATGTGTAGGTAGTGTGCAGTCCCACCCCGTGGCGAGATGGGAATTCTCATGGGAATCTTGATATTGACTTTGATGCTGTCGACTCTGTTGGGTTGCATCGCGTGGTTGGCAATAGGCAATCGACTACCGTGGCAGAGTGAAGTCAAGTGGGAAAGCCAGGTGAACATCACCATCTATATCGGCATGCTTCTGGCGCCGATCTACCTCCTGATCTTCTATCTCTTTTGACGCAAGGGCCAGCCTCGCAACTGCGGCATGAGTCTAAACCTACCGATCGACATAGAATCCATAAAGGGATTCCTGAGCGCTGCTGAGGGGGAAGCTCTCCACAAATATGCTTTGCAGGCCTCGATCACCAGGCCGTGCCTTGAGATAGGCAGCTATTGTGGAAGATCGACCGTCTATCTCGGTCTGGCCTGCAAACGTCACAATTCAGTACTCTACTCCGTGGACCATCATCGAGGCTCTGAAGAGCACCAGCTGGGGGAAGAGTATCATGATGCGGATCTGTACGATGCGAGGGAGGGAATAGTGGACTCCTTCAGAGAATTCCGTCGCACACTTCGGCGAGTGGATCTGGAAGATCACGTAATCCCGATCGTGACCTCATCACTGGTTGCCTCACGGTACTGGGCAACGCCTTTGGGTATGGTGTTCATCGACGGAGGACATAGCCTCGGCGCTGCCCTGACTGACTATCGCTGCTGGGTGCCCGCCATTGTGCCGGGCGGCATTCTTGCCATACACGATATATTTCCAGATCCAGCGCAAGGGGGCCAGGCGCCCTACACGATCTGGAAGATGGCTCTAGCTTCCGGATTATTCGATGAACTGCCGATAATCGGTACGCTTGGTTTCCTGCGACGAGTCGATTATGGCGATGTCGGTGAATAACCGAGCTGCAGGCGTCGCCTTTGACAGAGCGTCAGCAGCAAGCAGCACGGCGCCCGCGGTCCAGGTGGGTTTTTCTTCCGGCCAGAGAATATCATCCGGATAGACGTATCCGGTCCAGTAAGAACCATCAGTGTCTCTGTAGTCATGTAGCCAACTGAACAGCTGTGTCGCTCTTGAGTCTTCGCCGGTAGACAACAGCGCCATCACCAGTTCGCAGGATTCAGCTACCGTTACCCAGGGCTGATCCAACACACAACGACAACCCAGTTCATCGACTACAAACGTATCCCAACGAGACTGCAATTGTGCATGTGCCTTTGTGCCGGTAATGACGCCGGTCAGCACAGGATAGAACCAATCCATGGCAAAGCGGCTCTTGCTTTCCCAGGTTCGATCGAAGCAATCGGGGTGATTTGTCAGCGCGTTCCCAAGTCTTGTGCGACTCAGAGCCCAGTGGGGTACCGTGCGCTCCAGACAAGTCGCTATATTCAGCGCGCATTCCAGGCTCTTGAAGATACTGCTGCAGCCCGTCACCAGAGAGTCATGCTGTACGCCGGTGGTTGTATCCAAAGCCCAGTATATTTCCCCACGGCTGCCCTGCATCCCCAACACGAACTCTATGGCTCGTTCGACCACACTCCACATGGTGTGCAGAAAGCCCAGATCCTTGGTGATCAGATAATAATGCCACACCCCCGTCGCCACATAGGCCACAAAATTAGTCTCTGCCCTGGTCCCGTCTTCGACCTTTCCATTTTTGTATACGGCCAGCCAACTTCCGTTGCCCAGTTGGTTCCGCTTCAGCCAGAGATACGCTTGTTTGGCTTCCTCAAAACGGCCGCCGATGGTAAGCCCCATGGCGGATTCGACCAGGTCCCAAGGATCAAAGCAGCCGCCTGGATACCAGGGGATTGAGCCGTCAGGTTGTTGCACCTTGGCAATATAGTCAATCGTGGATTGGAAGTAGTCTTCCGGAAAGAATCCCGTGGATACATATAACTTCGTCAACGATAACTCCTCGGTGGCTTGCTAGTGACCTGAGACAACTAGTAGCTACTAGCTACTAGCTACTAGTCTCAAAGGCCTTTAACGAAATACATTACTACACTTTTACCTATGATTGGATCAAGAAGTTTTTCCAAATAATGTGTGATAAGCGGTTTCTTCATGAGGTCCCATACCAGGAAACGATGGTAGGTCCTTACAACCCAGGGATCCTCGGGCTTGTTCCAGAAGATGCACTTCAACCACCAATAAGGCACGTGCAGCGCATGGGCCCAGTGTTTGCGAAAGTGAATCATGCCCACTTTCTCCACGTCCCGGCGCAGATCAGCAGCATGGAAGATCCTGATATGTCCACCTTTCTCGGTGTGGTAATCTTCACTCAGCTTCCAGCAGATCCACTCAGGACCATAGCGGGGTACACTGATTGCCAGCATTCCGCCAACTTTCAATACTCTGTTGATCTCGGCCAATACCACATGGTGATCCTCTATATGCTCGAGCACTTCCGAGCAGATGACCTTATCGAAACTGTTGGCTGGAAAGGGCAAGCACTTGCCGTCAGCCACGGACAAGGACAGGCTTTTTGAACGGTTGTCAGGTTCTGCAAAATCTTCGAATCGCTGCACTGCTGTCGTAAGGTCTTTGAAGCTGAGATCCACTCCGATCGATTCGATATCTTCGAGCGTATATGCAGTCAACGCATGACGACCCTCACCGCATCCAAGGTCGAGAATACGCTGGCCAGGCATTAACGGGAAGTGGTTGAAGTCAATGGTGTTCATCGGCATCGCGGAGCACCTTTCTGTAGTACCGTGTCATCTGCTCTGCGGCGATTTCCCAACTGAACAACCTTGTTATTCTTTGCCTGCCTGCCTGGCCGAGGAGAGCTCGTTTGCCAGGATCCTCGAGCAGATCTTGAATGGCGGCGGCGATCGCTTCGGCGTCCTTTACCGGGACCTGGATACCTGCGTCCCCAACCACCTCCGGCAGAGCTCCGCCCCGCGTTGCGATCACTGGGACTCCGCTTGCCATAGCCTCGCCAGCGGGCAGTCCGAATCCCTCATAGATGGAGGGCACTACCACAATGCTTGCTTCAGCGTAGTATCGAACCAGCTGTTCCGTATCGATGCCGCTAACAAATGTGAGACGTGACGCGATGCCGAGGCGCTTTATCAATCTGTTAGTCGCACCGTCCTCTTTCAGTTTACCCACGATCAGGAGGTCCAGGTTGGGATGCTGACCTTTAAGTTTGGCAACGGCCTGCAGCAGATAGTCAAGGCCCTTCAACGGAACGTCAGCGCTGGCGGTTGCCATTATTCTGAGAGGCCTACGATTGATCTCCGGGATGGGCCTGAATTCATCTGTATCAATGCCGTTGTATACGACAGTCAAGGCAGAGTGGGACACGCCAAAAGCGGCAGCAATGTCTGCTCTTGATCGATTGGAAACAGTCACCACGTGATCCAGTTGCTGAATCACCTTCTTCTGCATTCTCAAGAACGAGTGCCATCTGCGGATTAGCAATCGCTGCTTAAACGTTGTGGCACTGGCAAGGGCAATATCTCTGTCGCTGGTGATGGGGTGGTGGACCGTGCAGACGATAGGCATCCCCAGCTTCTGCAGTTGTACCAATCCATAACATAGGCTCTGATTGTCGTGGATGACGTCATATGTCGAGCCGTGTTGCTTAAGGTAGCCGACGATCCGCCGACCAAATGTATACGGTTCTGAGAACCCGCCGGTGAGCATGCTGAACCATTCGATGAAGTCTGTATAAGACAGCAGGTGCCTTGGCCTGAGAGCCGTGACGTGATTTGGCGCCTCGAAGAGATTGAGGCTCGGCATGGGAATCAGACGGACTCTCGAATCAAGGTGCGGGTAAGGCTGGCCTGAAATGACATCGACACTGTGTCCTGCATTCACCAATGCCTTGCTTAGGTATTTGATGTAGATTCCCTGACCACCGCCGTAAGGTTGGCTGCGATATCCGAGCAGGCATATCTTCAGTGGTTTGTCTGCCATGTTAGCTGCATCGGTGAGTTCCCCTGAATTTGATCGTTCAGGATGATGGGTACTGGTAAGCGACATATGCGACAGGTGACATCTTGTGGCACAGGGGCAGCAGCATTAGGTGCTACAGCTAGATTCTCCGCTGGGTGTGATACAGCGGACGGTAAGGGATTGTACGGACTTGACCTCCAAAAGCCAAACGTCCGCTCCGCGCTCGGCGGGCCACGCCTGGTCAGGCCACGCTTGGTCGGGCCGCGCTTGGCCGTTTACGGCAGGTAGGGCCTCAGATGTTCGGCCGTGCACGGCTGGGGCTATGGTTTGGCCCTGCGGGTTCTGTCGTTGATTCGTCGCGGGTCGCTTCTCTTATCGTTACCACTGAGTTCCTTGATCTGAAACATGGGCACGTTTGCACCTTCGCGCCGGTCTGTCTTCAGTCTTCTCTCGGGACCAAATGCGGCTGCCTCGTGTTCTTCCGTGAATACGTTGGCGTAAAGATTAGCGATCCACTGTTGACCTTCCTGTGTGCGCCGCAAGTACCGTACGCCGTCACCTATGAAAGGAGTGACGACTTCCCAGAAGAACTTTGGATAACCCGCGCGCAGGTCGGCCGCGGTAGCATATCCCATCTTACTCGCCTGCCCGGTTTCACTGAACTCAGCGAAGAGGGCCGATATCTTGCGCATATAGTGTGGGTCGGCCAGTTGTCCAATCAGATCGGCTGCCCGTAGCAGACCCGGCATATCGTGGCTGCTGAGGTGGTCCTCTTCGTGAGGCACCGGAAAGCGCGTCCGTTCTATATTGCGCATGATGATCTCAGCATCTATATCCGTATCGTGCCGAAATCTCTCCATAATGAACAATTTGGCCCGGTCAACGTGATAAGGGGTCAGAAACGCATCCGTGGCCCCCGGGGGTGGTGCGACTGTGTCCATGAATTTGTTGATGGCATAACGCCCGTTGCGATCGGCGCGACAGATGCCTCTGACGTAGCCGATGTCATGGCTGAGCAGGGAGATGATGAAGTGTATCCACTCTCTTGCGAGTAGATCTCCTTCCAGCATGATTTTGCCCCGGAGGATTTCCTGACCCACCATGACAACCATCATGGTGTGGTTGACATCGTGGTAAGGGGCATCGCTGTTGGCAATAATCTCCAAGCTATGTCTCGCATTTGAAACCAGCAAGTTGACTTCATGCTCATTGTCACCAAAAGTCTTTACATACCATTCTTGCAGTCGCTGCAGGAATGCTTCAATAACGACGAGCGTGGGATTAAACATGTGTATCTCCAGACCACCAGGTAAAACCCGGTCGAGGTGGTGGATCGGTTTCCGCTTCAATCACCCGGGATCTTAGCCCATATTCATTTTACGAGTCACTATTAGCGGATCAAATGACACGAATGGTGGGTCAAGTGACGTTAAACGTGGCTCTTAGCGGGTCAAGCGAGGCCAATGGCGGGCCGAGTGGCGTCAATGGCGGCTCGAGCGAAGCAGAAATCGGGGCTCGGGAGTGGATTCGACTTCCTGCCAGATGAATGAAATGTATTGAAATTTGCATCAGCATGAATACAATTCATGCATTTTGGCGACAGAGATCGTGAAGATCGAACTGAGACATCTGAAAACGCTCGCTGCGTTACGGGAAACTGGCAGTCTGGTGGGTGCCGCTGAACGCCTTTACCTGACCCAATCTGCACTGTCTCACCAGATCAACGACCTGGAGGACCGGCTCAGTTGCAGTTTGTTCGTCAGAAAGACTAAGCCCCCCAGATTTACCAGTGCCGGACACAGATTGCTGCAACTGGCGGATGACGTTTTACCCATGTTTCGCGCCGCTGAACGGGATCTGGCCAGGTTGGTGGGCGGTCAGGCGGGCAGATTGCACATGAGCATCGAGTGCCACAGCTGCTTTCAGTGGCTGATTCCAACCATCGATCGTTACAGGAGCCACTGGCCGGAAGTCGAACTGGATCTGTCGGCGGGGTTCAATTTTGCGCCCTTGCCTGCGCTGGTGCGGGGTGATCTCGACCTGGTGATCTCTTCGGATCCGGTTGACCTCACCGGCATAGTCTACCTGCCACTGTTCAAGTATGAAGCCTTGTTGGCCATCGGCAAACAGCACAGATTGAGGGACAGAACCCACGTTGAGCCTGAGGATCTAGTCCCCGAAACACTCATCACCTACCCGGTGGACCGTAACCGGCTGGATGTGTTTACCCACTTCCTCGATCCCGCCGATATAGAGCCTAAGGTCGTTCGCACCGCAGAACTGACAGCCATGATGATGCAATTGGTGGCGACCGGTCGAGGCGTGGCATCTCTGCCAAACTGGGCACTGACGGAGTATCTGCAGAAAGACTACATCATCGCCAAGTCTCTGGGCAAACACGGGCAGTGGGGTATTCTCTACGCCGCTATCAGGGAAGATCAGCAGAACAGTCCGTTTATGGAGGACTTTCTGCATACTGCGATCGAAACTTCCTTTGCCACCCTTGCTGGCATAAAAACCGCCGCATAAAAAGACCCCGCCGAGTGGCGGGGTCTTTGTCTTACGTATCGGGAGCTAACTCCAGAAAAACATGCTTAGCAGTTTTTACCGGAGGCCCCCGTTATAGACTGACTATTGATGGGATCACCTCCTTTATGTCAGGGAGCTAATCGGCATGCTGGGAGGTCCCCCTGGTTAGAACAGCCAGCACGATGTAAATCAGACATCGCTTTCAAAACGTTCTTATATATCACCTGGCCTGTTCTGTCAAAGTGAAAATGCTCAACGTGGTGTCAGGCTGTTCATGCACGCTCGTGATGACCGGCGTGCTCTCATCGGATTTCAAATCTGTCGCTGACCAGTACCAAACCATTTGCTGCCAGACTGGCTTCAACTGAACCGCCGTGGTACGTGACTCGCCCCTCTATCAATTCGTGCTCTTCGTAACCAACCTGTATCGATGTGGACAGGTAGAATCTGGCCTCGCTGTCAACTGCCGACCGTCTGCCCCTGACAACATCGTTGATGACTAACGAGACGCTGGGGGGAAGATTCAAGTCTAGACGAAACTTCGAATCCTTGTAGTCTGTCGCGATCACGTAGCCCATTACACTCCTTGCCTCGAGAAGACTTGTCTGTAGATCACTTCAATCTGCGAATCGAAGCACACACACAGGACTCTTAGCTCACTGCTTGCTTGATCTAGAAATCGAGCGATTTCGTGGTAGGCTATTTCAGTGGCAGCTCTCAGGGGGTAGCCGTAGATTCCGGTACTGATGGCCGGAAATGCGATACTGTTCAGTTCGTGTTTAACGGCCAGTTGCAGACATGAGCTATAGCAGCTCGCGAGGAGTTCCGCCTCGTTAGAATCGCCACCTCGCCATATTGGACCGACAGTATGAATGATGAACTTCGCGGCTAGTCTGTAGCCCTCGGTAATCTTAGCTTCACCAGTCGGACAACCACCGAGTGCCCTGCAGGCAGCCAATAATTCAGGCCCTGCTGCCCGATGGATCGCGCCGTCGACTCCACCGCCACCGAGGAGCGTGCTGTTGGCAGCATTGACGATGGCGTCCACCTGCAGATCAACGATATTGCCTACCACTAGTTCGGTGCTTTTCATGGCGTGACGCTACTTCCCGTTAATCCTCGGAAGTTGAAATAGTGTTCAGGATTTGAGCACTCGCGATAGCGTTATCTCCCGCCGCAACCGGATATGCCTGCGTAAAACATGCGTCGCAGTATTGAGGGCATTCGTTGTTACGGGATTCTTCACCTAGTGCCCGGTAGAGTCCTTCAATATGCAAGAACTCCAGACTGTCGACGTTGAGAAAACGAACCATCTCCGCCAGGTCACGCGTCGATGCGAGGAGTTCACTCGGTTCAGGAGTATCGATGCCATAAACACAGGATGCGATCCACTCGGGGCTGGATACTCGCACGTGTACCTCTCGGGCCCCGGCGGATCGGACTAACTCGACTACTTTTCGTAACGTGGTTCCCCTCACGAGGCTATCGTCCACCAGTGCTACGCTCCTATTCTCTACGACGGATTTGTTGGCGTTATGCTTCAGCTTTACGCCCAGATGCCTGATCTCATCCGTTGGCTCTATGAACGTTCGTCCCATATAGTGGTTTCTGATGATGCCCAGATCAAAAGGCTTCTTGACTTGTTCGGCAAAACCGAGCGCGGCGGGCACACCCGAGTCCGGCACTGCCACCACCACATCAATGCTGCGGTCTTCCCGTTTGGCCAACTCCCTTCCCATCTGTTTCCTGACGTCATATACGTGCTTGGACTGGAGGTAGCTGTCGGGTCGAGTAAAGTAGACAAACTCGAATATGCACAGTTTTGGATGCGCGTGAGCGAACGGCTGCAGTGATTTGACTCCCGACTGGTCGATGATAACGACTTCACCCGGGGCGACTTCCTTGACGAACTGAGCGCCTATGATATCCAGTGCACAAGTTTCGGATGCCAGGATAAACGCGCCGTCTAAACTCCCCAGGATCAGAGGTCGAATGCCCAGTGGATCCCTTGCACCTATCATCGAATCTGCAGTCAGGAGGACCATGGCATAAGCGCCTTGGATCTGTTCGAGTGCGTCGATTAGCCGATCTCGGAATGATAGTTTCTTGCTAACGGCTATCAGGTGCAGAATGACCTCGGTGTCCATCGATGTGCGAAAGATACATCCTTGATCGACTAGGTTATTCCTGATCGAGAGAGCATTGGCCAGATTACCATTGTGCGCCAGGGCTACCCCGCCAGAATTGAGTTCTGCAAAAATGGGTTGTATGTTGCTGTAACTGTGCTTGCTGCCGCTTGTTGAATACCGGTTGTGTCCGATTGCCGCAGATCCCTTGAGATTGGCCATCACGGTGTCGCTGCTGAACTGATCACCGACTCTACCGAAAGCAAGTCGTTGGTAAAACTGCTTGCCATCGGTAGAAACTATGCCGGATGCTTCCTGACCACGGTGCTGTAGAGCGTGTAAACCCAATACACAGAGTGCAGCGCTATCAGCGGCATTGAATACACCGAATACTGCACACTCTTCCCTGGGCTTGTCCGGGCCGGTTGGCATCAGTGGATTGTCCTGGGTGAGATGCGGTGTGATGGGTCTGGTCTCCGGCAAGGGCGATCAATGCATTGTAAACTATAGATCCCAGATCCGCAGTGTCTGTTGCAGGCTGCTGACAAATTGAAGGGGTTGGTCCAGAAACAGATGGTGATGCGCGTCATCGATAGCAACAATGCTATCTGCCGGAAAGATTCTGTCCAGATTGGCAACCACTGCCGCTGGAAAGAATCGGCTGTTGCGACCGTATATCAAACTGACGGGACATTTCAGCTCTCTGATTATCTCGACAGGATCCCGATTCGTCGCAGGATCTCCCGCGGTCATCTTAGGGAACATCATCTGATCCAGTTTCCACTGCCATCCGGCACTTCCCTTCCTGACTGAGTGCTCAGCGATGTACTTGACGATATACTCGTTAGCACAAGGCTGAGGCGGTCGTAGCTTGAAACGTCTACAGGCTTCCTGCAGTGTGGCATAGCTCCTCGCGGGTCTCTCCCTTCGCCGCACATGTTGCACATTCGACTTCGGCTGGCGTCTGTGTCGGCCGGGACCGATGGCTGAGTCGACCAGAACCAAAGCGACGACCTTGTCCGCATGGATAGTTGCCGCCAGTCTCGCAATGGAGCCGCCAAAACTGTGTCCCACAAGAATGGTGTTGCCCCCGAATCCTGCGTCAGTCGCGACAGAGATTATCTCGTCAGCAAAGAGCCGAGCGCTGTATTGCTGTCTGTGATCGCTGTCACCCATGCCGCTGAGATCAACGGCAGCAACTCGATAGTCGTCTAGAAAGCTCGGTGCGATAAAATCCCACCAGTGCGCATGTGCGCCGTTGCCGTGCACGAACAGGATACCTGGCTTCTCCTCGTTACGGTCACCCCAGTATTGATAATGGATAGAACAGCCATCGACCGTTATGCTTCGATCTTCATAAGCAGTCTCAGTGGCGTACACAAACCACTCGGGAGCATCATTTGATTTTTTCATGGGGTTGCTGAGAATTGTGCCGCTGCGACAATCCTTCTTCAGTCATGGACTCCAAAGCAGCCGCTTCTACTGATCACTATAGACGCGTCTGTCTTCCATTTCGTCAACGGCTGCTGCCCGCTCGTCATCGATCTGTTGTCTGGTGCGACATACAGTCTTGTTCAGACGGGTGCCAACTATGCTCTCTTTCCTGCAGACAAGCTTGCTCTTCGCTTTCGCGGTTTGACTGGCTGCTGCGGAGTCGTTAGCCACCTGGTCGGTTCCGCTGGTCTGGACGGTGGCGGCCTCGTGAGCAGGGGTGGCTTGACTGGTGCAACCGTTCACTACGATTGTGCAGGCGCACAACAGGATTGTATGCAGCGTTAATTGTCTCATCGCATAGCTCCCAATATCAGGTTGCTGATCCCACCGCACAGTTACGGCGAAGCGGCTTCATAGTCACGAATGTCTTGCATGGCGCCGGCTACTCCTTCCCGCTCGTCTTCGATTTGTTGTCGCGTGCGACATACAGTCTTGCGCATGTGGGAGCCAACTACGCTTTCTTTACTGCAGACATACTCGCGCTTCCCTTTGGCGGTTTGACTGGCTACTGCTGTATCGGCAGCTGCCTGGTCGGGTTCGCCGGTCTGCCCGCTGCTGGCCTCCTGCGCAGGGGTGGGTTGGCTGGCGCATCCGCTCACCAGGATCGAACAACCGCACAGTAGGATGATCAGCAGCGTTAGCTTTTTCATTTCATGGACTCCTGAGATCAGGCCGCTGATTCTACCTGTATTGCTGATGAGTTTCGAGAGAGCTGTGCACTGCGTGGCGCCTGTGCCTGCCCATCGCACCCTTTTAGTGCCTGAGTGACCGGATCAGTCCAAGATGGTGCGAGTTGATCTCTTATGCGACCTCAGAAACCGTGTAATCCATTGAGATCAAAGAGATATTGGTATTTGGCACGTACTATGCACTCATCGCTGCAAAATGTGCTGGATGGATGAATCTATTAACGGTGTCCTGTTAGGAGGAGTGCTATGAAGCTGATTAAGTATAGAAGAGGATTGGCGGGCGTGATGTCGGTACTGATCGCGTTGTTGCCGCAGTTGGCTTGGGCCGAGGATAGCCTGAATTCCGGAGATACGGCTTGGATGCTGACGTCAACGGCGTTGGTCCTGTTTATGACGATTCCTGGCTTGTCTCTGTTTTATGCCGGTATGGTGCGCAGCAAGAATGTGCTCTCGGTTCTCATGCAGTGTTTTGCGATCACCGCGCTGATGACTATCTTGTGGGTTCTCTATGGGTACAGTCTGGCCTTCGAATCGGCATCAGCAGACAGCGCCTACTACTGGTTTGCCGGTGGGCTCAGCAAGATGTTTCTCGCTGGTGTCGGTGTCGATACGCTGTGGGGATCGATCCCGGAAACGGTCTTCATGACCTTCCAGATGACCTTCGCCATCATCACGCCCGCTCTAATGGTCGGTGCTTTCGCGGAAAGAATGAAGTTCTCGTCCCTGCTCTGGTTCATGGGCCTGTGGCTCACCTTTGTCTACGCACCAGTGTGTCATTGGGTCTGGGGTGGCGGCTGGTTGGGAAGTTGGGGTGTTTTGGACTTTGCCGGTGGCACCGTAGTGCACATCAACGCAGGCATCGCCGGATTGGTTGCTGCCGTCATGCTGGGAAAGAGGCGCGGCTTTCCGACCACTGCCATGCCCCCTCACAACCTGGGTCTGACCGTCATTGGCGCCTCCATGCTCTGGGTTGGTTGGTTCGGGTTCAATGCGGGCAGTGAACTGGCTGCCGACGGCGTTGCCGGTATGGCGATGGCCGTGACCCAGATTGCGACTGCCATGGCTGCCTTGACCTGGATGTTTGCTGAGTGGATTTCACACGGCAAACCCAGTGCATTGGGCATCGCCACGGGTGCTGTGGCGGGACTCGTCGCCATTACGCCTGCATCCGGTTATGTAGGACCGATGGGTGCCATGGCCATCGGCTTGGCTGCCGGGATCGCTTGCTTCCTGGCTTCCACAAAGCTGAAAGGTGCACTAGGCTATGACGATTCTCTGGATGTGTTTGGCGTGCATGCCGTTGGGGGAATCGTTGGCGCCATGCTGACCGGTGTGTTTGCCGCGGTCAGTTTGGGCGGTGTGGGTTTCGGCGATGGCAATGAGACCATGTTCAGCCAACTGATCGCTCAGTTTGTCGGTGTTAGTGCCACCATAGTGTATACAGGTATAATGAGCATCGTTATCCTGCTCGTGATCGATAAGGTGATCGGATTGAGGGTATCTGAAGAAGAGGAATCTGAAGGGCTGGATCTCGCCCTGCACGATGAACGGGGCTACATTCTGTAAGTGAGAGCAGGTAGTGTCGCAGAGGTTACAGTTTTCCGAGAAATACGATCACCATCACGCGGAACGATACTACCGCAAACACCAATCCGGTTGGCAGCGCCGACTATCCAATTGGCTGGAACTCCGCATCGCCCGCAAAGCACTGGCTTTGGCGGGCGATCCTTCGCGGCTGCTTGATATACCTTGTGGTGCAGGGAGATTCTGGCCGCTGCTGGGTGGACTGACTCACTGTGATCTGTATGCATCGGACAACAGCCAGGAGATGCTGGATCTGGCAACCAAGGCGCAGGACCAAAGGCTTGTCACACGTTTCACGGTTCTCCGTGCGTCCGCATTTGACATTAAGATGACCGATGAGAGCGTAGATCTGATCTTTTGCATGCGCCTGTTGCACCATCTGGGTTCCCACGAGGACCGTAAAGCCCTGCTGGATGAGTTTCATAGGGTTACCAGCAGCAGTGTCATCATCTCCCTTTGGGTGGATGGTAGCCTGCAGTCCTACCGCCGCCGTGCACTGGAGCGAACTCGGCGAGGCAAGCCGTACCAGAATCGTTTTGTCATTCGGCGAGAGCAGATCGAGCAGGAATTCGGCAGCGCTGGTTTTACCGTTGCGGCCACGTTTGATCTGCTCAAATACATCTCGATGTGGCGGGTCTACCTGCTCAGGAAGACCTGACGCGACTCTGGCGCCCTTTTAGCGACTGAAGATAATCCTTTCTCGGCGAAACAGATGCGCTGTCAGCCTGACACACACGAGGGCCACCAGCAGGGCCATAATGCCGGTAACCACGAAATTCCATATCGCCGGTGCCTTGCCCCCGACCACGTCCATCAGCAGAATATGTTGGCCCAACGCCGGCACCAAGTTCATCCATGCCTTTCCCTGAATTGGATAGAGCGTGCCGATTATGCCGGGCAACACCGGTATCAGTACAAGAATTCCAATGTAGGACTGAGCGTCTTTAAACGACTTGGCAAATATGCCAAGCAGCAGCTGCATTCCTGTTGCCATAAACGCCAACGGAAAGACTGCCGCCAGCATGCCGACTATCTGACCCCCGCCGAGGGTAAAGCTGAGTCCTATCTCCTCCAGCGGCACTCTCTGCAGGGTGAAGAAGCAGAGAAACAGCGTCAGCAGAATTCCGACGGCAGCGAACAGACTGGCCGCCAGCCACTTGCCGATGACGATTTGGGTCCGTTGGACGGGGTTGATAAGCAGAGCTTCCAGGGTCGCACGTTCCCGTTCCCCCGCGGTGCTGTCCACGGCTAGTCCCATCCCGCAGACAAAAGCTGCCAGAACGATATACATCGGAATGACATTCAAAATACGGGCGGCAATCTGCTGTTTGCTGGCGACTTCGATGTTCTGCACGATGACCGCTTGAGTGATCTCCGGCGAGACACCACGACTGACCAGACGCAGAGCACCGATCTGGCGGCCGTAACTGGAAATCAGATTGCGAATACGACCCACCGCGTTGCGCGCATCTGTTCTTGATCCATCGTTGACCAATTCCACCACGGCGGAGCGAGACTGGGCGAACCGCTGCTGAAAATCCGCCGGGATTACAAGGACCATATCGTGAGTCTTGTTGCTGACAGCTTGTTTTGGATCTACTGAAACGTCCGTCAGTTCTACTCCGCGCTGCGTCAACCAGTCGACCATCGCCGGTGCGTTTTCCCGCCCGATCACGGCCAACTCGATCTCTGCAAGATCCTTGCGCAGGTCGATTAGCGCGTTGAACATAAAGTAAATCATCAGGGGGCCCAAGATTGGGAACACCATGGCTGTCATAACGGCGCGTTTGTCACGAATGCCATCTGTGAGTTCTTTCTTGAAGACAGTACCTGCCGCTGCAAAATTCACCGCGATTCCATGCCTTCCGTGAGGGTTACGAAGGCCTCCTCAAGATCCTGCTGACCGCTGATCTCCCGAATCTGGTCGGGGGTCCCCTTGGCGACCACTTTACCCGAGGAGATGATTACGATCTGATCGCACAGGGATGAGACTTCATGCATAAGGTGGCTGGAGAAAAGGACCATCTTGTTCTCCTGCCGCAGTTTGTCGATCAACTCTCTGACGGTTCGAGTAGACATCACGTCGAGGCCGCTGGTCGGTTCATCCAGCAGTACATTTGATGGCTGGTGAACCATCGCTCTGGCCAAGCATACCTTCATTCTCTCGCCCTGCGAGAACCCCTCTGCCCTGCGCTCGGCGATGCTCTCCATATCCAGCAGTTGAATCAACTGATCCGTTGTCTCTCGAAGTGTTTGCCTGTCCAGTCGGTGCAACTGGCCGAAGTAGTGAATGTGCTCTCTGGCCGTCAGCCGCGTGTAGAGGCCATGGGTGTCCGGAAGCACACCAATTCTCTGTTGGACCGCAATGGAATCGGTGCTGATGTCGATTCCGTCCACCGATGCGACGCCGGCGTCCGGCTCCACCAGACCATAGAGCATTCTCAAGGTAGTTGACTTGCCAGCGCCGTTAGGTCCGAGCAGACCGGTTACCTGGCCGTCGAGTGCATTGAAGGAGATGCCATCAACCGCTGTGACATCGCCAAACCGTTTGTAT
>CEPV01015504.1_pt1 | contig 26489 bp, 22 predicted proteins | sample 530451 | NCBI WGS metagenome assembly CEPV01 (sample SAMEA2620097, study PRJEB7988) | marine metagenome | isolation source: saline water (ENVO:00002010), including
ATCTACTGGCTCCCTGTATGGATCAATTTTACCATAATCCTCTTTTTTCTCTGTTTTAGCTGGAGCCTGCACTTCCTTATATTCCGTTTCTTTTCTTGGTAATTTAAACGAACCGGATAATTTTTCTGTAATACTGTCTTTAACTTCCGGTTTGCTTTTGATTATTTTGCCAAGTGGTGTTTCTGGAATTTCTGGAGTTGTTTCAGTCCGCGGTGCATCATGTATCTCTTTGGCGTGTTCTATATCTTGTTCCATGGTTGAAATACCAGACAGTGTTGTATGCTCTCCCTCGCTCTCTGTAATTTCGTCATGGTGGGACGAAGGCTGGGTCTCAATTATTGGTAAATCATCTAGCACAGTTGGCAGATTTTCCGGTGGTGCCACTTCCTTTTGTTTACCTTCTTCTACTGCCTCTTTGATATTCTGCGGTGTAATTTTGAAAAATGGCTTGGCAGGTTTTTCTGGAGTCTCTGTGTTTGTATCAGCTTTTTGCGAAAGCTGAACCGTGTCTGTTTTTGTTCTCAAATCCAATGAAGGAGCAGGTTGTGGAGCTATCTCCCGCGGTTTGGGTGTTTGTTCGCTTAATTCTTTGTACGCGTCTTGGTGTTTCCGATGTACTCTAGCAAGTTCTTCATCGGCAATCTTTATATTTCCTCGCGCGGCTTCCCTTACAGTCTCTTCTGCTTTAGTCATGCTTGTTTCGCTAACAGAGCCTGCTATTTCCGGTTCTTGTCTTTCTGAAGACTGTTCAACCGTAGTCTCTTGCCCGAGTGTTTTTTCTGCGTCTGTTCCGTGTGAAGTCTGCGTCTGTTCCGCATTTTCTACTTGATGAATTTTTTTAAGCGATTCTCTAATGGGTCGGAAAATCTGTTCATTAACATCTGTTGCTAATTTTTTTGCAGCAGAAGTGTCAATATCTAATTCTCGCATGATGTTGCGAATGTAATCTCTCGGATGTTCAAGTCCAAGCATAATGAACAACGTTTCATTTTCAAGCGCGCCTGCTTGGTCAACATGGAGATTGTGCTTTTCTGTAATAATTTGCAGGTTTTTTCGCAGGTCCACAGACAAAATCGCCTCCTGCACATCTTTCGGCAGAGTTTTGAATTGGTTTTGTATAATATTTTGTGTGTCAGTGCTTAAGGGCATATTTTTATTTATGACTTTTATGGCGTGCTTGTTCCGCCACCTCCGCTACCTGTTTTTTTCAAAGCTGCCAATACTGCATCTTGATATCTTTCTCCTTTTTCGCGTTCTTTTCTCATTTTTTCAGCTGCTTCTCTTTTGGCTCCTACTGACATAAATGATGGGAAACGCTCTTTTCTGGTTTTTCTTGCGATTGCTTCCCTCCGTAGTCTGCCAATATCTCCAACAGAAGCTCTTAACTCTGTTAGCGTTTTTTCTGCTGTCTTGAGGTGGGCTTGTGCCGCAGTCCTCGCCGCATCAGTGCTCGCAGCTCGAAGATTTGCCTCTGCTGTTGAAACAGCATCAATCAACACACCTTCTTTGTTACGTTGTTCTCGTGTCCAGCGTACACCTCCAAGCATTTCTGCTAACTCAACCTTTCTCCCGATTTGCGCCTTTTCAATTGCCTCAAATCCGCCTTTACTACCTGCTTTCCCGAGGTCTATGCCAACAGTGCTCATTCCCGTGCCCAGTAGTGATCCTAACTTACCTCCGCGAATATCAAATGCCGTTTTCTTTCCCATTGTTGCTTCACGCAACGCAAGGCGTGCAGTAAATCCTCCAAATCCCTTTTTGGCAACAAGATTTCCTTCCGCGTCTCTTTTTTTTTCGAATCCACGATTTTTCAACCACTCGCTTTGTGCGAGTGCGTTAGAACCCCAACCTACTGTTCGTCGCAAACCAAGTGCAGTGCCTCCTATCGCAAGTCCGGCGGCTTTTCCGCTGTATTTAAGTCCTGCAGTAGCAATGCTTCCCCCCATTTGCCTTGCCACGACCAGTGCGGCATTTATGAGAAATATAATTAAAGCGTAAGTAAATAATATTGAAAGAGTATCTAATGACTGGACTGAGGCAGTTGAAGCAGTAGCACCTTGTCGAACTGCGGGATCTGTGGAGGTTAAAGTATTTAATGTTGTAGCGAGATTCTGGTTTCCTAAACTAATTTTACTTGTAATAAGGATGACAATATACATCATTAGTAAATATGCAGGCGCGAAAAATGATTGACTTAAAAGTAATTTCCACCACTTAGTAAAATATTCTCGGAAATCAGCAAGAATGTATGCGACGAATGCTAACGGAGATAATACAGTAAGAATAATAAGTGCTCCAGTTCGAATAATGAACATAATGGCAGCTGCAAGAAATGAAAAAATTGTGAGTAGCAATCCTATTGATGCGAGAAGGTATGCCATGCTAGATTTCCAGTTATCTAAATTTTCCCATTGTGTTGGATCAAAGAGAGTTTGAGGCTTAAGCGCCGCAACGATGATGTCGCTTAAACCACTAACTGTTTGTTGGTTAATTGTTGTGGTGATAATATTATTGTAAAAATATGCAGCAAGTATGTTTGATGTGTCAATAATAACTTGTGTAAAAAATAAACTGAAATTGACTAGAAATGCAATAATAATGACATTAACGAGAGCCTGGTTTGTATTTACATTTCCGAGTCGCAATATAGTACCGATTGCGATATAGAGCAAAATAAATATGAATACTATATTTGCGATATCTCGCAATACACTCCATCCTTCTTTCACTACGTTGTCTGGAATGTAGGTTGTAACACCTAGGGTGGCGTTTATGCTTAAATCAAGTAGTGCCGCTGTTGCTGCTAGTAGTAGTCCCAATACTGAAAAGAGAAGTTCCATTATTCCGCTGAAAAGTGCTCCTATAGTCATTTCTCCTAAACTTGTTCCTGCAAACAATACTGTTGCGATTCCAGCACCTGCCGCGACGAGCCATGGAACAAAAAAGAAGCCAGCTTGTGTAGTCTGAGTGTGTAGCACATGCTTCGAACCAATTTTCTTGCTCGACTTATACTTTATTTTTTTGTTTGTTACATGTTGCATGTATTCAATATGCGATTCGCGTCCTCAATAAGCTTATTTAAGTTCGTCAAATTCTGGTCGAAAAGCTACACTGGAAGACAAAAATTACTTTTGCAGTGAGATTTTAAACAGGATTCTATTGTACCACCACATTTCCTACCATCCCCATCATTTTGTGATATCCGCAAAAATACGGAAATTCACCAGCATCGTTAAACGTATAAGTAACCATATCACCACTGTTCATATTGCCTGAATTAAATGCTCCACTTTCAGAAGTGACTGTATGAGCCGTACTGTCCATATTTTTCCATGTGATACTATCACCTTTTTTAATAATGATTTTAGGCTCACTAAAACCACCTTCTTCCTCGTACATCATCATGTCCATGTTGATTACGTGGGTTGTGGGGGTTGTCACAGGAGTTAAGGGAGGTGTTATGGGTGGCGTTATGGTTGTTGTGGGCTGTGTGGTCTCCTGAACTACCACATTCCCTATCATCCCCATCATTTCGTGATATGTACAGTTATATGGGAAATTACCGACTTCGTTAAATGTATAAGTAAACATATCACCACTGTTCATGTTGCCAGAATTAAACAATCCATCGTTAGAAGTGACCGTGTGAGCCATACTGTCCATGTTCTTCCAGGTGATACTGTCGCCTTTCTTGATAACTATTGTAGGTTCACTAAAACCACCCTCTTCCTCATACATCATCATGTCCATGTTGATTACGTGAGTTACTGGGGATGTTGTTGGAGGCGTTATAAGTGTGGAGGGTACGATTTTCCCTCCGCGTGCCACAATTTCTTGCAAAATCTCGTCTACAAGTTCGTCAAGTTCATCAAATTCTGTTTGTGCCTCGCTCACAGCGGCGCTTGAATGTGTCTTGGTCGCAAGGTCAACGTATTTATCAGACACAAGAACAACTCCGCTTGAAGTGTTGACACTGTTTAATTCTACCAGCAATACTTGAATTTTTTCTATCAATCGTGTTGCGGATATAATATCTAATGCAAGTCCTCGCATGGTTGGGTTGACTACGGTTGCAAGTGTTGATGTTGCGTATTGTTTGTTGGGTGTTGATGTCGCGCTTAAAGACAAGTTACCTAAAGAAATACGCGCCTCGTTCATGCGGATAAGAGACGCACTTTTCTTGATGTGGTAGTTAACTTCGGTGCCGAGTAAGGTATTGATTGTATCTTGTAGTCCTGTTTTTGTTCGGTTAACACTTGTGTTGTTCGCAACTGGCGAAATGACTGCTGAAGGAGAAAATCCGCGCAAGCCTGTTTGTCGTCCGCCAAGGATTTGCACGATCATACTGCTTAAGAGTCTACTGGTCTGTTCTTCAAGCTCGTCGTCTTCTTCAAGCTGTCGTATCACGCTTGAGATTATTTCGTTCATTTGGAATACAATAGTTGAACCGGGTGTAACCGTCTCCGCGTAGAGACAATTTCCGGAAGTGTCTTTAGTAAGACACACTTCGCCCGGTTTAAATCCTCTTCCTGCCGCAATTTCTTGCGTTTCACGTACTTCTGCTTCCTGTATTCTTCGTATAAGTTCATTTTCTGCCAAAGCATATTGCCCCAAGGGGTTGTTTTGCGGTTGAATCATTTGTAGCCACATATTCCACCCGCCATTATTGAAGTCTTTGAGGAATGCGTCGCGTTGCGCCGTGCTTATTGTCGGTTGTATAGAGCGCGCAAATTGTGAAGACGCGCTCACATTCTGGGCGATTGAACGTTGTATAAGTATATCCATATCACGCTCGTGAATTTCAGTTAAAAATTTCTCTATTTCTTTATTCCCCTCATTGCGAAAATGTTCAACATAGTTTGCTAGGAAAAACGAATTGCCGTCATCTCCAGTATTTATCCAATTTAAAACATTTGCCAGGATGGCGCGTATGGTTTCCTTTGACACTTTATAAGCGGCAGGGTCAAGGTTGTATTCTTTCACCACTAATTGTCGTAAAAGTCCCAATTGCTCGCTTTGAATTGTGCGCATATCTGTTTGAAGCGTGCGCAGATCTGTTTGAAGCGCAATTTGTACAAAATCTTTGACGGGAACAAAAAGTCCTCCTCCGCCAGGTGAGCTGTTGGCTGGACTGGATGGGATCGAAGCGCTGAGCGTTTCATCAGCGGCTTTCATTAAACCTTCTAAGTTTATACCTAATTCCCTTGCGATGCGCTTGCCAAGTTCTAGACCCAAACCACCTTCACCGCCAAATAGGCCCCCAACATCATTAACGGTATTAAGAATATCTCCTAACCCAAAATTTCCTAAACCGCCTAAACCGATAGCATCAAAGACTTTATTCGCCATATTGCCAAGTTCGCCAAGTTCGCCAAATATTTCCCCTATCCCCCCTAATCCTTCTACAGGATAAAATTCGCGGCCCTCGTATTCGTAGGATGGGTCTTCTTGTGGACCGTCAATATCTCGGGTGCTTGTGTCATTTCCAAATCCTCCAAGATCAATTCCTAGCGGTGGCAAAGGATTTTCCCTGGATGTCGAAGGCCCCTGAGTGCCGTATTCTTCAAGATCTTTAGGATCAAATAGCGGTGGCAAAGGCTTCCTTTCGGGTGCTGAAGGTGTAAATGGTGTATCTCTGTTAAAGATGGCACTTGTTTCTTCTGGTGAGTAGTCACCAAAAGAATAAGTTGATACTTGTGCAAGAACAAAATTATCTTCAACAGTAAATTGAGAAACATTTGTATTGTCTATGTTGTCTAAAAGAAACTCACTTCGCGCCTCAAGCGTGCTTGCGGCAATGAACAACAACGAAGACACCGCAATAAGCGCAAAAACGAGAAATATTTTTTTGATCTTGTGTTCGCTTTTGTGCATATGTAATTTGTTGATTGTAATATTTTTTTCAGCGTTATTTCAGCGTCTTAATCCGCGTTATTTCAGCGGTAATTGAAACAAAACCCACACGTAACCGCTTTCTCCCTCGTTAAATATTATCCCTTCTGTCTGAAAAATTGTTTGAATGTTTCTTAAAATCTCCCACTCTCTATCAAGTTGTTTTAAATACATACTTAAACCGAGTGTTGCCCGTAACGGGTCATGGAGTATCATCCTCATATCAGAAACTGCTTGCGAAAGAGCATGAACACCATTTACAAAATCAATGTGAAGCGAGACAATTTCTTGTGGAACGGAAAGAGAGAGCAGGTCAGATTCCAGTTTGCTGTACTCATTTGCAATAGCATCAAGTGTCTCTGTTGCATTATCATCGCGAGTTTTGAGTACATGCTCAAACGTGACCAGGGTATCGTCCGCATTTGCTGACGGGTGTTTTGCAACGGTTGCCATGAACGTATTGCCGTATGTTTTGAATGTCTCGTTGGTGTTATTTACCGTGCGCGCGCCTTTTTCTGTGTATATTCGCGGTGTTATATACACCGTTGCATCAGAAAGAAGAGAATCAAGCGCGAGTGTAATATCTTCTTCGTTTAGCGTAGTTTCTTCTGTAAACAACAATGAAGTCAGAAGTTCTCTAGAGAATGCCTCTGTTATATTTTGTGTTTCAGAGGCGCCGCCCAGAGGCTCTGCCCGGCGCGCGTCGCCGGTTAGAATTTGCGCGTTGTCTATGTCATTTTCAAATGGGTTTGTTCCCAACAATTGTTCTTCCCAATCTTTCAAGCCGTCGCCATCGGAGTCTTGCATGCTCGTTGCGCTGAAAGAGGGGCGCTCAATATCATCTTGTGTAAATACTGTTTCTTTCTTAAAAATATCAAACAAGAAAAAAACTCCCGTTCCGAACACGGCGGTAAAAATAACAACTAAAATAAATTTTTTACTGGGAAGCTTGAACATTAGTATTTTTAACATCTTCCCCATTAAATTATATCAAAAATAAGGAGTTTTTATCATAAAAAATTTGCATTTTTGTGGATAAGAGACTCCGCAGATACTTCGTCTTGTAATTTCAAGTGAGCACAATTTTTCGGTAAAAATAGCAGGACAGGTCCGGCCTTGAGGAAAAAACTGTGCGGCTAGGTCTGGCCTTGAGGAGGAGCGAAGCCGAGTCTGACTCGGCGAAGCGACCCCGAAGACGGCTCCGCCGACGGGGCAGGCGGGAAAAGGCCGGACCTTGCGGTACGGTTTTTTGCAGCCTTAGAAAATGTGTAAAACCGAGCTTTACACATTTTTTACACATCGGCTCGGTAATCTGAAAAACTCCACTTCGTAACTCAAAGAATTGGTAGTATAATTGGTATATGAAAATGCAACATTTATTATGTCCTAGTACTGTTTTTCTCACACTTTTTTTCTTATTTACTCCATCTCCTGTTTTTGCGCAAACTGCTTCAGAGCTTGAGGCTCAAATAGCAGTGCTTAAAAAACAAATGGAAATATTGCAACAGCAATTGAACGCGCTTCAAAGTACTAGTTCTGTAGTTCCCGTAACCTCCGTAATAATTCCCACAACCCACGTAATCAATATGGACATGATGATGTACGAGGAAGAGGGTGGTTTTAGCGAACCTAAAATAATTATCAAAAAAGGCGACAGTATTACATGGAAGAACATGGGTAGCATGCCTCATACAGTCACTTCTGACAATGGAGTGTTTGATTCAGGCAACATGAACGTCGGAGATATGTTTACTTATACATTTAACGAAGTTGGAGAATTTCCGTATAGTTGTAGATATCACAAAATGATGGGGATGGTAGGGAACGTGGTAGTTCAAGAGGTTGCGCCTCCTGCAACAACCATAACATCTCATGTAACTCCTGTGGTAACTTACACAACTCAACATGATCAATTTCAAAGAAGTTTGACCACGGGAGATACTGGGATAGATGTTAAAAAATTACAGGAAGTATTGAATACTGACCAAAGAACGCAAGTTGCAAAAGTAGGCCCAGGTTCTCCGGGAAATGAAACCGCATATTTTGGATCCTTAACAAAAAAAGCCGTAGTAACGTTTCAGAATATATTTAAAACGCAAATTCTTACTCCAATTGGTCTTATAAATGGGACGGGTTATGTTGGGCCCTCTACTCGAAAAATCCTCAATAAACTTTTGGAACCTAGCGTCTCTGGAAAAACTGGCATACAGCCTGACGCGAGTACTGGGATGAGTACAGATCAACAAGTACAAAATATTATAGAGGAATTGTTACGCACTCCTGTTGAAATTCCGGAAACAACGGTCGTGCAAAAAACAGAAACAACAGTTACACCAAAATATGTATCACCTACCGCAGAAGTTATTCCTGCGCCGATAGCGCAAGACACTTCTAGCGGTATATCAGCACTACAAGACATCTCTGCGTTTGAACTTTCTTTTTCCTCCAATCCCGAAGATCCGCTTGATATATATTATCTCTCTCTTTATATGGGGCGACCCGGAGATGTTGTAACGCTTTTTGGAACCGGTTTTATCTCGACAGGAAACAGTGTTCATTTTGGAGGAGGCCATGTAATTGACGGTCTCACAACAACAAACATTGCGCAACTCAATTTTACTGTTCCTGATTTACCCCCGGGTCGTTATGCGATATTTGTCTCTAACAGAAAAGGGAAGGCGGATGCTCGTTTTTTTAGAATATTAAATGAAACTATTGTCTCTGCTCCGCGTATAACAAACATTTCACCGTCCCAAGGGAAGGAAGGCACAAAAGTTACTGTAATTGGTTCTAGCTTTACCTCAACAGGAAACACTATTTTTACCACGTATGATATAATAGAAGATGTTCCATCGCATGACGGTGTTACATTAACGTTTACTATTCCGCTTACAAGAGTTGGTTTAAGTGCCGAAGAACTTCTTGGTTTGACGGGCGAAAGGTTACCACTGCCAGAAAGTTTTGAACCGTCTCCATTGTATATATACGTAGAGAACAATAATGGTATCAGTAGTGACGCAGTCTTTTACATAGAAAATTCTTGAAACAACATGAACAAAACAAAAACTTTTAATTTTTTTAAAGAATAAGAACAATACCAATATACGAATTGTACGAATAATACTAATGCGACATATTCGTATACATTGGTATCATTCGTACAATTCGTATATTGGTATTACCCTATGAGCTCTATTTTACGTAAAAAATACATCCCTCTTACATTAGCAATGCTGTTATTGTTACCATTTTTTGTTGTAGGTCTTGTTACGTTAGTCACACAAAGTACACAAAATACACAGATCGCCTACGGACAACTGGACGATACAAAAGTGGCGGAAATTTTGAGCGGCAATTATTTCACGGGACGATATGGTGTTGTCTTTAAGGAAACTATTTCTATGGAACAGGGCCGCTCTATAGTTGAGGGATTTGGAGGTGTGGTGCGCTACGAACTTCCGCTTTCTCGTGTGTTTGTCATTCAGATAGACGATTCAGAAAGAATGATACTTGAACGGCATCTGGGGGTTGAATGGTTTGAACAGGAAGTAGCTCGGATACCTCTCGCCAGTGTTTATGTACTTGACAGTCCAGCAGGCGGGGATGTTCAATATGCAAGCCAATCAAGTATTCTTCCTGGCGCATCCCCCATTGATAGAGATGATAATAAGCACGGGACTTTCGTGGCGAGTGCCGTTGCTGATATGTCTAGCCAGTTAGGAATAGACACACAAATTCATTCTATAAATATCGCGGGAGAAACAATATTTACTCCAAAGGCAAGAAAAAAAGAGTTTACGGATATGTTGGTTGCTGAAGGAGTCAGAGAAGCTGTAAAAAACGGCGCAGACGTGATAAATATATCTCTTGGTGCATATGATGGTATGACAGAAAATGAACGTAATGCGTTTGATGAGGCTGAAGCGGCAGGGGTCACGATTGTTGTGTCAGCAGGTAATTGCTCTGATTCTTGCGGTGTAAATGATTTTACGAATCACTCGGCTGTTATCTCTGTGGGGGCATTGAAACCAGATGGTTCGCCGGCTGAACATTACACCGATGGATTAAGGGAGGGGCAAAAAGCATTTGTTTTTGCAAATGGAACCCTAGATACGGGCGAGGGTCTGGTACATGGAACATCTATTGCTGCCCCGCGCATTGCCGCGGCTGTAGGCGGAATAAAACAACAACCGATTGGCGAAGCTTTTGATAAGAATGGAGAAAGTTATGACAAGAATGGTAATGGCAAGTGGGATACCAATGAAATTGAAGCGCGTCTCAAAAATGGCATAGAAAACGGCGAATATCCGTTTAAGCTCGGCGCCGATTTGAAAGATCCAGGCGCTCCGGAAGAGCCTCCTCAAGAGCTTCCTCCAGAAACTCAACCATCGTCCGCGCCATCCTCCGGCTCTAGCTCTGGTGGTCTTCCTGGAGGCGCTACTGATTTGTTTGGGGGAAAAATGACCAAGGTCATAGTATGTACCTGTGATCTTCCATGGAGATTGTTCACAGTTGGTCCACCTGTCAGGGGGACATTCATGATTGATCCAAGTGGTACACCTCCGCTATATGAGTATAAACGAATTGCTAAAGGTGTGTGGACTCTCGGCATAGCCGCTGGTTCTAAGACTTGTTTCGTAAAGGGTGATCCATGCCCACCGGTGGGCAGTGGTCCTATAGTGAAAATTATGGGTACATCACGATAATTTTTTAACGATAGTTCCCCACTGCTCAAGCGTAAGATTCTCCGCTCTCGCATTTGGTGAAATTTTTAAATCAAAAAATATTTTTTCAAAATCTGCTTTAGGAAATTCTTTTTTGAGATTTGATAAAAGTTTTTTTCGTTTGCTTTTAAAACCCGCTTTTACAATTTTAAAAAAATCTTCTTCACTAAACTCGGTGAAGAATTTTTTTGAAATGTTATCAATATTAATTATTGCAGAATTAACTTTTGGTTCCGGAGAAAATAATTTTTTAGATATTGTTTTTATATAATGCGGTTCGCCGTATGCCTTTACTGAAATTGAAAGAATACTTTCTTTGCCATCTTTTGCGACAATACGTTGCGCAACTTCTTTTTGGATAATAAGAGCAATGGTTTTTGGTTGCGGTTCAATAGAAAGAAATCGCCGCAAGAAAACGCCGGTGATGTAGTAGGGAATACTACCAATTAATTTCCAATTTCCAATTTCTAATTTCCAATCTCGCGGATTAAAATTAAGAATATCCTCATGAACAAGAATAAGATTTTTAGAGGAGATTTCTGTGGCAAATTTTTCTTTGAGATGTTCAATCATCCGCTCATCTTTTTCAACAGCAATAACTTTTTTCGTGCGCGAAAGAAGCTCGTGTGTAACAATTCCTTTTCCTGGTCCTACTTCAACAACAACATTCGTTTTTTGAATACTAGAGGCGTCTACAAGATCGCGCGTAACTGCCCGCGATCTTAAAAAGTTCTGCCCTAATGATTTTTTTGCTCTCATGATAAAAATAGTAGGCTAGGTCCGGCCTTGAGGAGGAGTGAAGCCGAGTCTGACTCGGCGAAGCGACGGGAAAAGGCCGGACCTTGGCTTCTTTAAAAATTTAAATTAATGTTGTTGGTATTGCATTTAAAGATACTCTATTTTCTTCTCCTCCCTTTCTGCCTCGTTCGTCAATTCTATAAATTCAGACGGTATATCGTGTAGAAATTCAGATGGAATAGAGTCGTTGCGGGAACCAAAAAGCATCCTCTGCTGCGCAAAAGATAAATATACTTTTTCTTGAGCGCGTGTCAGTGCGACATAAAACAACCGTCGCTCTTCTTCCGTGTCCACTTCAACAGACGCAAAGGAAGCGCTGTGAGGAAAAAGTCCTTGCTCAAGTCCTGCTATGAAAACGTAAGGAAATTCTAGTCCTTTCGCCGCGTGCACGGTCATTAAACGCACACCGCGTTTTTCTTTTTTAAGTTCATCTTGATCTCCCGCGAGTGCCGCGTCATTTAAAAATTGTTGCACTCCTTCTTCGTGCGGAAGCGTGTCATAGCGTGACGCAAGAGTGGCAAGCTCTTTTATATTTTCCAGACGTTCTAGCCCGTCCTCACCTTCTTGTTTTAAGTACGCCTCTATCCCTGTCTTTTTCATAATAAATCTTATAATCTCCGATGGTTTTTCTGTCTCACAAATATGCTCTATTTTTTCAAGCAATAGGAAAAAATCATCCACTTTTTCTCTCATATTATTTGAAAGTTCATTTTTCTTCCCTGCAAACAGTTTTGCTATGGTTGCTTTTCCGACACCGCGCGGCGGCACATTGATGATGCGCCGAATGTCACTCAAACTTTCTGTGTTTATGGACGCATGAATGAAAGAAAGAATATCTTTTACTTCTTTTCGTTCAAAAAATCGCGTCCCGATAATTTGATGAGGGACATTAAGAGCAAGAAATAGCTCCTCAAGAACACGAGATTGAAAGTTCGCTCTGTATAGCACAGCAATACTTTCAGGTGATGTACCGCTTTTTATGAGCGCGCGGGCTTCTTTCGCTATAAAATACGCTTCATCTTCTTCGTCGCGTGCAGGAAAAAGCGATATACGCTCCCCCGCTTTTTTTCGCGTAAATAAATTTTTCTTCTTTCGTAATTTATTTTTTTGTATTATTTCGTTGGCAACACTAAGAATGGTTTGTGTGGAGCGATAATTTTCTTCTAGCAGTATTGTTTTTGTATTTGGATAATCTTTTTCAAAACGCAGAATGTTTTGAACGTCAGCTCCTCGCCATGAGTACAGACATTGATCGCCATCCCCAACAACGCAAATATTTTGATGTTCTCCAGAGAGTAGTTCAGAAAGAATGCATTGCGCGTGGTTAGTGTCTTGATATTCGTCTATGTGAATATAGCGCCATTTTTTTTGATAATGCTCCAAGATGTCCTTGTTGTTTTTTAAAAGCAATACTGTTTTTGAAATCAAATCATCAAAATCAAGAGAATTTTCTTTTTTAAGCAGTTGCTCATATGTTTCCCACACATCAGAAATCGTTGCAGAGAAGTAATTGTCACTAGCTTCCTCTCTGTATGTTTCTATTGAAGCCAGCTTTCCTTTTTGACGTGATATAATCGCATTAAAGTATTTTGGTGAATACTGTTTTATGTCAAGACCGTGGCTTTTTATTGCCTCTTTAAGTAGCGAACTCATTCCGTCTCTGTCTTTTATGGAGAAATTTTTCTTAATACCGAGTGCGTGCCCGTGTGATCGTAACATGAAAACACCAAGCGCGTGAAAAGTAGAAACAAATGGCTTCTGATGTATGGAAAATGGCGCAGAATCAAATCCAATGTTTTTTATAATCGCGTGTACTCGCTCTCGCATCTCCCCTGCCGCCTTGTTGGTGAATGTGACCGCGAGAATTTGCTCGGGATTTATACCGCTTTTTATAAGATGAGCAATACGATGTGTGAGCACCCGTGTTTTTCCCGCACCTGCTCCGGCAATAATCAGAAGAGGTCCCTCCGTGTGAAGCATCGCCTCTTTTTGTTCAGCATTTAACTTTTGTGCAATATCCATGCTCGTTACTATAACATAATTATGAATCAGGAATCAGGAATTATGAATTAGGAACACTCAAGCAAGAGTGGGACCAGGTCCCACTTTCTGGCTCCGTTTGGTGCTGATCATGTTATCCACTCAAGGGATTGACTTTTCCCTTTAATTGCATATACTAGATACGTTGTTGACTGCTTGAATGGTTGTAAAAATATGGCTCTGCTAAGCCATATTTTGATTATACGATAGAATTATCCATTAAATTTTGACTTATTAAATCTTATATTCAAGACCCTGACCCCGCCGGTAAATCTGCGGCGGCGAGAACTTCTTGTCCTGAAGTGTTCGGTGGAACACGTGGAACAGGTCGGGCGACATATAGAACAAACAAGAAGCCTCAAATATGGTTCTCCGCTTTTTTGTTGGTTTTATTTTTGACGGTGCCGGTGTATGAAGTTCATGCCGGCTTCCTTTCGTTTTTGGGAAAATTGTTTTCCAGCGTAGTTGAAGATACTACATACGACGATGTTAACTCGCAAAACATGGCACTTCTACAGGCCGCGCTGAACGTTGACCCAAACCCGTCAAAAGGTGGCGGAGATATCACTATTGTTGGCGACAGTGCGCTTCTCCCCGATTCAGGGCCGTTAGGTACAATTGCCGACGTTGAAGAATCACAATCTCTCGGACACATCAGTTTGTATGTTGTACGTGAAGGAGATTCTCTTTCTCAAATAGCAGGCATGTTTGGTGTTTCAATAAATACTATCATTTGGGCAAATGATATACAGCGCGGTAACCTCATCCGACCTGGGCAGATACTTATTATCCTTCCGGTTACTGGAGTTCAATATACAGTAAAAAGTGGCGATACACTTAATAGTATTGCTAAAAAATACGAAGGCAGTGTAGATGAAATTATGCAGTTTAACGGTATTGCAGACGCTTCGTTGGTTTCAGTGGGAGATGAAATTATTATTCCCGGTGGCGATCTTGGAACACCTAGTTATAGTGTAAAAACAACACGTGCGCGTGTTCGCGGAACTGGTGGCCCGGAGTATATAGGATATTACTTAAAACCAGTTGTGGGAGCTCCACGAACACAAGGTCTTCATGGATATAATGGAATTGATTTTGGCGCACCGCACGGACGTGAAGTAATGGCATCTGCTAATGGAACGGTTATCATTGCGCGTAATTCCGGATGGAACGGAGGATATGGAAAGTATATTGTAGTGAGCCACCGAAACGGGACACAAACACTCTATGCCCACCTCAACGGGGTTATTGTTGGCCAGGGCGCTTCTGTCGTGCAGGGGCAAGTCATTGGATACATTGGTTCAACTGGACGCTCAACTGGCTCACATCTCCACTTTGAAGTCCGTGGAGCTAAAAATCCTTTTTAAAACAGGGAGCTAATATACACACAAAGAACATGGTCAATCCTGTTTACGGCAGGATTGTTTTTGTTTGGAAATGATTTTGATATACTAATTACATGCAACCGTATTTTAAGGCACTTATGGCGTTTCTCTTATTAACCGCACTTTTAAGCGGTGGCTATGCCGTATTTCAAAGAGAGTTTTTGGAAAATATGAAACAGCGCGCGGTACAGGAGCTGGGCGATGGAAACTATTTAGCATCTATTTTGCAACTCAATGAATTAAAAGAAATTTCAGAAGATGAATCTGTTATAGAAAGCGCGGAGTTGGATATACAGAAGGCGCAGGATCTTTTGGTCGCTGAAAAAAATTTTGAAAAAGCAAAAACGGCAGCAGAAGAAGGAGATTGGCTTGTAACAAAAACAATTCTTGAAGGAGATGCCGCGGTTATAAATACGTCGTTTAAATATTATCAGGAAGCAATTGATTTGTTCCTTGAAGCGTCAGAAAAAATAAAATATCTGGAAGAGAAAATAGATACAGAGATAAGGAAATTAAAAGATGAAGCTGTGGAGGAGAAAAAGTTGCGTGAAACCGCTGAAGCACAGGCGGCAGAAACACAGGAACAACTTGAAACAACAATTGAAGAAAGAGCAATAGCAGAGACGGTGCTTAAAAGGCAAATAAGAGAAAATGAAAGCAAAGTAGAGCTTGCAAAAGGCGAAATAGCGACGGAACGTTTAGAGAAATTTAAAAATGAACTTGATGTGTATCGCGAAATGCTTGTGACAGGAATTGGCCACTTAGACAATGCGCTTGGAGAGGTTGAAAATAACAATAACACCAATGCATTTGCGCTCATTTCTGTTGTAAGCCAAGGAAAAACTTTATTTGATGAAGTTGAAGTACTTGGACAAGAGTTACTTGAGCAAAGAACTCCAAAAGAACATAAAATATACACCAATAAACTTATGCAGGCAGCAGCACTTTTAATTGAAGCGTCGCAACGCACGGTCAGTCTTGTTTTTTCTGACATGGGAGGTACAGAATCAGAATTTGAAACACTGTTGAATGAAATAAAACAGCGCAAAAACACAGCCCTTCAACTAATTCAGGAAATACAAAACTTCATTTCCTCGTAAGGCAACAATACAACAAACGCCGCAATGAGTTGAGGTGTTTGTCGTGTTTAAATCTGAAGCGTTTTTGAGATATATAAGTGATTTACGTAAAGTAAATGCTCGTACCTCTAAATATAGAATCCTCTTGTTTTGCAATGTGTTTATCAAAAAACAAGCATAGATTTATAAAAAATAGTTTTAAAATACGTTGCAAATTAAGGATATTTTGAAGGATAGGAATAGTTAATCACGCAGCTACTTGACAAATGGTATACAAGTTTGGTATAATACAGGTAGTAATTTGAACCTAGAAAAGAGAGGATGTTATCGTGGCCGTACAGAAATCCAAAATACTTGCTACCATAGCCCTTGCGACAATCATCGTTGTTTTAGGGGGAGAGTTTCATCCCCAATTGGCGCAGGCAGGTGGAATAGCAATTACAGGGAAGGAAGTTTCCAGCAATGTGGAGAAAACCCCAAAAACGGTGGACAAGGTGATTGATATTCTACGCCTTGAAAACCACCAGGCTGGCGCATGTTTTACCTATGTTGGGGGTGCCAGCAAACTTGCAACTATTCCGTGCGAAAAAAATCCAGACGGGAAATCACTGGACACAGTTGTGCCGAAATAAACCCTCGTTAAACTACTCCCCGCTACGTCCTCGGACGTCTGGCGGGGTTTTCTTTTGTAATATTTCAATGATTGTGTCACAATCCCCCAAAACGTAATCCCTCTTTTCGTTTTTTATTGAACAATTCGCCCGAATTGTTCAATGCAGTGTCTAAACATTGAAATGCAGAACGCCTCAATACGTTGAGGCGTTTGTTTCAATGCATGAATGCTTTTTAATATGTTTTTGAACTTCTGCGCTTAATATCGTGTATTATTACTACGTGATTTTTAAAATCTAAGTCAAAAAGAATACGCCAATTGCCAACACGACGACGAAATGCTGCTGGCTGATCCTTTAGCCAATCAGTGTCACCACTAAATGGATTGTTCTCTATTTCCCGAAGAGCGTTTGAGACATAATCTCGATCTTTCCGAGGTATCCGTGGCACAGTTTTTCTTGCCCGTTTAACGATGTGAATTGTCCACTTCATTGAAAAGATTTTCAAGCGTTATAAATTCACCACGCGCATACTCTGCTCTACCCTGCTTGAGCGCACGCGCCTCTTCTGCAGATGTCGTCGTTGCGTGTAGAGACTTGCCCATATATAAGCGAATTGCCTCACGGATAAATTCTGACCGAGTGCGATGCTCTTTTTTTGACGCCCGATCAACAATTTTAAGCATCGTTGTTGGCAGTGTGATAGAAAGATTTTTTGTTTTCATATAATTTAACCAATAACATTTAATAATATTATATATTATCAAATGACATATACGTTGTAAAGCGGCAGCTCAAAATCCTCGCAATTCTTTAACATAAGCACTTAACAACATTCCAACATTCGCAAGAATGTTGGAATGTTGTTACAAAAATATTCTATATTCCAAATTCTACATTCCATCTTCCATTCTAATACACAAACTGTTTCGGACGATATTGTAGCGCCTCCAAAATGTGGGACTCTTTTATTTCCCCAGAATGGTCAAGATCGGCGATCGTGCGCGCCAATTTTATAGTGCGATGATATGAGCGAGCAGATAAATCAAGTTTTTTAGCGGACTCCTCAAGAAGCGTCGTAACAGATTGTGAAAGCGACATGTATGTTTCTATCTCTTTCACTCCAATTCCGCTGTTGAGTGTGGCGTTTGCATCCGCGTATCGTTTTTCTTGTCTTCCTCGCGCGTCTTTAACCCGCGCGCGGACAAATTTGCTTTCCTCCCCTGTTTTTTCTCCGGTAAGTTTTTTATGTTCAACGCGCGGCACTTCAACCCATATATCAATGCGGTCAATAATTGGTCCTGAAATTTTTCGGTGATATTTCATCAATTGTGATGGCGTACAGGAGCATTCTTTTACTTTGTCTCTGTAATATCCGCACGGACACGGGTTAAATGCGGCAACAAGAATAAATTCTGCTGGGAATGTTTCGGAACCCTTCGCGCGGGCAATGGAAACGGTGCCTTCTTCAAGCGGCTGGCGAAGTGCTTCAATGACTCGCCGGTCAAATTCAGGAAATTCATCAAGAAAGAGCACTCCCCTGTGTGAGAATGTGATTTCTCCCGGTTTTGGAAAAGAACCGCCTCCAATAATTGAAGTGTGTGATGATGTATGATGCGGCGCGCGAAACGGCGGAATGGTCATTAAATCCTTATCAACTTTTCCAACTGTTCCATAAATGCCTGTTACCTCAAGCGCATTTTCAAGTGAGAGCGGCGGCAAGATTCCTGCGAGCGCTTTTGCAAGCAAAGTCTTTCCAGTGCCGGGCGGACCGAAAAATGCAACATTGTGCCCTCCTGCCGCCGCGATCTCAAGACCTCGTTTGGCGTTTTCTTGTCCCCTAATATCATTGAAATCAAGCTCGCATGTGTGTTCGTGAGTTTGAATGTCAGAAAAATCTCTTTGTTTTTCTGCAGATAATTTTTCATTAGTAATACCAGTTTTTTTCTGTGTTTCTTCGTCAAGTTCTTTTTTGTTGAGATGTGAAATAATTTCCTTCAAAGTTTTTACACCGTAGATGGTAATACCTTTTACGAATGATGCTTCATTTGCGTTTTCGCGCGGAAGATATACTTCTTCAAAACCCTGCTTTTTTGCTTTCTCTACAAGCAATAGTGCTCCTTTTATCGGGCGTAGTTCACCACCCAAAGAAAGTTCGCCGAGGAATAATTTCTTTTTGGGATTAAAGTATATTTTTTCTTTCGCGAGGAGATATCCAAGGGCAATTGGCAGATCAAAAATTGGACCCTCTTTTTTAAGATCAGCCGGCGCAAGGGCAACAACTACTTTTTGTTTCCCAATGTTTTTAGGAGATTTAAACCCCACGCTTTTTATAGCAGAGCTTACTCTGTCTTTTGACTCCTCAATTGCTTTGTCTGGAAGTCCGACAATGGAAAACGTGTGAAATCCGTTAAATAAATCAACTTCAACAGATATGATATGCGCGGTGAGTCCTACCGCTTGTGCCGAGTGCAACCTAGGTACTTGCGAATCCGATGTATCTTTAGTTTTGATGGGATCTGGCGCCGAATGAATAGTATGCATTGCATAGAAGTTTATATAAAAGTGTAGAGAGATGCAAATATTCAAATTAAAATGATAGACTAAAAAAACAACCCCGCCATGGCGGGGTTGTTTTAAATTTTTTCGTTTATATGTTCTTTACATGTCCTAGCGGCAGGATTTGCCTTGAGTCGGTCTTCTTCAATTGGCTTGCTGTCTATCTCGCATGTTCCGTATTTTTCGTCTTCTATTTTTTTAAGCGCTATATTTACATTAGCAAGCCGATTTTCAAGTTCAGCGGCGATACCGCTCCGCTCTTCAAATTCCTCAATACGGTCTGCTTTAAGGTTTTTATCTGCTTCTTGGTCTATGTTATGTTTTTCAGGTGTTGCTTCCCAGTCGCCTGGAACGTCTGGGTTTTTATGTCCAAGGTTTGCAAGCTCCTCTTCAAGGAGTTGTTTTTCTTCCTTTAATTTTTGTTTAAAATATTGTGTGTCTAATTCCATACAGCAAGTATATGGTATTAAGTGTAAAGTATCAAGTATAAAAGCAAAAGTGGGGTCAGACCCCACTTTTGTCGTGTCAGATATGCTCTAGCGTAACATTTTCTGTGGCGTTTTTAGTCGTGTTACGATCTCTTTGAATGCGTCTGTGTTTGTAGTTATCACAATTGTATTTCTGTCTACGAACGAATAAAGTAACTTTGTTTCATTGTTTGTGTTTTTTAATATGCGCACATCATTGTTTTGTATTACTACATCTTCAAATAATTGTGTTCTACTGAAATCTGTTCTTTCGAGCAGAAACATTGGAGATAAATCGCTTAGCATAAATGGCTCCCACTGAAGCATTCCAAGAAACGCACCGTCATAAAACCTATTAGTAAGAATTAAAAATGGTTCTGTCTTTCGAAATGCGTGAAATCCAAACAAAAAAGGATCATTAAACGTGCGGATGAGCTGCCGTGGCGTTTCATGCCCGAGCATGGAGAATAATTCAGATGTACTAAGAAGTGCTGTTTGTTCTCCTTCAAGAGTTTCTATTGTTTTTGTAAACGTAATTCCCAATATGCTGTCAATTGGCATGTTTTCTTCTCGTTTGAGGACTTCAACTTTTCCACGTATTTCATTTTCATTGAAACGTTCAATAGAAATCGTCTTGTGGTTTTCAAGGAAAACAGGACTTTGTATATCTAAAGATGGTGATATTACTTGTTCGGGTGCTTTTGCTCGCAATAACATGAATGCAGAAACTCCTATCGCGAGTACAACAAGGAGAATACCAAGCCCGATAAAAATGTTTTTCGGAGTAAAGATTTTTCGTGTTTGCTCTGGTTGTACCACTCCTGATTTTTCTTGTCTTTTTTTCTCCGCAATAACCATCCCGGTAAACGACTGTTTTTGTTGTTTCAACGCCTCCGAAATATCATACTTATAAGTGCGAAGCCTTTTTATAAACGTGTCTTGTCCCTCCTTCTTTTCTTCAGGTGTTTTTTGTTCATTATCCATAGGGTAATCATATCATAACGATACACTCTGCCGCATGAAACGTGTCCTACCTTCGGTGTGGTAGCCTTGAATCAATGGTGTCCCATTCTTTCTGCTACACTTTCTGACTGTCACCATTTTTTTTCTTGTCGCTGAAAAAATTTGTGTCACGTTGTTTTATTGAGAGACTAATTTTTCCACTTTTACTGTCAACTTCTCTTACTACAACCGGCACTTTGTCGCCTTCTTTTAGCAATGCATCAACACGCTCAACTCGCCATGGGGCCATTTCTGAAACATGGACCAAGCCTTCGGCGTACGGTCCGATTTTTACAAACGCGCCAAAGTCAACAACTTTTACTACTTCTCCCTCCAGCTGCTCACCTTTTTTGTATTCGTGTATAATTTCTTCAATTTTTTGCAGCGCCTTTTCCGCCGCTCCGTTTTTGCCAGTAACAAAGACAGAACCGTCTTCCTCTATGTCAATTTCTGCGCCAGTCTCATCGGTAATTTTATGTATCATTTTTCCGCCAGGACCAATAATTAGACCGATTTTGTCTACTGGAGATTTAATCGTCAGAATTTTTGGCGCATTTGGCGCTATATCTGGGCGTGGTTCTTTAATTTCTTTTTGAATAACTTCAAGAATTTGAAGTCGTGCTAATCGCGCCTGTTCAAGCGCTTCCATAAGAATTGCGGTTGGAATACCACCTACTTTTACATCCATCTGCATTGCGGTAATACCATCTTTGGTTCCTGCAATCTTAAAATCCATATCTCCATGCTCATCTTCTGGCCCCTGTATGTCCGTCAAAATTTTATAGTTTTGCGTTTTGCGCTTTTCGTTTTGCGTTTCTATCATGAGTCCCATAGCGATTCCGGCAATCGGCTTTGAAATCGGAACTCCAGCGTCCATAAGCGCGAGTGTTGACGCACACACAGAGCCCATTGACGACGAACCGTTTGATGCCATGACTTCCGAAACAATTCTAATGGTATACGGAAATGTGTCTTTGCCAGGAATGCTTGGAGTAAGCGCTCTTTCCGCAAGCGCACCGTGCCCAATCATGCGTCTATTAAAGCCGCTGATTCTTCCTGTTTCTCCGACTGAAAATGGTGGAAAATTATAGTGATGCATAAAGTGCTTTTTTTCTTTTACTTCCATGCCGTCAATGATTTGTGAATCTTTTGGGCCACCGAGTGTCAAGATTGCAAGCACATGTGTTCCTCCACGATAAAAGATACCGGAACCGTGAAGCACCTGTTGGGATACACCACCAGCCTGGGCGAACAATGGTCTAACTTTATCCATTGCTCGTCCATCTGCTCTCTTGTTGTTTTCAAGTGCTTCTTCGTGAATAGTATTATTAATCTGCTCATCGTAATACTCCATTGCGAGTACGACATTTCCTTCTGGAAAAGTTTCTGTAAATTTTTCTTTCCACTCTTCTGCAAGTGCTGATATGTGTTTTTTACCTGGTCCACCAAGAAGTGCTTCGTGTATCTTTTTTCCAGCTGTGTCTTTAAACAATGTTTTAATTTCATCTGATACTTCCTTTATTTCAACAGTCTGCTTTTCTTTCCCAGCTTCCTGTACGATGTTCTTTTGAAATTTTTGCAGTTTTTCAATTTCTGAAAGCGCTGTGTCAAATACCTCTTTCATTGTTTTCTCAGGTGCTTCTTTAGCATTAACTTCAATCATGTTTATAAGTCCGTCTTTTCCGCACATGGTTGCGTCAAGCAATAATTCATCGCTTTTCCGTGCCTCGTAGGTTGGATTGATGTCAAATGTGTCTTTGTTTTTAAATTTTCCGAGTTGTATTGCGGAGACTGGTCCATCCCATGGAATATCAGAAATACCAAGCGCCAAAGACGCGGCGTTTATCGCTAAAATACCAGGATCATATTCGCCCAAAGAAAGAATAGTAATTACAACTTGCACCTCGTTGCGAATTCGTTGATCAAATAATGGTCTTATAGTCCGATCAACAACGCGCCCGCTTAAAATTGCCTCGTCAGAAGGTCGCCCTTCGCGGCGCATAAAACGACTTCCGAGAATTTCTCCTGCTGCGTAGAATTTTTCCTCATAATCAACGACGAGCGGAAAGAAATTAATCCCATCTCGTTTAGAAGAAGACATAACGGCGGTTGCAAGTACAGACGTATTGCCGTACGCGAGAATAACAGAACCGCTTGCTTTCTCCACTAAATCGCTTACCGTTACGGTAAACGTTTTTCCACCAACATCGGTGGAAAATTCTTTTGTTTTCATAAATTAAGAGAACCTAATCTTCAGATGTTAGACTTGAACAAAATAACGTTCAAACCTACGTATCTGAAGGTCAGGTATGTTAATTTGTAATACCTTAATTTAAAGTCTAGCAAACAAGGGGTTTTATCGGCACTTGACAAATTCCTCCGATTTTGTTATTCTTGTTTTGGTTTATCTGGAAAACATCTAGGAAGTGGAAAAAACATGAGTGCAAAAGATACGAACAACACATTTGTTAACACCCTTGTTGGGGTGTTAACTGCTATAATGGTGTCTGCTTTTGTTGCCGCCGTACTTTATCTCGCTTTTGAGTTTTTTTAGAAATCACCGAGAGTGGAGGAACACATGAACAATAAGAATGACATGTCTCTTTCAGTTGTTACTATCCTTAATTTTGTGGCAATGGGTTTTGCTGCCTTTTGTTTTGCTATAATGGTCGTCGCCATGTTTTATTTTATTTTCTAGACTCTATCGTGTTAAGAAGGGTAACAACAACCAGAGCGACTCGCGCGTATACGCGAGCCGCTTTCTTTTTGTTCGCGTTTATAAAAACATTCCAATCCCGCTTTTAGTTGGATTGGAATGTTTTTACTTATCTCCGCGACGCTATCGCTTTGTATTTTTTTTCGTGTTTGTGCCGATTAAAAACTTTTTTGGATTTTCATCAAGGTCAAAAAAATCATCAACAATTTCTTTTAGTTGTCCGGATGAAGAGCGACCGAATGCAATTACTTCTACCTGGCTTCCTTGATTGAGTCGCAGATATTCAACAAGTGATATAAAGTCGCCATCTCCAGACACAATAACGACACTATCAAGTTTTGGTGCCATTTTAACAGCGTCAATTGTAATACCGACATCCCAGTCTGCCTTTTTTGCCCCACCGTAAAACACTTGTAGTGGTTTTGCTTTTGCCTCAATTCCCGCTTTTTCAAGCGCCTCAATAAAATTCTTCTCTTCCCCTGTTTCCGTTGTGATAACATATGCAATTGCGCGAATAAGTTGTCTGCCAGCAACTGCCTCTTTTAAAATTGCGCTGAAATTCACTCGTGCATTATATAAATTCTTTGCGCTATGGTAGAGATTTTGCGCATCAATGAATACACCGACACGTTGATTTTTATGTTTAGTGATAGCCATTATGTTTAGTATATAGTATCTAGTATTTTGTATCTAGTATAATCAAAATTGTTCCGCGCATGCGGAACAATTTTGGTTCGTAGTTTCGGATTATTAGCGACGTAGAGCGAGAGCAATGAGAAAGTGAAGCGAAGCGGAATTTTCTCATTGCCGAGCCGAGGAGTTAATATAAGACGAAGTGCTTCTATGTTACTTGAGTCCGACTTTTTTGCGTATCTCGCCGTATTTTTTTGCGCTTTTCTTTTTTAAATAGCGAAGGTGCGCGTGACGGTCTGCCACGAGCTGTAATAGTCCCCTTCGTGAGTGATTATCTTTCCTGTTTTTCTTCAAATGTGCTGCAAGTTCATTGATGCGCTTGGTTAAGAGCGCAATTTGAACTTCAGGGGACCCAGTGTCCCCCTCTTTTCTGCCGTATTTCTTAATAATATTCTCTTTTTGTTTTTTTGTAGCCATATTACGATGTGTGAATTATATCATACTCCAATACAAAAAGTCAAGCCCAAAATGCTAAAAACACCATAAACTACCAAAAAGCGGGGCATTTTGGTGGTTTAACAGTCTGGTTTTCTTCATGATTCTGCAATATTCGTCCGTCTTACGGGTTATCCGCAGGACTCAAAATTCAGCCTTATTCTTCTATTGTAAGGCATGGTTTGGCAATTATGTCGCACAATATAAATTATTCAACAACAATTGTCGAATAATTTAGCAAACATTGTGCGACATTTTGAAAAAATGTCGCACAATGTTTGCTATAATAGAGGATATGGCAAGCCGAATTGAAACGCTAAAAAAGGAATTTCTTGAATATCTTGAGATAGAGAAGGGAAGAAGTCTAAAAACGGTTGAAAATTATGGTAGATATCTTAATCGGTTTTTCTCGTTTGCGGAGATTAACTCCCCTAATGAAATCACAGACGATCTTGTACGACGATATCGCCTCTGGTTAAATCGTCAAACAGTTGAGAGGCCGACTGGACCGGAGTCAATAAAGAAAAAAACACAAAATTATCATCTCATTGCCCTGCGGGTATTCCTTAAATATCTAGGTATCCGTGAGGAAGACTCCTTATCACCTGACAAAATTGAGCTCGCGAAGACTGGCGACAGGAATCTTGATCTCATCTCCGCTGAAGAATTAGGGCGTTTACTTGAAGCGCCTCAAGGCAATGACCTTAAAAGCCTTCGCGATAAAGCAATTCTTGAACTTTTGTTCTCAACAGGGTTGCGTGTGTCTGAACTCTGCGCGCTTTCGCGCTATATTGATTTAAAAAAAGACGAACTCTCCGTTCGTGGAAAAGGAGACAAAGTTCGTCTTGTATTTCTTTCTGTGAGCGCAAAAGACGCGCTCAAAAAATATATAAACAAACGCGCTGATGTAGACGACGCACTTTTCGTCCGTATTCTTCAACAACCAACCCCAAAACCAGAGCAAAGCTCGGTACGGGGCACGGCAACCAACAATCAACAACCAACAACCCTGCGATTAACATCTCGTTCTGTGGAAAGAATTATTAAATATTATGCAATTGCTGTAGGGATTGATAAAAAAGTAACACCGCACGTAATCCGTCACATTTTCGCAACCGATCTTTTGGAAAACGGCGCTGACCTCCGTAGCGTGCAGGCGCTCTTAGGGCACGCGAACATCGCCACAACGCAAATTTATACACACGTTACAGATAAGCATTTACGCGAAATACATAAAGCATTTCATAGTAAACGTAGAGGGTAAAAAATAGAGCATGTTGCGGAACCTGGGTTCCCGAGCCGAGACACTTGATTTTTGATGCGAGGCATCGAGTCGGAATCCGAAGTGTATAAGCGGCGTAGAGCGAGAGAAATGGGAAAATGAGATTTTCACATTTCCGAGCCGAGGAGCTTATATAAGTATACACAGAGAGCGAGACTCGCATGCCGTAGCAGAAAATCAGGTGTTGCAGGCAGGGAGAAGTTTTGCGACGTGCTTTAATAACAACCGACCTCTTGTATTGTTGCATAGCATGTTGCCAAATCTCCTTGATTGGCTATGCAATTTGGAGGTGCCCCATATCTCCTCAAAACTGAACATGTTTCTCTCGCTGTGTCTGAAAATACATGAGAACTTGAAATGCAAGTAGCGTAACAAGTACCACCGCCACCACCAGTAGAGCATGCGGCTGTTGTGCTCCAGTTAAGATATTGAGTCCATTCAGCAGGGCAAGAATCATCTATAAATTTACACACATAGACCAATCCACCAATATCAGTTGGAACTCCTCCTGCGGCTGAACATTCTGCTGTTGTATGAATTTCGTTGACAATATATACAACAGGAGCCGCACAACTCACATCCTGCCAGTCTGGATCAGTACAAAGCTGTAAACAGTTGCTATCTTCATCATATTTGATTGTTCCATAGACACTTGAATTACAAGCTAACCCTGTACTGCCAATTTGCACCTCGCCTGAAAAAAGCCCTCTACCAAACACCGACAACGCATTAACTCCCAATCCAGCATCTTTAATCTGGTCTGTCGTACCAACATTCACCGGAGCATCTGTGTTTCCATCAGGTGG
>CEPV01042243.1_pt1 | contig 26200 bp, 31 predicted proteins | sample 530451 | NCBI WGS metagenome assembly CEPV01 (sample SAMEA2620097, study PRJEB7988) | marine metagenome | isolation source: saline water (ENVO:00002010), including
AGCACTACTCATACCACCAATCTAAGATTGGTGGTATTCCGTTGTATCAAAAATCAACTTCTATTTAAAAAGTTTAGGGAAAAAATATCTGTTTACCCATAGTAAACAAAAATCCTAGAAGGCCTATTACCAGTATGCCCAAACCCGCTACTTTAACTATTGTCTTAAACTCAAAAGTGTCAGGTTTTCTTGTTACCTTTAAAACTCTTACACACTCGCCAATAAAGCTCTTGAATCTTACCCATGTAGAACTTAAATCCATTTTTAATCAAGGAATTCTATACCTAGCTCTGATTCTATTTCCTTCTTTCTCTTGTCTGTTGTTTTAATTCCAGTACCTAATATCTGTGAGCTTTTTACACCTGTTACTATTAACATCGTTCTTATAGTCTTTTCCATATCCTTGCTTATCTGCGCTCCCCAGATTATTCTTGCCCCTTCATCTAATTTCTCAGATATTGCCTCAACAACCTTTCTTGCTTCATCCAAAGTCATGTCTTCCCCGCCAACAACATTAATCAAAGCGCCGTTTGCTCCAGAAATATCAACATCAAGCAACGGGTTGTTTATGGCTTTCTCAACTGCCTCAACAGCCCTGTTTTCAGTATCACTCTCTCCAACACCAATCAATGCAACTCCCCCCCCTTTCATTACAGCTCTTATATCTGCAAAATCTAAGTTTACCAAGCCAGCTTTAGTCACAAGCTCTGCCAAACCCTTAACAGCGCTTGTCAAAATTTCATCTGCTACTTTAAAGGCTGTATGCAATGGTAAATCTGGCGCTAATTCCAATAATTTTTCATTTGGAATGACTATCAAAGTATCGACAACCTGCTCCATCTTTTCAAGGCCCATAACTGCATTCTCATACCTTCTTTGCCCTTCCATAGTAAAAGGCAAAGTTACTATACCAACTGTTAAAGCTCCTAATTTTTTTGCAACTTCTGCTATTACTGGTGCTGACCCGGTTCCTGTACCTCCCCCTAGGCCGCAAGTAACAAAAACCATGTCTGCTCCATGCAATAACTTTTTGATTTCAATTTCTGTTTCTCTTGCTGCTTCCTCACCCATTCTTGGGTCTGAGCCTGCTCCATACCCTTTTGTTAGTTCCCTGCCAATCAGGATTTTCTTATTTGAATTTGTATAGAGTAAATCCTGAGCATCTGTATTAACTGCAATTGTCTCAGCTCCAACAATACCCACTTCAGATATTCTTTGAATAGTATTATTGCCTCCCCCTCCAGTGCCAACAACCTTTATTGTAGCTCTTTGGCTTGCTAGCAACTGCTCAAGCTCAGCATCTATATTCACATTAGAACTTGGTTGAGAAATAGGACTTGGTTGAGAAAATGATTGGTCTGCTGCCTGTATTTCTGGTTCTGTGTTAGTTTCTGGTTCCACCATATGTACCTCCTTTCCAATAATAATAAATATTACACTTATATTTAAACCTATTTATTTTTTTAGTAGGGGTCATAAATAATTTGACAATAAACAACCACCACTAAAGTATAAAACAACATACAAGTTACAATTTAACTTATGTCGTTTTCTAATTTTCTTTCTTTTCAATAATAAACTCTGCTTTTTTTATATTTGGAATAAGTTCTGTAATTTTTTTACTTAATTTTTCTTTTGCTTCTTCTGGTATTTCAGTTTTTAAGCTTATTTTTGCATTATTTTCTCTTATTTCAGCATTAAAATCTTTCATACCTAAGCTTAATTTCACATAACCATCTAGTTTTTCCTTGTCATCTTCTACTTTTTTATTGATTTTTATCTTATACAAAAGGTCTTTTCCAGCAAGAGGATGATTAAAATCAACCAATGTTCTCCCACCGCTTACTGTTTTTACAATTCCGACCATCCCATCAATATTTATCTGCAATCCCGGCATTGGTTGTATATTCTGCTGCTTGAATTTGTTTGTAGGTACTAATTGTATTAGTTTTGCATTCTTGTTTCCAAAAGCATCTTCTGGTTTTATTTCAATATCATATTCTTTTCCAATCTCTTTGCCTTCAATATTTTTATCAATTCCAGGAAGAGCCTGCTCTTCTCCAACACAAATAACTTGCGGAGAGAAATCATGGCCATGCAGATCATTCTCTTTAGCAACCTTCTCATCAGTTGTATCGAATATAATATTGTCTTCTTTTATCTTCCCAGTATATTCTATTTCTATAAAATCTTTTTTTGAAATTTTTGTCATATTGTACACCATTTCAAAAAAAGGCTTGAAAATCTTTGATTTTCATTGTCTCCTTTTAATATTTTTACCATTTTATTTCAGAAGTAGAATTTCGCAATTGAAGTTCGTTTATAAGTTTTTTTGTTTTTTATTATTTTTATTGATTTGTTTTTGTTTCAATTTATTAATTTTTATTTAATCATATATTGTATTTTTAGATTGTTTTTTAGTTTTTATTATTGATTATTTTTTATTGTTTGTTTTTATTGTATTATTTTTTATTGTTATTTTATTTTCCCTCAGCCACAGCCTTCATTATACCATCAACAACCTGTTTTACACTCAGATTAGTAGTATCAATTATCAAACCATACAATTCCTTATCAGAATAATCAACATTATAATATTTCTTGTATCTTTTCCTCTCGCTTAATTCCCTTTCTTTGATTTGCTTTACAGTCTCATTGATATCTGTACTAAACTCATCCTTTCTGCCTTCTTTCTTAATGCGTTCTGCCCTTACCTTATCATCACAATCGAGAAAAACCTTTAGATCTGAATTTGGGATAAAATAAGCGCTTAGCCTTCCATCAATAACAAATTCATCTTCTTCCCTCAAAGCCATCTGCTTCCTATCCAATTCAGTATCTATAGTCTTGTCTCTTTCTGCTAGCTTCCCTAATTCAAACAAGGAAATATGTTTTTCTTTTGCAATTTGCCTCATCAAATCTCCAATAGAATAATGTTTAAGGTTGAGTTGTTTTGCTAACTGCTTAGCAACTGTACTTTTACCAGAACCTGCTTTTCCAGAGATTGATATTATCATAATAAACAAATTAAAAACATTATTTATAAACTTTATCGAAAACAGAAATGTTTTTAAAAAAAATCAGAACTACTTGAGTTATGAAAAGCCAACTCATAGATAAAGTGGGAATATTTTTGCTTAAAGATAGTTTTACTGTGAAGACTTTGACAAGAAGCTGCTTTGATTTGCTTGCAAGAAAACTAGACAGAATACTGCTGATAAAAGTTCTGGAAGATGCTAATTCTGTAAGCAAGCAGTATATTGAAGAGATGAATAATGTAGCGGCGTATATAGGTGCAACTCCCTTCATAATTGCGCAAAAAGCAGGCGCAAAATTAGAAGAGAATGTCCTATATACAAGATTCGACATGTACACCTTAAACTTTGAAACTTTTGTCAGCTCAGTTAAGAACAAATTTCCGTTCATTAAAAGGACACAAGCTGGCTTAACTGCCAGTATAGATGGAAACAAGCTTAGAAAAAAAAGAGAAAAGCTAGGTTACTCGCTAAACTCATTATCAAAAAAAGTTGGTGTAACAAAAAGGATGATTACAAAATATGAGAATGGAGATTGCGAGATAACAATAAACAAAGCAATGAAGATTTATGACATATTCGGATATCATGTATTTAATGAAATCAATATTTTTTCAAGAAACAATAAGGTAGAAAGCGACAATGAATCCGATTTGTCGAAAACACGGAACGTGTTTTTGAGCACGCAGAAAATTCCGATTGTACAATCTGAATCTTCCAGCGTTTCAAAAAAATATATTAATCTGGGCTTTGAAGCTACAGACACAAAAAGAAGCCCTTTTGACATAATAGCAAGAAAAGATGACGAGCTTATACTTACAGATATAGGTGACAAAACCAGACCAGACTTTTCTTCCTTATCAAAACTATTAGATGCAGATAACTTAGTTATTTTCAACAAGAAAAAACCAAAAGACATACCCTCAATGACAAAAAAGGAATTCTTGGAGTTTGAGAAAGCTAATCAGTTGATAAGGTTTTTGAAGGAGTTTTAGGCTATTCTTGATGATGATATTTTCTAACAAGGTAATTTAGGAAGAAACAAGAGGTATTTCTACCTCCAAATCCTTAAATTGCTTATTCTTTCTTTTCTGAACATTAAAGAAAGCATACCCTTTAACTTCACTGCTCTTTTCATCGATTCTTTGGAATGTATCATCTCCTAAATCCTCATAATGTGGGGGAGTTAGCTTACCAAAACGTATCTCTAGAAAATCTCCTTCAGGATCATAATGAATAAACATTTTTTCTGTCATTTTATTTTCCTAGTATAAAAGGTAGTAATAATAATTTAGGGAGGGGTTCTTAATAACCTTTTCTTATAAGTTAAGAACAACTGATTCTTATCATTTGGAAGAACTATTCCCCTTTCTATTTCAGTTTTATCCCTAACATTGTCCCAATCTGTCTGCCCAAGTGTAACTCTTCTTAAAATTTTATATGCTTCATACTGGTTTACAACTCCTTCTGCTGTATTTTTATCGTAAACAACTTGTGCATTTGGGTATTGTTTTTGAATTTCCAGAACTCTTCCAGGACCGCCACATCCGCCATCAATAATAATTTTTTCTTTATTAGATCTTCCCTCAAATGTTTTTTTTGAATTATAGCTATGTCCTCTATGAACAACGAGAATGGTCTCATCATCGTTTAAGACATCGCTTGCATCTGAGTTATCTGTAGTTAAAACCATTCTCATAGTTTTTCCACTTACTTTCTTTTCAAGTACTGTAGTGGTGTCAGTTTGTTCAACAACACCAAATTGGTAAATGCCGCCTGGTTTTGTATAAGCCTTTAGAGTTATATCATACCAGTTTTCATCAATATAGAAATACTGCTTTCCTGTGCATACATCTCCGCTGCATTGTGGAACATTCACTGCAGGCAATTCTGGAAGAGTTGAATGTAACTTTCTAAATTCTTCATTAGCTGGATTTTCACTTAGCTTAATCAGATACGCATATGATGCCTGCTCACCTTGGCTATCAGCACTTTTATATAACTCAACTAATCTTCCTTCAAAATATTCTTTTTCGCCAGAATATTCTGGTTTTGAATAAAAATCAACAAAAGTGTTTGCAAGCGAAACAGTATTTTTTTCTAATTTAGGAGAACTGCTAATGCCTTTATCTACAGCTTCTCTAAAAAAATTAGGGTCTTGGCTTAATAACTCATTTAATCTATCCCTCTCACCAATTTGAATAATAAAATCTGTCCAATAGTTTCCATTTGGATCAACCCTTCTTAATTCTCCAACCTTATCTTGCGGAAAACTACTAAATAATTTATCAAATGTAGACTGATACAAATCAGCATTAGCTTCTGCAATAAGATGGTATTTTGCTTTGAAAGTGGAACTTTTTGTTATCTGTTCTCTTATAGTATCAGTTCTATCAATAGAGCCTTCATTATCATGAAGAGTGTTTATTAATACAGCAAACTTTGATGCAGTATATTGAGAGGGAATTTCATTAGATTCATAATAAGAATTTATTGATCTTGCTAACTCTTCTGCTAAACTTTGTTTGTCTTTTACATTTGTATATCTAAATTCTAGATTTTTTGCTGCGTCATTTAAAGTCATAGTATTTTTTCTAATATACTTTGTGACAGTGGTAGCTCCTTGGACAATCTCATTTAAATTGTTTCCATTATATTCTTTTAATGCAGCAGGAAGAGCAGATTCTAATGCATTCATTGAATATTTTCCAGAAGCTTTGATTGTTTTCTTGATTATATCGACTGTTTGATCTGGATTTAATCCAGCTTGTAATGCGGCAGGAAGAGCAGATTTTAATGCATTAGATGAATATTCTCCAGAAGCTTTGATTGTATTTTTAATTACATCAACTGTTTGTTCTGGAGTTAATCCAGCTTCTAATGCGGCAGGAAGAGAATATTGTAATGCCATATATGGATATTTTCCAGAAGATTCAGTTATCTTTTTAATTACATCAACTGTTTGTTCTGGAGTTAATCCAGCTTTTGAAGCAGCATGTAATGCGGCAGGAAGAGCATATCTTAATGCACTACCTGAATATATTCCAGAAGCTTCGATTGTTTTCTTGATTACATCAACTGTTTGTTCTGGAGTTAATCCAGCTTGTAATGCGGCAGGAAGAGCACGTAATGCACTAAGTGGATATTCTCCAGAAGCTTTATTAACATCTTCGATTAATTTATCTATTTCTTCTTGTTTCATATCTAATAATTGTTTTGGATAACCTTGTTTTTCAAAAACAACTCTTTCTTCTCCATCATTTGAAATCAAAGAAAGCTTAGCTGAAGAATCTACAGCTAATTTATTCAATATCTTAATAGAATCAGACCTCATTTGAAGAGAAACCGGTTGAATTTCTCCAGATTTTAAATCCTTATAGGATAGTTTTCTTACTGGAAATATTTCTATTTTATCTTTATTAAATTCGTAAATTAATCCATCATTTGTTACCTTAGTCACACCATTTTCAGAGCTTTTATGCAAAATATCTCCTTTTTTAATGGTTTTTCCATCATCTTCCTTAACAATTATTTGTTTAATAACTATTCCATCTCCATTTTCAACACTTACTCTTAAAAGGCATTTTTCACAAACATCGAGCAGCTTATGTCCTGGGAGAAATCTAACAGGTACTCTTCCACCTTCTGCACCATCTTCTCCAGATTCTGCACTATGTATTGATTCTTCTCCATCATTTGTATGATAATAATTCTCTTTTTCATGATCTTCAGGATTAAAATTTGGATCATTCAGATAAAGATATACTGGTTTATCGGTTTTTAGAAACTTAGTTTTTCCAATAGTTGCTTCCTTATCAGGTGGTTTAAAACATACTCTGTCTTTACAAATTACAACTCCATTTAGAGGGGTTTCGGCTCCTGATGGAGTTTCTAAGATTATGTCTCTTCCTTGAGTATCAACTGCAACAGAATCAGTTTTTGGAATTTTTACTGTTTTTTTATCTTTATTTGGAATAAACTTTATAATTCCATCTTTATCAATGATCAATATACCATCTTTATAATTACCACCAGAAAGAGATACATGACCTTTTTGTTCATAAGTTGCCCTAAGAACTCCATTTTTGAATGCTGCGCCTTTCCCTAAATCAACATTAACAGAATATTTTTGCTTGATTGCTATTTCTGCTTTTGATTTATCAACATCTCTAGTTAAATCTTCTATATTATTAAAATTTTCAGCAATTTGATTTGGAGTCATTTGTAGTCTTTGTTGTATATCTAATTCATTATATCCTAATTTATCTGGAGGAACATCTTTAATTCTATTAAGGGGTATATCGGACATTTTTACCCCCCTCCAATTATCAATCAAAGAGTAATCACCCGATTCTAAATTAAATCCTTCTGGACAATCAGAAGGGCATTTAGCATAAACTAAATTTGTAAACAATACAATCATAATTACAATAATTATTTTTTTATTCATTTTCATTAATTTCTAAATTAAAATCACTGTATTTTTCATTTCCCAATCCATCCTTTACATAAAACCAAATACTGTGGTTTCCAATATCTTCTTTTGTTGGACTAAAACTAATCAAACCTGTTTTTTCATCAATATCAAATAAAGGTGTATGATCAATAAAAGACAAATCCAAACCTACTGCATTAATTTTGTAATTAAAACTTTCATTAACAAAAGCACGCATATTAGGAATACCTTCAACATAAAATTTATAGCCAGTTTCTTCTATTTGTTGGTCTATACAGGATTGTAAAAAACTGACATCTGCATCAATTGGCAAGTTACCGCAAGAATATTCTGTATATTTGTTTGCAAATATGAATGTAGAAGGTAAATCATCAACCTTTGAAGAATTACCTGTGATTATAAATAATATTGTGCCATTTCCTATTCTGTTCAGATTAATATATAGCTCATTTTCAATACTTAAATTTAACAAGCAACTCAGGCAAATAGCATTAAGATCTCTCATTTGTATATTTGTTATTTGTGTAGAAACCTTATAGATTGTATTTAGTCTTGAGGTAACAGAATTGCTAAATTTTGCAATTGTAGTTTCACTATCTCCTTTTTTGATAGTTAAAGGTAAAGAAACATCAAATGCAACTTGATTTTGTTTAATAATTGTTTTAGTTGTGGAATTTTCTTGCTCAATATCAAAGCCTTGTTGTTTAAAATCTATAAAATCTTGAAAGCAAGAGAATAGCATTTCATCCACATATTTAGAGATTTCTTCTTCAATTTTTTCTTTAGAAGGCATTACATCTATATTTTCATAAAAATAATAAGGAAATTTTATGAAGTAATCATTTGTAGAAAGCTCAGGTAATTCAAGGTAACCTCCTCTCTCTCCAACAAATTCTATAGCATCTTCTCCGACAGATTTAATACATGATTCTACATAATTTTTTATTGGAACAGCGCTAAATGACAACTCAGTTGCCTTTGGTATTTCCGAAGTTTCTTGCGCATCTTTTCCTTTAATATAAAACACCAGGCTTACAGCAATTAAAATAACTATTCCAAATAAGATGAAAATAGCTATTTGCCCTTTCCTATTTTTCATTTTTTTCCAGTTTTTTCAAATGTGCATGAATTACTTTATCTACAAAAGTCTTTACAGTAGGAAAATTAAATCTATTATCACCTTCTTTAATATAGGCTTTAATCTTTCTCAGAAGCTCATCATCGATTTTTATTACTCCCATAGTAACCAATAATAACTATTAGTAACCAATTATTTAAATCTTTTGAAATTTGAGATAAAAATTAAGAATTCTAACCCTACTCGCTTATATCCGGATCAAACTTATGAAAATAATCTGATCTAACATTATGGTCTGGAATAAATGGAAATCCTAAAGTAGCTGCCTCATTTGCTAACTTAATTTTTTTATTGTATTCCTCATTTAAAGCATAATAAGCAGCTATCTGGAACTCAGCGCTAGGCTCAATCTCAATCTCTTCTAACTCATAAACAAGCTCTATTTTCTTTGATTTTTTATCATACTGCAGAAAAACCTTGCTTGTTCCTGTTTGAGGATTATAATACGTTACACACAATTTATCCTTAATCTTACCAAGCTCTGCACTAAATCCTTCGGAATCTGAAACAATAGCAGTCCCAAAACCAGATGCTCCTACTGATTGCAGCCCTATAATTTTTGAAGCTGAATTTTCAAAAGCATCCCTTGCGCTCTTTTCATTCAATAATAATTTTAATTCTATGCTATCAGTTTTTTTCACTAATCTCAACATCAAATTTTTATATTTTTTGTTAAAGCTCTTGATTAAAGAATCAAACTTTTTTATGTCATCCATAACATCTAGATTAGATTCTCCATAATGCCTATCTAGTTCCTTTCCAACTCTTAACATCCCCAATAAGTCTTTTCTAAATTCATTGATTGCTCTCTTATCCATTGACCTTAACAATGCTGAATTTGCCATAAGTATAAACTAAAGTATAGATATTTTTAAATCTGTCGGATTTAGGCACTTAAAGGAAAGATTTATTAACAAATTAATCTAACTAAACAAAATAGAAATAATTGGAATTTATCTAAAATGGCTGAAATGTATGATATTATAATTATTGGAGCTGGAGTTACTGGACTAGCTACTGCAATGTACACTGGAAGATTAAACATGAAAACAATAGTCTTTGGAGCAACTTCTGAACTGGAGCTTCCTATTGGAGGTGTTATAACCTTAACAGACACAGTTGAAAACTATCCTGGATTCAAGAAGCTTACTGGAATGGAATTAGCGCAAAAAATAGAAGAGCATGCAAAAGATTATGATGCAGAAATAAAAGAAGAAAAAGTTATAGATGCAAGTAAAAATAAAAATAATTTTATTGTAAAAACTGAAAAATCATCATACAATTCAAAAACAATAATCTTTGCAACAGGAGCTAAATGGAGACAACTTACAATGAAAGGTGCTAAAGAATTTAAAAACAAAGGTGTTCATTATTGCGCTTTATGTGATGGCGCATTATACAAGGATAAAATTGTAGCTATAATTGGTGGCTCAGATTCTGCAGCCAAGGAAGCTTTACTATTGGCGCAAAATGCAAAAAAAGTGGATATAATCTATCGTGGAGATAAAATCAGAGCAGAGCCAATAAACCTTAAGCTCGTAGAAAAAAATAAAAAAATAGAAGTCATAACAAATACCAACGTTACTGAGATTTTAGGAGATAAAATGGTAAATAAGGTTATCTTGGATAAAGAACACAATGGAAGCAAAGAATTAGATGTTAATGGTGTCTTTGGAGCAATAGGCCACATCCCCCTATCCAATATTGCAGTTAAATTAGGTGTTAAAATAAATGAAAAAAAAGAAATCATGATTGACAGAGACAGCAAAACCAATGTTAAAGGTGTCTTTGCAGCTGGTGATATAGTTGATTCTGGATTTAAACAGGCAATAACAGGTGTTGGGGAAGGTGTTGTTGCTGCTCATTCTGCATACCAGTATGTTCAGGAAAAAGAATAGCCATTAGAATAAAAATTCAATAAAGGCCAGATAACATAAAAAAATATTTCAATAAGAATCTCTAGAAAACATTAAAAACATAGTTCTTTAACCAAAAACCATAATGAAAATAATCTCAGACCTGCACCTGCATTCTCGCTTTAGCAGAGCAACAAGCAAATCAATAAATATTGAAAACTTAGAAAAGTATGCAAACCTTAAAGGATTAAATCTTCTGGGAACCGGAGACCTAACTCATCCTGAATGGATTAAAGAGCTAAAAAAAGAACTAACAGAAGATGGTTCTGGAATCCTAAAATCAAAAACAGGATTTAATTTTGTTTTGCAGGGAGAAGTATCCAATATATATACCCAAGATGGAAAAGGAAGAAGGATTCATAATGTAATTCTGGCAAAAAGTTTTGATGTTGTTGACCAGATTCAAGAAACATTACTAAAAAAAGGCCGTTTAGATTATGATGGAAGGCCAATTTTTGGATTTTCATGCATAGAACTAGTTGAAATGCTAAAAAACATTGACGAAAAAATAGAAATAATTCCAGCGCATGCATGGACCCCTTGGTTTTCTTTATTTGGATCAATGTCGGGATTTAACAGTATTGAAGAATGCTATAAAGACCAAACAAAGCATATATATGCTCTAGAAACAGGATTAAGCTCGGATCCTTCAATGAACTGGCGTCTTTCCCAACTAGATAAATACACATTAATCAGCAACTCAGATTCTCATAGCTTCTGGCCATGGCGCATTGGCAGGGAAGCGAATATTTTTGATATGGAATTAACTTATGATAACCTGATAAATGCGATAAGAAAAAGAAAAGGATTTGTTGAAACTATAGAAGTAGACCCAAATTACGGTAAATACCATCTGGATGGTCATAGGGCATGCAACATCTGTATGGAACCAAAAGAAGCCCTAAAAAACAAGAATATATGCCCTAAATGCAAAAGAAACCTAACAATAGGAGTCTTGCATCGTATAGAAGAACTTGCAGACAGGGAAGAAGGATTCAAACCAAAAAATGCAGTTCCATTTAAATCGTTAATACCATTATCAGAAATTCTTGCAGAACTCTTAGGAAGTAATGTTGCAACACAAAAAATATGGAAAGAATACTATAATTTAATTAATAATTTTGAATCAGAATTCGATGTCTTATTAGAAGCCAAAAAAGAAGATTTAATTAAATATACAGATGAAAAAATTGCAGATGCTATAATCCTAAACAGAGAGGGAAAAATAAAAATAAAACCCGGATTTGATGGTGTTTATGGCCAGCCGTTATTCTCAAAAAATGTAACAGATAAAAAAGAAACTAAAAGCGCTAAAATACAAAAAAGTCTATCTGAGTTTTAATAAAAATAAAAAAAAAATAAAGAATTTATTCTACAATAATCTTCCCATCAATTACTCCATAAGCGATATTCAGCCAAAACTCATATGAGCCTACTTCATTAAATTCGTGCTCAAATTTTCCTTCAGAGTCTATTGGGGGGCTATTTACATAAGACCTGCCATCCTTAAATATTATAACTGCGGCTCTTCTATCGCCGTCATTTATCCACGTTACTGCAGAGCCTGTTACAATTGACAGTTCTTCTGGCTCAAAGCCTTCAGTCCCAACAATTCTTACCTCGTTTGTTGTTGCAACTGGTTCTACAACTTCAATAACCTCTTCTGGTTCCTCTTCCACAACTTCAACAACTTCTGGTGTAGGTTGTACTTCTGGCTGCGGAGTTGGTTCTGGTTGTACTTCTGGTGCTTGTTGAGTACACGCACTAACTAATACCATCAAACTAAGAACAAATGCATAAAATAACTTCATTTTTATACCTCCGAATTTTTATTATTATACAGTAAATATGCCCCAGTTATTTAAATATTTTTCCTTTGTTCATAGACTTTTTTATCTATGAACACCAGAAAATTCATTTTTTGAATTTTCTCGTTTTTCTAGTTGTAATACCTTCTTTACAACCTCTATTGCCACTTCTATTTGCTTTATTGTTGGCTCTTTTGTTGTTATTTTCTGTAAAAACAATCCCGGCCATATTAATATTTTTATAATCCTGTTTTTTTCATGCTTTGCGCTAAACTTTAGAAATTCATAAGCTATTCCCGCTATTAAGGGTAACAAAGAAAGCCTGATTAAAATTAAAATAATTCTTCTTGGAACAGCATGCATGTTTAATAATTGGGGAAAAAGCATCAATATAATGGGTGTTATTATTGAAAAAACAAGTAGGGCTATAACTACGACAATCATGATGAATGCTGTTCCGCATCTTGCATGTAAGGTAGAGTATTTCCTTGCATTCTCAATAGTTAATTTCTCTCCTTTTTCATAACAATGCACGGCTTTATGCTCTGCTCCATGATATTGGAACAGCCGTTTCACATCCTTTAACAAGGAAATTCCCAGAATATATAATAAAAGAATTCCAATTTTTATTATGCCATCAATAAAGTTAAACAATAACGGTTGAGATTCTTCATAAAAACCAATAAGATTAGTGGCAACATACGGCAATAAAATAAATAAACCTACGCCAAACAATATAGCAAAAATCACGCTAAATGTCATTTCTTTTTTGCTTATTTTTTCATCTTCCTCTTCAAGCTGCTGGTCAGCAGACCACATTAATGATCTCATCCCAAGAGCAAGCATATCAACCAAATTAAAAAATCCCCTAATAATAAACAACTTATAGAATTTCCCTTTTCTCTGCTTTATTTTCTCTTTTTTCAAGATAATTTTCTTCTTTTTCCTTACACCAATAACATTATATCTTGGACTTCTAATCATCAGGCCTTCCATAACCGCTTGACCGCCAATATTTAGTTTTTTACCCATTTTTTATTCACAATTAGATTTCATTTATATTATTTATTATTTGATTTACTTTTTTATTATTTTTAAGGTTAATTTTCATTGATTTTACTTTTTAACTTATTTTCAATTTTAAATTATTTTTCATCAATTTTTATTTTTTAATTAGTTTAATATTGATTATTGTTTTAATTTTTAAATTGAAATTTTTTATTATTGGGTATATTTAAAAACAAAAACTTAATAATGAGTTATAATGTCCTTTCTTTTATGAAATGCCCTTATTGCAATAAAGAGGAAACAAAAGTAATTGATAAAAGAGAGACTGAAGACCTAGAAGCTACTAGAAGAAGAAGGGAGTGCTTAAAATGCAGCAAGCGTTTTACAACTTATGAAAGAGTTGAGGAAGCGGACATTATTGTAGTTAAAAAAAGCAGTGGAAGAGAAAAATTTAACAGACAAAAACTCGTTGATGGAATATTAAGGGCATGTGAAAAAAGATCCATAAGCATGGAAAAGATTGAGAAGTTAGTAGATGTGGTTGAGTCAGATTTAAGGAAAAGAGACACAGTAGAAGTTGACAGCAAAGTTATTGGAAAATTAGTAATGCGAAAGCTAAAATCTCTGGACAAGGTTGCTTACATACGTTTTGCTTCTGTTTATCTTGAATTCGAGGATCTTGAAAGGTTTGGGGAAGAGCTTGAAAAGCTACAAAAAAAATGATCATCGGTCTAACAGGAAAAAATGCATCTGGAAAAGGAGAAGCTGCTGATTATTTGCAAAAAAAAGGTTTTGTTTACTATTCTCTTTCTGATGCTTTAAGGGAAGAAGCTACAAAACTTGGAGTAGATCATGCAAGAGACAATTTAATCAGATTAGGCAATAAATTAAGGCAAAAACATGGTCCACAATATCTTGCTGAAAAAATTAATAATAAAATAGAAAATGATGCAAACAAAAAGTTTGTTATAGACAGCATAAGAAGCCCTTTTGAAGCTAAGGAGTTAATGAAAAACAAAAATTTCTTATTAATAGGTATAGACGCTCCAATTGAATTAAGATTTGAAAGGCTTTTAGAAAGAAACAGGACAGGAGATGCAAAAACACTGGAAGAGTTCAAAGAACAGGAAGAAAGAGAAAATATACAAAGCGACACAAACCAGCAATTAGATGCTACATTTGCTTTATCTGGAAAAGTTATTGCAAATGAAGGTTCTTTAGAAAAATTATATAAAAAGATTGATGGTTTACTTGCAGAGTTAGGAAAAATAAAATTTTAAAACAGCAAACTATAATAATCAGACAAAAATTTGATTTATTGAAGATGACAAGAGCTAAATGGGAAGATTATTTCATGAATATAGCAAAAGAGGTAGCTACAAGAAGCACTTGCGACAGGAAACATATTGGTGCTGTTATTGTTAAAGATAAAACAATTCTATCTACAGGCTATAATGGCAGCATCAGGGGAATGCCCCATTGCGATGAAGCTGGTCATATGATGGAAAACGATCATTGTGTTGCTACAATACATGCAGAAGCTAATGCTGTTTTGCAGGCTGCTAAAAACGGAGTCATGATTAATGGCGCTGAGATTTACATAACTGCAAGCCCATGCTGGTTCTGCTTTAAAATGCTGGCTAATGCAAACATCAAAAAAATATATTACGGAGAATTCTATAGAGATGAAAGAATATTCGATGTTGCAAAGAAACTTGGAATAGAGCTGCACCATATAAAAGTTGACCAAAGTAAGTTATAAAAAGCTTATTAGCCCTCTAAAAAAATAGATTTCTTATATTATTATATAGTAAAAGACATAAATTTTTAGACATAAATATGTCTTTTACTTGTCAAAAACCACAATTTACAATAATTGATAAATGGTTTTTGAGCATGCTCGGAAATTGTAACAATTTGTAATTTATTTTTGCAATTTCCGACATATTACAAACGGACAACTATTGGTTTCTGTAAGGAAACCCAGGAAAGCGGTTCAATTATTCTGTTGCTTTCCGCTGCATAATTATTTTTGTCCGTGAGTATAGATTGTAATGAAATTGTTTAAGGTATGGGCTTAAGCGAAGAACAAAAGGCTAATAATTTTAGTTTAAATAGTGTTTTGAGTACTAGAAAGTAAAAAAATAGAAAGCTTTATGTATTGATCCTCTCCCCCGAACCATTATGCCGAGTATAAAGATGAGTAACAGGAAGTTAGGATGGTGTTTACTAGCAGCAACTTGTCTACCAACTGGAATAGTAGCTTCAATGTATGCATCTGATCAGGGCGAACATGAACTTCACTCAAACGTCGATTTGAATGGCGATGGTATACCTGATACGATTGAATTTGTGAGAAAACGACATAGTGTTATTTCACGGGTTAATGTAATTTTAAGCAGAGGGGACGGAAATATGTATTTCGCTAAAGCTGAAATTCGAGATCTAAGAACTTGGTGCTTTCCAACAACAAGAGATATAACAGATTTAGATGGAAATGGTGCCATTGATATTCGTGTTAGTCCTAAAGATCCATGGCAAAATGAAAAGAAATACATATATGCGTTAAATGATGGCAACGCAAATTTCACCATTAATTATGTTGTTGATGGAAAAAAATAATTTTAGTTGAGCCCTTTCTATTCAATAAATATTCTTAGATTTAAAAAACACATCATTTAATCAATAAAAACAATATCAAAAACAACCATAACACAACAATTTACCCATTTTATCCTAAAACAACCCTTTACACACCACAACCTTCTAGCTCAACATTTATAAACCAAACATCTTTACTTCAGCCAATGAAACTCAAAGTATTTTATGACAGAGAAAACAAAGAAAAAACAATTGAATTAGATGGCAATATGTCAGTAAAAGACTTGCTTGAAAAAATGAATATAAATCCTATAACAGTAATAGTTAGTAAAAATGATAATATCATCTTGGAAGATGAAAAATTGAATGACAAAGATGATATTAAGATAATTTCCGTTATTTCTGGGGGCTAAATGAACTGCTGCAACAATAAACATGATCAGCATTCAATAAAATTACAAAATGAATCCGGATAAATATAAAAAACAAAAAAAAATATTTAAGAAAGCTTATGCTCTGGGAGATAAAAGGCTAAAAGCTGGCTATGGTTGGCCTCTTGAAGTAGATGCTCAACTAGTAAAATTTTTTGGATATATTAAAAAATCATTAAGTGAGGGCAATGTGTTAGACCTTGGATGCGGACAGGGAAGGCACACTATATTTTTTGCTCAAAAAGGATTCAATGCATATGGAATAGATTATGTAAAAAGGGCTGTTGATGAAGCAAAACAATCAGCAAAAGAAAAAAATCTTAAAAATGCTAATTTCAAGGTAATGGATGCATTCAAATTGGATTTTCCAAAAAATTTTTTTGATATTATTATTGACTGGAGTGTTCTTGGCCATATTAAGCCGGAAGATTGGAATATCTACTTAAAAAATATTTTAAATGCGCTTAAGACTAAAGGCTTTTTTATTCTTGCAGAATTTAGCGCTAATGACTTAAGAATAAAGAACAAAACAAGGAATTTTTTTGAGCATGAAAATCATTATGACCATTATTTCAGGGAAGATGAAATTAAAGATTTATTCTCAAAAAATTTTAAAATAATTTCAATGAATGAAACAATGCTTATTCAGAAACCCGATCATCTTATGTTAAATGTATTGATGAGAAGAAAAAAATGAAAAACAATAATAAGAACTGCTGCAAACAAAAGCCAATTATTAAATTACCTGCAGGAAAAAAGCTCTGCAATACACATTTTACCGAATATTTTGAAAACAAAGTATTCAAGACAATAAGGCAGTTTGATTTAATTGGCAAGGAAGAAAATTTAGGCATTGCTTTATCTGGTGGCAAGGATTCTTTAACATTATTACATCTTCTTAATAAATTATCAAAACAAAATAAAAAAATAAAATTAACGGCCATCTTAATAGATGAAGGTATTAAAGGATATAGAGGCAAAACAACAGAAATAGCAAAAAAATTCTGCAAAAAAAACAAAGTTCCATTGAAAATATATTCTTTTGAAGAAGAATTTGGAATATCATTAGATGATATGCTTAAAACTCTTGATGTAAAACCATGCACTATTTGCGGAATTTTTAGAAGATACTTATTGAACAAGAAATCTAAAGAATTAAAATTTACAAAACTAGCGACTGGCCACAATCTGGATGATGAAACACAAAGCATTCTAATGAACCAGTTCAAAAATAATATTCAAGCTTCCGCGCGTTTAGGACCGAAATCAGGAGTTAAGGATAACAAAAATTTTGTCCAGCGCATTAAGCCGTTATATTTATGCGCAGAAAAGGAAGTTGCAACTTACGCTTTTGTTAATAATTTACTGGATAATTTTACTGAATGCCCCAATATCCTAAAAAGCTATCGTGCTCAAGTAAGAGATATGCTGAATAATTTTGAATTGAAAAATGAAGGGACAAAACATGCAATTGCCAATTCTTTTTTGGATATTCTTCCTAAATTGAAAGAGAAATTTAAAGATGGGAAAATAAATTTCTGTAAAAAGTGCGGTGAGCCTTCTGCTAAAGAAAAGTGCAACAAATGCAAATTGATTGATAAGATGAAAAAATCAGAGAAAAAGTAATTATGCTAAACTCTTTTTGATTTCTTCTATGAGCTGCTCGGGATTTTCCAAGCTCTTATGCGCATCAAATGGAACTTTAACATCAGCATATTTCTCATATAACTCTTCTCTGTACTTCAACAACAAAGGATAGCACCTTGCTAATGCTGCTTCATTGCTTTCTCCATTTTTTTTAACATAGATTCCATTCCAGCAAACCGGCTTAGGATTGTTTAGATAAATTTTAAGCAATTGCTTGTGCGCATGATTATTTGTTTCTAAATACACTACCAGGCAGTTTTGAGCAATTTTTTCCATCTGCTCTGGATGGTAAACTGAGCTGCCTGTAAAGTCTAATATTGCGCCGCTAGGAAATTCTTTTGACATTGCTTCTGCTTCTATAGACAAATACTTATTTTCTTTTGATTTAAAATCTTTATCCCACGGCTTGCCAAAGTATTTTCCAATTCTTTCGGATTCGTCTTCACCGGAAATATCTTTAATTAGGTTTATGAATTCTGCTGAATGGCCAATAAGCCTATCAATTTCTATATGATTGAAGTCATATTTTTTTGATAATAGATTTGCCCAATGGGTTTTTCCAGAAGATGACATCCCTATAAAAACAAGAGTTATCTTTCTTTTATTAGGATTATTTAGCTCTTCATTAAACTGGTATCTGCTTAGCTTCATTTTTCATTAGTTAAAAGATATTTTTTGAAATCATTGTAATCATTAGATAAATTACGCGCTTTGCCTTTTCTCTTGTAAATTACCTTCATTGAACCCGGCATTTTAGGCGTTATTTTTAGTTCTTTTTTAATAGTTTCTGGAAATTTAGCTGGGTCTGCCGTCTCCATGCATATGGATAAGGTTCTTTTACGGGATTTATGGTAATGATTTAATGCTGCTATTCCTACAGCGCCATGAGGCTCAATGATTGTTTTATATTTCTTATAAGCATTTTTTATTGTTCTTATTGTTTCTTTATCTGTTATTGATACTGAGTAAAGGTTTTTTTTCATTTTGCTTATATTGGGCATTTTATGGATAATGCCATCTTTATCTATTGTCCCATCATAAAGCTCAAAATATCTTGCAAGATTGCTGGGATTGCCTACATTCATTGCGTTTGAAAGGCATGACTTGGATGGCTCTATTTTATCATAATTTCCTATGCTTAAAAATTTTGGAAATTCATCATTTTCATTCACAGCAAGTATTATTTTTTTTATTGGCAAGCCCATTCTTCTAGCAATTTCACATCCTAAAGAATTTCCAAAATTGCCTGAAGGTATTGAAAATATTGCTTTTTCGAAATTGTTGGCTATATTAGCATAAGAATAGAAATAATAAGCAATTTGGGGGAATATCCTTCCAATATTTATTGAGTTAGCAGATGTTAAATTTAATTTTTTTAAATCTTTATCAGAAAAGGCTTCTTTCACGATTTTTTGGCAATCATCAAATTTTCCATTGATGGCTATTGCCCTTACATTGCCGCCAATAGTATCCATATGCTTTTTTTGGACTGTCGTAACTTCATCTTTTGGATAAAGAATGTAAACATTAATTCCCTTCAATCCCCTATAAGCTTCACCCATTGCGCTGCCAGTATCTCCTGACGTAGCAACCAAAATCGTTATTTTTTTGTTTTTTGGTTTAAGCTTGCGCATTAATCCTGCCATTAATTGGGCTGCAAAATCCTTGAAAGAAGCAGTAGGACCTTGATCAAGCCTTACAACATATGTTAGATTATCCAATTTCTCTATAGGCACATCAAAATTATAAGATTTGTTTATTATTAATTTAAGATCTTTATTGTTAATATCATTATGTAAAAATTTTTTAAGAATATGGAAAGATACCTCATTATAGGATTTTCCTTTTAACATAGATATCTCTTTTTTAGAAAGTTTTGGAATTTTGGTTGGCATAAATAACCCCTTGTCTGGAGCCATGCCCAAAAATAATGCTTCCTTAAATGATATTTTTTTCTTAAATCCTGGATCAGATCCAGTTTTAAGTTTTCTGTTTGTACTATAGTATAGTATTCTCCTTCCCATTGTTGAACAAAATAAAGAAGACTTAATAAATATTTTGTCTAGGCTAACTATGTGGGTTATTTTATACTTTAATATACCATAAAAATCACTATTGATATTAATAAAAATGATTGTAATTATTCCTATAGGAATATTCTATTCAGGAGTTTATTTAAAACAACAAAATTCTATTTTTGAAGTAAATGGAAAATTCAAAAAGTATTGTAAAAACAAAATATATGGGATTAAAGGAAAAAGTAAAGCTTGAATCAGGAAAAACTCTTCCCAATGCAACTATAGCTTATGAAACTTATGGGAAGCTTAACAAGAAAAAGACAAATGCAATTTACATTTTTCATGCGCTTTCCGGGGATGCTCATGTTGCGGGCTCTAACTCAAAAAATGATAAAAATCCAGGATGGTGGGATTACTTAATAGGACCTGGAAAAGGTATCTGCACCAGAAAATATTTTGTAATATGCGCTAATGTTATTGGAGGCTGCAAGGGCAGTACAGGCCCTGGTTCCATTAACCCAAAAACAAAAAAGACTTATGGGCTTAAGTTTCCAATAATAACTGTTAAGGACATGGTTAATGCCCAAAAAAAGCTGATAGATTTCTTAGGAGTAAAAAAGCTGTTGGCTGTGATTGGAGGATCGCTTGGAGGCATGCAAGTTTTAGAATTTATTTCTTCATATCCTAACTCATCTCATCTTGCCATTACAATAGGCGCTGCCCTTAAGCAGCCTTCACAAGGCATCGCATTCCATGAAGTTGGTAGACAAGCTATAATGCGCGACCCTAACTGGAAAAATGGCAGCTATTACAACAATGCCTTTCCAAACCATGGCCTTTCAGTTGCTCGCATGTTGTCTCATATAACATATATGAGTGAAAAGTCTTTGCAAAATAAATTCGGAAGAAATTTGCAGGATAAAAAATCCCTCGATTATCATTTTGGCATAGAATTCCAAGTGGAATCTTATTTAAACTATCAGGGCCTTTCATTTATTAAAAGATTTGATGCAAACTCTTATCTCCTTATTACCAGGGCAATGGATTATTTTGACCTGTCCAGAGGAAGAAAATCTGTTGATGGAGCATTCAAAAAAACAAAATCAAAATGTTTGGTTATTTCCATGTCATCAGACTGGCTATACCCCACAAAAGATTCTTTGGAAATAGTAAGCGCATTAAGGGCCAATAATATAGATACTTCTTTCATAGAGATTGATATGCCTTATGGCCATGATTCTTTTTTGATTAAAAATAATAAATTTCCAAATGCAATTAGGGGTTTTATAGATAATTATTGCAAAGAGGAGATAAAATGAGGTATGACCATTTATTGATAAGGAGATATATCAAGCCAAACTCAAAAGTCTTAGACCTTGGATGCGGCAATGGAGAGCTTCTTCTACTCCTAAAAAGAGAGAGGCAGGCCAATGTCAGAGGGTTGGACATAAAGGAAAATAAAGTAGCTAAATGCCTTGAAAAAGGGCTTTCAGTCCTTCAATTAGATATAAATAAAGACCTTCATGATTATAAGGATTATTCATTCGACTATGTAATATTAAATGATACCTTGCAAACAGTATACAGCCCAATAAAAGTCTTAAATGAAGCTGTAAGAATAGGGAAAAAAGTCATTGTAACATTTCCTAATTTCGCGCATTATTCCGTGAGATTTTACTTATTGCTTAATGGAAAAATGCCCAAAACTAAAGCATTGCCTTACGAATGGTATAACACCCCCAACATCCATTTCTTTACAATTAAAGATTTCATAGAGATATCTAGAAAAAATAAATTGAAAATTATTGATAAAAAATTCTATAATAAGAAAAATAGTGGGGGGACTCCAAAAGTTTTTCATCCAAATTTATTTGCTAAGAATGCGTTGTTTGTAATGTCTAAAAGGTATAGCGGAGAACACAAATAATTGATTAAAATAGTTTGTGTTCTCGAATATAGTGGCGGAATAATTTGCTCAATTATTTAGTTCCGCCACTATAGATTATGTTAATTTCCCTTCTGATACTCCTTAATAGCGTCCATAAATTCTGTTTTGTCAAAGTCGGGCCACAATTTGTTTGTGAAGCAGATTTTTGTGTTTACAGAATCCCACAATAGAAATCCTGATGCCTCTTTTTTTCCGTTCTTTATCATCAGATTTGGAGGAAGAAAATAGGAAGTGTAAAGGTTTTCTTTTATCAAATCCTTATCTATAAGTTCAGGATCTAGCTTACCTGCTTTAATCTGCATTCCCAACAGCTTAATAGCATTAACAATCTCTTCCTGGCCATCATAATTTATGCATAAATTTACAAAAAATCCATCATAATCCTTTGTTTCATCTATTATTTTTTTAATAGGATCGACAATCCTGCTAGGTAAATTATACCATTTTCCAATAACAGAGATCTTTATCTTATTCTCATTTACAAACTCATTATTAGCAAACTCATTAAGCATCTCTACAATAGCATCAAGCAAATAAGAATAGCTCTCACTATCCTTATCATAGTTCTCATCCAAAATATAAAAACTAAGAATCGGTATTTTTAATTTAACTTGGCTTCTAATAGTATTCCTTAACATAAAAAAAGCCTTTTTATATGCCTCTTCATAAGAAATATCATTTTTCAAAGCCCAATGCTCTGTCCCATCCATGGTTATAGCAATATGCCTGGGCAATTTTATACTCAAAGCATCTTTTTCTTTTATTATTGCGCTCTTTATTTTGGTAAGCACCAAAAATAACCACCAAAGTTAAGTATATATCTAAATATTTATAAATATTTTTACTTTTAGCATTAAAAATGGCACTTGATTTTTTAATCAGTTACTACAAAAATATCCCTTTAACTACTTTTATACCCTATTCTATTGGATTTTTAGCTTTATTAATAGGTTCATATACTGATTTAAGGACAAGAGAAGTCCCAGATTGGCTTAATTTTGGCTTGATAGGCACTGGTTTTGGTATTAATTTATTATTTTCAATTATTTATTGGAAACTAAATTTCATCACTTATAGTGTTATTGGATTTGGGATTTTTTTAGTTATAGCATATATAATGTTCTATGCAGGCCAGTGGGGTGGTGGAGATTCTAAAATGCTTATGGGCTTAGGAGCATTAATTGGAGTCAATATTTTTGCTATAAAATTCTCTTTCCTAGCAAGTTTCCTGATTAATGCTTTGCTCGTAGGAGCTTTATATGGTATTTTATGGAGTATTTTTTTGATTTTTAAAAATAAGAAAAAATTCTTTAAAAGCCTTAAAAAATATGTGAGTAATAAAAAAACAATAAAGATTAAAAAAATTATTTTTATTCTATTTATTATCCTTATTTTGATTGCAATTCTTGTTCAGGATTTTTTTGTCAGATTAATATTTCTTTATATAGCTCTAATATCAATTATTACTTTTTATCTTTGGCTTATTATAAAAGCAGTTGAAAACTCCTGCATGCTTAAATATGTTCTTCCTTCCCAGCTTACTGAAGGAGATTGGATAGCCAAGGACATTAAATTTAAAGGAAAGTACATAACAGGACCAAAAGACTTGGGCATAGAAAAGAAGCAAATCAACAAATTAATTTCCTTGTATAAAAAGAAAAAAGTCAATAAAATCCTGATTAAAGAAGGAATTCCTTTTGTTCCAAGCTTTTTTATAGCTTATGTCGTTACTTTGGTTTTCGGTAATTTAGTTTATTTTATTTTTATTATTTGATTTCGCATTGATTGGATTATTTTATTGAATTTTTTAATTGGGTTGTTTAATAGATTATTAAGGTATTCTCCTCAACTGCTTCATAAAATAATCGTCTTCATCATCTATTGCTGGAGTTGACTGTGTAACAACTTCCTTAGGAGCTGATTCTGGCTTTTCAGTTTTTTCTATCTTTTGCACTCCTGTATTTTTTATCTCTTCTTTAAGCTTAAGCTCTATGGTAGAAACTTCTTCCTCGCTTAACTGTTTTGGCTTCCACTGTAAGTTTACCCCATCATTTTCTTGCCTTGGAATAACATTAACCATAAAATGCGCAACAGTCTGGCCTGCAGGAACACCATTCCTGACAAATATATTGGTTCCCTGGACTTTTAAAGTTTCGAAAATAGCGCTTGATATTTTGTTTGCGACAATGAAAAGATTCCCAAGAACATCATCAGGAACCTGCTCTATTATGGGATAATGCTCTTTTGGCATAACAAAACAATGTCCCGGATTTGCTCCATTCACATCCAAAACAGCCAGAGTTAAGTCATCCTCATAAACCTTATAAGAAGGAATTTTATTTCCTATAATTTGGCACAATAAACAGCTTTCCCTTGATGTCATTTTGCCCCCAGCACGTTTGCTATATCATCAAGGTTAACATTTTCTTGTTTCTGTTCAGTTTGTTTTTTTTCTGATTTAGTTTGTTTTTTTTGTTTTCTTTTTTCTATTGTTTCTGTATTTTTAATCTGCTTTTGTTTCTCTTCTTTTTTAATTGTTTTTTTCTTAATGGTTTTTTCAGTAATGGGTTTTTCCATAAACTCAGCTTCAACAACATTTGTTTCTTTTGGCATCAATGGAACAGGAGCAATATTTTCTGGTTTTTCCATCTTTGCTCCTAAACCTTCTGATAATGTTTTTTGTATCTTCTGCAATTCATCTTCTGTTAATGTTTTTTGAGGAACCTCAAAACCGACATTATCATTTTCTTTCCTTGGTACCAGATGCACCATGAAATGCTGCGCTCTTTGCCCTGCTGCAACACCATTAGCCACAATTATGTTAGAACCCTGCACTTCTAAAGCCCTCAAAGAAGCATTAGACAATGTTTTAGTAACTAAAAAAATATGTTCAACTTCCTCCTCAGGAATCTGAGGCATGATAGAATAATGCTCTTTTGGCATGATAAGAAGGTGTCCCGGATTTGCAGGATTAATATCCAAGATAGCCAGAACATGCTCATCCTCATAGACCTTCTTTGACTGCACTTTCCCAGTTATTATCTGGCAGAAGATGCACTGCTTCTTCTGGAACTCTTTCAGCTCCTCAGGAGACATTTGCTTGAGCTTTTCCTGCAAAGCCTTTACCTGCTCTTCTGACATCTGCTGTTGAGGTTGTTCAGCCATATTCCTAATTTAGAATTTGTTTTTATTTAAATATTGTTGTTTGTTTTTCCATCTTCTTTGTAATATACTCGGGCTGGAAACAGCCTGCAAAAAGTACCCTATCATCTAATAATTATACTGCTCTTGTTAGATATTCTTTGCTTTTCTGCCTTTGCTCAAGCGAGGCGCTTAACTTAATACCCTTTGATTTAGCTAGTTCATGTATATTATATATGCTTGTATCCAAAATTTCGGCAGCCTTTCCAACGCTAAGCCTGCCTTTAGCAATTAAGCCTAAAATATACTCCTCTAATCCCTTATATAATAGTTGCTTAAGTACAATAGACTTATTAGTGTGCTCTTCTTTGCTTTTTAAGTCTATCAAGGGCATAATTTCTTCTCTTATTTTTATAGGATACACTATAGTCATTTTTATACCTCCTTCAATTCTTTTTTTGTTTCATTGTAAACTTCTTCTCTGATAAATACTTTCATCTTTTCCAAAAAATAAAATGCTTCTTTTTGATTTATTTTACTTTGTTTTTTAAGCAAAATAATTAAGTCAGATGGGACAAAAAAGGGAATGTTTTCATTTTCTAAATGTTTTATGAATGTTGAGTCATCTGACACTATTGCATTGTTCTTTGTATTGTGATAAAGCTCTAAAATTGATTTCTCTCCTTTTCCAAAATTTTCTTTTATTTTTATTCTCTTTTTTGAAGATTTCAGGTTTAATAAACTGTTTTTTATTAAATTTTCAATTATTAAGGCATCAGGATAAAATCTTGCCTTTCCTTCTTTTACGGTTTCTTCTTTAACTTCATTAGTTATTGAGCAATTAAATGCCTCGCAGACTTTAAATATTATCTCTGAATGCGTTAATTTAATAAGGGCATCTGAATCCAGCAATAAGTTATACATTATTATAATTAATTATACTTTACTATATTTAAATTTTTTGTTTTTGCATGCACCACCCCATCATAGTTACAGTATCGAAAGGTGTCAAACAAAAAATTAGTTGAGTGCCTACCACCAGTCACAGACTGG
>CEPV01016299.1_pt1 | contig 25975 bp, 36 predicted proteins | sample 530451 | NCBI WGS metagenome assembly CEPV01 (sample SAMEA2620097, study PRJEB7988) | marine metagenome | isolation source: saline water (ENVO:00002010), including
CATGTTCTCAAGAAGCACAGATTTTCCCATACCAGTTTTCCCGATAATATAAACGTGCTTACTACGATCAATCGCCTTAATACCAAAAACACGCTCCCTGCCGCGGCTGTCAGCTTTTGCAAAATATGTTTTTCTGTCGGTTTCTTCACGCATGATAGATTTTTAAGGAGTGAGACGACTATAAAAATCATCACCCCCTCACTCAACTTTAACTTAAATTTTTCGGTAAAAATAGTAGGCTATGTCCGGCCTTGAGGAAAAAACTGTGTAAAACTGTACCGCAAGGTCTGGTCTTCTCCCGTCGTTTCACTCCTCCTCAAGGCCAGACCTGGCTGCACAGTTTTTGGGAAAAGGCCGGACCTTGGTTTCTTTACGACCGAAAAATTTAAATTAAAGTTGAGTGATGGGGGTTAATAATATTATACAACTCAAAGATTATATGGTCAAATTACTCATTTGGTAACAATATCTCCCTAGTATATTGATTTGTCGGGTCCCAGAGCATCCATGAGTCTAGACCGGCATCGTAGACCGCTTGGATTTGGGCCTTCACCATTTCTGGAGTATACGGTACTGGATAGTCAAAATCTTGAAGCCATGGACGTAATTTTTCTGGAGTTGAACTTGCGGCATAAAGCTTCTTCACAGCTTGATCCATGGAAAATTTTACTATTTCATATGAATATGCGTTTACATTTTGATGTCCGTTAAATCCTTTTGGATAATGAGAGGGATAAACCATCGGCGCAATATAATCGAAATACGGCTCGGCGAATTCAATAGTCTGCCCTATGTTTAAGTCATCAGAATTGGTTGCCACCATGCCAAACATGTCCGCGGAAAGAACCGCGCCTGTTTGCTTGAGTTCACTGTAAAGGTACGCGAAAAAATCTTTTACTACATGCGCTTTTCCAAAATCTGGATCGGCAAGTACTATTTCTTCGCTTACAGGATAATAAATATCCCGCATGTTTCCGTCCGATGGAAAACGAATATAGTCAAAATTAAGCTCATCAAATCCAACATTGTATGATTCATGCGATAATTCCACAATGTAATCCCAGTATTCACGCGCACCAGCATCTATAAAGCTAATACCTTTATAATCTTCCCAAGTAGTTTTATCGCTTTCTTTCTGTACTGCAATGTTGGGATGTTTTTTAGCAAAATGTGGATCCTGGAAAACAGTGATGCGTCCAATTACATATATGTCTTTTTCGTGAAGCGCTGAAATAAATTCACGCATATCACTTACGGTGCAAGTTAGACCTTCTGCATCCTTAAACCTAGGGTCTTTCGTGGAAAATGCAATATTGCCGCTGTAGTCTTTGATATCTATGACAAACGCGTTTACTTCTGTCTCTTCCGCAATTGAGACAAGCCGTTTGCGTAAACTCGGTGTACCCGCGATACAGCTTGTCATGTAAAGCGCCCGAACGAATTCCGGAGTTTTTAAATGCGTAACCGGCGGCTCTTTAGGCACTTCTTCTACTGACACATCAACAGCCGCAAGTTCTTCTTCTGTATTCACTTCATACACTGTCGGTAAAAGAACCGAGATTGCAAAAATACCGACAGCACCAAGCAAAAGAAGTCCGAGTGCGGGGAAAATATATTTCTTACACCTTGCAAGAGCTTGTTTGTTCATGTTTGGTAACACGATGACTGGAAGTATTACGTTTACTTAGCATGATAAACGAAAGAGAAATTGCCGCTACGGCAAATCCGGCAATAAATAAAAATATTGTTTTCCACTCTGGCGGAAATCCGAGAAATGGGAAGAAAAATATAATGACGCCTAGTGCAAATAATGTCCAGTGTTTATGCATATGTATTTTAGTATACAGTGCTTTGCACAGAAATTAAAGTATGGAAAGCCGCTTGCGTAAACAAGCGGCAAAATTGGTTACCCCACAGAGATAGACGAGATATCATCTTCGGAGAAGAAAGAGGGATAGCGACCATCAACTGAATGAGGTAAAGGTATATCAAACACAACAGAATAACGCACTTCATGTGTTGCATTAACAAAAAGGACCCTATCAATAGTTCCTCGAAACATGTTTTGTTCAAAGATTCCACCGCCGCAATTTGTTTTAACAAACGCGGTAACCCTATCACCTTCTGCAAACTTATTGCTACGCCCTTGTGCTTCGCAGCCTTCAACCATGGTGCGGACTGTTGACTCGTTTCCACAAATCTCACATTTGTGACGTGTCTTCTTCTTCATGAAAACAACTTTCATCCAATTTGCAATCTAATAGCAATCTAGCAGTGTGGAAAAAATTGTCAAACGCCCTCAATCATTACGACGAATTCGCCTTTTATTTTTTTGGGATTTTTCTCAAAATAATCTAAGACTTCTTTTGAGTTCCCAGAAATTACTTCCTCGTAAATTTTTGTTAGTTCACGAGCGATGACAATCTTGCGAGATGCCATAAGATTTTTGTCAAGAGATTGAAGGGTTTTCAGTATACGATGTGGTGATTCGTAAAAGACAACAGTTCGCTTTGACGCGGCAATTTCTTTAAAAAGCGTCTCTCGTCCTTTTTTGTGTGGCAGAAATCCTAAAAACAGAAAATCAGATGCCGGAAGCCCGCTTATTGAAAGAGCGGCAATCGCTGCGTTTGCGCCCGGTATAGCAACAATCTTTGCACCTATCTCCCTCACCTCTTGTATCAATCGAGCGCCCGGGTCAGATATAATTGGTGTCCCAGCATCAGAGACAAGCGCAACATCTTTGCCTTCTTCAAGCAATCTTATAACCTTTTTAATTGAAGCGCCGCTTCGTTGTTCGTTGTAGGTTATGAGTTGCCTGCCCCGCTGCCCCGCCGAAGGCGGGGCTTTGCGAGATTTGATTTCAATCTCATGTCGTTCAAGAAGCCGTTTGGTCACCCGTGTATCCTCGCACAAAATCACGTCAACTTCTTTAAGCACACGAATCGCCCGAAGCGTTATGTCTTCAAGATTTCCGATTGGTGTTGCAACAATATATAAAATACCCATACATCTATTCTAGTGTTCTTAAGAATTTGAGAATTGAAAGAGCTCGTGTAGTGAGTTTATGGCGTACCGTATTGCCTTCATTCCGTTTTATAACAAGCCCCGCAATTGCAAGACGACGGATGTGTTCTGAAATTGTCTTGAAATTCACCTGAAGATTGTCCGCTATTTCTTCAACAGAAAGTTCTGGAGATTTTTTAAGCAATTCCATAATTTGAATACGCCGATGATTAGAAAATCCACGCACCAACCGCTCAAGTTCTTTGTAGGTTTTTGTATTTTTGTACCGCATATGCTTTCTTTAAAATCTAAGTGAAACCTAAACTATTCTCAAATTCTTGAGAATTTGAGAATAGTTTAGCATGTACATAAAAAGTAGCAAATGACTACAACAAACGAAAAAACGGCAAATACAAAAAATGAAGAGGATGTATGCTGGCTATAACGACAACTTTTGTTGTTGTCAAAAAAACCACCAGATCGCGGTGGTTTCTGTGTTTGTATATGGTGCGATACTGTTTACCGATTTTTTTTCTTTTTCTTCGTACGGGATAGTTCAGTGGACACGCCCATCGTTGGAATGCCAATCAAGAGATCAAGAAGCCCTAGCCCTCTACCGTCTTTCTTTTTTTCCTTTTCTTTCTTTGGCGGCTCTGCAGGTGAAAATTGTTCAAATTTATTCATATAATTAAATATAGCACAGTATTTGTAATAAAGATTTCTTGGAGCGTTGACCTGCGTTAATTCTTCCCGCCAAAGGCGAGGCTCGCTCGCCTCGACGAGCGAGAACGAGGTCGGACCAGAGGCGGCGGCTCGACAGAAAAAATTGGGTGAAAACGCCAGCCTCTTTGCGCAGTAAATGGACTCCGCAAGGTCCGGCCTTCTCCCGTCGCTTCGCTCCTCCTCAAGGCCAGACCTTTCTCGTCCATTTGCCTCGCTTTACGTCGTTAGTTGCTCGGCGACTTTGTATATGTCGCCTGCGCCGATGGTAAAAATGACATCATCTTTTTTGGCATGTTCTGTTACATATTCCTGTATCTCTTGGAAAGTACTTAGGGCAACTGCATTGGGGTTATGCGCTTTAATTTTTTCAGCAAGTATTTCCGAACTAATACCAGGAATTTTGTTTTCACGAGCGGCGTAAATGGGGGCAATAATCACTTTATCTGCATCAGAGAAACTTGCGGCAAATTCATCAAGCAGTAATTTAGTTCTACTATATAGATGCGGCTGGAAAATGACAATTAATCTTTTACCAGGGAAAGATTCCCGCGCGGCTTTGAGCGTTGCCTTTATTTCAACCGGATGGTGCGCATAATCATCATAGATTAAAGCATCGTTTTTTATTTTTCCTTTATACTCAAACCTACGCCATGTCCCCTTGAAATTAGATAATGATGCAATAGCTGTGTCACGGGGAATTTTTAAAATTTCTGCAGTAGCGAGAGCCGCTTGCGCGTTTAAGATGTTGTGTTCGCCTGGCACGCGGAGGTGGACGTCTGTCATGTCATGCGAAGTATAGTCAATAACTTGTCCGCGTGCTTCTTTTATTGCAGGGGCAACAGAGGCGTCATGTGGGTTTGTAACAATGTATCCATCTTTTGGCACTTTTTGCGCAAGTTCTCCAAATGCGCTTTGAATGTCTTGTAAATCACGATAATAATCAAGATGGTCACTATCAATATTTGTAATTACTAAGATATTTGGATTTAAATGCAAAAATGATCGACTGTATTCGCATGCCTCAACTACAAGAATATCACTCGTGCCAGGAACAAAATTGGTTCCTCCGTCTACAAGAATACTTCCGACAATAATGGTGGGAGAGCGATCAGCATCTTTAAGAATTTTGCCAATCATCGCGGTGGTTGTTGTCTTGCCATGCGTTCCTGAAACAGCAATCGTAAACATGCCTTTAGAAATGAGTCCCAATGCTTCCGGATATGAAAAAGTAGGAATGTTAAAAGAGCGCGCTTTTTTAAGCTCGGGATTATCATCCTTCACCGCAATCGTATACAATACCGCGTCCATGTCAGAAGTAATATGTTCTTCTTTATGTCCGATTAAAATTTTTGCCCCTTCTTTTTTAAGCCCATCAGTGATCGGCGTTTCTTCTGTGTCAGAACCCGTTACCGATTTGCCAGATAAAAGCATCATGCGCGCCACAGCAGATGTTCCGATGCCACCGATTCCGATAAAATGAATTTTTTTCCATTCTTTGAAATTTATCATAGAGGTATTTTAAAACTATAGCATATTAGAGAATTGTAGATTATAAAACCTTGTTAACTCCTCGGCTCGGCAAACGGACTCCGCAAGGTCCGGCCTTCTCCCGTCGCTTCGCTCCTCCTCAAGGCCAGACCTTTTTCCGTCCATTTGCGCTCGCTCTTAAAGAAAAGCCCCTCGGAAACTTTGTTGATATCAAAGTTCCCGAGGGGGTGAAGTGTTCCGCCGCCACTTGAAATTGCAATGAGTAGGCAAGAACTAAGAGTACCAACCTCTACGCTGGGCAGGCGGAGATTTGGCAGACTGATCATTACTAGATATGAGAGTAAAGACGCGGTCACCCTCATCCGACCCTGTTTCGCCAAATTGACTAGCATCCACGTACCACTCCCACTCGCGACCAAGTCGTATGAATTTAGCGCGAACCTCAAGAATCTTATCATCAGTACCGCCGGTGTAGAAAGTGTTTGCTTTGCCATCCACGAGCAAGACACCGCCATAACCATTCCATTGAATGAGTAACATCTCCGCTAACTGCAAGCAGAGCGTGTCTACGTTTTCAAAGATAACACCGCCCGTGGCATCGGCATTAACCTTGTCGTCTGCCGTTTTGGTTATATCAAACGATGCAAGTGTTGCCATCGGAGCCAATTTGATCGGCGAGGCGACTGAAAGAACCAGTTCCAAAAAGCTCTTACTGACGACGAGCCTTTTGCGAGTCTCGAAGAACAACTTGGGAACAAACATACCATCCGACACAAATTCGCTTTTCATTATTCCTTCTCCTTAGGGCACATTGCCCTGTTGTACCTCTCTTTCGAGGCTTGAGCTCTAGCCATGATGAGACTACAGCCAGAAAAAACCGAGTCATCAGTCCCTTTTGGCTATAGTCATTTCTGGTGTGCCTTTGCAAGTTCTATTTGCATCTTGCTATGAACGATGTTCTTTTGTCAAGGGTCGGTTTAAAAAGGAAGTCAAGGTCCGGCCTTCTCCCGTCGCTTCGCCGAGTCAGACTCGGCTTCGCTCCTCCTCCCTGCCCGCCACTGCCAGAGCTACTAATGTAGTTAAAAGAAGTGTGGTAAGAATTCCTCACACATTACATTAAACTACATAATCAGCATTAGGCGATGGCAGGCGGGAAGGCCGGACCTGGCCTGCGTTATCAATCAACTTATCAAACTGCTCTCCTCTATCGAACTCGTTTTTAAAAAGACCAAAAGAGGCAAAGGCGGGTGAAAATAAAATAATATCCCCTCTTTTTGCTTCGCTCATCGCCAATTCAACCGCTTCTCTTAAACTTTTTACATTTTGAGTTGTAATTTTGATTTTTGATATTTGATTTTTTATTTTCTCGCTTCCTGTTCCTGGCAACAGCAAAACCTTTTTACAGTATTTTGGTATTTCTTTTAAGAGCGCTGACATGTTGAGGTTTTTGTCAGCACCACCCATGATCAAAATTGTTGTGGGTTGTAGGTTGTGGGTTGCCCGCTCCGCCTGCGAAGCGAGGCGAGTAGGTTGCAGGGCGCGAAGCGCTGCGATAGTCGCCTCTGGCATCGTTGCGGTTGTGTCATTGTAAATTTTCACGCCGCGAATTGTGCGTAGATATTCAAGCCGCCCCGGTACGCCACGAAAAGACTCAACGGTTTTTTTGATTATCTGCTGTGGTACACCAACCTGACGCGCTATGGCAACAGCAAACGCCGCATTCGCACGATTATGCTCGCCTGGCATTTTGAGTTTCCAGTTTTTTGGAATAGCATCAACTATGATAAGCTTTCCTTTGCGTTGTGTATTTTTTCTAATACGCGATGCAATATCTTTTCCTGCAAATATAACGTCGCGTTCTTTTTGATTTGTGAAAATATGTTCTTTATCTTTCCAGTACTGCTTCATGCTCCCACGGTAGTAATTCATATGGTCTTCCAAAAAATTTGTGAAAACAGCTATATGCGGACTTATGCGCTCATCGCCAAATCCCTGTAACTGCCATGAGTCAAGCTCAAGCACAACATAATCTTTTGGTTTTATCTTTTTAAGAAGGGCAAGTGTTGAGACTCCACGCACATTCCCACCGAGAAAAACGCGGTGTTTGTCTGATTTTAATATTTCATAAGTCAGATGTGCGACAGTTGTCTTGCCACGCGTACCGGTTACGCCAATTAGTGTTACATCTTCAGGAATTAATTTTGCGAAAAGCGCAGTGCTCATGGTAATTGGTACACCATGTTTTTTTGCCTCCTTTATATATGAAGAATCAAGCGGCACACCAGCAGACTTAATAACTAAATCTGCTTTTTGAAAATCAGAAACTCGGTGCCGCCCGAGTACAAATTGAATATTTTTAAACTGTTTGAGTTTTTTCAACGACGGCGCGAGTTCTTTTTCGGTCTTTAAATCAGTCACAGTGAGGCGCGCTCCACATTGCGCTAAAAACACGGCATCTCCAACGCCGCGCCCGAGCAAACCAAGCCCCATAAGGGTTATTTTTTTGTTTTTAAAATAGTGTTTGTATTTAGTCATTATGCGGAATAGTGCAAATTGTTAGAACCTGTTTAGTTACCCACAACATCACTACTCAACAATTGTTTACAATAATATCTGCTGTTTTTTCGGGGTGATATGCTTCAAGATACTCTTGATCGTTCTTTTTCCATATAGTGTCCCAGTATTCATCTTGTGGGTTCTGGTATTCTTCTCTGTCCCGTTTTTTCCCACGGTTTATTGCTTCCTCCACTGGACAGTCTACCCAAATAGTAAGCTTTAAATATTTTTTGAGTTCAGGACGAAACAATCCTACTCCTTCGACAATAAGAAGGCCTTGGTGTTTTATCTCTCGTCTCCCTATTATACCATTCTGTTCCCAATCAAAGTGACCATATGAAAAGGTCGTCTTGTTAGCCAACATGGGCTTTAAAACCTCTTTTTCTAATCGAGGGAAATCCATTATTTCCCAAAGTGAGTAGTCTTCAGTAGGCCTGTCCTTCATAAATGAATCAACTCCAACAATTGGTGCATGTATGATTTCTCCAAGAGAGGTTGCAAAAGTAGATTTTCCTACACCTCCTAATCCAGAAACACCAATAATGACCGGTGTTTTGAGAGAAGAAATTTTTTCAAGAATAAGCTTCGGAATATTCATGTTGAAAGTATAGAAGACTCAAGTTGTTAGAACCTGTTTTATTGCCAATACTCAGGCAGTAAATCTTTCAACTTCGCTACTTTATTTTCTCCAAGGATGATATCTGTGTCAGCATTCGTTAAGTCAACTTGATACATTAGCTCTCTACAACGACCACATGGCGGCAATACACCCTCCTCGCCAACAGCAACAATTTTCTTGATGTTTGTCTCACCATCTGTAAGCATGCTTCCAATCGCGGTATGTTCTGCACAGAACCCAATACCACAGGAGGCATGAATACTAACCCCTGTATAAACATTGCCCTTGGCGATTACTAAAGCACTACCCACCTCTCCAGACACTGTCTCTCCTGATAAATTCTTAGGATTTACCAGTCCTTTTGCTTTTTCAACTAAATCAATATTGTTCATATTTATGTTATTAATTTATTAAGGGTTAAAGACCTGTCACTAAAATTCAAGAAGTGAGCAAGTTATTTCACGCAAAGCGAACCTGTTCTACTGTTCTCAAGAATATTAGAATAGATTTGTTTTGTGCTATTTGTGTTGCGGCTAGAACATTTCGCGAAACCTCTCCCTGCCTGTGATATATGATTTTGGCTCCGGCGAAAAATTAGTATTCGGTAAATTTGTCAACCTATCATTAATTAAAGCGAACAAATTTATTATTTTTATCTACTAGAATATTTTTTGGATTAATAGGTTTGTCCGTTAATTCAAACCCCATCACAATTATTTCTTCTCCTTTTTTGATTAGATGCGCGGCGGCACCATTCATGCAAATAGTTCCGGAACCACGTTCACCAGCAATAATATATGTTTCAAGGCGAGCGCCAGAAGTGATACTTGCTACGAGTACTTTTTCGCCGGGCCAGAGGTTCGCTTTTTCAATAAGTTCTTCGTCAATTGTAATACTGCCGATATAATCCAAGTTGGCTTCAGTGACAGTTGCTTTGTGAATTTTTGAGCGCAAGATGAATCTCATGTGATAAACTCTAACAAAACAGCGAGGTATGTAAATACCTCGCCATTAGGACTAGTCATGTAAAAGCCATAAGAAACCTAACACCAACGCAATAACAGTGCTAGAGGCAAAAACTTCTCGCCATTTCTTATTGTGGAGATACATCAATACGCCAGTTGAAACAACCGCTCCGATATACAGGATAACTTTTGCGTCCACGACAAAACTCCTTTCTTCTAAGCTTGTGTCAAGATAACGGAAATGTCGCGCAATGTCAACCCCGTACTAATAATTTACATGAAGCAAATCTATTCTGGTATTCTTGAGAATATTGGAATAGATTTGTTTTGTATTACTTGGGTTATGGTTATGGTCAATAATTTGTGGGGGTGTAGTATACGCCGCGGCCGGTTTCTCCGTGTTGTGTGAGCTTGCCTTCATGTTCAAGCTCGTTTAAATAGTTGCGCGCAGTGTTGTCTGAAATACAAAAAAGATCTTCGGCTTCGTCATTTGTAATTCTCCCCTGTTTGCGCGCAAGCTCCATGATGCGCTCTTTGCGTCTTTCAATACGCTCTTGCACCGCTTCTCTTCCTTTTTGAATATCCGCTTCTGAAAATTGCGGAGCGCTGTTCATCCTGTTGCCTTTGTAGAGATATCCTGCAATAAAGCCGATTGCGAGAGTAATGAGTATGTATAAAAGTGTCATGTGTTCAATATTATATCAGAAAAATCGCCAGACCAATTGGTCTGGCGGTTTTTTCGATTTTTAAGTTGATGAGACCTCGTCCCAAGACAGATCATCGATAAACATGTCCTGGAGACAATTATCGTGTACATCTATTTCGATTAACGCCATTTCGGGCTGGCACTCGTGACAAACGAGATTATTCACGACGAACTCGTACGAGTTAGCGCCGAAGCAGAGAAAAATAGATGTTCCCTTGCAAGGAGGAACTGGGAATCTAATCTGTTTAGCGAATCGACGTTGGCCCGTTTGAGCAACAACTTTATACATCATGGATGACATGGTCAGATCTCCCTTTGCTGAATCCGGTTAAATCCAACTTAATTGTATCATGTTATATGAGATATGTCAACCCTTTGAAAAATCTGGAGTGCCTACGTGTTGACATGTTTTTATAAAAAAGTATGGTGTAATTTGAAAGTTAAGTGTGACATATAGCTGTATGGGGCAATGAGAGGAGAGAAAAATGAAAGAAGTTGATGAGTGTTTCGAAGAAGAAATCGCTAAAAAATTTGAGGTTTTGTTATGAGTAGTTATTCGGATGTGAAACTATAGTTGACACAAATATTAAGTTAGTATAATGTATTATACTAACATATTATGATATAATATATATAGTTTTATGACTACATTATCAGTACCACTACCCGCTCATCTAGAGAAGGTTGTCAAAGACCTTGCTAAAAGACGTGGCTCAAACAAAGCTGAAGTTGTTCGTCATGCCATACAACTCCTCGCAGAGGAAGAAGCCGTGCAAGCGGTATTAAAAGCAGAACAAGAATTATTTGAAGGAAAAGGATTACGCGGAAACCTTAAAGATCTTTCAAAAAAGCTTTCTTAGCGTATGAAAATTATTTATGTACCAATCTTCATACACCAATTTAAACGATTGGAACCTACGCTACGAGAAGAAGTTGAAGAAAAAATAGAACTTTTCAAAGATACTGAAAATCATAAACAACTCAAAGTTCATAGATTAAAGGGGAAATTAAAAGGAAGGTATAGCTTTTCGGTGAATTATAAAATACGAATTGTTTTTACATACGTTTCAAAAGAAGAAGTTGCTTTTCTTGCAATCGGAGATCATAGTGTTTATGATAGGTGATGATTTAAAATGATGGACATCAGATGTCCATCATTTTAACGTCTATTTGACAATTTATGTGTATATGATATAGTGCACATAGGTAATTATGCTTCACGACTTAACCAGGAGGTAGGCAATGAGCAAACGACAACAGGATGGTGGTGGAGTGGGGTCGCACAAACATCACGTAAGTGGTCACCCCGGCCAAAGCCCACGCTCTCGCGTGAACAGAGAGCTGGACATTCGACAAAAAGAAAAATCGGAGAGAAGAACAAGAAGTAACTGCGCTTATGATTCAGTCGCTTCACTTATGGGACAAGAGGTTGCGCCCAAAAGAAAGAAGCGAAACAGGAAGAAATGATACATCTTAAAAAATGACATTCTCTAAGTTCAAAAAATACACTCCGCCGCAGCATATGCTATGGCGGTTTTTCTTTCCATAATCCCAGTACGATAGCAATAAAATAAATTGGTGATGCCCGACTTAACCAATTTTAATATGTGTACGTATCATCAAGCCCATACCCCCATCTCCACGGAGAGGGAATAAGTGGATGTCCGAAGATCCTAACTCCGGCATACATAATATCACCCATAAACGGCATTTTACTGTTAACACTCTTTCGTAATGTAGTATCAGCCACTTTCCTGTCTTCGGTACTCCCTCCTTTCCAATATTTTATATCGTGCTCAATGCAGATGTCAGTAAAATCATTGTTAAACAAACTGTTTAACCATAAACTACATCCGTCTGTGGTAAACGCTTTCGTAGGCAATATATCAGCCTGCCCTGAATGTAGTTGCTGGGCACGCGCGTTGGCGCTCTCGCGTAATATTTCAATATTTTCCGGCTCAAATTTTTGATCGTAGTATATGGCGGAAAATGTTAGAATCGCGATAAGTACTATGATTATTTCCTTTTTGTTCGTCACATTAGAACTAGGTGTCAGAAAGGCGTGTTATGGCACGACCATAACACTCACCAACACGCAGAATGACTTCTTCTTTCTTTTTCTTTGTTTGGATATTCTGAACACTCTCGTCAACGCTCTTTGCCTTGTCTTTATGACTCCATGAGAATATTTTTTTGATCATATTTTCCATTATCAGCATTATAACATGCATTTGATAATTTTAAAATTCGTAGATTCTGCTAATTTTTTCACGTTATAGTTATAAATGATTGACTTCCCATCATTCAACAATTCCATGGAATTGTTGAATAGTTAGACACATGTTTCGAAATTCGGCACAAATGCTTGATGGCTATCCTCCCTTTTGCTTATTTTGCTTAAAACAACTATTTTATTTTCTTTGATAGCGACCTTATTACATAAGCAAATGGAGTGTCAATCAAAACCATCACCGATTGAATAATTGCTAAAGTTAGAATAAATGTCCAGATGTTTGGAACTACTCCCCAAAATGCTATAAAAGCGAATACCGCCGCTCCAAGAAAATTAGCTGGTATAGTTGCTAAATTATTTCGTAACCATAAATGCCTTCCTTCAGTCCAATCTTTTATCCAATGGAAAAAAGTTACATCCAAGTGCATAGATATCAAGTAAGCAATCATGGACGCTACTACTATTCTCCAAGCACTACCAAGAACTTGTGAAAACATATCGGATAATTCAACAGCAAAAGGCGCGGGTGGCCACGCGATAGCTATCAATATAGCAATAACAGCAATAATATTCGCATAAAAACCAGCCCATACTGCGTTCCTTGCCTCTTTCTTGCCCCAGATTTCGGACACCAAATCAGTTATGAGATAAGTTGTTATAAAAACCAAAGTACCAGCTGGTACGACATAATCACCTATAACAACAAGTTTGACAGCTAGAATATTTGCTAAAACTACTAGTGTTGCAAATATAGTTGTTGGATATATAACACCGTACTTTTTACCTATAAGAACGGAAAATGTTGCCACTGCAAATGTTATTAAAAGCCATACAAATACAAGTTCCATATATGATATTATTTAACCTTATAATTAATCCAAGTAAAACCTAATTTATCATAGACTACCTTGTCTAACACGTCAAGATTAGCCGCTTTTAGAAGTAGTTCTAATTCTAAAAAATCTGACATTGGATTTTCTGTATCCTTACTTCGCAAATTTGCGTGCGTAAAAACAAGTACTCCATTCTCCTTTAGATACTTTCTCACGTCTTTGAATGATCTTTTATGAATCTCAAAGTCTGGATCATAAAAAGCCATCTCCGTGTAATCTTCTTCTCCAAAAGCAGAGTTTTCTATGGGCAAGTTAGCTATTATTAAATCGTATCTTTTTCCGTTTTCTATATTGGAAAATAAATCACTTTCAAAGACTTGTATTTTTGAGCCTAAATTATTTAACTCAATATTATGACTAGCGCATTCAATAGCTACGGGATTAATGTCAACAGCGTCAACATAACTAGCCCCAAGTTTTACTGCAACTATTGCTTCTATTCCTGTGCCAGTACCGAGGTCAAGAACGACTTTCCCCTCTAAAGTACCAAGATTCTCATAAATAGACTTTGAGGAAAAACTATAGTCTGAACTAGGCGGAAAGACTCCAGGGTATACATCCACAGGAATTTTATCCCCTCTAAAATCAACATTGACTCTATACGCACCCTTCTTTGCTTTTTCTTTAACATCTTTAATAAAGTTTTGTGTGTGAGTAGGATGTATATTGTTCATATTTTTTACCTTTCCTCAACAAGATTTTTGAAAAATGCCTCTATTGAATCTTCTCCTTCAAAGTCCCCGCTTAACGCGTCTTCAGGAGGAGAACTACCAATCAATTGGTGAAAAGCGCGATATTTTCTGCAATCAGGGCGTCGTTTCTCTAATTTCGTTGCAAAGTCAAGCATAATTTCGTTGAACTCTTCACCAAGACGTTTAGGCGCGTCTATTCTTAGTTCATCTATGCGCTCGTGGACTGCTTCAGATTTCTCTGGTGTATTTTCATTTTTGGGTGGTTTTTCCATGATTTTATCGTCGTTTTGCACGAGAGCAGATGAACGGGTGGACTCCGCAAGGTCTGGTCTTCTCCCGTCGCTTCGCTCCTCCTCAAGGCCAGACCTTTCTTCCGCCCAGCTTTTCTTTGCCGAGACAAAGTGCTTTTACTTATAGTAAGCTTGTCAAACTATTTTAGCAAAATGATGCATTTTAGGCACGTTGCAAGTGGCGGCTATCCTCATTCTCGCTCACTACAGATACTTGACAAATGGTTTCAATTGTGTATAATGTATTTAGTATAATTGTTTGACAATTTAGTTGGGTTTTTATCCATCTACACAGTGCTAAGGAGGCACAGGTAATGAACGCGATTTCAGAAACCCAGAGAGTCCAGAATCGTTTCGCCGATATGCTCAACCCTCGTTATTCGGTCTACATCGTCACGAATATCGCCGAAGATATTCGTGCCTCGGTGAAGAGTGGTAAGACAACATGGGAGGAGCTCGAGTTTACCGAGGACGACGTTGCCGAGCGACTACGTAGGACAAAAGTGCGAGTCGCCATAAAGAACTTCGCTGAAATGTCCGACCCTTGTTATTCGATCGGCACCGTTGAGACGTTCGCCAGAGACATTCGTGACCTGGAGAAAAGTGGCGAGACGACATGGAGAGAGCTTGGGTTCGCCGACAACGATGTCGCCGTACGTCTACGAAAAGCGAAGGTGCGAACAGCCAAAGTATACTTCGCTGATATGAGTGAGCCCTTTTGTTCGGTTGAAGACGCCAAACACCTCGCCATCTGCATTCGTACCATGGTACTAGGCGACGAGGTAAGATGGGAAGAACTCGAGCTCACCAACGAAGATGTCGCCAAACTACTGCGGCAAGCGAAGGCGCGAGCGAAGGTTTACGCCTGAAGATTTGATGAAAATTTGGCGCGAAGCGATCAATAAGGGGCGGGACGTTTTTATACGTCCTCGCCCTTTTTCTTTTGTTTAAATCTTTCGAATTTATATTTTATTCAGTACTATCGAAGATTTTATATGTGCCTTCTGTAATAACATTTATTGAACCAGAGACAACTGAGATCGCGGTGTCATCATCAATTGCATATACAGGGTATGTAACTGTTTCAGCAAATGCTTTTATAACGCTCTTTGTAGTTTCTTTAAAAAATGGACTATTGAGATGCGGAGATATTGTAAACGGTACGTAACCAAGTCCAGTAATATCTTTGAGACGATACTCCTCTTCTTCGGGAAAAAGACTATTAATTGCTAAATCTGGTCCGACAATTATACTTCCCGCACTTGAACCAACATAAAGACGTGTTTTTAGTAATTGAGGAAGTTCTTCTTTCAGTCCGGACTTACGAACCCAATCAAGCAGATAGTATGTATTACCCCCATTAAGCCAAACTACATCTGATTCCTCTAGGGCAGGTAACCACTCTTCTCTCTTCGTCTTGGATATGTCAACTATCTTAAGCTCTTTAATCCCTAATTTATTTATGTTTTTTTTATCATCATCAAGCCAACTCAAGTCTTCTTCAACATAAGCAGCGGTTGGAATAAATCCAACAATGATTTCACTCGCCTCTTTGCCAACAAGGCTAAGAAACGTATCTGCAATGGAACGATTCGTAATACCAGAAGAAGTGAGTAATAATTTCATGTTTTTATAATTTCAAGCGAGGGAGAAGTGAAGAGAGCTTGCTCTCATTCATTTCAACCGAGCGAAGGAATTATATGATTTTCATATTAACGACGTAGAGCGAGAGCAGTCTGAAAGACGTAACGAAGTGGAGTTTTTCAGATTGCCGAGCCGAGGAGTTTCAGCCTGAGGCTGATCCGCCTCCGGCGGAAATATAAGACTAAGACGAAGTGCTCTTATTTTAGCAAAATTATGCTCTTTGGGTGCGTTGCAAATGGTGGGTGTCCTATTTTTTTCCGTCAGCACTAAAAGAAAGAGCCCCGCGACGCAGGACTCTTCTGTTCTGTCGGGGCTGTTTCATCCATATTCTACAATCAGAGAGATGATAAGCAAGAAAAGGATTATGCCTCCTGCCCACGACAACCTGTCAGCTTTTTCGAGATGCGTTAAATTCTGCCATTTTTCCCACACAACTTAGACCCTTTCCGTCGCGGTTGAAGGATTAGAGGACTTGCTATCTAAATGCATTATATCATATACACACAGACTGTCAATAAGACGGCGAAGGACAGCAAGGATTTTTGGGTGCGTTACAAATGATAGCTGTCTTAGTTTTTTCAAACACTTGACAAGTGGTTTCAATTGAGTATAGTTTATTTAGTATAATTTGACAATTTGGTTGGATTTTTACCCATCTATATAGTGCTAAGGGGGCACAGACAATGAATACAATTCCGAAAGTTCAAGAAGTTCAAGATCGCTTCGCCGACATGCTAGACCCTCGTCATTCAATCCGCACCGTCAGACACTACGCCAGAGACATATGCGCCTCGGTGGAAAACGACGAGACCAACTGGGACGAGCTTGGGTTTATCAAGGACGACGTCATTGAGCAATTGCGTAGAGCCCATGTTCGGGAAGCTATAGCGTACTTCGCCGATATGTCCAAAATCTATTGGTCGATCGGCACCGTTGAACACTTCGCCAAGAACATCTGTGGCTTGGTGGAGAACGAAGTAACGAATTGGAGAGAGCTTGGGTTTGCCAAGAATGATGTCGTCGTACGTCTGCGGAAAGCTCGAGTTCGGGAAGCCAAAAGGAAATTTGACAATATGTCCGAGCCCGCTCTATTATATAGTGCCGTTAAAGCGTCCGCTATCTACATTCGTATGCTGGTATTGGACGATGATGAGGTACCATGGGAAGTACTCGGCTTCACCAACGAAGCTGTCGCCAAACTACTACGGCAAGCGAAGGCGCGAGTTAACGCCTGAAGATCTGGTGAAAATTTGGCGCGAAGCGATCAATAAGGGGCGGGACGTTTTTATACGTTCTCGCCCTTTTTTCTATATTCATTATCCCCCTCTTCAATTTCGGTTGAAAAAAATGAATCGTTTCCAAATCCTACTTCTGTAAAAAATTTTTTTGTGGTTTTGTTTTGGTGAAATTTTCTTTTGGTCGGTTCATATTTTTTCTAAAAATGATTTCACAAGCTCCTCTCCTCCCATTTCACGTAATTCTTTAATAATCAGATGTTGAACTTTTAATTCCCTATGATTAGGAACCATAATAAATTGCGGCTTTTGTGCTTCTATCTTTTCTTTTATGTGGTCGGGCGGATAAAATTTAAAATGTTTTCTTCGCTTGGATTTATTTATAAATCCGTTCTGTTTTAGAGAACGGATACATTGTCTTTTATTAAAATTATAATTAACTTTCTGGGCATTCATCTGCCTTAGCTTCCTGCCACCGCAAGATTTGTGCTATTGCTCGTAATTATCCCCTTACCGTTTATATGAATAGCACCGAAAACCTGATTTGCTTCCATCTGGGGAACATCATAATAAGTCAAAACAGCATCATTAACCATTTCTAATAAATCTGCTGAATTCTTTGCTTGAGTAACTAATCCCGGTAAATCAGGTGATGTTACCAAAGTCCACCCATCATTTGTTATATCAAAAGAAAGGTTAATATTGCTCGGAATTCCATACTCTTCCCTTCGAGCATGGCTCAGATGACGAATAGGCTTTGGCGGAAAAAGAAAATTAAACATAAAATTTTTCAGAAAGTTCTTGTCTGTCTTATAATTGATTATAGCAAGAATTTACTGAAAATACCTAAAACAATTATTCACAAGAGTATACGTATAAAAGACGTGCGCGTCAATATTTTGCTCAATTAACACTATGTGGTTTTCAAAAAACTCTAGAGTAAAGTTCTAAAAAGATCGGAAAATGGGGTTAGGTGCGAGAGAGAAGCAAAGATTTAAGGATTTAATAGTTTAAAGATTTAAGAAGTTTAAGGGTTTAAATGTTTTTGCGATCTGTATTACAGAAAACTTGCGATTGTTTGTGTTAATTCGTCTTTGCCTTTGTGTGTTTTGGCTGAATATCCTAAGACTGGTATATCTTGCGCTTCTTTTTGAATTGAGAGAAGTTGTTTTCTGGCTACGCTTTGAGATAATTTATCAATTTTGTTTGCGACAATAACAATGTTGTGTTTGTTTTCCTTGATAATTTTTATCATGTCACGATCAAGGACAGTCAAGCCGACTTTAGCATCAATAATTAAAAAAATTGCTTGAGGTCTCACATTGGAAAACTCTACATACCACAAAATTCTTTTAATCATTTTGTTGCGTTCTGATACTGAACACTTTGCATACCCATATCCGGGAAAATCCACGAGAAAGAAAGAATCATCAATGCGGAAAAAATTTGCTTCACGCGTTTTGCCTGGCAATTTGCTTGTTTTTACAAGATTTTTTTTGCCGACTAAAGAGTTAATTACGCTTGATTTCCCCGCGTTGGAGCGTCCGAAAAAAGAGACGTGCGGTAAACCGTCTTCCGTGCTGTAATCATCCCCGATGACACCTTTTATAAATTCTGATTTTAATATTTTTGCCATCCCATTAGAGACAGAACGCGAACACGATATCTCGCATACTATTTTGAAATATTTTTATTAATTTCGACTCTTTCATAAAACTTTGTATTTTAACAAGTGTTCACGGTCTCTAACGGGACTCGTGTTTTTATAATTTTGAACTCGCCATAAATATACCAAAAATGGATTAAATAATCTATTTGAAATGTTTCATTAAAAAATTTTGAAAAAAATACTATTGACTTAGGGTGTTGCGAAGGTCCTGAGACATTACGTATACTTGACAGTTTTATATCTGTAGAGTATGATTTTGATAGATTACATACAACTCTGTAGCAACAATGGGAACCAGGCCATGCCAGACATAGGCGAAGACATAAGCGAAGATGAAGCAAGGGCACTAGCAAAGAAGATTATGGACAAGTCTGGTGCCATTCCAGGCCTTTTTCATGCTATCCTTCCTGCCTTCACGGACGAAGAAGGAGTTGACACCGAACGACTTACGAAATACTGTGAATCCGAACCAAAAGGAAAAGATTTGTGGGCTGTTTTTGAAGCGTCAGGGTGCGATGATCCTTGCGATTTCATAGTCGCTCACGCCAATGCTAATTGAATACAACCAACTACTTCAAAAGTCGTACCTCTGCAATGCATGTGCGGCTTTTTGTTCGCCACTATCGCAATCTATAAAAATAGCGAGAGTGAGTGAAGTGCGCGAAGCGCGAGGGAAATGGCGATTTTCTTAATTTTGAGTGCAGTTCGAGGAGAAAATGTTTTTGAGGCGCGAGGGAAAAAGATTGGAAAATGGGCTTAGGTGCAAGGCGTGTGAGTAAGGCGGTCGCGAGCCATACGTTTTGGTATGGTGACGTGCCGGCTTGCGAAACACAACGACGCAGATGAGCTTATTTTGCGGTCTTTTACTTAGAAGGTGGTGTCGCAGGAGGCAGAGCGTGTAAATCCAGCAGCCTCCGCTTCTTTTTCCGTGCAGAACCACTGCTCGCCTTTGCGGGGATCTATTTTAATACGATTGTAATTTGGGCAACCCTCAAGAAAATAGAGTCTGCCGTAGGCTTTTTCTGAAATGTTGCCTTTTATGATGCAATCTTTATTTGGCGCTTCACTCCCCTGTTCTCGCAGGCTTTTTGCATCTTTATACTCAGCTGTGTATTCGCATGTGTCGCTCCAAAGACCGCGCTCTGCTTCTCGGGCTTCTTCTTGCGCTCGGGCTAGAAGGTCAAGATAGCGATTATTTGGCGCTATTGGATTTTTGAACGCGTGCCCTTCTCGTACTAACCATTCGTTTACAAATAGATCGTCGTCTTCGGGATCATCCGCGGAGATGTATATATAACGCAGAAAACGATCGTAACGATCTGTACCGGAAATGTCTTTTTCAATGCGGATATCTTTTTCGTTGAGGAGTTCAGTGAGCGCATCTTTGGATTCTTGGTAGTAGCATGTTTTGCGTTCTGGTGAATCAATTCCCAAGAGTCGGATTCGCTTTTTGTTTTCTATATCTATTGTGTCGCCGTCTATGACTTTCACAACTGCGTGGATGTCATTTTCAAATGCTGTGGCGCGGTTGTCTTTGACAATCTTATAACCGCCGATGGAGCCGCCTACGAGGAGGAATGTTATAAGTGTGATGATTGTTTTTTTGGACATGGAGATATTGTAGCATAGGTGCTGAAATGAGTTTAAAGATTTAAAAATTTAAAAGTTCCAGCCCGAGGATGGTCAGCCTGTGACTGATAAGGGTTTAAAAATTTAAAGATTTAAAGGTTTAAGGATTTAAGGGTTTAAAAAAAGCCGCTCAACGAGAGATGTTGGCGGCTTTGTTTATTTTTTTGGGCGGCTTGAAACAGTACATTTTATGGCAATGTCTTGCGACACACCAAATAAATGCCTTGATAAATTGCTATCTGCACGAAATCAAAACCATTATCTTTCTTAAAATCGCGCGCTTCCTGTAAGAAAGCTTTTTGTGCTTTCTTGTCGTTTTTAAATTTGCCTTGCGAGTGTTTACCTGAACTATGAAATACTCCATCCTTTCTGCGATAAACATAAAGGACGTATTCCTTTTCCTTCATCTTTTCCTTCATCGTTTCCTCCCCGTGTTGAGGTTTTGCGACATGCTTTAGTCGGCGTTCAAAGCTGAAACAAGTGTAGCATTTTTTGTGTTGGGTGTCAAGGGTAATGTATTTGACAAATAATTTATTCTATACTATCTTATCAATCAGATAAGAAACCTAAATTCTGATTATACGGTCTCACAAAAGGAGCAAGTCATGCATTTATATCTTGATTTTCACGCACCTTATAACAGTATCAAAAAATTCGTGATGGAAGTGTTTGTGGATCCACACAAGGCTTTATATAAAGAAGTGGTGAAAACTCCACAATCGTTAGCTGGCGTAGTTGGTAGGTGGATTGGTGTGCCTATTATGATCTTTGTCCATATTGTTTGTATCGTTGTAGGATCCCTGATCGCAGCAATCCCAACTCTCCTGATTTACTGCCTTAGTTCTGTAAAAATTGAGGTAAATTAGTCTTTGCCTGTCGAGGGCTCAACTCTCGACAGGTTTTTTTTGAAAATGACTCTTCATCGGCACATCATAATGTGAGCAAGTAAATGACGCGCATGCCATGACTCGAACCCCGTTAGAAGTCGCGTCCCGCTATAAAAGCGGGGCTACTTCTAACGGGGCATGCCTGGAACCCATGCCACGCCTGCCCCGCCGTGCCCCGTAGCCAGCTTTGCTGTGGTACTGGGGTAGTCAGCTTCGCTGTAGTACTTGGGGTACTAAATTTGCGTTGTGCGGCTACTAGGAATTGAACCTAGGACCTCACCCTTATCAGGGGTGCGCTCTACCAACTGAGCTATAGCCGCAAATTTTAGTACCGGGGTCGTCATTATCAGTGACGCGTTCTAACCAGCTGAGCTACACGCGCGCATATTTTGTTTACAAACTTATGTGAGTAATTACAAAATATAGCGTCCGCCTCAGGCGGGCACATGTGGAATATACCAGAAAATAAGGGGTTTTGCAATGAAGAGTCCCTGGGGTTTTGCTCCAAGGGTCTTTTGTTTTTTGCGGTCGTGTAAAAACACTTGACAAATAGATTTAACTATGATACACTATACACGGATAAATGTTCACACTTGGTAGAGGAAAGACCATGAAATTGGAACTTGACCGTGGCGACTTGAAACCAGGAAGAGCCGGTGTACTCTATTACTCACTAGGCTTCACAGACGTTGATGAGAATGTTCAGGCCGCCATCATAGCTGTCGGTGAAGCAACATTCCGTGAGACCGTGGGAGAAAACACCAGCCGCCAGACCATCTATCCCCCCAAGTGAATAGATGAAAACCTGAAAAAATTTCTGGGCAGATCTAAGGCCGCCGACTGAATTCGGCGGCCTTTCATGTAAGGGACTCGGTCAACCTCCGCAAGGTCCGGCCTTCTCCCGTCGCTTCGCTCCTCCTCAAGGCCAGACCTGGCGGCGCTTCATCGAGTCAGACTCGGCTTCGCTCCTCCTCAATCCCGCTTCTAGCGGGATTTCCCGTCCATTTACCTCGCTCTGACTATGTGTCGCAAAAATTTGGAAAGATGTTATTATAATACTTAGTCTTTAAATAGATATGGAGGGAGAGGAGCAATGCGCAATGCGTCGTTTTAAATTAGGCATTTGGTCCAATCGAGGTAATACGCGAGAGAGAAAAAGTTCAAAGAGATCGAAAGGCGTTAAAAGAAGTCCGGATTTAAGCGATAGAGAATTGGCTAGATTGCAGAAAGGGAGAAGAAAGCGCCAATCGAATGGTTTTAAAAAAATGCCCCTAGTGACACAGAAAAGAATTTTATGGGAGCGTCGGGAAAGAGAGATTCCTGCGCACTTGCTTTTCGTCCGACTGTGCTTAGGAAAAAAGTCAACCTGACATTTAAATCGTCTCGCCGTAAGCGGGACGATTTTATTTTGACGTGCTACACTAGAGCATGTTGGGAAGCCTGCTTTCGTGGCGAAATCTTCAGATTTTGTGCGAGACGAAGTCAAAAAATTTGAAGAATATAGATATATTTTGAGAAATTTTTGACAAGTATTCGCGCAAAATCTGAAGATTTTTAGCCGGAATGAGGTTTTCCGACATGCTCCACAACCATGACAACAGAAAATGACAAGAAGATAATTGGCATATATCCCCACACCTTTCATGCCGTAGCGTCAGTATTTTTTATCTATATACGCACTAAATAATTTATGGGCACAGCAAAACATAATGATGAGAAGGTAACAACGCCGCAAAAAAATGACGGCATAAAAGGTGTAGGGATTTATCACAAGGACTGTTTGGATGGTACTGCGGCGGCGGCGGTGCTTTCGAAGAAATTTCCGGATGTTCTACTACGCCCTCTTTCTCATCGTTACGAAGAGGAAGTTTTAAATAATATAGTAGAAGAAATAGATGGAGAGACGATTGTGTATATTGTTGATTTTTCATTGCGCGAAGGACATTCGGAAAAATTGATTGAAAAAGCCAAAGAGGTTGTAAATATTGATCATCATATTGGTTCAGAAGAAAAGCTAGAAATTTTGGATAAAAACTACTCCAATTTTTCTTTTGTTTTTGACAATGAACGATCTGGGGCATCGCTTACGTGGATTTATTTTTTTGGAGAAGAAGATATCCCGCAATTGATAAAATATATTGAGGATAGTGATATTTGGCGATTTACATACGGGGACAACACGCGATATGCTGTAAGTTATTTATATCAATTTTCCGGACATCCAGAAAAAATGCTTGATTTTATAGACGCGTCAAAGGAAGAGATTGAAAAAATTCTTAGGGGCGGAAAAATGATTAAGGAGTATCGGGACGGGCAAAGAGATGTGCTCTTGCGAGATGTGAGTCCGATAAATCTTAAGATTAAGGAACATGTTGTTCCGGTTCATAATACGCCGGAATTTTTGCGTTCAGATGTGGGGCATGTGCTTGCGACACAACTTGGTAAAACTGTTGCTACTTTTGTGATTAACGGAGATGTGGTCAGGCTACATTTCCGAGGCAACGACGAGCATGAGCCATCAGCGCTTGAGTTGGCGAAAATACTTGGAGGTGGAGGGCATCGGAATGCGGCGGCGGCGAGTGTGTCGCTTGGTGAGTTTTTTGAGTTGGTAGAGAAGTAGAAAGGCCCCGATGTTAGTCGGGGCCGTTGGGGTGAATGGGTGGATTTATTGTGGATACAAATCCGCCCTTCCGTTGAGAAAGAACGCCGTCTCTTGGAAGATGAGTGTAACTGCCATAAGCACGGCGGTTACAAATATTACCCAGAAGAGCGGCCGATTGATCATGTCCTTAAGCATTTGGAATCTCCTTTTCATTTCATCCACACAGTGTGATACCGTTTGCCTTCTTCGTAGCCACAGTCATACCGATTGCCCAGATAGTCTTTTACGCGGACGCACTCTTGCGTTGACCACGATTTGTAGACTGTTGGAAACTGGGTATACCGATTGTACTGCCAAATGACGAAGACTACAAAGAGCGAAAAAACGATGGTTAAAAGGAATGACTGAATTGTCTGACGGAGCATGATACCCCCTTTCATCCTTTTTGACTATATCATATTTTAGTTCTTGTGTCAATACCATAAAATCCCCTTATTTAAGGGGATTTTTGGTGTTTTTTTTGTAATCTAGAGAAAACTGTGGAAATCTGTACAAGGTCCGCAAGGTCCGGCCTTCTCCCGCTGTGCCCCGTAGTCGGCTCTGCCGTACTACTGGGGTCGCTTCGCTCCTCCTCCCTGCCCGCCACTGCCAGAGCGGCTAATGTAGTTAAAGAAGATATGATAAGAATTCCTTACGTATTACGTTAAATCTACCTAATCAGCATTAGGCGATGGCAGGCGGGAAGGCCAGACCTGGCAGACCTAGTACAGACTCCTGTTAGTTAGTTTAATATTCTTTCTTTTGTTCCGCTCAATTGGTTTAAAGATTCACAATTATTATCTGTAATCCTGTTATTTGCTTGTGACAAAAAACAGGAATCGCCTAGTAACTCCAGAGACTGGACGCTAGAACACTAGAAGCTAGAAATTAGAGTCTTGAATCTGGATTATTTATCCAGTTTCCAATTGTCCAGTTTCCAACAATCTAGAGTTCCAGAGTCCAGCCTCCAGACTTTTTACTTTGGAATTGATCCACGACCAGCTTCCGCTAGCCGTGCCTTGTTACGACTTTATCCTTGTTACCGAATTTACCTTAGGCCCACTCTGGAAACTGGAACACTAGAAACTAGATATGCTGGACGCTAGAAAAAGATTTTTGCTTCGCAAAAATCTTTCCAGTATCCAGTTATCCAGCTTCCAGCCTCCAGAGTGGGACTTCGGGTACTCCCGGCTCCCTTGATATGACGGGCGGTGAGTACAAGACTTGGGAACGTATTCACCGCGGTATATCTGACCCGCGATTACTAGCGATTCCGACTTCATGAGGTCGAGTTGCAGCCCTCAATCCGAACTGAGGCCGCTTTTAAAGGATTGGCTCAGGGTTACCCCGTCGCAACCTTCTGTAGCGACCATTGTATCAGGTGTGCAGCCCAGGACATCAAAGGGACATGCTGACCTGGCGTCATCCCCACCTTCCTCCAACTTACGCGGCGGTCTCGCCTGACACGTATAACAGACGATAGGGGTTGCGTTCGTTTCCCCACTGAAGGGAACAGCTCAAGCCACGAACTGACGACGGCCATGCATCACCTGCCCTAATGTCCTTGTGAGAAATATCTGGTCTCCCAAATACGTCATTAGGGTTTCAAGTCCTGGTAAGGTTCTTCGTTTATTGTCGAATTAAGCCACCTGATCCACCGCTTGTGCAAGTCCCCGTCTATTCCTTTGAGTTTTAAGCTTGCGCTCGTACTTCCCAGGCGGTTCTCTTAACGCGTTAGCTTTGCCTCCCAGAGGGTCGATACTCCAAAAAGCTAGAGAACATCGTTTAGGGCGTGGACTACAGGGGTATCTAATCCCTTTCGCTACCCACGCTTTCGTGTCTCAGCGTCAGGAATGCGCCAGTCTATTGCCTTCGCTTTTGGTGTTCCCCATGATATCAACGGATTTCACCCCTACACCATGAGTTCCATAGACCTCTCGCACCCTCAAGTCTCACCGTTTCCTTCGCACTCCTCCGGTTAAGCCGGAGTCTTTAACGAAAGACTAATGAAACCGCCTACACACCCTTTACGCCCAGTAATTCCGGATAACGCTTGGGGCTCACGTATTACCGCTGCTGCTGGCACGTGATTAGCAGCCCCT
>CEPV01090624.1_pt1 | contig 25966 bp, 20 predicted proteins | sample 530451 | NCBI WGS metagenome assembly CEPV01 (sample SAMEA2620097, study PRJEB7988) | marine metagenome | isolation source: saline water (ENVO:00002010), including
CTGGGTGCCTCCCCAGCAGAGCTGGGGGGTCTCCCGATTTACTAGTACCGACCCCAAAATCCGTCAAGCAATTGACGGAGTAGTGACCGGTCAGTGCACCTGGTGACTTTTGAGATAGCGACTTCTGGTCTGCGTATTGAGAATGGCCTCTGGAATATTCGGCAGCGGTATGGTGAGATCCACCGCGCCCAGCATTACCGCTTCCTTGGGCATGCCGTAGACAACGCAGGTAGCCTCGTCCTGAGCAACCGTGAGCGCGCCGGAGGTGCGCATCTCACTCAGGCCACGCGCCCCATCGTCGCCCATGCCGGTCATGATGATACCGGTGGCATTTCTCCCCGCTGCCTGAGCCACGGAGCGAAACAGCACGTCGACGGAGGGTCTGTGACGACTCACCAAAGGTCCATCCTTAATCTCGACGCGGTACTGGGCGCCGCTACGCTGCAGCAACATGTGTGAACCGCCCGGCGCGATCAGAACGCGCCCCGGGATGACCCGGTCGCCCTGTTCCGCTTCCTTGACTTGAACCGCGCAGATACCATCCAATCGAGTAGCGAAACCCTGGGTAAACTGTTCGGGCATGTGCTGTACCACCACTATGCCGGGTGCAACCCTAGGCAGACAGGTCAATACTGCTTCCAATGCCTGAGTGCCACCGGTGGAGGTGCCGAGTGCCACCACCCGGTCGGTGGTCTCCGCCATGGGCCGGGCGTGCTGGGGTATGACCGCATCGGCGTTTAGCTTGGGTTGAGAAGGCATCGGCTTGGCGCTGCGCACCTTGACCTTGGACATACGCGCCTCTTTCGCCGCCTTGATAGCGTCCGTCAGTAGCGTCCGCGATTCCTCCAGAAAACCCTTCAGGCCCACCTTCGGCTTGGTGATGATATCCAGCGCTCCTGAAGCCATTGCCTCCATGGTGACCTCCGCTCCCTTCTCAGTCAGCGTGGAACAGATCACCACCGGTGTGGGGTGTTCAGCCATGATTTTTTTCAGAAAGGTGATGCCATCCATCCTCGGCATCTCGATATCCAGCACGATCACATCCGGCCACTGCACTTCCATGCGCTTCATGGCGAAGATCGGATCGGGAACTGCACCCATTACGCGCAGACCCGGTGCCCGTCCCACCATTTCAGTCAGCACTTGCCGCACAACGGCTGAGTCATCAACGATCAATACACTGGTGGTAGTCATAGCTCCATTCCTACATTTCCGGCTCGATAGCATCGGCCCTCGTTGCTGCCTGGCTATCTACAAGTTCACATTCAACAATCCACTCTAATTCTGTCCCTCGATCCGGAGCAACGTCTTTACCAGAAGTCCGCTTGTGGCTTTTCATGTTCGTGCTCTTCGATGCAATGCTCCCAATAACCGCGCTCCTCCTGCTCCACTCGATGCTCGGCCTTGTCACCCATGCGTTTCATATAGACCGAAAAGTCACCACAGTGCAGGTGGATCACCCGGCCGATCTTGCCGCCCAGATCCGAGGCAACCAGCGGTATTCTCTCGCTCTTCAGAAACTCGCGGATAAAGCGGGCATTAACCTCGCCGATGATGGGAAAATTGTCGCCCGCAGGCGCAACCTGCATCATGCTTGCGCCACCGAATGCCTTGGCGCTGAGTCGGCTGCGCTCCGCGCCCTGTCTCAACATGTCATTGATAAGCAATTCCATTGCATGGATGCCGTAACGACCCGCATTACTGATTATGACGGGATCGGTTTTGGTGTACTTACGCGTCGCCAGGAGGAAGTGGTTCATTCCCGAGATGCAACTCTTGGGATCGAACAGACACACGGATACACACGATCCCAGCAGCGTGGAGATGATCATCTCCTGTCGTGCCACGTGGTATTCCCCCGGGTGGATCGTGACACGATGGAGGGATTTTTCACGCAATATCCTGGCTATGGGCATGGCGCTGCTTCTTCCTTACCGATCCGGCCCGCATTCTCGCTCCTTCGAAAGACGGAGGGCTTCACCATCTGCACCTCCGTAGAAATGTTGTGCAGACTCTCCGCATGGCTGATGAAGAAATAGCCACCAGGCTTCAATGCGCGCAGGACGCGAGCGACGATCTGTTGTTTAGTCTCCATGTCGAAGTAGATCAGTACATTGCGCAGGAAGATGATGTCAAAGCTGCCAATCGAAGGTAACGAGTGATTCAGGTTGATCTGTCGAAACTCTACTTTATTTGTGAGTTTCCTTTTGATGCTGAAGGTACCTCTCTGGGAGCGCACACCCTTTAGGCAATGCTTCTTCATCATTTCCTTTGACAATCCTCTCACACGTTCAAGTGAATAGATGCCGTTGCGTGCAACGGCCAGCACATCTGTACTGATATCGGAGCCAAGGATCTGCCACGGCATGGTTCCGAGATTTTCCGACAACAGCATGGCCAGCGTGTAGGCCTCTTCACCGGAAGAAGAGGCAGCACTCCAAGCACGCACCAGAGAACCGCCGCGCAATTTCGGCAGCACAGTATCCTTTAGAAATTCGAAATGAGTTGGCTCGCGAAAGAAGTAGGTTTCGTTGGTAGTCAGCAGGTCCACCATCACCTGCAACTCCGCGGCATTGTCCTGCCCGGTAACCAGCTCATAGTATTGGTTGTAGTTACCGAGTCCGTAATGACGCAATCTCTTGTTGAGGCGACCTGCAACCAGATGCTTCTTACGTGGCGCCAATGAAATTCCGGTCAGTTTATGCAGCAACTGACCAATGTCGGCAAGCTCTCGATCATTTATCAAGGGAATGTCCATACCACCTCAGCTAATCCGTTGGTTCCCTCTATGACGTGACGATCGCTCCCCACACAGATCTAAGTTACGAGTTCTTCCGGTCTTGTCGTTTCGGATGATGTGGAAACGGCATTTATGAGTTCAGCAATATCTAGAATAAGCGCAATATCACCACTGCCGAGAACCGTCGCACCACTGATTCCCCGCAACTTCTCGAAGATCTGACCGAGTGGCTTGATCACGGTCTGTAACTCTCCGTACAGATCGTCTACCACAAGACCTGCCTTGCCGTCGCCACATCGCACCACCACAAGGCTCTGAATTCGCTCTCTTTCCTTTTTGTCGCTGGATATGTCGAAGTACTTTTTTAGATTCAGAAACGGCAACACTTCGCCTCGTAAACTGATGTATGCACTCTCTTTTCGGTCGTCCCAGCTCTCACTGGATAGCTCGATACACTCCGACACCATGGACAGGGGAATGACATATTTCTCCCCACCAACGCCCACCAGAAATCCGTCGATGATCGCCAGGGTCAAGGGTAATCGGATATCCACTCTGGTACCTTTGCCGAGATCGCTGTGCAGGTCTACCGATCCGCGCAGCGCCTCTATGTTGCGTCTCACAACGTCCATTCCGACGCCGCGACCGGACAGGTTGGACACCTCCTGCTTGGTAGACAGACCGGCGGAGAATATCAGGCGCAGGATCTCCTGGTGTGTGAGTTTCTGGTCGGCCTGCACCACGCCGTTGGCAATAGCCTTGGCGAGAATTACATCAGGATCCAGACCGCCACCATCGTCTGTAATGGTAATGACGATATAACCCGAGTCATGATATGCGTTCAGATGAATGGATCCGCGCTGAGGCTTACCGGCTGCTTTGCGCTCTTCAGGTGTTTCAATTCCGTGATCAATGGAGTTGCGGACCAGGTGCATCAGCGGGTCGGTGATCTTCTCCACTACCGCCTTGTCGAGCTCCGTCTCGCCTCCGCTAATCAGCAGATCGATCTCCTTATTCAGTCCCTTGCTCATATCGCGCACCACGCGACGGTATCGGTTGAACGTCTCGCCAATTTGCACCATGCGCAACTGCAGCGCCGAATCACGGATGTTTTCTACCAGCGTCTCTATGCCGGAGGACACTTCGTCCAACTCGGTCATACCGGCGCGTCCCACCATCACCTGCATGGTGGCGCTGCCAGTTACCAGCTCACCGACCAGGTTAATCAGATGTCCCAGCTTGTCCGAATCCACGCGGATATAGCGTGATTCCTTCGCCTGATTCTCGCGCGCCTTATCCTGTTTCTTGAGGGCGGTATCGATTACCGGCTGATGCACCGCATTCTGTTCCACCAGGATCTCACCCATCCGCGCAGGCTTGTCATTGCCGCCCGCTGCCTCTCCTTTGCTTTCTTGCTGTATCTGCAGAACCTGCTCGATTTCGCGCCGGGTGAGGGCGCGGGACTCCAGCAGCATTTCACCCAGAGGCAACATCTGATCTTCGGGCAACGCTTCCAGCAGCTGCTGATACTCGGTCTGCTTGGAGAGGGGGGGCAGAATGTGAATCTCGCAGTCGTCCTGGGCAAATTCAAATACGTTTTCTATACGTTCCTTGTCCGCATCACTGCGGAAGGAGATCTCAAAACCCAAGTAACAGCTTTCCGGATCCATCTCGTCTGCCGGTGGAATCGTGTGAGTCAGGGTGAGAATGTTGACCACTTCCCCCAACGTCTTGAGGTAACGCAGGAAGGAGATGGGATCCATACCGTTGCGCAACGCGTTGGGCCCAAAGCGCAACGATATGTGCCAATCGTCAGACTCCATGGGGGCGTCTTCATCGGCGCGCTGATCCGTCGGCACGGTCTCCGCCACCACATCGGCGCCTGTTTCCGGCTGTGCGGGAGCACCCAGCTGGGCGAGCAAACTGGCGCCTTGTTTAGCGACCTCCTCATCCAGTGGCCCGGCATCCTCCTCCAAGGCATGATCCACCAACACAGAGGTGTGATCCTTGCACGACAGCAGAACAGCGATCAGATCGCTGTCGATATCACGCTCCCCTGCCCGTACCTGATCCAACGCCGTTTCCACCACATGGGTGAAAGCGACCACGTCATCGAATCCAAACAAGCCGGACGAACCCTTGATGGTGTGAATGGCACGAAACAGGGTGTTGATGGTCTCCTCATCAGCCGGCACCTCCTCGAGTGCCAGCAGAGCATCTTCCATATCGGCAAGCAGTTCATGTGATTCCTGCAGAAATGTCTGTGTAGCTGCATCCAAATTCATCGTGGCTCCTCCCCTGCCCCGGCGCGGGCAGCGGCAAGCTTGTCGTCCATACCGAACAGATCAAGCACGCCAGCTACCGATGGACTGCACCCCGTGAGATGCAGCTTCTTCTGCAACCGAGCTGCTTCCTGCTTGGCCAGCCACAGAAGCTGGAATCCCGCACTGTCAAACTCTTCCACATCGCTGAGATCGATCGCCAACTGATCGCCGCCGCGCACGGCCTCGAGCAAGGCATCTTTGTGTTCCTGAGCTTGGTAGATGGTCATGTCGCCGTTGATGGTGACGTTCTGCTTCCCTGCCGAACCATTTGGCGAACCATTCGGCGCACTTTTCTGTTTTGCTTTTCCCGACATCTATTCCTCCGTGAAGACACGCAAAGGCAGTTCTTTGCGATGTTGAACGACCCCCGTTCCGCTAAGGCAGGACCAACTTGGACACAGCATCGAGCAGTACTGGAGGCTGGAAGGGCTTGACCACCCACGCTTTGGCACCGGCGCTTTTTCCCTCCTGCTTCTTACTGTCCTGGGACTCTGTGGTGAGCATCATGATGGGCGTAAACTTGTAATCGGGCAGCTGCTTCACCTCTTTGACCAGGGTGATGCCGTCCATATTCGGCATATTGACATCGCTGATGATCAGGTTGACCTTCTGACCGGTCAGTTTCCCCAGTGCATCCTTACCGTCGCATGCCTCGAGCACGTCATAGCCAGCACCCTTTAACGCGATGCCTACCACCTGCCGCAAGGAGGCAGAATCGTCCACAACCATGATTAATTTGCTCATCTCTTCATCCTGTTAGAAAAACGTTAAATCTGAAGCCTCTGAGCCCACGTCAAGCTGGGCGCTATCGGAGTGCAGGTTGGAATGTTCCTCCGCCGTGCTGTAATCCAACTCCAACTGATCCATGACCCCTGCCACATCGATGCTGGTGGGGTCCCTGTCATGGCCCGGCTGCTCCTGAAACTCACGGATATCGCTGACGAATATCTCCAGGTTCTTGGTCACATGCCCGAGAATCTGGTGCACGCGGTCCTGGAACTGCAGCGAAACCAGCATACTGGAGATCTCTGTCTTGATCTCTTCGCTGGAATCCCTCAATCCGTGAGAGTCGTCCTGCATCACGAACACAGTCTCCTGCAGTCGGCTCAAAACGCCACCGATGGTCTCCTCGGCGCTCCCTATGGCCTTTTCGTCCAAGTCGCTGGACTGTTCTACCAGCCCCAATACATCGGAGATGGAAGTCTCCACCTCAGAGATCTTGGTACTGATCTGCTTGCCAGTAGAGGCAGAGGAACCAGCAAGCCGATGGACCTCTTCGGCAACTACCGAAAATCCGCGCCCGTGTTCTCCAGCTCTGGCCGCTTCGATGGCTGCATTGAGTGCCAGCAGATTGATCTGCCCTGCTATCTGTTCCACTTGGGTTGCCATACCCCCTAACTCCCCGGCGTACTGTGACAGGCTGCGAATCGCTGCAAGCATGGTACCCATGTGTTGCAGCACTGCATGCAGCTTATCGACCACAGATTGCAGGGATTCCTTGCTCTGGGTGAACATCTCCGCGATACCGATATTGTCCCCGCTGGTGTCGGTGCTCTGCCGGGATGCGGTAACGACTGACTCGATCTTCTGCACCAGTGCCGAGAATCTCACCGTCAGGTCGGATATGCTCTCTTCGGTCTGCACCCTGCTCGTCTCGATCTGGCGCGACCATACCGGCATCACGGTGGTGCACAGGCCCTCAAGTTGCTCTACATATCGAGCGCAGGCCAGAATCTGCTCTTCAAATGCATCCGCCCGGCGCGTCTGCCGTTGTTCAGCCATCAGTGTGCCACCGTGCTGCCTGCTACACCAATACCCACATAGAACGCTCACCGCTGCGACGGCAAGACTCCATCCGAGCACGATCGGCGTGGAACCAGCCAGCCAGATCAGCAAAAAGCTGTTCCCGACCCCAATTAGCGAGGGTACCCAGAAGAAATGCCGGTGCATCGTCAATCCTCAAATCCGCACGTAATCCTATAGAAACCGATTACCAGGCTTGCACATATGCCTGAAATACAGGCTTCTTTTCAGTGTAGAACATATTCTTCAGATCAAAGGGAAAAATGGGTGAGATGAAGACCACGCCTTTGGCGACGCCGAAACAGCTTGATTACGTGATCACATCGGTGTCATTAGCTGATACAGATCAGATCTCGATCTATAAAACGTACGCTGTGACCTAGATCATTCACATGTCGCTGTAGTTTTATTAAAAAGTAGCTTGCATCAATTCGACGCTGATCCATACACCCGGGGAGATTTGGCTGTCAGCACGACCGCTCCCGCTGGTGCACCAACAATAAGCAGCTGAGCACCTTGAACCATTTCTCATTTTGGAGACTGAAATGAAATATGATTCTTGGCGCGTAGTGTATACAGCTTTTTTTGCGTCACTGCTATTACTGGGGGGCTGTGGTAGCTTGGAAGGTGACGATGGCGACCCGGGAACCGCTGGGGCTACCGGCGCCGCAGGTGCAGCGGGGGCCGCTGGTGCCGCTGGTGCCGACGGGGCGGACGGAGCAGACGGAACTGACGGTGACGACGGCTTGGGCGTCGAAATCACCAATTTCCATGGTACCGAAATGCTACTATCGACGGGCGAATACGCCACTGCCGGCAAGTTTTTTGCCGCTGTGACCGTTACCGGCGCAACGGCGGCCGAGGACGGTACGGCGACGGTCGACTTTACCGTGGCTGACGAAGACGGTGATCCGGTTAGCGGGGTCACTGGCGTCGATTTCAGCATCGTCAAGCTGGAACCGGCATCCGGAGGCGAGTCCTTCAATAAGTGGGTTCCCTATATCTATCGGGCGCAGACAGTTGGTGCGAGTACCGCCACCTCTACCTGGCCGGCGGCAAATGATGGTGTTGTCGCGTATCAGGGATACCGGGAGAGCAGTGGTACCTACACGGACAACGGTGATGGATCCTATTCCTACACATTTGCCGTGGATCTGACCGCTGCTGTCATGGACACGACCCCCATCACCTATGATCGCACCCTGACCCATCGGGTGACGGTGCAGATGGGTGGTCACAGCGGCGCGACTGCTGAAGCGGTCTATGACTTCGTTCCGGACGGTTCGGCAGTAACCGAAACCAGGGATATCGTGCAGACATCCGTATGTCTAGACTGCCACGGCGAGAATGACTTTCACGGCCACGGCGGCGACAGGCTCCTCCTCGAGGGCTGCGTAACGTGTCATACGGCGGGCAACATCGATCCCCATGGCGGCGAGACGGTGGACATGAAGGTCATGATCCACAAGATCCACGCCGGTGGCGAATTGGCCAGCATAGCCGGTGCTGACGGCATCGTCTGGGACGATCCCGGTACGACGGCGACGGATGAGTCGGCCGACAACGGCGAATATGCCATCTGGGGCTACCGCAATAGCAAGCATGAGTGGTGGAAACCAGTATTTCCCGCGGTTCTCGAAAACTGCACCAAGTGCCATACCGGAAGCGGCGCCGATGTAGACAACTGGAAAACGGTCCTGTCCAGGGAGGCATGCGGCTCCTGCCACGACGATGTGGATTTCGCCCTTGGCACAAATCACGTCGGTGGCATAGTACCCGACGATACCTCCTGTACTCTGTGCCATCAGACCGGCGGCATCGCTGACTCCGTCGTTGAAGGACATGATTGGACCAGCAAAGATCTGCGCCATACTCCTGAGTTCGACGTTGCTTTGAGCGTATCGGCACCTGCCAACGGTACCCACTTCCTCGCAGGGGAAAGCCCGGTCGTCACAATGGTACTCACAGATCTTGAGACCGGATTGGAGATCGACCACACCACCGTCGTAGACGATACAGACGGTGATGAAGGCTGTCTGGCGGCAGCCTGCCCAGTGAGCGATGGTGATTTTCGAGCAGCCTACCTGTTCGTTAGCGGGCCACGAGCTGAACGCAATCCTGTACTCACCACGGCCGCGCGCGTCGAAGTGGTGGGTGGCGCAGGACCGTACGATCTAACGGCAGCTACTGGCTTGGATCTCCTGGTCGACGCGGGCCAAACCATTCTGGACGCGTCAAACGGCGGCTCACGGCTTTCAGGCGACATCACGGTAGACTATGACGCCGCTGATTTCGTGGATCCAGCTGCTGCAACGGTCGCGGAAGTGGTAGCCTGGCTCAATGCCGACACAGCATTCGCGGCTCGGGCCATTGCCTATGTTGACGAAGCCACGGGCAATGCTGCTATTCGCAGCAGGAATCTTGGTCAGTTCTACGCTCTGCAACTGGAAGCAGCCGCTGCCGCCGGCGACGTGGTGGATGTTGTCTTCGCAGGCGATACGGCTGAGAAGATCGTCGGTGGTTACTATCCGTCCAACCATCTCGAGCAGCAGGCGCTAGCTGCGGACAATGATCCCAAGGCAGCGTGGGCGCTCGACAAGATCACCTACACGCTGGATCCTGTGGATGACCTGAAGGCGGGTACCTACGTGGTAAGCGCGGAGATCTCGGGGCGAGGACGTGTCAGTTCAAGCAGTTACAAGACCCCATCCGTAGCCAAGACCACCTTCCAGGTGAAACAGGCGGCTGAAGAGCCCGCTGTGGCCAACAACTGCGCTTCCTGTCACCAGGGGCCGGATGGTACCGGATTTGTGCTCGACTTTTATCGACACAACAAGATCTTCGACAATGCTGCCGTTGATCAATGCGGTGCTTGCCACGACTATCAGAGCGGTCATGCCGACGGGGACTGGTATGGTGGGAAACCCATCTCCAAGCGCGTTCACGCAGTACACAACGGTGCTGACCTAACCTACCCGAACCTGACGGTAGACTATAGGGCTGATCCTGTCGCAGGCAGAAACTGGGAGATCCACTTCCCACAGGATATCCTCAATTGTGAAACTTGCCATCCATCTGCCACAACTGCTTCCGGCGCTGATGCCACTAGCGGTTCCTGGATGACTAATGCCAGTCGTCTTCCCTGCATGGGTTGCCATGACAGTGATTCGGCTACGGCACACATTAAACTGCAGACCTTTGACCCGACTCCAGCTGATCCCTGGAGTGGAGATGAGGAGGAGTCCTGCAACACTTGTCATTGATCATACTTGAGTAGTAGAGTACCGGGCGAGGGGCGCACCTCATGGTGTTGCCCCTCGCTTTTTTTGCAGGTCGCCGCTCTATGCGGTGCAACTTAGCGAGGGTTACATGTTTGCAATGCCAGCTCTAATATCACTACTGGCTACAGCTAGCCTCATTCTGTTCTGCCGCCAAGCTTCTCCTGAATCGAAGGTGCTGGCTACGGTAAACGGTAATGCGCTCACGGATGTCGACGTTCTTACCCTGTGGAAACAAGCCAAAGGTCGTGAAACCAAGCCGGATCCGGCACTGCTAAAGAATGTCCTGGAGAATATTATCCGGGAGGAACTTGCTTACCGGCAAGCACTGGAACTCGGATTTGATGCTGATCCCACTTACCAGGAGGAACTGAGCCGTCTGCAAGCACAACTCAACAGTTTCAAGAGGAGAACGCTCGCCTCCATATTCGATAAACGGGAGATCATCGACAAAGCCACGGTCACTGAGGAGGAAGCACTGGCATACTTCACTGAAAATGAACCCCGATTGCGAACCGAGATCAAGATATGGCAGATCCTACGCAGAGAGGAAGGGCAGATACAGCAGGTCCTGACCGATCTAAAAGGGGGCGCATCCTTCGAGGGGGCCGCCCTGAAGCTGTTTCCTAACCTGCCTGAGGCTGCCGGGAGACCTTGGGAGTTGGGTTATTTGACATGGGAGCAGGTACCCGAAGCTTGGTTGGGTACCGTCGACGATATGCGTGAGGGTGATACTAGTGGCATCATCCGAGGTCCAAACAAACGCTTTTGGATCATCAAGTTGATAGAACGGCGCAGCAACCCGGATCTCAGCTACAGGGAGAGCAGATCAAAGATCATGGACATCTTGAGAAGCGAGAAAGTCATACGGTTGCGCAAGAGGTCCAATCGGGATCTGCGCAACAGGGCAACGATCACCTATTCAGACCTACCGGCTGAAGATTGGGTAAGACCGGAACCCATACCGCAATAATCCTAACTTCCCTAGTCTTTGAACATGTACACACTGGGGAAATGTACGGTTTGCCAACCATCCAACGGCACTCCTTCCCTGACCACCATCTGCGGTGACACTCTATTCGACTTCCCTTTGATTCCGATCGATATCTTGAAGTCAGCAGCTGTCAGCAGCGTGCAGAAATTCCAGAGGCGAGGATCATCGATGCGACCTGCTGCGAACTCTATGTCAACCGTACCGAGGGGCTGAAATCGAAAGGAAAAATCCCGCAGTGCAATGGCAAGCCCCATTCCGCACGCTTTGATATAGGATTCTTTGAGGGTCCAGTAGTCGAAGAAACGAGATCGCTGGCTCTGCCACGGTTGACTAGTTAGTTCCTGCTCTTCTGACGCAGAGAAGTAACGGTGAGCAATTCTCACCCACTCTCCCTTGCGGTGAGTACTTTCCACATCCACTCCGATATCCAGCTCTCGAGTGATCACACAACAGATCATCCCATCGGTATGAGAGATATTAAATCGCAGTTTCTGGGGATTCTGGCTTACACAGATCTCCGGCTTATCCCACTTGCCAGCAGTGAATCGCCATTCAGCCGGTTCATATTCACCATACTGAGACAGCAGGGACCTGATCATAGCGCGCGTTACCAGATACCGGTGACAATCCTTTTCAAACACGTACCTGGCTCTCTTCTTCTCTTCTTCCTCCGAAAGCATTTCTTGGTACTGTGTCAGCAAACCGGTATTGGTCACACTAAGAGGATTACTCGCATAAAGATGTATCTCACCTTTCTGCAGCAGCAGTTTGTGCTCTGGCACCTGCATTAGGGTGCCCATTCCATGTGCCATGGAATATTGAAAATGGGCGTTGAATTGAGAATTCTGCAATGTGAACTGGTGGAGCTAGGCGGGGTCGATGGTCCGACACTCGGCCGACGGCCGGTCGGCGGTATGCGATTCAATATCAACTCTCTCTCTGGCCTACTCTGCTTACTATAAATTGGTGGAGCTAGGCGGGGTCGAACCGCCGACCTCTTGAATGCCATTCAAGCGCTCTCCCAACTGAGCTATAGCCCCACGATCTGAAAGGCGGAGAATAGTAACGGATGAGGCGATGGGATTCAAGGTCGTGGCGGCGGGGTCGATGGTCCGACACTCGGCCGCCGCCCCCGGCGTGCCGTATCCCGGGGCGCCGTACCCCGGGGCGCCGTACCCCGTGGCGCCGTAGCATCCGGCGCTCTTCCAACTGAGCTATAGCCCCACGATCTGGAAAGCGTCGGACCTTAACGGATGGTCGCATGGTATTCCAGATATAAGCGGGGGTGCCTTACCCGAACCTAGCCAAACGCCCTCAACTCCTTCTCCAACCGTTTGCTCTCCTTCTTGGATACACCACCCAGAACTTCAATCGCCTGCCTGATGCGAGCTCTACTGATGTCTGCACCGAGTATTTCAATGGCATCGAATAGCGGTGGCGCGACCGTCTTTCCGGATATCGCGATAAAGATGGGCACCAGACAATCCGCCAGCTTCATGTTGAGATTACCCGCGAGTTCGACAAACAGTTGACTGATGCTATCGCGATCCCACTCGGTGAGATTGTCGACTCGCCATAGGGTGAACTGCAGGATTCGCTTCATATCCTCTTTGGTAACCTTGTTGTGCTCAAAATCCTCGCTGCCAAGATTCAATAATCCCGCCAACAGGAACCCGGTCATCGGAACTATTTCACTGAACGTATCGATCCGTTCTTTAATGAGGGGTACAACCCGCTTGAGATTTTCCGGATTGAGAGCCCACTCACTGACCCGTGCCGCAAAGGCGTCATCGTCCAGTTCTTCTCGAATCCAGCGTCCATTCAGCCACTCGAGTTTCTTCACATCGAATACCGGTGCACCTAAAGATATCCGTTGGATATCGAAGCTGTCCAGCATCGTCTGCAGAGAGAACCGCTCCTGCCCATCGGGCATGCTCCACCCTAACAGGCCAAGATAGTTGATCATCGCTTCCGGCATAAAGCCCATCTCGCGATAGTATCCGATGGCGGTGGGGTTCTTTCTCTTGCTCAACTTGCTTTTGTCTGGATTACGCAGCAAGTTCATGTGAACGAGTACCGGCATCTGCCAACCGAAGTACTCGTACAACAACATGTGCTTGGGAGCGGAATTGATCCACTCCTCTCCGCGTATGATGTGACTGATCTCCATCAGGTGATCGTCCACAACGACTGCCAGGTGATAGGTTGGATAGCCGTCCGCTTTCTGTAGTACCTGCATGTCCACCTGTGACCAGTCTATCTCGATGTCACCGCGAAGCAGATCCTTGACGATGCATGTGCCATCTTCAGGTACCTTCATGCGAACAACGTAGTCCGCCCCACCAGCGATGCGCGCATTTACATCCTCAGACGTCAGGCCGATGCAGTGTCCATCGTAACGGGCAGTCTGCTTAACCGACATCTGCTGCTTGCGCATGTCATCCAGTCGTTCGGGTGTACAAAAGCAGTGAAACGCATGGCCCGCTTCCAGCAGGATCTCTACATGTTGCTTATAGATATCGAGTCGCTCGCTCTGACGATAAGGTGCATGCGGGCCCCCAATGTCCGGTCCCTCATCCCAATCGAGCCCAAGCCATTTGAGTGAGTCTAGAATCTTCTTCTCCGACCCTTCTGAACTCCTGGCAACATCCGTGTCTTCAATGCGCAGCAGGAACTCTCCCTTTTGGCTGTGGGCAAGGCACATGCTGAACAGCGCCATATAGGCCGTGCCGACGTGGGGATCACCTGTTGGTGATGGTGCGACTCGGGTTCTAACCTTCATATCGTCTCAACGAGCGTCGATCAACATCTTAATTCAAATTATACCCTGTTCCTCTGGTACACTGTAATCAGCCCCACTAACGGCTTGGAACTCAAATGATAGGGCGTAAACTATCCACGGCACCCATGATGGGTTTTACGGATCGACATTGCAGATATCTGTTTCGTCTGTTAACACCCCACGCCCTTCTGTATTCGGAAATGCTCACCTGCGGCGCCCTGATACATGGCGATGCACCGAGATTCTTACAGCATCACGCGAGCGAGCATCCCTCAGCATTCCAGTTAGGTGGAAGCAATCCTGATGAGCTCGCTGTCTGCGCCAGGATGGTCGAGGACGCCGGCTTCAGCGAAGTAAATCTGAACGTTGGCTGCCCCAGTGACAGGGTGCAAGCGGGTCAGATGGGGGCCTGTCTGATGAAGACGCCGCATCTGGTTGCCGACTGCGTAGACAGAATGCAGGCGGGGGTCGCGATACCGGTCACGGTGAAGTGCAGGATCGGCGTGGATGATAACGACAGTTACGAGTTCTTTGCTGACTTTGTGCGCACCGTATCGGAAGGTGGCTGTAGCGTGTTTGTCGTTCATGCCAGAAAAGCTTTCCTTGCAGGGCTCAGCGCAAAGGAAAACAGAACAGTACCACCCCTAAGGTACGACTACGTCTACCGGATCAAACGAGAGTTTCCCGCACTCACGTTCATACTCAATGGCGGCTTGACGTCAACTTGTCAGGTTGAGACCGTGTTGCCGAATGTGAATGGGATCATGATCGGTCGCGAGGCCTACCACAACCCAATGTTCCTGACAGAGCTCACCGCAAGGCTATTCGGTGCGGCTGATGAATCGCCCAGCCCCTTTCAGATTGCGGATCAGTATCTGCACTACATTGTTGACGAAGTCGCGCGCGTCCGCGCGAAAGTTGAACAGGAAACGGTACTCAAGCAGGCGGCCCGGCATCTGATTGGGTTATTTCGAGGACTGCCGGGTGCAAAGGAATTCAGGAGGCATATGGGCGCGAGCATCTTTCAACCCTCTGCCGGGATTGAATCAATCCGTCAGGCTCTGAGACTGTTGGACCGCGAAGGCTACAAACAGTGCTGACAGCGATTCGAGACTTTTTCAACTCGAAGATGGCCAGAGCCAGCGAACCATCCGAGGATCGTTCGGTCCAGGAAATTCAGTTGGCTACAGCAGCGCTATTGATCGAACTCGCAAAAGCCGACCGTGCCGTCGACGACAAAGAGTGGCGGATCATCGTGGATACGCTTGAACGGACATTCCATCTACCAACGGAGACCCTGCAGGAGTTAGTCAGCTTGGCGGAAGAGGAATTGCAGGAAGCAACCGATCTGTTCCAGTTTACCCAACTAGTGAATCAGCACTACAGCTACAAGGACAAACTACAGCTGCTAAAGGCGATGTGGCAGGTTGCCTTTGCAGATGGCCAAATCGATAAGTATGAAGACCATTTGATACGCAAGGTGGCGGGATTGATTCACGTGCCTCATTCGGACTTCATCAAGACAAAGCACTCGGTTTGAATCAGGTTGCGAGACCCCTCTCATTTTCGAGGGCCACAACAAGATCTTTGAACACCAACTGGTTCTTCTTGTTCAGCTCCATCAATACCTGATGTGCTTCCAGTACCTTTTCCCGAACAACGTGCTCGGGTGGATTGTGAATCAGTAGTTCACCTAACTCGACCCTGGAAGTCATCGGTTCGTTTATTATCAGAAAGACCTGATCAAATCCCATGCTCATGAGAATCCGCGTGATGTCATCGTTGGTCGATATGATGGTTGGCACGATATCGTGAATCTTCTTGGTTTGAATTGAGATCTTTGCCAGCAATCCAAGTGACGTACTGTCGATGCCGACAGTTTCGGTCAGATCAATGATGACTGACCTGAAGTCCTCACCTTTCAGTACCATCTCCAGGAAGCTGTCGATCGCATGGCCCACGGTAACACGCACATCTCCCACAAACTTGAGGACGTGTACGCCATCCTGTTCAGCGGCCAACACTTTAACTGATGTCATTTACCCAGCCTTTGCAACGGTAAACAGGGCAATATCATCGGGGACATCTCCCGCATTGCCCAATCCTAAGTGATCAGATAGTTCATCCACACTACTATGACCACTCTTTACTAACGATAGCAGAAAATCTTCTTTGGCCTTTAGAGTTTGTTGGCTCATCACTTCGAATATACCATCGGAAAACATCACCAGCGTAAATTCTGATGGCAGGTCAAGCACCTGCACATCGTAGTGAACGTTTTCATATAGACCAAGCGGCAGACCTCCGATCTCAAGAAACTCCGTCCCTCCCTTACTGCTCAGTATCGTCGCAGGGAAGTGCGCAGCATTACTGTACTCGAGTTTGCCCTGGTCAGTATCCACGATGCCGAGATACATGGTCACATGCTGTTCCAGCTCGCTTTCCAGCAGTTCACCATTCAACCACTGTAAGATACTGCCAGTGTCATCGAGCTGTAATCTCTCGTACTCCTTATATAAGCGTCTGGATAGGTTTTTCAAGAGCACGGTCACAAAAGCGGATGAAGCACCATGGCCTGAAACGTCGGCGATGTAGAAGAGCAATCGATGGTCGGAAAGCTCAAAATAGTCGATAAAGTCTCCGCTCAATATCAGAGACGGAATAATCTGATGAGTAAAAGTGACATCACCGACTCTATAGGGCGAACTTGGCATCATGCCTCTTTGTACCTGAAAACCAGCCCGCTGATCTCGCTCAAGTACGCGCAAGCTTTCAACCAATTTCTTGTTGAGATTCTCCAGATCAATCTCGCTCTTCTTTCTAATGTCAGCTTGCTTGTTCTGCTCCAGATTTCTATGGACCGCCAGTTCAAGCAGCGATAGGTTACTGATTGGCAGCGTGACATAGTCGCTTGCACCACTTTCCAGAAGCGTTATGATTTCGGCCACTTTGTCTACAGAACACAGTACGATAATGGGCAGGTTCTGCTTCATCCGCCTTATCGAGTCAATCAGATGGAACAGATCAACAGAGGGGTTATCAAGGACCGAGATGATGAGATCAGGAGAGTTGTCGCGGATCCGACGAAGACACTGCGCTTCAGTGGACGAAGTTTTCACTTTAAAGCCACTGCCATTGAGATAGTTAACCATTTCTTTGCGGTTGCTCGTTGCCTCATCAACAACAAGTATTTCACCACTTCCGACATTCATCCAGGATGCTCACACTGCCGGTTTAAATCATCTCTTAAGCACTGCACCAAACGGCGCTGTATCGTTCAATCGGCGCAGACTTTACTCCCTTAACTCCTAGGGCGCAACCCTTTAATCGACGAATAGATTGGTTTTCCTGATCAGTGGTACGTACAGCACCTGCATCGTTAGCAGATTCGTATCACTTAAGACTCACCATCGAATGTTTCTTCGACCTCACCGTTATGACGCCGTCAAGAACGACTCAGAATTCATCACCGAATTCATCTTCGACCTCGCCGTCGTTTATCAGATATTCCCGTCGCTGTAGATAAGCATTGCGAAAGAACAGGTATCTATCTCCCATCACCAAGCTTTCAGCGCTGAGTAGATCAGCGCGTACATGCAGTCGATCCAGCGCATAGAGTGAGTTTCGCGCTCTTATGTCGCGAAGTGTCCAGATTGGATCAAAAGCCGCATCCACCATCAGTCCCATCGAGTCTCTGATGCTGCTGGGCCCAAGCAGCGGTATGACGAAATACGAGCCCGACCCAACACCCCACACAGCCAACGTTTGTCCAAAATCCTCTTGATTCTTGTAAAGGCCCATCTTGGAAGCAGGATCGAATAATCCTCCCAACCCTACTGAGCTGTTGATCAACAGCCGCCCGATGTCCGATGCCGCCGCTCTGAATTTCAGCTGCAGCGCGTCGTTGAGAGCAACGTTAATGTCGTCGAGATTATTGAAGAAATTGCGCACGCCCTTGCGGACGAATAAGGGGCAAACCTTAGTGTAGATTTTCGCAGCCGGTTGCAGCAGGATTCGATCGGCAACTTCATTTAGGCCATGGGACTTCCGATTCAATGCCTCCAGTGAGTCGCTCGTCTGCGCGCCAACTGCACTACACAACAGGATCAGTACGGTGAATACTGAAGCAAGCTCACACGCTTTACGAAGCATCCTGAAGTTCCTGCAGATCATTTAGCCGCACCCGTAACAAGTTAGATTAGCACCTATCAGCATGACACTCTAATAGGACCGCAATTGCAGCACGATCCTACCCAATCACCTTTAGCCATTGCTTCTCCAAGCGATTCGGTGAGATGGGCATGCTTGTCCCTAAAGACTGGGCGAAAAGAGAGACCCTATATTCTTCGACCATCCAGCGATAGGTGTCCAGATTAGGGTCCTCCCTCCCTGCAATTTCCTCGAGCCGCTGTTCATAGCGATGCCGGTATTTCTCAAACTCTCGTCTGTTTTCTTCATCCCGTTTCAAACTGCCCTGCAGTTTCTCCAACCTGGTCCTGTCCGCCTGAACAAAACGGGGGCACTGGCCCAGCCAGTGGTAGGAGATCTCCTTTAAGAAGCCTCGATGGATCAGCCCGTCCATGTGAGACTCGATCTCTTGCACAGCTTCTGTGTACGTACTCGATGTATGTTCACTCAGTCTTGCTCTCAGTTCATTACGCCCGTTAAGGACGCTGCCGACAAGGCGCGAAACATCGTTAGTCACGGTAACGAGATCCTGCCTTCGCTTCAGGCACTCGTCAAATTCCTCGCGATTTCTCGGCAGCGCCTGGTTCTCAACAAAGGTAAACCTGAAGATCGCTGCGACCATCTCCTCTAACAGTTCTTCACTACTACCCAGCGTGGCGTAGTAGAGCGCGAAGCGACTGAACTCGGGAATATTCCTACTGACATATTTGGCCTGTTGGCTGAGCTCTAACATGATCAGGCGTAGCAATCCACTCTCCGTCAGTTGTCGTGCGCTCGAAATGTCGTCCGCGATCTCGATTGCTACAGACGTTTCACGATCAATCAGGGCCGGGTGACCTCTAACCTTCACACCAGCCGACTCATACTCGATGTATTCAGGTAGTTCACCGAAGTCCCAGGATACGATTCCTGTTCTCTCGACTTGATGTTTAGGCCGTGACTGTAGACTGATCTCGGCATCAGCCGAGAAACGTTGCACGAGTTCGGCAATATCTCGACCACTGCCAATCGCTTGCCCCCGGTCGTCCAGCACGCGGATATTCATGCGCAGGTAATTCACCAGGCGCTCGGTCTGCCAAGCACTCAGCGGCACGGGAATTCCCGTCAATCGCTGCAAGCGGTCACCAAGCGCCTCCCGCAATGGCCTGCCGTCATAGGCCATATAAGGCAACGCTTGATCTACAAATTGCGCTGCTGGTGCGAAATTCTTGCGGACTGATTTGGGTAACGATTTTATCAGGGCAATGCACTTCTCCCTCAGCATTCCGGGTATCAACCACTCAATCTGTGCCTCCGGAACCTGGCGCAACACACTCACTGGCACGTTGACGCTAACCCCATCTTCTTCATGTTGGGGATCAAATTGATAATCGAGGTTGAGCGAGACGTTGCGCCACGTAAGCTGAGCTGGGTACTGATTATCTGGGATCGAGGCATCCCTTCTCATCAGTTTCTGTCTGTCGAAGTACAATAGGTCAGGGCTGCCCGTCTCAGCACGGCTGCGCCACAACTCAAACGAATCAGCATCGTAGACGTCCGCTGGTATCAGCTCAGCGTAGAATTGATACAGAGCCTGCGCATCGATAAGGATGTCCCTCCTTCTGGTCTTGACTTCCAGTAGGGTGATCTCCTCAATAAGATCGTTATTGTGATGATAGAATCCGGCCTTGGTATTTAACTCTTTGTCGACCAATGCGGACTGGATAAATATCTCACGGGCCGCAACAGGATCGATCGGCGCGAAATCCACCTTGCGTCTCTTTACGATCGCTACGCCGTAAAGGGCTACCTGCTCATAGGCTACTACGCGTCCAGCGCGTTTTTCCCAGTGGGGTTCAGAGTGGCTGCGGGTCACCAGGTGGGCGGCGAGGGGCTCAAGCCATTCGCTCTCGATCTGAGCTACCGTCCGTGCATACAATCGCGTCGTCTCCACAAGCTCGGCAGCAATCAACCACCTGGGTCTTTTCTTAAACTGAGAGGAGCCGGGAAAGATGAAGAACTTCTTATTGCGTGCGCCCAGGTATTCGTTATCGGTATGCTTCTCGCCCAGATTTCCAAGGATGCCGGTCAAAAGAGCCTTGTGAACAGCGCCATAGTCGGCTTCATCTCGGTTCATGCGGAGCTTCAGGTCACGACACATGAGATGTAACTGGCGATGAATCTCCCGCCACTCGCGCATACGCAGGAAGGACAGATAGTTTTCCCGGCAGAATCTTCTCAGCTTGTTCTGACTCATCTGCTGACGTTTTTCTTCGAAGAAGTTCCACAGGTTCAGCAACGCCAGAAAATCTGAACTGTCATCGAGAAACGTACGATGCTTCTCATCGGCAGCCTGCTGATGGTCATGTGGCCTTTCGCGGGGGTCTTGTGCAGCCAGGGCGCTGGCAATCACCAGCACTTCCTTGAGGCTCCCTTCACTGTCCGCAGCGATCAGCATGCGGGCGAGCCGCAAGTCAATTGGCAGCTTGGCGATGCTTCTACCCAAACGCGTGACGTGCTTTCGCGCATCTACTGCCGTGAGTTCAGTTAACAGGTGAAAGCCATCGTTGATGCGACGGGCATCCGGTTTCTCAATGAACGGAAATCTCTCAATTTCACCCAGGTTCAGCGTCAGCATCGTCAGGATTACTGCACCCAGATTGGTCCTCAGGATTTCAGGGTCAGTGAACTCAGGCCGGGACTGATAATCTTCTTCGGAGTAGAGCCTGATGCAGACGCCATCACTCAGCCTGCCACACCGTCCTTTTCTCTGCTCGGCGCTGGCTCGGGATATCGCCTCTATGTGTAGTCGCTGAACTTTTGATCGATAGCTGTAGCGGCTGATCCTGGCGAAACCAGGATCGATGACATAACCTATGCCGGGCACGGTCAACGACGTTTCAGCCACGTTGGTGGCCAATACGATTCTACGACGGCTGTGTGTCTGGAAGACCTTGTTCTGCTCAACTACACTGAGGCGCGCATAGAGCGGCAATATCTCAGTATCCTTCAATCGCGCCTTCCTGAGAATCTGCGAGACCTCCCTGATCTCCCGCTCACCCGACAGGAATACCAGTACATCAGAAGCTTTAGAGCCCGTCCTGGCACGATCCAGCGATTGAATCTCCTTCAGCGCATCCAATACTCCCTGTTGGATTAACTCCTCCGAGTCCGCGCCAGCCTCCTTGCTGCCAACGCCAGGGAGCGGGCGATAGAGCACATCTACCGGATAGGTTCGGCCGGATACCTCTATGATCGGCGCGTTATTGAAACTCTGCGAGAAGCGGTTTACATCGATGGTAGCTGACGTAATGATCAACTTCAGATCCTTACGGCGCGGCAGCATACGTTTCAGATAGCCCAGCAGGAAATCGATATTGAGGCTTCGTTCGTGTGCCTCATCGATGATCAGCGTGTCGTAATCTTCCAGATAACGATCATGCTGAGTCTCAGCCAACAGGATACCATCGGTCATGATCTTGACGAGGGTAGTATCACTCACCTCATCCGTGAAGCGGACCTGGTAACCGACCTCCTGCCCCAGCTTGACGCTCAACTCGTCGGCCACACGATTGGCTACCGTTCTGGCCGCTACCCTTCTCGGTTGCGTGTGACCGATTTTGCCAGCCACTCCCCTGCCCAGGCCCAGGCAGATCTTGGGTATCTGCGTGGTTTTTCCCGATCCGGTTTCTCCTGCAAGGATCACCACCTGGTGCTTGGCGATGGCTTGCCCTATCTCCTCAACCCGGTCCGTGATGGGCAGTTCGGCAGGGAACTTGGGTCTGGGCAGCAGTCGCTGTCTCTTTTTGGCGCTCGCGATAGAGCGATCCACTTCGTTCTGTATTCGTTGCAGAGCGTTTAGGAATCTTTTCTCAGCGTCGCTTCCTTTGGGCGCATCACCGCCGCGCAGCCTCTTCACTTTCTTCCGCAGTTTGAAGCGATCACGGATCATACAGGAGGTGATCTTTCTCTCCAGTGACGTGAGTTTGCTGGCCACTCTTTCTACCTGTTTGAAGACTGAAAGTGCACGCTGGATTCCGGTTCTGCAATTGGAATTAGGTACGGGGTATGTATCGCAAACTGGTCTTAGACAGGTACCACTGCCAGACTACACTATAGACAACTGCCTGTTGTGATAAGCACGTAGTTCAGGTGGCAAGGAGGTGAATTCTGTAGTATCACCTCCGCATAAATTTAGGGGTGAAAGTGCATTACTTTCACCCCTAATTCATTCTGAGAGAAGCAGACGAGCTCTCCCGTTGCTTGCGGACTACTTGGTAAGGAAATTCATCCCCTCTTCGATGCCATTCACGGTCAGAGGATACATCTGATCATCCACGAGTTTCCGTGTCAGCGCTACTGAAGTCGAGTATTCCCACGTATCGTACGGCGTAGGATTGATCCAGATAACCTTGTCATAGGTGTCCATGATACGCTGCACCCAGATGGCACCCGCTTCCTCATTCCAGTGCTCGACGCTGCCGCCAGCGTGAGTGATCTCATAGGGTGCCATGGTGGCGTCGCCGACGATAATGACTTTGTAGTCGTGGGTGTACTTGTGCATGATATCCCACGTTTGCATCCGTTCGTTCATGCGACGATTGTGCTCCTTCCAGACGCCGTCATAGATGAAGTTATGGAAGTAATAGTTCTCCATGTGCTTGAATTCCGACTTCGCTGCCGAAAACAGTTCTTCGCACACCTTCACGTGTGCATCCATGGAGCCACCATTATCAAATAGCAGCAAGACCTTAACTGTATTCTTGCGTTCCGCACGCATGATGATATCCAGCAACCCACCGTTCTTTGCAGTCTTATCGATGGTGGTGTCGATATCGAATTCATCCTCGGCACCGGTCCGTGCGAGCTTACGCAACCTTCTGAGCGCGATCTTGAGCCCCCGTGTCCCTAATTCCACATTGGCGTCATAGCCCTTGTAGTCCCTCTTATCCCAAGCTCTCCTGCCCCTCCTCTTCTTGTCTCCTCTTTGACCATCTCTTCCTCTGCCCTTCTCCCCCTTTCCCTCCTTGTCCTTGTCCTTACCTTCGCCACGCGCGGCCTCTTCCACTTCCCGTTTGAACGCTTCGATCAGTTTTTCCAGGCCGCCAAGAGATTTTATCTTTTCCAGCTCCTCTTTGGTCAAGCTCTTTTCAAACTCGCGCCGCAGATACTCATCCGGAATCATCGATGCGATCAAACTGGCCAGATCTTCCAGCCCCTTGAAGTAGGTGCTGAAGGCACGATCGAATTTATCGTAGTAGCGTTCGTCCTTCACCATGGTCAGACGACTGAGGTAGTAGAAGTCATCTACATCCGCATAGACCAGGCGCGCCTTGAGGACATCCAGTAGATGCAGCAGCTCCGTAATAGATACCGGAATACGGGCCTTTTTCAATGCGAGGAAGAAATTGATCAGCATAATTTAGTGCCTGTCCAGGTTTTGAATCCGTGCCAAGGGTGCCCATCTCAAGCTATGGTTCTCACAGCAAACATTGTTACCATGTCGCATTGGTTTCGCCATAGTACCAGTTCGATGGATGGACACTAATTGGTTATCCTTTGCTGCTGGCCCCGCTCTGTCTGCGGTTCATGAATGCAAGACGCTCCAGCAGGGCAACATCCTGTTCGTTCTTGACCAGTGCTCCATAAAGGGGCGGGATCGCTTTCGATGTGTCTCTATCACGCAGTATCTCGTCAGGAATGTCGTCCGCCATCAGCAATTTCAACCAGTCGATCAACTCCGATGTCGATGGTTTCTTTTTCAGTCCAGGTACCTTGCGCACGTCAAAGAAGATCTCCATCGCTTCCTTGACCAGGTCCTTTTTGATATCCGGATGGTGAACCTGCACGATCTCCCCCATGGTCTCCCGATCCGGGAATCTGATGTAATGGAAGAAGCATCTCCTCAAGAAGGCATCCGGCAGCTCTTTCTCGTTGTTGCTGGTGATCACCACGATGGGTCTGCTCTTGGCTTTGACATTCTCTCCGGTCTCGTAGACGAAGAACTCCATTCGATCCAATTCCAATAGCAGATCGTTAGGAAACTCGATGTCCGCCTTGTCGATCTCGTCGATCAGCAGTACTACCTTCTCGTCGGCGGTAAACGCGTCCCAGAGCTTGCCTTTTTCGATGTAATTGTTGATGTCGTGAACGCGCTCATCTCCCAATTGAGAATCTCTCAATCGGGACACCGCGTCGTATTCATAAAGGCCCTGCTGGGCTTTGGTACTGGATTTTATATACCAGGAGATCATCTCCTTGCCGAGGGATTTGGCAATTTCCTCTGCCAACATTGTTTTTCCGGTGCCTGGTTCACCCTTTATTAAAAGGGGTCGCTCCAGCGTAACAGCGGCATTTACAGCCATCTGTAATTCATCTGTAGCTATGTAGGTATCTGTACTTTCAAATTTCATATTTAACAACCAAGAAGAAAGGTGACTTAAAAGAGCCGGTTATAACGAGGCTGTACTTTAAGTTGGTAAAGTTTTGAGATCAAGTGATTCGCACATAAGAACTGCTACATCCCCAAAAAAAGTGTGGAATTTGTCCGAATATCAAAGAATTACGCTTACAAGCGACAATCGTCACAAGCGTTGAATCTGATCGAAATCATAGGTGGTCGAGCCCGTATCGCGAGAATTGTAGCCGTCAAGCGGGAGGATTGGGCTGCGGTTGGTCATCTGCCGGTCGATTCTGTTCGACCAATTCGTCCACGGCGTCTTCATCCAGCACCAGGGACCTGTCGCCGGGAAAACCGCCCTCGCCATTCATCGGTTCCTCGTCGCCATCGGATAGCGCTTGGTCACCCTCGTCTGAAGATTCGTTAGAGGCCGAGGCGGGGACCTCTTCCGGTTCAGCCTTCTCCGCCAAATCGCTGGAAATCCCATCGAGAAAATCATCCAGATCCTGCTCGTCTTCAGCGGGCTCGTCCTCCGGGTTCTCGTCGCCCAAAGCATCCATACTTTGTTGACCGTCCACATCCTCGCTCACCGATGGATCTGCATCTTCCATGGCCGCATCATCTTCGTCTGGCGCGGTTGTCTCACGCAGGACGGTCTCGTCCTCGCCACTGGGCAGATCGTCCGGGCTGTGCGGTTCCGTCACAAGGTCGACGTCGAGTTCCGCACCTGCCTGCTCCGTTACGACAGGCTCCGAATCGCGCTTCTGCCGAGCTCGCGTCCTTCTGCGGTACCACCAGTAACCGCATCCAGACAACACAACGCTCGCAAAGAGCAGCAACGCGCCAAACACAAGGCCATCGACACGTCCAGGATCGGACTTGCCGTCACGATCATCTTCCGCCTCAGCTACATGCTGCTCCTGAGCAGTGGGTCTCGCGTCGATCTCCACGGCAGGCGTTGCCTGCAATTGAGATACGCTATCCGTTTCGCCTGCCAACGCTGGTTCGGGCAGCACGGATTCTTCGGGTGACTCAGTCCCAGCAGCCTGCGCAGGCGGATACTGGAAGGACAGTGTGTCCAGCGTGAGATTGAAGAGCTGTCCACTTAGGGTCCTGCCCTCAATATCCAGTCGTAGCTGATATGACCCCGGATCCGTGAAGGGACTCAGATCCAGATCCCAATATCCTGCCTCCTCCAGGGCCAAAGGGCTGATGACGTTCTTGTCGTCCGGTTTTTTTACCTTCGCCACGACCTCAGTCCCGCCGAGGTCAATGAGTTTGCTGATCGGCTTGATTCGGATTACGCCGGCTTCCGCATGAACCTCTGCCGTGACCGGATTGCGCAGGAACACATCCTGGAATCTTTCCCTGACAAAGGTCTTCCCATCGACGCTTACCAGGATGTTGTACTTGCCTCTATCCCTGAAGATCGTGAGTGGTGTTCTGAAAACACCATCATCGGGTGCGTCGCCCGCGGG
>CEPV01082461.1_pt1 | contig 25854 bp, 26 predicted proteins | sample 530451 | NCBI WGS metagenome assembly CEPV01 (sample SAMEA2620097, study PRJEB7988) | marine metagenome | isolation source: saline water (ENVO:00002010), including
GGAAATTCTTTTCTGAATTTTGTTTGCGTTGCCTGCGGAAAACTCAGGTGGGTTCATTGCAGCAACCATAATAAAGTCAGCTGGAAAAGTTACGCTCCCGTGCGCGCGGGTAATTGTTATCTGTCGATCTTCGAGTGGTTGCCTTAGCACCTCCAAAACTTGAGCTGGAAATTCTGCCAATTCATCCAAGAACAAAACTCCCCTGTGCGCCAATGTTATTTCTCCGGGCTTGGGGATTTGTCCGCCTCCAACAATACTTACTCCACTTGCAGTATGGTGAATCAGTCTGAACGGTCTTTGTTGAATCAGGGGAGTATCCGCTGGAAGCTGATTTGCTATCGAATAAATCTGTGTAACTTCAATGGATTCCTCGTTATTTAGAGGGGGCAGAATGCCCGAAAAAGCCCTAGCTAATAACGTTTTCCCGGATCCAGGGGTTCCACTCAGAAGTACGTTGTGTCCGCCTGCTGCAGCAATCTCCAGAGCTCTTTTTGCGTGCTCCTGTCCGCGGACATCGGCGAAGTCGATGAGGGATTGAGGGTTAGGGTGAGGGCTAGGATTAGGGGGTATGAATTCAGGAGTTGCTTCACCCATCACAACATCGACAAGTTCACGAATCGAACTAATCCCAATAACATTAAGTCCTTTAATCAACGCGGCTTCGGGTGCATTTACTTTCGGAACTACAAGAGTAGAGATGCCGTGCTTTTTGCATGCAATCGCAGCTGGCAAAACTCCGGTCACATGTCGCAGTGTTCCGTCGAGTGCAAGTTCGCCCAGGAATGCCATGTCTTCAAAAGCATGAGCGTCCACCAATTGTGATCCATCGATAATCATCATGCCGAGTGCGATGGCTAAGTCGTAGCGCGGACCAGACTTCCGAAGATCAGCTGGTGCAAGATTTACAGTTATTACCTTGCTGGATGGATACTTGAGACCACTTGATCGCAAAGCCATTCGAACACGTTGTTTACTTTCCTTTACAGCAGTATCCCCTAAGCCCACTATGTGCATTCCCGGTTCATCTCCTTTGGTTGCACCCACCTCCACGGCTATCCTTTCGCAATGGAGTCCAAATGAGGCAAAGGAGCTTAAATTTGCAAGCATAAAATTTGTGTAAAGGGAGTAAGTGTACTAAGGTACACCCATAAATCAAGCCAAAAGTTGAACTTAGGTTCACCATTCCGTTCACTAAAGTGTATGAACAGTCCCTGTAAACAAATTGAAACAATTGGTAACGAATCCCCTGCTTTGGCGCCTCATTTAAAACTTGGAAAAATAGGAGAAGAAATCGCTGTTGCTTACCTCAAAAAAAATGGATATTCGGTATATAAACGCAACGTAAGACTTGGTCATGACGAAATAGATATCATTGCATATGAAACGCAAGAAAAACTTTTGGTGTTTGTTGAAGTAAAAACAAGGAAGAAAAAATGGAATAGTTATTCTCCTCTTGTGAATTTAACTAGAGCTAAGAAAAAGAAAATGATCAGAGCAAAAAATAAATGGATTTCGGAACATGAGTATGATGAAGGATGCAGAATTGATGTGATCTGCGTGGTGGGAGGAGAAGTGGTGAATCACTTTAAAAATATTGGTGTGGGTGAGTAAAAAATAAATCAAAATGATTGACTGCGGGGAGAAGAAAGAGTTTCATAGCGCTCCTATGATGGATATTGATCAGAAAATTGATGTCGGAGAAATCGTGGATTCTGACAAAAGGGATGCAAATCCTATACATACAGGCGAATGCCCCGTTGATAATAATGAGTTTGTTGTGACCTCATCGCGCGATGCGGTAAAGGGCAGAATTCTGCGTACAGCTCCATGTGAGCATCTACAAAGAACAAGTCCAGGTGGCGGGGATTGTATGTATGGGGGCAAGACAGAATGCAATGCTCCAAAATGCTCGCGAAACCTGCTGGAAGGTTTCATTGAAAATGATCCTGTGCTCACTCAAGTACCTGCACAGGACTAAATTAAGAATTCGTAAGAACGCTAAATCTTTCTGATGATTCGATGACTCTTTTGAGTGGCCACCTTCTTTCATCATCGACACTCTCCATCATCTCTTCAAAGACTCTTATTTTTTCTGCGCCTTTAAGAATCAGGATGTGTTCGCTTGCAGATCCGATGACGTTTAATGAAAGCGTAAGGCGATCATGTACATCAAACACATCAGTAGTTGCGTGGAGTGTGAAGTGTTTGTCAGAAACTGCATCGTCAGAGAGTGGGGGAAACAAACTTGCAATGTGTCCGTCTTCTCCCATGCCGAGCAAGACAACGTCCGGTAGCCATTCGCTAAAGAGGTCCTTAAGATCAGAAGTGTACGATTGGACACAGTCCGGAATGTTAAGAGAAGTGTCCGGAAAATAAATCTGAGAGTGGGGGATTCGCGCGTGCTTTAAAAGGGTGTCTTGGATCATTCCCTGATTACTGTGTTTGTCATCAGGTGGAACATATCTTTCATCGATTAAGAAAACCGAAACTTTCTCCCACTCCAAATCAGACAACCCAAGTTCAGTATAAATTGGACGCGGAGTTGAGCCGCCGGAAAGTCCGAGCGTGCAATGTCCGCGGCGTTCGAAGGCTCGAGTGATCGAGTCAGTCAACAATTGAACACCCTTAGAGATAAAATCGGCGTCGGAGTTGGCTTTAATGATTTCCATCGAATTGAAATTTGAAAGTTGTAAATGGAAAATTGATTCGTCTTATAAGCATTTTCCACTTTCCACTTTCAATTTACAATTGATTATTCACATCCAATTAATCCCATCCCTCTTTACCCATTCATTAGCTTCCTCCGGTCCATTGGTTCCGGCTTTATATTTGAATATGGAAGTTGAATCTTGCTCTAAATGAGCCTGCACGGGATCAACCAATCTCCATGCAGTCTGAATTTCATCAAACGTCAAAAACCACTGTTTTTTGCCATATATGGCCTCTAGAATCAATAAACTGTGCTCTGGAAGGCAATCCCCTTCGCACACCAGTGGGTCTTCTAAAAGCAGTTTTCTAAACTCTGGCTTGCTCCCCCCCTTCTTTGTTTGAAGGTGAAGCCTCATGCCGGCTTCCCCCTGAAGAATAATATCAAGGCAGTTTGCGCAAGCCCCCTCGCAACTATCAGGCCCATCTATAAAGGTGATTGAGATTCTGGTTTCTTTCTTTTCCAGCTTTTTTCCGGATCGAAGATAGAAGGGGACTCCTTGCCAATCTTTATTCCTCGAAAGAAGTTTGAGCGCTGCGAAAGTATTTGTCCTCGAATTTTTTTCAATGCCATCTTCGGAGCTGTAAGAATCGTACTGACCCTGCAAAACTATTTCATCAAGATTAGAAGCTGGAGGAAGATAGAATTGTTTCAGTGCTTCGGATCTACTTTTTATCAGAGATGATTCTTTTTCAACCAGATTCATTGTCAGCAAAGACGCCATCATAAGCATATGGCTCTGGAACATGTCGCGAAAAGTTCCTGTTTCTTCGAAATAACCGGCTCTGCCTTCAAGTCCTTGTGATTCAAAAGCAGTAACCTCAACATGATGAATTAGATTGCCCGAAAGTATTTGTTCAACAACAGGGTTTGCGTAGCGCAGGTAAAAAATATTCCTAACTGCTTCTTTGCCCAGATAATGATCAAGCAAATATATTTCTTCTTCTTTGAAACACCCGACTAGCTCCTTCTTAATTTTTTCAAAACTCTTTTGGTCGTGGCCGACTGGCTTTTCGACAATGCATCGAAAGGGAATTTCTTTGTTGTGAACTCCTCCTTTGCAAAGATTGTGTGCGGTGTCCGCGAATACGGTTGGGGGAATCGAGAAGTAGGCAAGTCTGACACTTCGACATAGCTCAGTGCAGGCCGGATTTTCCCATCCTGACTCAATCTTGTTCAATTCATCATTAAGTTTAGAAAAGTCAGCTTCTTCTGAGTATTGCCCTTGGTGGTAATGAACATGCGCCAAAAAATCCTTAAGGGCATCCTCTGTAACAGCTGGCATATTTGTTCTAACTGAATCTTCAACAAGCTTCTTAAATTCATCTGAGCTCATTTCTTTCCTGGAAAAACCGACAATTGCGTAATCTTTGGGGAGCCTCTTCTTTAGTGCCAATACGTAAAGTTCAGGATATAGCTTAAGTTGGGCCAAATGCCCGGAAGCACCGAAGATTATCAGGCTAAAGGAGGTGTTCGTAATTGTTGTCATCGCATTCATATTATAGTTAATTGTCTGAATAGTTAATTAGTTAATTGATTTCATGTTATCAGATTGTGAAAAAGGTAACGAAGTTAGACTCAAGTTATGGTATAAAAGATCCATGCGTGGGTTTCTATTTGGTACAAAAAGAGTTTCCAAGCTGGATTTAGCTCTTGCTTTGCTAGTTGTTCTATTGCTGTCTGTGGCTGCCGTAGTTTGTGGAATTTCACATGATTATAAAAATTACGTTCATCTTTGGACTAGAGTTTCTGAAGGTGCAAATCCGTGGCACAGAAATCTAAAAAATTCACATGGTCCTGTCCATGTTATATTCATGTATGCAAATTATATTAACGTGTTTGCTCCCCGAATAATCTTTGTCATATCATGGGCGATTACATCATTCATGGTTTATGCACATATAAATACAATTAAGATTTTGAATGAAATCGAAAAGATTTTTTTGTTTTCCATACTATTCTTAAGCCCCACCTTTATTGTTTTTACTGTTGGTTTAGGCACAAATGATGCAGTGACTATTATGTTTACTATGATTGCACTGTTTGCCTTGCTCAAAGGCAAAGAATACTATTCGGGCCTTTTTTTGTCGCTAGGAGTTATGCACAAGATAATACCAATTGTTCTAGTGCCAATATTTCTGGTCAGATCTAATTTGAGGATCAGGTGGAAATTTGGTTTGGCATTCTTAACCTCAATGGCTTTTGGAATTGGCATTTCTTATTATATTTGGGGGGGGAAGGTACTTTTTCCACTGCAAATGACCGTGGAAAGAAAATCTAAGCTTTTATCAATATTTCGTTTCTTAAGAGGGGATTATTCCCCGCTTAGTTTATTTATGGATAGTCCAAACGTGGACTGGCTAAGCGTCTATTTGGCATTCTTTTCTATTTTGATTGTGTATGCATTTTATGTTGCAAAAAAATTGCAACCTCTTACTGCATCTGTTTTGGCCTTAATGGCACTGCTTGGTACTTACAAAGTTGGACATAACCAATATTTCTCAATTCTGAATATAATGATTATTCTTTGGATTTGTACTAATTTGAAGAAATCTAATTGGAAAAAAGCTCTTATAGTTTATGCTCCGCTAGCGTACGTCGATTTAATGTCTGTACTGTATCGTGTCACTGGCGGCATTAGGGGGGAGTGGTATTGGATTCGTGAAATCGCAGGGCTGCCCATGTTCATATTATTAATGATCTCGATTGTTACAATTGTAATACATACATGTAGAAATAAGGAAATTAGTGTATAGTGGGTATCATTCCTCCCCCCTTCTTTTATGAAAGGAAATGAAAAACTAAATCCTGTCCGTTTTGGACTAGCGCTTGGAGCTGTTTGCTTTATAGGTACATTAGCTTTGGGTGTTATGGCCTCTTACTTTGACTATGGATTGGAAATAGTCAGTCTGATGGGCACTGTGTATCCGGGATATGACGCAACAATACTTGGATCCTTTATGGGAGCCGGTGCAGGCCTAGTAGATGGATTTATTGGTGGATGGCTGTTTGCGTATTTTTATAACATTGTGTAGATCGTTGAATGTAAACTGCGCTATATCCTCCAAAACCCTGCCCACCATCGTTTCAGCCCCATTTTAAGCTGAAAAGTTAAGAGTATTGAAGTTTGACATGTTCAGGATTATTGTCGAATGTGATTTACTCCCTATCAGTTATGCGTATTGAAGTACCAGCAAGTGAAGTAGGTCGAGAGCAAAAATTAAGTCTGTTGCTTAGCAGAAGGCCGGATTTATTGACTGACAGAGATAAGGCCTTGGCAATGGGACAACATCTTTGCAGAGAAGCACGAGGATCTGAACGTGCACAATGCAGATTCATTTTGTTCGATACGTCTAGGAGTGTAGCGGCTTGCATGTTTAAGGATAGTTGTGCTCATGCTGATCAATGTGAAGTGGCTGCTAGTTAAATAAGTTAAGTTAATAGCTTGCACATCGATATGATTTTTGTAGAATCTCTGTAAATCACAGTTCTATCAAGAGAGGCGTTTTAGGGTACTGGCCTGATGAATCGCCCCCCAACCATCCTTAGGGAAAAGGTGGGAAATCCAGCCCCTTGTGGGGAAGATAGCAAGTAAATTAGCTCTTCCTCTGCGGGAGGAGTTCTTTAAAACAACAATCGACACGTCACGCTTTGCGTGACTGTCAACAATCAACAATCAACATAGTCGATTGTTGAAAGGCCCGAAGGGCCGTGTTGATTGTCGATTGTATATTAATTTTTTCCCACAACTTACTATGTCTTATTATTTTACTTCAGAATCGGTTACGGAAGGCCATCCAGATAAGATCTGCGACCAGATCTCTGATGCAATACTTGATGCAGTTTTGACTGACGATCCCAATGGTGCGTGTTGTTGCGAGTGTTATACGACTACGGGACTCATCATCGTAGGCGGAGAAATTACTACAACCACTTATGTGGACGTTCAGAAAATCTCACGTCAGATTCTTGCAGAAATCGGATATGACAATGCCGACTTTGGAATTGATTACAAGAGTTGCAGTGTTATCAACGTAATCCACGAACAAAGCCCGGATATTGCGCAGGGAGAAAAGACTGAGGATGGCAAGCACAAAGCTCAAGGAGCGGGTGATCAGGGAATGATGTTTGGTTATGCATGCAACGAAACCCCAGAGCTTATGCCGCTTCCAATTACATTAGCGCATAAATTAGCTAAGCGTTTAGCTACGGTAAGAAAAGATGGAACTATTGAGTACCTTAGACCGGATGGTAAAACTCAAGTGACGATTGAATATGATGATGAAGACAAAGCAGTCAGAATAGATACTGTTGTAATCGCAGCACAACATAATGATGGAATCGACGGCACCCGCATCAGATCAGATATCATTGAACATGTTATCAAGCCTATCTGCAGAGATTACTTGGATACGAATACCAAGTATCTGATTAACGAAACCGGTCAATTTATCGTTGGTGGACCACACGGAGATACGGGACTCACCGGTCGCAAGGTAATCGTAGATACTTATGGCGGAGTTGGAAGGCACGGCGGAGGAGCATTCAGTGGAAAAGTTCCTAACAAGGCGGACAGAAACGGTGCTTATATGGCCAGGTATATTGCAAAGAATGTTGTGGCCGCAAAGCTAGCTGACAAATGCGAAGTGCAAATCGCATATGCAATTGGATACCCCGAGCCCGTATCGGTTCATGTAACAACATTCGGAACCGGAAAAGTTTCTGATCGTGCGATTGAGCAAGCTGTAAAAGAAACCTTCGATATGACCCCAGGAGGAATCAACCGTGATCTGGATCTACTTAAACCCCAATACCGTCCGCTTGCCGCTTACGGACACATGGGAAGAGAAGATCTGGATGTAAGGTGGGAGAAGACGGATAAGGCGCAGGAGCTTCTGAGTGCTGTGCAGAAGAAGGAGACTGTGGCTGTATGAAATCGAAGCAACTACTGTATGTACCTGCCTGCCGGCAGGCAGGCAATGTACATACACCTGTATGAAACCACACAAGCTTTGTTAGGTGATGTGGCGGACAGAAATTTTGGCGACACTATTCATCTTGGGCTTCCCAAGGATTAAAGTTTGGACTCACAGGCTTAAATCCTTGTTCTCTCAGAACAGAGAGCACTTCGTGTCTCACTTTTCCATCCATCTTTTCGAGCAAGAACGCTACTTGTTCCCTAGTTATATCAGTATCTTCTGAGTGATATTCAAGTATGACATTAGCGAGGAGGTTGATTGGCTTTGTGCGAAAGACTTCTGCTTGCGATAAAAAATGACGTAAAGTGTTTTTTGCCTTGAGGCATATATCAGATCCTCTTTCTGCAGAAAGAGAGTGAGAAGATTCTGCATAAGACAATGCTTTTCCAAGTGTCCACATTACTGATTCACGTACACACCTGGAATGCGCAAGAAGCTGTAAGCATTTTCTCAATTGTTCAGTATCTATATCTGAATATCCTGTAAATTTAGCAAGCTGAGTCACTTCATCTTTTACGTCTGTTTGTGTTCTTGTCTCATTATCGATCAAAAAATGTTCTATCATCAATCCGGATGCCTCAACTAACTGTTCAAAAAAATCTCCAAATTCTTGTATTGCCTCAAGCAAGTTTGCAATAGGAAGTTTCTCTTCTACTCTTGCTATAAAAGTTTCAGGATTATTTGCCGGGATCTCGATACCTCTTTCACTCATAATGAAGAAAGGAAGCTACCTTAGTACGTATTTCAGTCAATTCTTTCGTGAAGAATTAAAGGAAAAGTCGCCTAAACCACACAGGCTTTGTAGTCTGATGTGGGGAATATGCGTGCTATTAATGTAATCTTTCGATAGTTAAAACTCTGCCAATATCACCTACAGCCTCTTCAACGTGCGTAATAATACATTCAATAGGTTCAGGAGTGTCTTCTTCGTCATCATCATCTGGAGCTTCAACACGTATTGGACCAATTCCTGTAAGAGGTGCAGAAGTGCCCTGTTGATGTGTTATGGGTTCACCTCTTTCAAGTTGCGAGAACTGCTCGTCGTTTTCAGCAATTATAAATGCCATAATAAGTATATTATAGCATATTTTACTATTTCGCACAATATTCCGGTATATACAAAATTCCAGGCATCTCCGCCCCGCCCCCCGTAGCCCAGAAGCGAAGGGGGGTGAAATATGAAGAATATGTCGTGTTAGGTGAAGTGGCGGAGCCACCCGTTAAGGCACAGAAATTTTGGCTATGGGCATATTGACAATTTAGTACAATCTTGCTAAAATGTTAATGTTATATTCTACTAATACCAATGAATAATCCGGATTCTTTAGAAGCGGTAGCGAAAGAATTTGATCGAGTGCAACTTCAATGGTGAGGGCTCCACAGTCGTAGATTACGTTGCTAATGGAGATCAAGACCCCGATGTTTTAGTGAGTGAAGGAGAGAACATTGTCAAAGGCGAAACAGCTCTCGAGGGCGAAAGAGTCAAAGTGGATAGACTTGTTCAAATTACTGATGAACTTCGAGATTTATATAGAGAACATGTACCTTCTCGGTATCATCAAGAGTTAGGTATATAACTATTCTTCAGAAACTACACGCCAGCCCTCTGTTTTGTCTTGATATGGGGGATCGCCAAAAATTTCTGCTTCTTAATAGTTCCGCCATTTCGTTCAACTCCACGGATAAGAGGTAGTTTGTGAAGGTTATACAAAACTGGGACATTAAATAATCTACGGCAACCCCTTAATCTCCGTCCCACGATAATAATAATCGAGTATCTCCTCAGCTTTCTTGCCTTCATTCGCCTGCCCCTCCGCTCCGCAGCCGGACATTCCTACTCCATGGCCGCGGAGTTTCATCCCTTTGCACCATGGATCTGCTTTGCTGTTAAACACTTCTGAAAATGGGAAGCCTTTCCATCCACGTTCTTCAGGTGATCTTGTACGCCCATCATCTGTACTGAAGTATGGAGTTTTAACGATCTTTCCATATTTACTTATGATCAGTCCGCTTGTGCTGTCCACAGCTTTGACCCATCGTGGATTTTTTTCTTCAAAATGAAGACCTCCGTAAGCCTGGAAACGAGCAGGGGAGTCATCGCCGTCGTAAGGCATGCCCGGGAATTTTACGTTCTTTGGATGCATGTAATGTGCGGCGTAGCTTCGTGCGGCGATTGCAAATGCGCGTTGTTTTTCATAAGGCTCGGAGTCAGGCTCCTCAGCCAATCCCCACAGGTACTGCTCAAGCGGCAACTCATTAATCAAAACTAATTCGTTATCAATTACTCTACATTCAATAACTCCTCTAAATCTGTTTGCTGAACGAGGCCAGTTTGTAATTGTTGATGTTCCTGATATGGGATCAATCCGAATAGATTCTCTGGATAAATACATTCCTCCTGTATTCCTATCTTGAGCGCTTTGCGGTTGCGGAACGTATTGTTGCTGCGCATGCTTTGGAGTTGGAACCGGAACTAGATTGCGATGAGGAGTTCTGACTGCGCATTTATTTCCTTCCTTCTGCAAAGTCAGATTACGGCTGCCGGTGGGCTGGCCGTTAACTTTTGAAAGAGTGTTCGTTTCAATTTTAATTATATCATTCGTATAGCTCAATCTGATCCGAATTGTCTTGTCGGATGATGCAACAGCTTTGTGCGTTATGGTTTCATTTTGATTTTGAGATTCCCTTATTGTTGCGCGTTCTTTGACCAAGGATGTCCTTTGTCTGGATTCTCTTGCAGATTCAGGCAGAGGAACTCTCCTGCCTTCAGCTCTGAGTGTAAAACTCAAGTCTCCGATCTTAAGCTGATAAGCTCGTGCCTGGCGTGGGAGCTGTATGCGCAATTGCATGACCTGCGTATCGCGCGATTTGATTTTGGACGGGGATATCAATTCTTTTCTGACCAAAATCTCGCGCCCGTTTATTTTTTGCCATACTCCGATTCTGTTACTGCTTCTTTCAACTCGAGCTAAACGGGCTCTGCGCGGAACGGAAGATTCCCCTGCTATGTACTGCAGTTGTATGTACAAATTACTTCCCGGTCTTCCAATAATTTCCGTCGATCCAACTGTTCTGAGGATAGGTTGTCGTGCCTCAAGGTTAGTAAGTCTGGAAAGCTTGCGTGCGTAAGTACTGTCCTGTCTTCGTTTTGAAGTGGGTGAAATTATCAGTGACCCAAATTTGCCTGCTGCGGTTTGCGAACGAATCTGCGGCATTACCTCATCCAAATTGAAGCCGGGGCATTTGGTATGGCCGGCATCTTTGTGTCCAACGATTGGCGATGACAGTTTCCCGTGAAATCGAACTTTCCCGTTCAGATTTAAGGCGTATTCGTTTGCAAGATAGCTAAGCAATTGTTTAAGGCTTCTAAACTGGTTTTGAGTCGGACGTTCAACTTCGAAGTTCCCCATCAGAGCAATTCCAATAGTACTGGTATTTCCACAGTATAAGTGTCCTCCAATCACACTCTTGCCTCCATTTCTTCCCTCGAAGATATTCCCCTTCTCGTCTATTACAAAATGGTATCCAATGTCTCCCCAGCCTATCTTATCGGCATGATATGTATAAAGAGCTTTCATTCGCTCGGTCGGGGATCTGTCATCACCTGCGAGCTTAAGTGCAGTGTGATGAACGACCAGAAGTTTTACTCCGGGAGAATATTCTCTTGCCCATCTTAATTTCTGGCCGCTTGAATCATGAGTGACAAGATTTGTTTTCTTAAAATCCTGCGGATATTTCCTCTTCCAGTCGTTGCACTCCTTTGCTCTATCCGAAAGCCTACCGGTTTCTCCGGCATCACTCGCATTAAGTGACATTGTTCCATTCTTGGAATTAGTTAGAAGCTCTTCATCTGCCCCCCACTCTGCGCGTGAAATAATTTTCGGGCGCATAGCGCCTCTGGCACTGGCATCCGAAACAAAGGTCAGGGCTAAAATAAAAGCGATGATGGGAATACTGCGTCGCATCGGGACTTTATTATAGCGATCGCTAAGAGGTCTGTCTGTTTGGTTTATTTGCCTAAATAGAAGATAGAACCTTCCTTTGTACTTCTTTAAGAGGAGTGTACAGGCGATAGGCAACAAACAATCCACGTTTCCTTCTAGAAAGAAATCCTGCGTTTTCAAGTATTTGAAGATGTTTGGAAGTTGCCTGATGTTTTAATCCTATTGTTTTTGCAATTGTGCCTACTGTTGCGGAATTCTTCTTTTTTAGAAACACAAGAATATGCAATCTTTTACGGTTAGCTGTTGCCTTATATGTTCGTTCGAGTGCGTTTAATTTTTTCATGAGCTTGAGTTTAAGTATAGCAGGCGGTTTGTTTATATCAAACTATTCAATTGAATAGTTGAATAATGAATCATTGAGATCAAGTAAGTTGACACTTATACAGTCAACTAATCAATTGGTCAGCTTACTAATGAATATTAAATATAATATAATTATACATTCTTGCTTCCAATCAAATCACAATACCTTTCCACCATCTTATTCACAGTAAATTGCTTTTGAGCGGTCTTGAAACCGGCTTTTGCGACAGAGTTCCTCAGATCCGCGTTATCAATCAATTTCAAAATCTCCTCCTTCAGTTCATCAGATGAGTCAGCCTTAACGACAACCGCATCTTTGCCGTCTTCAAGGTAATCGGCAATTCCACAAGCGTCAGTTACAACTACAGGAACTTCCAGCATCATAGCTTCGGCAACTACCAATCCGAACGGATCGTGTTCGCGGGAAGGAAGAACGAGGAGATCTAAGGAATTGTAGAAGGAGGCTATGTCATCAATTCTAGAAATAATGTTAATTGAGAATTGAGAATTGAGAATTAGTTTTTTTATATCTTCCTCGTCACGGCCTGAGCCAACTATTGTTAGATTAATGCCTCGAATATCTTTGACAGCGTCAATTAAAAGATCAACACCTTTGTCTTTTGTCAGTCGAGAGATGCATCCGATGTGGAGGTTATATGGGTGTGGGCGCGGGTGGGGGTTAGGGTTAGGGTGAGGGATGTTAATTCCATTCGGAATAGCGATTACCTTATTTTCAGGAAATCCAAGTTTTACATAAATCTTTTTACTGAGCTCAGAGACAACGATTGTTGTTGCGTTATTGCTTAGCTTTCTTAAACGTTGGAGCCAGGGGTTCCAGGTCAGCCAGCGTCCGACGCGGTCGTGTTCTAGCCAGAAGGTTCGGGTTCGGTTATCGCCTGCCTGCCGGTCAGGCAGGGGTTCGGTTAAAAGCAACTTCTCAGTCAGGCTTAACATGATTACAACATCAGCTTTAGGTAAATGATCGATTGCTTGTTCCAGCAGTTTCTTCATTCTCTTCTTCCTCCAAAGAAAACTGACAGCTCCCCATTTGGTTACAGGAGGAGGGCCGATTGTAAGTTGGGTAGCGAGAATCTTTTTCCTTTTACATTCCCTGAGCAGAATGGGGCAACTTCCAAGGAATATAACCTCGTGGCCGTGCTGGATCAATCCTTCCATCAGAGACAGGACTTGCACCTCGGCTCCGCCGTAAGCCGATTCTAGAGGGAATCTGGTGAACAAAATTCTCATAAGCAAATAATCTGATTCAGGTATAAATGAGTGCAATATTCTTGCCCTGAGCCTGTCGAAGGGTGAAGAGGATCCTCATGGATCTATGATTAACTAACAACTGACAACTTACAACTAACAAGTTGATTTTTTGGTTCAATTAGCTCGTTAGGATTAATTAGCCAATCTTCTTTTGCTTCCCCATATAAGGCTGAAGTACTTTGGGAACCGAAATGGTCCCATCTTCATTCTGGTAAATCTCGAGAATCGGTATAAGTATCCTTGGGGTTGCAATGCAGGTGGAATTTAGAGTGTGGGCGAATTTTTTATTACCGCCAGCATCTTCATATTTGATGTTGAGTCTTCTGGCTTGGTAGTCGCCAAGGTAAGAACAAGAATGAGTTTCACCGTATGAATCACGACTTGGCATCCACGTCTCGATGTCTTGCATAAATATTTTTCCTTTGCCCATATCTCCTGTTGAATTAGTCACAATGCGGTAGGGAAGTTCCAGAGCCTGCATAACATCTTCTGCATTACTTAAGATTTCATTAAACATCTTCAATCCTTCTTTCTGATTAGCTTCACAAAGAACCACCTGCTCAATCTTCTGGAACTGATGAATTCTATAAAGTCCTTTTGTATCTTTTCCATAAGTCCCAGCTTCTCTGCGGAAACATGGCGAATAACCCGCATACCTCAGCGGAAGATCTTTTTCCTTCAAAACTTCACCTGAATGATAACTGGCTACAGTTACTTCCGAAGTTCCAACCATGTACAAGTTGTCAGATTCAATTGGCCCGTCCTTTTCTGTCTGGCCGCCAAGTGCGTAAATATTTTCCTGATCAACTCCGGGGAAGAAGCCCGTACCCATGAAACAATCGTAAGTTGCCATATAAGGCGGAGTAAATTGGGTCCAGCCCTTCTCCCTCAGCTTATCTAGTGAGAATTGGAGTAATGCCATCTCGAGCCTTGCGCCATCGCCCTTAAGTACATAACTCCTTGCGCCTGCCATCTTTACACCTCTTGGAATGTCCAGAATATCAAGTTCCTCACCTAATATTACGTGATCCTTTGGTGTGAACTTGAACTTGGGAATTTTTCCAACTTTTTTAACTTCCTCATTAGATTCATCGTCTTTACCAACCGGAACAGAATCAAGCGGAATCTGAGGAAGGTCGAGTTGCATTGCCTTCCAGTTTTCTTCGATTGAATTCAATGCGGCCTCTTCGGTCTTAAGGTCATCACTAAATGTTTTCATCTCAGCGAGCTTTTTCTCTTTTTCGGCCCCTTTGAGAGTTGGGATCTTCTTTGACACTTCATTCTTCTTTGCACGCATTTCTTCTACTTTTACAAGCTTCGACTTCCTATCTTCATCCAATTTGAGGAAATCCTTAACAGAAACATCAAGAAATTTGTCCTTAACGGCTTTTTCGTAGACTTTGGGATTAGCACGAATAGCATCGAGGTCGATCATACGTGGATAGAGTACACTAAATGGAATGCTAGAGTACTGCAATACTAGCATTCTTGAGAATATCGTGTGTATAATCATATCTGATTTCTCTCCAATTCTATGACTACCTCTGCACCTCTCTGGAAATCAAAATGGCTTTTTATTCTTGCTGCAATTGGTGCAGCTGCAGGGCTTGGCAACCTCTGGCGTTTCCCATACATGGTGTATGACAACGGCGGCGCTGCGTTTATAGTTGCATACTTAGTCTGCTTACTTGTTTTCGTAATTCCTCTTGTAACGCTGGAAACTGCCTGGGGACAGTTGGAAAGAAAAGAAATAGTCTCTGCTCTTGGTGCAAAAGCTGGCTGGTTTGGAAGATTTATTGGATGGATGATAGTGCTCACTGTTGCAGGTATTGCCGGTTATTATCTGACGGTTATTGGATGGAGTGTAAATTTCCTTTATCACAGCCCCATGCTTGCGTGGGGAGAGAACGCTCAAGAGTTTTTCTTTACCAACATACTAAACTTTCACGAAGACCCATTTTCTTTCGGTGGCTTTTCGACTCCGATTCTCGTAGGTCTTGTGATTTCTTACCTGACCGTTTATTTTTCAATTTTTAAAGGAATAACTTCCATCAGTCATGTAATCAAATGGACCGTTCCGCTTCCGTTTATTCTTCTTTTGGTTCTATTCCTAAACTCACTTACGCTTCCTGGAAGCACTGAGGGATTTAAATTTTTGATATTACCTGATTGGAGCAAGCTTTCTGATCCTGAAGTTTGGAGAGCAGCAGCAGGACAGTCATTCTTCTCCGCGAATATAGGCTTCGGACTGATTATTATGTATGCAGGGTTCAATCATGAGAAAACCAACATTGCCCAAGCGGCATTCATAGTATCCATCGGAAACGTTCTTGTCAGTGTCCTTGCGGCTCTCGCAATCTTTGGCACTCTTGGATATACAGCAGCTCAGCAGGGAATAGCACTTACCGAGGTTGTAGCATCCGGTCCGACTCTTGCATTTGTTGCATTCCCGAATGCACTTTACACATTACCATTCGCGCGCGAGCTTTTTGCAACATTATTCTTCCTGACCGTATTCACTCTTGCTATTGATTCGGCGTTTGCAATTATCGAAATTGTTGCAACCACAGTCAGAAACGAGTTTAAAGAAATTTATAAAAAGATTTCACACGAAGTATTCATGATCATTATGTGCGTGATTCTATTTTTCTGGTCGCTTGCATTCGCAGGCAGGAACGGATTGCTCAGATTAGATGTATTCGACCATCTTCTAGTTGAACATGTGGTGTTTTGGTTCCTAATCCCCGAGTTTGTTATTCTGGCTTGGATTACTCCTGTAGATAAGTTGAGGAAATACATAAATCAGGTTTCCAGGATGCATATAGGCAAATGGTTCAATGTCTTGGTAAAATTCCTGGTTCCGGTTCTTCTTGCGGCAATGTACATTCCTGCAATTTCAGGAGAATTTACCAAGCCGTATGGTGATTATCCGGTTGAGTTCCTAAAACAGTGGATGATGTATCCTGCAATTGTAATTATCGTGGCATCTGCCCTGCTCGCGTTTAGGAGCCATAGGAAGGCGAGGGCGGTAAAATAAGAAATTCCAAATTCCAGATACCAAATTCCAAGTTATTAACTGGATTTTCGAACTATTGCGCAGAATATTAAAAATAATTCTTTGGCTTCATTTATAAGAACGCTCCATTCATCTCTATAAGATTCATTAATTGATATTTCGATATTATTTAACCAGAAAACTGTTTCCTTTGTTTCCTTTCTGCATATCTTCATCCTGTAGATTTGATCCTTCTTGCTAATTGCTTCATTAGCTTCAATATAATTTGCACCTATTGACCCTGAAGATCTGACAAGCTGTTTTGCGTCTTCAATATTACTAATTGTTCTTGGCAGTTTTTTCACAAAATGACGCACATTTCTGGCGAATTGAGAAGTTCGCTTATCAAGTGGCATTGGCTCTACTTTAAAATTCTGATTTTGCATGGACTCCCCAGATTATCACTTTATTTCTATAATAAAAGCAAAATATACTAAATATTTGCTGATCTGATTGGAATTTGTGAATTTGTGAATTTGGAATTTTATTCGAGTAAGCATTTGAATAGAGCCACGATAGTTATACAATGACCCGAACATGCCAAAGGATATCCCATTCAAGCTCGTTTCCGACTTTAAACCAACTGGCGATCAGCCAAAAGCCATCAAACAGCTTATCAAGGGTTTAAATAACGAAGAGCGTCACCAGACATTGCTGGGAGCAACTGGTACAGGAAAGACATTCACTATGGCGAATGTAATTCAGGAAGTTCAACGTCCGACTCTTGTTCTTGTTCATAACAAAACCCTGGCCGCTCAGTTATGCAGCGAGTTCAATATGTTCTTTCCGAACAATGCGATCAGCTACTTCGTTTCATACTATGATTATTATCAACCCGAAGCGTATATGCCCGCGACGGATACTTATATAGAGAAGGATGCATCAATTAACGAAGAGATAGAAAAGTTCAGACATGCGGCCACTTATAACCTCCTAACTCGTCGTGATGTTTTAATTGTTGCATCAGTCAGTTGTATTTACGGTCTTGGAAGTGTCAGCGACTATGAAGCAATGGCAATCACTCTCAAGCGCGGGGAAGCCGTGCAGCGTGACCAACTTCTCAGGCGCCTAACTGATATCCAGTACAAACGAAGCGGTCTTGAATTCAAACAAGGAATGTTCCATGTACTTGGTGACACAGTAGAAGTATTTCCTCCCGCTGGTGACACGGTAATAAGGATGGAAATGCCGTATGATGAAATAGAAGTAATTCAAGAAGTGGACAGCTTCACCGGCGAACTCATCACCGATCTAAATGAAGTGAATATTTTCCCTGCAGTTCACACGGTTACAACACAGGAAAAGATCGACAAAGCATCAGATGAAATTTTGAAGGACTTGGACATAAGAGAAAAAGAATTGTTTGAAGCAGGTGAAAATTCAAAAGCAGAGCGTCTCCGCCAACGAACCGAATATGACCTGGAAATGCTTAAAGAAACCGGATATTGCTCTGGTATAGAAAACTACAGCAGATACCTTGCGGGGAATAAGCCGGGGGATCCCCCATCAACTCTCCTAGATTACTTCCCGGATGACTTTCTTCTGTTCGTAGACGAGTCACACATTTCGGTTCCACAAGTTGGAGGAATGTACGAGGGGAACTTCAGCCGAAAGAAAACTTTGGTCGACTTCGGTTTTCGCCTTCCCAGTTCGCATGATAATCGTCCGCTTAAGTTCAAAGAATTCGAGGAGCACATAAAACAAGCAATTTATGTCTCTGCCACTCCCGGCAAATATGAATATGCAAACACTCCGAAAGATTTAATAGCGGAACAGATAATTCGTCCAACGGGACTTCTGGATCCTGTGATTACGGTAAAGTCTTCCAAAGGACAGATCGATGATGTTATCAGAGAGATCGATGAAACTATTAAGCGAGGCGAGCGCGTACTTATCACGACGCTTACAAAAAAGATGTCGGAAAAACTTACAGATTATCTTAAGGAAGCTGACTACAAGGTTAGATACTTACACAGTGATGTTGAAACTCTGGAGCGTATCGAAATACTCAGGCAACTTAGAACCGGAGAAATAGACATCTTAGTCGGAATCAATCTGCTTCGTGAAGGACTGGATCTACCCGAAGTCAGTTTCATTGCAATCTTAGACGCTGATAAACAAGGCTTCCTCCGTTCACGTGATGCGTTGATTCAAACAATCGGACGCTGTGCCAGGAACATCAATGGACATGTGACTTTATACGGCAGTAAAACTTCGGATGCTATGCAGGCAGCGATTGATGAAACTGACCGCCGTCGAACAATCCAAGAAGCCTATAACAAGAAGCACGGCATCACTCCTCAATCCATTGTAAAAGCTATTCATGATATTGCAGAAGAGAGCAAAAAAGCGGAACTCAAACGTCCGCGCAGAAGACATGACAAGATTCCAGCTGATGAGAAGAAGAGGCTCCTTGAAGAACTCGAGGAACAAATGGATCTTGCATCTCAGAATCTAGAGTTCGAGAAAGCCGCGGATTTGCGCGACGAAATCGAATTACTGAAGCGTGGGGAATAGATCAATCGAAGCTGTCATGCCGAGCCCTGTCGAGGCATGAGGGATGAGATTGAATTGCTCAGGCGGGGAGAATGAAATGTCTATTTTTCTTGACTAATCCATAGATATGGTTAGGATGCTTTTCCTATGCTTAAAACAGCAAATTTAGCTCTAATTTTAGTCCTTTCATTCGCCTTCGCGGCTCCCTCGGCGTCTGCTTATTTCCGAGCGCCTGACACAATCTCTTATGGTACGCATCCATGGGATGTACGTCCCAGAAGGCATTATGAGTATTCTAAAATCGACCCTTACCGTTACAGCAAGGATTACTTCTACATGCATCCAGACAGATCCAAAACACACGCTCTACACCCATATCACCGTGATAGATACTACGCTCCTCCCGTAGATCCGGAAGTTGCCAGGTATTCGAGCAGAAGGATTTCGGATGTTAAATATTCCGAGATGCGCGCTTATGTTCCCAGGGTAGATCGGTTGACTTACTGTGATTCGTACTCATTCCGAAGACCTAGTTATAGGATTCCTCCTTATCAGTATTTTTGCAGATAACAATTGACAGTTGACAATTGACACGCCCGCCTTCGGCGGACTTTTAACAATTAACAGTTAACTCTTCATTATCCAGAATAATGAAATTGTTAATTGTTAAAAGCGAATCCCGCGAACGCGGGATGAGCGTGTCAACTGTCAATTGTTAATACCCCATATCTCCACCGCCTCTCGATACCCCTCCGGTGTTCCAGTATCTATCCTCATACCTTTGCACTCGTATCCAAAAATTGGAACTGAGCCTATTTGCGATTTAAGAGCATCAACTAATCGGATCTCTCCGCTGTGTTCTTTGCCGATGCTTGGAAGAATATCAATCGTAGACTTGGGTATTAAAAACCTTCCGACTATTCCAAGTGTTGATGGAGCCTCCTCGGGCGATGGTTTTTCTACGAGATCATTTACTTCCTTTAATCTCGAATCACCCTCATGCTCTGCACCCACATCAATAATTCCGTAACGCGGTGCGAGGGAGCGATCGATATTTTCGAGTGCAATTAATACTCCTTCATCTCCCATCAGCTCATAAGCTTTTTTGAGTTGCGTAAGTCCCCCTGCATCTCCTACAAAAAGGTCGTCTCCAAACAAGATTGCAACTGGCTCACTTTCAACCCAATCAGCTGCTTGCAGAATCGCATGACCGTCTCCGTGCTGTTCGTCTTGGTAGACTGTATGAAAATTAACGGAGTCATATCGTTTAAGATCTTCCAGACAATTCAATTTGCCTCGTGCCCCAAGTTCAGCTTCCAGCTTCGAGTCATTTTCAAAGTATTCTGATATCAACTCCTTACCTTTACTGATCACAAAGCAAACATCAGTAATGCCTGCATCCATGCATTCGCTGACCAAATGAGCAATGATAGGCTGATTGCCAAGAGGAAGGAGTTCCTTTGGGACAGTCTTGCTCCAAGGCAGGAAACGAGTCCCTAATCCAGCTACCGGCAATATTGCTTGTTTTAATGGCATCGGGGAGAGTTTAGAGCCGATAATGAAGTCAGGAAAGTCAATTGGTTGTTTTATTAGTAGTGGCACAGCGCGCTGTGCCACTACACACAACCAATTAACCAAGCTTGCAAAAAACTCCAAAATTCTATATAATGATCTGAATCATTCATACAAAAACCCATGTCTCCTCAAGATGAATTAGCAAAAGTCCAGAATTTATATCTGATGCAGATGGATGTTTGGAAGGTGCTTGATGGAAGAATTAGAAGTCCTCAGAAAGTTGAAGAGGCACGAAAGTGTATCAGGCAATTTAAAAAACTCTTAAAAGAAGTCGATTGGAAATATATGGGTGGGGAAGACGTCTACATCGAGCTGAAGCAGATGGCGGAGGAGGCGGATGTTAAACTCAAGAAGTACAGTTGACACGGCCCCTTCGGGGCCTTTTGACAGTTAACAATTAACACCTCGTTATCCAGAATAATGAAGGTGTTAATTGTTAAAAGCGAATCCTGCTAAAGCGGGATGAGCGTGTCAACTGTCAATTGTTGTTAAGAGCCTTCAATCCTAACAATCTTAATCCTTCGACAAGCTCAGGATCAATTGCTGCAGGGCTAATATTGCAATGGTTAGCTTCCTTCGATTCTAACAATTTTGACTTTCTCTTCTTTAGGGATAATAATCTTGAGGATTGAATCTTTGCTGAATGTGGCTTTAACTTTCTTCGGATCAATTGTGCACGGCAGAGTGACAGATCTTGCAAACTCTCCCCAGAAGCATTCTTGAATGTAATACTGATCTTCTGGAATCTCATCAGTTAATTTTCTGGTTCCGCGAATTGTTAGAACTTTTTCATCAACCTCGATATCCAAATCATTTAAGCTTACTCCAGCAATTGGAGCGCGAACTACGTAGTAACCATCTTGTTCATAGATATCAACTGCGATCTGACCTTTTGTACTCGTTTGGGATGTGTCTCCCTGAGGTTGAGTAGAAGGTTCGGTTTTCTCCTCAACTTCATTAAACCCAAAACCCCCAGATTCTTCCGGTGTGGTTTGAGGAAGGTCTTGTCCAAACGAAAATATTCCGTGGAAGGGAGAAGGGCTCATGTTCGTGACATCATACCCCTTTTGTTTTTTAGAATGCAAAGAGTATTACTTGCAAAATTCCTAAATTCCAAATTCGCAAATTCCAAGATTAATAATAAACTTTTGGAATTTGGTGTCTGGAATTTGGAATTTTCGAAGTTTGCCATTAGCATCTATGCAATGTTGCACGAATTAATAGTCTGGCTAGTCCAAACAATAGGAACGCTCGGTTATCCGGGGATAGTTCTTCTTATGGCTTTGGAAAGTTCGTTCTTTCCTTTCCCAAGCGAAGTAGTAATAGTTCCTGCTGGATATTTGGCACAACAAGGACAGATGCATTTGGGAATGGTTGTAGGAATGGGAATACTAGGCTCACTCATCGGAGCATGGGTTAACTATTACATTGCAATAACAATAGGAAGAAAAACGCTTCTAAAATGGGGTCATTGGTTTTTGTTGCCACCAGAAAAGTTCATGAAGGTTGAATCGTATTTGAAAAAACATGGAGAGATTGGAACATTTATTGGTCGATTAATTCCAGTCATCAGACAATACATTTCTTTCCCTGCCGGAGTTGCCAAAATGCCCATTGGAAAATTCTCAGTTTACACAGGATTAGGTGCGGGGCTTTGGGTGACTATTCTTGCCCTTATCGGATACTTTGTTGGAGAGAATGAAGAGATGGTGGCGCAATGGAGTCAGACAGCATTATTTTGGTTATTGATGGGATCGGTGGTTGTGGTTGTTGGTTATTGGAAACTGAGAAAGTGAATAGTGAATAGTTAATAGTTAAAAGTTTTTTAAAAAAGCACTATTCACTATTCACTCTTAACTATTCACTTTTATCTTCACTTTTCACTATTCACTCAATATCATTGTTCCAATGAATATCGCACAAGCTCTATTTTTAGGTATCGTCCAAGGTCTAACCGAATTCCTTCCAGTCTCCAGCTCCGGGCACTTAGTGATACTTGAATCATTTCTAGGCATAAATATTGGATCGAAGTCTCTTATGGGTTTTGACATTATCCTCCATGCGGGAACATTGGTTGGACTATTAATCATTTACGGTACTGTATGGTTAAAAATGTTTAGAGCATTCTTTAATACAGATATCCCCTCCCAACCGGGAATGACAGGAGAATATCGTGCGTTATTTCTATCTTTAATAGTGGCGACGATTCCTGCAGTTCTCGCAGGCGTATTGCTAGGGGATTTGATTGTCGACTCATTTAGATCGACAACAACGGTTGGTATGGGACTGATAGTTACAGCTTTGGTGTTAATATTGGGAGAACGGTACCCGCAGAAACACCGAACTTCCGATTTAGGGCGCTTAAGAGCACTTTGGATAGGTATAGCACAGGCGTGCGCTCTTATACCAGGCTTGTCGCGTTCAGGGCTTACTATGGGGGCAGGAAGGATGACGGGAATGTCGCGCAGAAAGGCGCTGGACTTCTCTTTTATGATGGCAGTGCCGGTAATTGCAGGCGCAACCCTCTTAACGCTTATTGATTCTTTCGCAGGAACACTCGAATTACCTGCATTGTCGGCTGTACTCACAGGATTCTTCTCGTCTTTGATAGTAAGCGTGGTTGCAATACTCTTTTTGCGCACTTGGATTATCAAAAGAAGCCTGAGTTGGTTTGCAGTTTATTTGATTCCGATGGGGTTGTGGTTAATAATTTTTTAATCGAACAAAGCTTGTGGTGAGTAATACTTTTGTACGAAAAACAATTAACTCAACTTTTTTCTCTTGCTCACCGAGAACTTGCAAGTACAATGCCTCCCACACTTAAAGATTTTTCCCCCCACCATTCATGTCAACAGCAGTGCTAAAAAATTCTATACGTCGTCTTCGTTTCGATCGAAATATGACACAAGAGGAGCTTGCACTGCGAACAGGGGTTAGCAGACAAACAATAATGAGCATTGAACGTGGACAAACTAATCCTTCGGTTCTTCTCGCATTCAAGATTTCTACTGCGCTTGAGTCTCCTTTGACTGAAGTTTTTTGGATGGAAGGTAGCTTAGTGCCAGTTTAGAGTGACGATTAGTTTAGTTCGATTTTGGAATTAACAGCAATTGGCAGTTGGCTTTTGAATGATTGTTAAATTGCCAAACTGTTAAATTGTTCGCAGAGCGACTCTCATACCTCTGGCTAAGCATATTCACTTGTCTAGTTTGCGCATAGTAAAATTCGATAGATTGTTGATTTCTCTTGGTAATTTTTTTAGACCAGCAAAAATACTGTCATATTGCACCTGTGAGATCAGCTCTCTGCGTTTTGCCTTCTCATTCCAGTTTAAGGATTCATACGTTGACGAAAAGCTGTAATTGTAAAATTTAATTTTGTCTCTTTTAGTTCGTCTTCCAAATCCTTCAGCAATATTAGCCGCTATTGAATCCACTGAACGAACGAATTGTTCTCCTATTGTATTTTTTGCAAATCTATCCCATTCTTTTACGACATCCCACACTTCTTCTGAAAGCTTGTATGCAATTTTGTATGCACTTAGATCATTCAATTGAAGATATTTTTTCATAGCAATCTAGAAGGTGAATAATTGGACATATATCTGTTTTCGCTCTGCGAACAATTTAGCAATTTAACAATCGTCTCTTTATATTCTGTTTTCAACAGAGATCGAAAGTCTAAAATCTTCAACAAAAATCTGCGGTCTTGTTAACCCATTCCAATTGTCGGTTCCCAGTCTACAAACGACGTCAACAGGCTCATTTGTATGCTCAATTAAATGCCCCAATCTGAAACCTATCGACTTAACTCCATCGATATTTGTTTGAAGGTGATTGCATTCCGATCCTACTTGCTTTTGGTACTCCATCTGAGCGCCTTGTATCAAAAATACAGGTTCTCTATTTCCATGTCCGAATGGTTCGAGGGTACGCAGTTTATAAATAAGCTCAAGTGTTATTGATTCTGCTGGCAATGTGGCATCGATTTCAATAGATGGGAGAAGATCGTCAGGCTCAGTATTTCCGGAAACATCTTCAGCTAGACGAGTAGAGACCTGATCGAAGAGGTCAGATCTAAATGAGCAACCCGCAGCTTGTGCGTGGCCACCGAAGTATTGCAGAAGGTCGGAACATCGTTCCAATCCTTCCGTAATATGATAACAGCGAGGGCTTCTGAGTGACGCAGTACACATACCATCATGTTCACGGCCGACAAGACTTGGCTTCCCTGTCATCTCGGTCAGTTTTCCAGCTATCAAACCAACGATTCCCTGAGGAAAGTCGGCATGCATAATACTAAGAAGGGGACCTGAAGGAGCTTTGCTTATTTCTTCAATCGCAATATTCAAAAACTCTTCAGTCTGCTTTTGTCTTATCTCGTTAAGATTATCAATAAGTTTGATTGCATCACCGCCATCCATTAACGCTTCGAGAGCAATCATAGGATCGCCCATGCGTCCTGCGGCATTAATTCTGGGAGCTATTCTAAATCCGATATAAGTACTGGTTATGTAATTGATATTTATTCCTGATATTCTTATCAGCTCAACCAGAGGTCCTTTGGTTAGTTTCTTGATTGAGTTTAAACCTTGTTTAACAAGCGTCCTGTTAAAACCTTTTAGTTCCATCACATCAGCAATCATTCCCAACATGGCGAGAGCCTCGTCAGTTTGCATATCGTCCCACACACCATCCTCAAGAGCTCTTAATAGATGATAAACAACTCCGGAGCCGGATGGATGTGGTGGGGGGATATCAGAAAAGTCAGGATGAATAATTGCAACAGCAGGCGGTATGTGTTTTCCAACGTGATGATGGTCAGTGACAATAACGTCCATTCCGGCATCTTTAGCTTTCTTTATTTCAGTTACAGATCCAACTCCGGAATCAACTGTGATCAATAGATTAGTCCCTTTAGAAATAAACTCATCAATGATATGAGACTTGAGGCCGTAACCATCATTGATTCGGTGGGGGAGTCTTACATGAGGTTCAACACTATTCCGTCTAAAGAATCGAATGAGCTGAAGCGTGGATGTCACACCGTCACAATCGTAGTCTCCAAATATTCCTATAGACTCATTGGATTTGATTGCCGATCGAATTCGATCAACAGCTTTTTGCATATCATGAAATGCAAATGCATCAGGAAGTTCGCCTTCGAGAGAGGAGTCTATTCCCCGATTTGCCATTAACTTCTTTACCAAGTCCTCGCCATTAGTTTCCAAAACCTCAGGAATAATCCATTTCTTGCCTGTGAGTGAAAGCTTGGATGTCACCAAACGAGATTAACAGTCAGAACAAGCTTGTCTATAGATCATTAAAAAAAAGTTTTAAGGGGCTTTAGTTTTCCCCTTGAACTAGGGACCTTTCCGGTTTCGCACCAAAGCGGAACAAGATGGGTCCGTCGGCAATTACTGAGTTTAGATGCACCCTCCCCCCAGGGGTGGGTAAGCTTCAGGGT
>CEPV01005961.1_pt1 | contig 25697 bp, 23 predicted proteins | sample 530451 | NCBI WGS metagenome assembly CEPV01 (sample SAMEA2620097, study PRJEB7988) | marine metagenome | isolation source: saline water (ENVO:00002010), including
CCAAACATTCTGCTTGTTGATGAACCGTCAATCGGACTGGAGCCGCGTTTTATTGACATGGTATTTGAAATACTGGATGACCTCCAGCGAAATGAAGGAAAGACGATTCTGATGGTTGAGCAGAATGCCAAGAAAGGGCTAGAATTCTGCAATATTGGTTATGTGCTGGTTTCAGGCAACCTTGCGATGGCAGATACAGGAGATAAGCTGCTGGAAAATCCGGATGTAGGCAGACTTTTCCTGGGCGGGTAATTTCAGGGTGCGCCTGGTTTATGTAAAGTTTTAAATACAGGCCTTAAAGAAAACGTCCGGTATCAGAAGTCTCTTCAACCGGAAGTGTAGTTTCAAAAGTCTGCCGCGGCTGTTCCCACTGCAGCTCATGTGTTCCCACATAAACCAGCCCCAGCAGTAGCAGCGCTATAAATATAATAATCGCCTTCTTTTCCTGCGGTTCAAAGTTATCAAGCATAATCAGAATTGGTGCAGAAATCTCAGGTCGTTATTGTAGAAGTATCGAATATCATCTATGTTATGTTTCAGAAGAGCCGGTCGCTCCACTCCCATACCGAAAGCAAATCCAGTCCACTCTTCAGGATCATAACCTCCGTTGCTCAGAACAACGGGATGAACCATACCCGCTCCTGCTACTTCCAGCCAGCCTGTGTTTTTACAGAGGCGGCACCCTTTGTTTTCGCAACTGCAGCTCATGTCTATTTCGATGCTTGGTTCAGTGAAAGGAAAGTAGCTTCCTCGTATTCTGATTTTGCGTTCTTCACCATACATCTTGTGCGCGAATTCACCCATCACGCCGATCAGGTCAGTGAGCCTGATGTTTTTACCTATTGCCAAACCCTCAACCTGGTAAAACTGGTGTTCAGAGCGTGCTGTGATTTGCTCGTATCGATAGCATTTTCCAGGCAGTATCACTCTAATCGGTTCCGGAAAATATTCCCGCATAGCCCAGATTTGTCCGGGAGAAGTGTGGGTACGCAAGACAACTTTATCATTTACCCAGAAGGTGTCCCACATGTCTCGTGAAGGGTGATACTGAGGAATATTCAAAAGCTGGAAATTAAACTCATCACTTTCCACTTCTGGAGCCTCATAAATCTGGAATCCCATTTCCCTGAATATCTGGTATATGCGCCGCAATGTCTGTGTTGTCAGGTGCAGATGTCCGGGTGTGCATGGACGTCCAGGGAGTGAAACATCAAGATCATCAATTTCCAGCTGCTGATCAAGTTTGCTTCCTCGCAGATTTTGCTGTCTAGACTCAAATAATTCCTGCAGTTCCTGCTTTACCTTGTTGATGACCTTACCTGTCTCAGGTCTCTCTTCTACAGGAAGGGTCTTCAGTTTTTTGAGCAATGATGTCAGGTCTCCTTTACGTCCAAGATACCTGTGGTACCATTCCGTCAGCTGGTCTGTGCCGGTTAAAGCATTGAGTTCGTTTTGTCCCCTTTCTCGAAGGTTGTTTATCTGTTCTAGCATTATCCTGCTGCTGTTATGTGATTAAAACTGATTAAAATGTTTATAATTAAATTTAATAGACGTGATCATTGAATGGCTTTGCCTGATTGAATTTTCTTTTGTCAATCAAAGTGCATCTAACCATTTTTGCTGGATATCTCGAGTTTTGCTGTTACTTTTTCAAGGTTCATTAATTGAAATTTGAATTATTCCCTTTTTAAGGTTCCCTTAATAAGTCGAATTTTAAAAAAGAACTAGATTTTAAAAATTTATTCTTGTATGTAGTCCAATTAAAATCTATGGACCTGAGTCCGGTTCAGAATCAATCTCTTTTTGCTCATTTTCTAAGAGATTTATGTCAATACCACTGCTTCGAAGCCGTGCAAAAGATTCAAGAACACCCTCCAACTGTTTTCCATCTATGGCGTTTTTCAAAAGACGGTGTTTAAACTGCTTAAATGAAATCTTATGGCTGCCTTTGACTCTGAGCTCCCCGTTAACAAATTCCTGTAAATCAAGATGAACATCATCAAATTGATCACACCAGTTATTATATGTAAGGTACGCTTCCTTAAGCGAAACAAGTTTAGGTTCGGCTGCATCAGTATCAGAACCTGGGATACTTGAGCCTTTTATGTTTTTACCTTTACTGGCCATTTGCATCTCCCTTTCCAGCGTTCGGGCAAGATCCGGACGGCCAAGGGGATCAGATAAGCCAGACGCGGGCAGTGTACTCTTGGACATAGTCATTGAAGGAATCTGCTGGGATGCGCTTTGGTGAATTAACTGTGCAGAAGACTTTGAAGCACCTGTCTCAAGGTGAGATATTCTCTGCTGAACCGTATGTATTTGATCAACCATTCTTGTCAGTTCTGCTTGTAAGTCGCTTAATTCTGTGGCTTCCAGTGCTTTTTTGTCACCGCTTTGAATAAAATTTGGTAATACCGTTATCTGCTGTCTTTTGAGCCAAGCTGGTGTACTAAGCCTTGCCTGCCATTCAGGATGCTGATTCAGCTGCTGTTCACAGGAAGTCAGCCAGGTTTGAAAACTGAAAGGACGATTGGGAATCTGCAGCGGCTTTTCAAATGTAATCGGGCACTCGATTTCAGCCAGCCATTGAATCCATCCGTCCCATGTCTTTTTTGTTTCCTTCTCCAGCATGTATTGCTGAAGCCTCTCTTCAAGAGCGTCGAGCATGTTTGGCATTTAAACTATCTGCTTTGCCTTTATACTTAGTGTTTACCTCTTTTTTCAACAGAATAAATAAAATCAAGAAATGTACGAACAGCATCGGTTTCCCCGAATGTTTCTTCAATCACTCGCAACGCCTCATCATTTTTTAGTTCTGAACGATAGTAAATTCTATGGGTTTCGAGGATTTCTGCAATTATTTCCCGGCTGAATTTTTGACGTTTCAAGCCGACGATATTTACTCCTTTCACTTCAAAGCGGTTTCCATATCCTGTGGAGTAGGGTGGAACATTGCGGTCAATTAGTGAACCTGCCCCTGTGTAGACGTAGGAACCTATCTTAAGGAATTGAGCAACTCCATTTTGTCCGCCTAAAGTAACATGGTCATCCAAGGTAACATGGCCGCCGAGACCTGTATAGTTTGCCAATATATTGTGGTTGCCTATTCTGCAGTCATGAGCAACATGTACGTAACCCATCAGCAGATTACCGTCACCGATTACAGTTTCACCTCCTCCCCCGGCTGTACCACGGTGGACTGATACACCCTCACGAAATGTGTTTTTGCTGCCGACAATCAGCTGGGTTTTTTCCTGATTGAATTTTAAATCCTGTGGTTCACCTCCTATGAAGGAAAAAGGGAAGAAAATGTTTTCAGAGCCAATTGTGCTGGGACCATCCAGAACAACGTGTGATTTCAGATGGCATCCATCACCAAGTTTAACTTCTGCTCCAATCCGGCAATATGGTCCGATTGATAGATGATTTCCTAGTTCTGCTCCCTCATCAATGATTGCTGTTGGGTGTATATTGTTCATAAGTGTAATCAGGTGAGGATTTGTTTAAGATTTTTTTAGATGAATGAAGTATTTTAACCCAATTCATTGTGCGTTGAATCAACCCCTAAAGTCAAGGAAACACTCCAGTAACAACTGCTTACCAAAGCTGAAGCAACTTCTCCTGATGAGCCTCAAACTAAGGTTCGCGAATTGCATTAATCTGGCTGAATCAGGACACACATCAAAATCATAATATCAAAGAAACATGCAAAAATGTTTAATCACATTACTGACAATAATTCTGTTAGCTTCTGCAGCAAGTGCTGATACATTAAGACTTAACAGCGGTGAATCCCTGGAAGGTAAAATTCGATTGATGGATGAAAAAACCTTGTATCTTGAGTCCAAGCTTACTTCACAGGAATTGAAAATAGACAGGGCTGACCTGAACATCATTGAATTTGATTCCTCTGCCAGGAGTTTTGCCAGAAGAGTAGGATTTGGAATTTTTTACCGTCCAAACGGTAATGAAGAGAATCTCTCTGTCAAAAACTGGCTAAGTTCAGACGATTCCGCTGAACTGCTGGTGGGATACAATTCCGGCTCCCAGGACACTTTTGGCGTAGAATTAAGGTATTCAAAGGTTTTCATGATTGAAGGGACAAATGACCTTTATTATGGCGCTGGTCTGGGCATAATCTCAAAAAGCAGTGATCGTGGAACGGCCTTGAGATTCTTTTCAGGTAATGAGTTTTTTCCCCGTGGAAGTCCAAATCTAGGAATATCAATAGAGCTTGGTGTGCTCAGTCAACAGGGCATCAGCAACGCATCGCAAGGATTCTATAACGCGTTTGCGGCACGATACTATTTCTGAAAAGGTGGCAGAATGAGCAGGAAAAGCTCAACTCCATCCAGTCTCACTTTTGAAGAATCGTATCAGAATGATGCTCTGATGAAGCACATCTTTGAAAACGTCAAAGATGTGCCTGACGAAGAAACCCCGCCTGAACAAACTTCGAATAAAAAATCCAAATCATCAACACGTGATTCAATTAAAAGACCTGACGATGAAATCGACCTGCATGGTAAAACAAGGGATGAGGCCATTAAGATAGTGCAAAAATTTGTCATCGACTGTTATCAGAAAAATTTTCGTTCAGCATTGATTATCACCGGAAAAGGTCACCATTCTGCTGAAAAAGCTCCTGTACTGAAAAGGGAAGTTAAGCTCTGGCTTGAACGAAACGGCGACTCTTACATTACTGATTTTCAGGAAGCTCCGCCTCGGTTTGGCGGTTCAGGTGCAATCTGGCTGAATTTTAAATAGTTCCGTTCAATTAATTTTTCCAGGTACTGCCAGTGTAAAGCAGGGAATTGTCACTTCGAATTCTTCTCCATCTGTTGATGTCATCTGATATGTCCCCTGCATTGTTCCGACAGGAGATTTGAGATGGGAACCGCTGGTATATTCATATTCTTCATCAGGCGCTAACACAGGTTGATCACCGACCACACCATCCCCTTTAACTTCATTAACCTCACCGCTGCTGTCAGTGATAATCCAGTGACGACGCATAAGCTGAACCTTACGTTGACTGAGGTTTTTTAAGCATATATGGTAAGCAAAGACATAGCGATCCTCTTCAGGAGTAGAGTGGGCGTCTAGGTAAAATGATTCAACCTGAACCATAATTCCTTCTGTGATTGTTTCTTCCATGGTTTTCCTGATAAAACAAAACAACTGCTCGCACCTGCTGTGTTCGAGTTATATATGTATTTAGAGAAAATGGCAAAGATAAAATTGTTGGTATGGACTAAATGGACTTAGCTTGCCCAACATTAAAACATCGTATAAAATTATCCCTTTCAGTATAAGCTTCCATTCTGAATCTTTAACCACTTTTTCCTTTAAATGCATGAAATTCGTAGATTCGGTTAAAATTCACGTTCGCTCAGGAAATGGAGGTTCCGGGTGCACGTCATTCAGGAGGGAAAAATATATTCCCCAGGGAGGTCCTGACGGTGGAGACGGCGGCAAAGGTGGAGATATTATTCTGGTTGGAGACAAAAGCAAAAATACTCTGCTGGATCTTTCATTTCAGCAGCATCAGCATGCGGAAAACGGGAAAAACGGAGGTGGAAGCGATAAACATGGACGTAACGGTAAAGACCTGCGGATACCTGTACCTTTGGGTACAGTGGCAAAATTAGATGAAACCGGGGAAGTTCTGCAGGAAGTAATTGAAAAAAAGGACTATCTTGTTTTCACTGGAGGTCACGGAGGACGTGGAAATGCTCGTTTCAAGAGTGCCACAAATCGTACTCCAGATTATCACCAGCCGGGGAAACCGGGAACAGAATGTTGGGTAAGGCTCGATCTGAAATTGATGGCTGATGTTGGCCTGGTTGGTTTTCCGAACGCCGGCAAATCCACACTGATCAGTAGTGTATCGCATGCTCGTCCAAAAATAGCCGATTACCCTTTCACTACACTTGTTCCGCAGCTTGGAGTTGTTAGGCCTGAGAGTTCCGATCCGTTTGTAATTGCTGATATTCCGGGTATCATCGAGGGAGCACATGACGGCAGAGGGCTAGGAGATCGGTTTCTGCGTCACATTGAGCGCACTGCCAGTTTGCTGCTACTGCTCGATGTTTCCGGGTTTTCTGAAAATACCCCAGAAGAGGAATACAAAACTCTGATTAAGGAACTTGAGCTTTTTTCAGCAGGGATGTTACAGAAAGCACGTGCAGTTGCTTTCACTAAACTTGATTCCGTGACAGAGCTTGAACCGCTTGATAAACTACAGCGGCAGCTTGAATATGCTGGAGAGACAGTCTTTCGAGTTTCTTCAGTAAATGGTGAGGGTATTAAGGAACTGCTGCATTTTCTGGCAGAAGTGGTAAAAAATGAACGTCAGCGTGAAAATCAGGTTTTCGGTGATATTAATTCTGATACAGGTTTTCCAAACTCAATCTGGGATGAGTGATGGAAAGATATATATTCAGTTTGATCGATTTCCTGGACCAGCTTAGTCTTAGCAAAATTGTTGTTTAGAAATCAGGATAAGAAATAATAATCAGGCAGTTGTTAATCTTGGCTCATAATGATTTGTGTGGAGGTAGGGGTAATTATTTGTAAATATCCCACTGCTAGTATAAAACATAGATATTGATTACAGGAATAAATTAGGGGTATATTTACAAGGATTAATTCGATAAATATTTCTTATCAAAATGTATTCTCCTCTATATATGATGTTATTCTGCAACATCATAAGTATTGAATAATACTAGTCAAGTTTATATATCTTCCTGCTGTATGATAAATAAAAATAAATTTAGAGTGTGGAATAGAATTTTCTTATTTTTTACTGAATATTCTCATAAATGGGGTATATAGTATAATTCAAATAGGGGTATTTATATGAATTACGCAGGGGTATATATGTTGCATTGTTAGTAGTAGAAATATATAATACTGATCATTTATTAATGTTGGGGAAATTAATAAAACAAATTATGATGAAAATTTATGGCTCCAACGTTAATATTTCCAAAAATAACAACATAATGAATTGACAATGAACAAGCTTACTGAGAATTCAATTAGGAAAGCACAGGTGTTTGAAAAACAGTATAAAATCTATGACGGTGACGGTATGTTCCTGCTTATACATTCAAACGGTTCTAAATACTGGCGAATGAAATATACGTTTGATGGCAAAAGCAAGTTGGCATCTTTCGGCGTATGGCCAATTGTATCATTGAAGGAAGCAAGAGAAAGAAGGCATGAGGCGAAACAAAAAATTAAAATGGGAATAAATCCAGTTGAGGAAAAGCGTAAAAATAAGCAGCTTCAGCAAAAGCAGTCTACAGATAAGGTGAATAATGAATCTGTGCAAGTCAAAGAATCTGCCACTGTATCTAATCAGTGGTTAAGCCTGCTATCTCCTCAGAGAAAAGGGAGAGAGACCGAAGCATCGCTGCAGTTGCTCAAGTCAAATGTATTTGATAATGCAGGCAGGAAGCCTTTCTCATTGCTAAATAAACAGGAACTGAATGAAATTCTAGGCAATATTTACAGGAACCGCAGGGACTTGTTCCAGATTATCTGGGATTTTTATCTCAGTTTCCCAATCCTCAATATTGCGGTACTGTTTCTGCTGCTGCTGCTTGTAATGGATTTATTTCCGGCACTGCTCACTACAATGCTGTATTTCATCCTTACAGTATGTACAGCCATTGCCTTCGGTTTATGGGAAGAAAAAAAGGTGCAGGAATAGCAGCGGGATATAAATCTCTTAAGAAACTCACTTTTACAAGATATCTGTTCTTAAGGGGTTTTTCATAAGAATTACAATTTATTCTGCAATAAAGCTCTAAGACGACTTTTACGATCTCCATTTAAGGCTATACGCTCCAGTTTAAAACCAGCAGAACAAAAGTTTTGCTCTGCAGATGCATATTGAGGATAAACCTGAGATGCTGGCTTGTAGGGTGTTTACCAAAAAATTTGTTACAGCCAGGCCTCAAGTGGTGGACTTTGCCAATTATACAAGTCTGGACAAGGAAGAATGCTGTTCAACCAGAAGGGTAGATTGTGTTGCCAACTTAAATTAGGATGATTAGCTAATGTTCAAATAACTTACAGGAAAGTTTAGTGCCTCGAGATTTTAGAAATATATGGGTTTCTATAGATTTATTTTTTAGAGGTTTTGTAATTTATCTTTCTAACTTTTTTTCATTCTTTCAGGTAATCATCATATGAAAGTTTGCTCAAGATTGTGCGGTGATTTTCTGTGGCTAGTTTTTTCCAGAGTTTATCTTCGTTTCCCGGCAGTTTCATCAGTTTAGCGTAAATATTAAGTGCCTGCTGTTCATCTCCTTTACGGGCATTGATAACACCGCTTTGATAGCGCGCCCAGAAGACCTGTTCCATTATTTCCTCATTTTCTGTTTTTCCATATATCTTGATTGCCTGCTTGTAGCTTTCCAGTGCTACATCATAGTTTTGTGCCCTGTGGTGCATTTCAGGGCCAAGGAAATGGCTCTTGACAATGTATCCGGGAGTGTCCTGATGATCTACGGGGTGGTTATAACTTGCTACTGCATGCATGAAAGCTTCTCCTGCGTCCACAAACTCACCTGTTTCTTCATGCATCTCGCCCAGTTCAAAAAAAAGTTCCGGGACTATTTCAGCCTGAAGGGGGCTGCTGTTCCGGTCATATTTCTGCAGTGTCTGCCTATAAACAAGCAGTGCCAGTGAATAGGATTTCTGCTGCCTGTAGATTCTTGCCAGAAGCTGTCTTGCTTCAGCGTCATAGGGACTTTCAGGGTACTGCTGGAGAAAACGTGCCAATGTGTCACGTGCATCAACCAGTCTGTTGCTTTGATGAAGTGTCATGGCTTTTTCCAGCTGTACCAGCTCGCCGACTGTTCCCTCGGAACGAATTTCCAGAAAACTAAGTATATCCAATGCCTCTTCATAAAAGCCAAGCCTGCGGTGTGCTGCTGCAGTCTGAAAAAGGGTTGTGTCAAAGCGAAAGTTGAACAGGTATTTAGCCTTATAGTCATTGTATGCACTCACAAGGGCGAAATTGTCGCCTTCACGAAAATGGCCGTCGATAAGTCCTTTGAGATTTTCGTCAATGTTTTCCTGGATCACGTTTCTCTTAACGTAAATATTCTGGGGGTATTTCTGCATGAATTCTTCAAGTGATTTAATGGCACTGGAAAAGAATCCGTACTGAGTTAATGTGAGGCCCTTGCGTAGCATTGCTTCTTCTGCCTGTGGTGTTTCAGGATAAAGACTGGGAATTTCTTCATAAACCTTGATTGCCTCAAGGTATTCATCCGAATAGGGCCGTTTTGCCTGGATGTTTGCAATTCTCAGCATACCCACCAGCGCGATCTCCCGGGAATAACTGCTGATTGCATTCTGGTAGGCCTGTATTGCTTCATCTTCCTTGCCTTCATCACGCAGAAAATCTCCCAGACGGATTGCTACCAGTTTGGAAAAATCTGCGTTTGGATATTTTTGTAGCAGTTCCTTGAATATTTCCCTGGCAGTCACGTATTCAGCATTTTCATAATATGTTTCTCCCATGTGAAACATAAGCGTGGGATCATCACCTGCATATTGTTTGTCGGAACTCCTGGCAATATCAAAAAATTCTCTTGCGGTAATGTAGCGTTTAAGGCGGTAATAAGCCTGCGCCATCTTGTAATGAGTGACAGCATAAAACTTGGGCTTGGGTGCCGAGCGTAGGTATTCCTGGAAATCAGTAATAGCCGTTTCCCACTGCCGCTGATCGACTCGGCTTATGCCTTTCCAGAAACTTGCTTCCATTGCCTCCATTGAATTTGGGTAGCTTTCCTGCAGGATGTTGTAGTAAACAGCGGCCTCATGATGGAATTTCATTTTCTGGTAGGCACGACCTATTCGGAAATTGGCGTGAGGCAGCATGGAAACCTGTTCAAAGTTATCTCCATTATTTGCAGCAGTTTTCTGTGCATCCTTGGTGATGCGTATTGCTGTCTTGTATGCCTCAATTGCCTGGTGATAGTTGTCGCCAATTCTGCGTTCCAGCATTGTGTAGATTGTATCTCCAATACGGAACAATGCCTTTGTCGCCTGTGGATGAAGGGGATCGCCGAATTCTTCTGCAGTATTTTCCTTCCCAATTGCGTATGTCTTTCGGAAATGGCCCACCGCCTTGTCATACAGCCTGTCTCGAAATGCAGCTTCTCCAAGCTTGAATTCTGGATTGATTTTTGCCGCTCTTTTGCGACGAGCCTTTTTTTCTTCTTCAATTTTGGCTAATTCCTCTGCACTCAATTTTTCACCTTCCTGTACTTCTTCAACAATATTTTCCCTGATTGGAGTTCCCTGAATGTCCAGCATCCAGCGGGTTGGTGCAGAAACAAAATGTCTCTCCACCTTGATGTCCTTAACTTTCAGATTCAACTCAATAAATGTCTGATTTAATTCTGCTTTTAGTGCTGCAAGTTCAAGTCGTTTACCCTTGAACTCAAGTTTTTTCAGCTCCTTTTTGGGAAGTGTGTTTGGCAGTCGGATAGTAAGCTGAGTCTGGCGGCTGTCTTCCAGCAGGAAAATCCGGGGAGGCCCCTTATCTTCCGGGACAAGGTTTGAAGTGGTCAATTTGTCCTTTTTTGAAAAATCGAAAATGAGGCGCGTGAAGCTTTTGTTTGTGGAATCAAATTTGAGAGAAGACAACTGGTAGACAGCGTCCTCAGGAGGATCTGGCAGGGGCTTAATCTCAAATGCAGGACGGAAATCAATCTGTACGCCGGAGTTTTTGGAGAGAGCACTTACGGAATAGGTGAGGTCCTTTTCCTCCAGTTTGAACTGTGCCCAAAGTTCTCCGTCAAATTCTGAAAAACGAATTCCCGAGAGCTGCATGTCGTTGAAAAGACGCTCCATGCGACCGTCAGCAAAATCAGCACGGGTATTTTTGAACTTGACCACAAGAGTCTGTGCTGCAAGGTTTTCTGTGATCTGGTAATCGGGAGGACTGCTGGTCAGTAGTCTTACGCTGATCTGTTTCCCGCGTCTAAGCAGTTCAACATTCTGAATTATGACAGATTCCGAATTTGCGTTTGCCGGAAGACAGGCAATAATCAGCAAGCTGACTGTCACAAGAACAGAAAATTTCCGGTACAACCTCATACAGGCAAGACCAGGTGTTAACGAAATGGCTCGGGGTTTAAGCAGCAAGTGGTAAAATGTAGCGTGCACATGCTTAGCTTAAACCTGAGTTACTTATTCGTAAAAAGATTTTAGTAATTTTGAACGGCTTGGATGACGCAGCTTGCGTAGGGCTTTTGCTTCAATCTGCCTTATACGTTCACGTGTTACATCAAAATCCTGTCCAACTTCTTCCAGCGTATGATCCTTGCTGGAGTCAATACCGAAGCGCATGCGCAGTACATTTTCTTCACGCTTAGTAAGTGTTTTCAGGGCATCGCGAGTACGTTCACTCATGTTTGAAGAAACTGTCGCTTCGCCGGGATCTCTTACATGTTCATCCGCGATAAAATCCTTAAGTTGTGAATCCTCATCATCCCCTATTGGTGTGTCGAGTGAAATCGGCTCCTTGGCAATCTTAAGCACTTTGCGGACTTTGTATAGTGGCATGCCGAGATCTTCCGAAAGCTCATCTGCTGTAGGTTCTCTTCCCAGTTCCTGCACCTTGGCGCGTGAAATCCGCGAAAGCTTGTTGATTGTTTCGATCATGTGTACAGGAATCCGGATAGTGCGTGCCTGATCTGCTATGGCCCTCGTAATGGACTGGCGAATCCACCATGTCGCATAAGTTGAAAACTTATATCCACGACGATATTCGAACTTGTCGACTGCCTTCATCAGCCCGATATTACCCTCCTGAATAAGATCCAGGAACTGCAATCCGCGGTTAGTGTATTTTTTAGCGATACTGATTACCAGTCTTAAGTTTGCCTCAACAAGTTGGCTTTTGGCGGACTTGACTCTACGTTCCACTTTTCGGAGATTTTTAACTTCTCTGGAGTATTCTTCCAGGGTCAGTTCGGTTTGATCAATCATCAACTCGATACGCTTGCGGCACAGTTCTATCTTTTCAAAGTACCGGTTGGCAATGCTCATGGTATGTCCTGATTTTTCTCTAATATCCCATGAAGCTTTTTCCTTATCCTTCTTTCTTTTACCATGACGTAAAATACTAAACAATTCATCCATTTCCTCCGATGACATTTTAAGTCGTTTAATATTGTCTTTCATCTTCCTGAAAGAATGATCAATTTTATCCTTGTGCAGAAACATCTCCTCACACATTAACTCAATTTGTCTGGAATTGAAGCTTATGCTACGGATTGTATCTTTGTAAACAGTCTGATTTTTCTCTAACCGTTTTACTTCTGCTGGCTTGAGCTTCCGGTTCGATTCATTTTCGAGGATTTTCTTAACAGAAGTGTAATTCTTCCAGACCTTTTCAAGCTGCTCAATAACCTGTTTTGTGGCTTTATCTTCATCCTCAATGACATTGTCATCTTCATCAAGTCCCGAAACAACATGGCGGGCTTTAATTTTCTGAGATTTGAGCTGCCTGGAAAGGTTGTTCAGGTAAATCAGGATTAAGTTCGATTCAGAAAAAATTTCAATCAATTCAAGATTGCCGCTTTCAATTTTTTTTGCAACTTCAACTTCACCACTGCGAGTCAGCAGCTGGATGCTACCCATCTCACGTAAATACATGCGTACAGGGTCATCAGTTGAATTGTCAACGCCGGGGTCAAGATTGAGTTCATCATTATCGAAATCAATTTCTGGTTCCGTCTCTGATTGGTCACTGAGAAAATCCGTATTTTTATCATTATCAACAACTTCGATATCCATTTCAGAAAAAATGCTGAAAATTTTCTCCAGCTGTTCTGCTGATGGAGTTTCATTACCAAGGTTTTCATTGATTTCATCAATAGTAATGAATCCCTTTTCACGTCCTTCGGCAATCAGTTCCTTTACAATTTTTTCCTCAGCGGGAGAGATGGTATTCTCTGTTTTGTTTTTATTACTCATGGATTCCTGTGCAGGGTATTAAGTTTCAAATTTTTGCTAAAATATTTGTTTCAGATTTTTCAATTTCTCTTCTTCTGTTCTTCTTTTGGCTCCGGCCATTGCACGATCTTCGTTGCTTTTGCTTTTGATAAGGCTCTGCTGATATTCCATCTCCAGGTTGTGTTCCTTGATGCGCTTTAACGACAATCCAAAATCATGACTGGGAATCTCTTGACTGAGCAGCAGCATTACTGATTCAAACAACTCAGGATCAGTTTTTTCAAATTTGAGTGGATCGAATGATTGAAAAGATTCATCAGGAAGCAGCAAAAGTTTGGCATAAAGCTGGTGAAAATGCTGGGTGCTGAACTCTTCCGGTTTCAAATGTTCACGTACCCTGGGCCACAACCGGCCGTTGCGGAGCAATGACTGTAACAGCCACTGTTCATCTTGAGAAATTGCTGAAGCATTTGGCGAACACAAAAGCATATCATTTTCCTGCTCGGATTTCAAGTTTTTATTTGATTTTCTTTGTATTTCTCTTGAAAGCATTTCCGGGGGGATTTTCATTCGTTCGCCTATTGTGACCAATGTAATCTGTTGGCGTTTAGGATCCTTTATCTGATGCAATGTTGGAAGCAGTTCTTCAAGTCCTTGCATCCTACCCTGGATTGTATCCGGAAGATTTTTTATTGTCTGCTGAACCATGTAATCCAGTGCCGGAACTTTGTGATCCAGCAAATCTTCTAAACCTTTTTTCCCGTGCTTCAGCATGAAAGTATCCGGATCTTCACCATCAGGAAGATTAATTATATATGACTCAAGGGGTTGGGGTAGCAGAAGATGGGCGTGCTTCAGCGCCGCATTTTTTCCTGCGGAGTCTCCGTCAAAAAGAAGGATTGCAGTCTTAGCGTAACGACGGACTAATTTTAAATGTTCCACCGATAATGCCGTTCCGCATGGGGCAACAGTTTCAGTGAACCCGTTTTCATGAAGTCGAATTACATCAAGGTAGCCTTCAACAAAGATAATTCTACTTTTTTTCCTAATTTCATCAAGTCCTTCGTGTAATCCATAAAGAGTTCGACTTTTGCTGTAATAGGCGGTTTCAGGGCTGTTGAGGTATTTTGGTTTATCACCAGTCTTAAGGGAACGTGCACCGAAACCTATGCAGCGTCCACGGGGATCCTTTATTGGAAACATCAGGCGTCCACGGAAAGTATCGTAAAATCTTCCAGATTTTTCACTGCTCTTGATTAGGCCAGTACGAGCTATTACAGACTGGGGGATTTTTTTTTGCGTCAGATTTTTGAATGTCTCATCCCATTTGTCGGGCGATAAGCCTATTTGAAAACGTTCACACATTTTTCCCGAAACCTTCCTCTGCTGCAGATATTCGGAAGCGTACTTCCCTTCTTCCCCTTGAATTTTTTCCATGTAAAAAGATGCAGCTTCACGCAGGCATTGAAGCCCCATTTCTTCATCAGCGTTTTGATTGCGTGTCAGTCTGGAGTTTCTTTCCAGAGGAATTCCAGCTCGTTTGGCAAGTTCCTGTACAGATTCTGTAAAAGAGAGCCGGTCAATCTGCATCAGAAACTTGATTGAGTCTCCACTTGCCTTGCAGCCAAAGCAATGAAAAAACCCACGTTGTGAGTTAACATTGAATGAAGGCGTTTTTTCAGAGTGGAAGGGGCAAAGTCCTTTGAAATTTACACCTGTTTTTTTGAGTACTATCCCATGATCAGAAACAAGTTCAACAATATCGGTAGCATTGAGAACTTTATCGATAAAGTCTTTGCTGAATTTCATCTTTTCAGTGCCAGTAAAATTTTCAAAATATTTTTCATACTGTTATAAATCAGTATTTTTTCAATAAGTTACTCTTAGTGTTTCACTTTAATTTTTTGACAGCAGATCAGATAAGGTTTTGTCAACAGAGAATGAGACGTTTTCACAGGACATTTTCTTCATACAAGGATAATAATGAAATCTACTTATCATCGATAAACTTTTTTTGATTATTGATCAAGGTTTTTGCCTCTCCGTAACTTGTGAAACTAATTCCCAGGTCAAAGAGGGACCTTGACAAGGCCATTTGCTTATCCTGCCTTGATTCAACAGCATTAAGAATATTAGCATGCTCTCCAAACACAATTATGCTTCCCGGAAAACTTTCCATCCATTCCAGTAAAAAAGACATACTTATTTCATCCAGCAAAGGAAGCAGGCGGTCCAGCATAAATACCCTTGTTTTTGCGGCTGCAAGCATCAGTGTCCAGAACCTGGTTAAATGCTGATCTGAAAGATCATTAACAGGGAGGTATTGAATTCTTCCAATCAATCCCAGCCTGTACATCAATGTGTCCATGGTTTTTCTTTTTCCACCGAACCATGGCCTTTCTTCAAAAAGTCTGGACTGGAGATTTTCCTGCAATGATGAACTCTTATCAAGACCATCCAGCAGACCCTGGTCTGTATGAATGTGAGTGCTGGCTGAGATTCGCAATGAACCGGTTTTGGGCTTGAGCTTTCGTTCAAAGAGACGCCATAATACACTCTTTTGTTCCTCAGTTTTAAAATAGAAGCTGATTCTCTCTCCAGCATGCAGATCCAGGTTAAACTTGCAAATATCCCACATTGTTTCAGCAGAAATATCTTCGGCAGACGTTGCTGAATATCCCAAATTTCGACAACTTATCAGCAGCTTATTATTCATATTTGTCTGATGCGTAATTTAACACTTGAGCTTAATTCACTTGAAACAACAGAGTATGTCGCCCGAAAAATGGCTGCACATATGTTTCAGGGATCAATAATGCTGTTCTGGGGATACATGGGTTCCGGAAAAACTACTTTTATCAAAAGTCTATGTTCCGGACTGGGTGTTCTCCCCGACAAGGTTACTTCTCCTACATATACTCTTGTTAACATTTACAAATGCAACTGGTATATATTTCATGTGGACCTTTTCCGCCTGACTGCTCCAGAACAGCTTTATGATATGGACCGTGCAGACCTGATAGCAGATCAAGGTGTTACTATGGTTGAGTGGCCCCAAATGCTCCAAAATTTTTTGACAGATGAACCGGTACTCAACCTTCGTTTCAAAAATGTATCTGATCACCACAGACGACTAATATTGGATACTGAATCACGTGAGTTTGACATACTTTTCAACACTATGGAACAACAGAATTTGTCTTGCGGTTAATCTTAAAATTATTTCAGGGGAGCATTATATGATCAGGCTTTCAGTGGATACTTCTTTTGAGCATTTGGGAGTCTGCCTAACAAGTAATGGAGTGTGTTTGGCAAATTACTATTCCTTATGCAATCGGAAAAATTCGTCAATTATCTTTGGAGTAATTGATGAATTACTGAAAAATGCAGAGATCAAATTAGCTGATATTGATACGTATGTCGTCAATCGCGGACCCGGTTCATATACTGGCGTCAGGATTGCGATGGGTGTGGTAAAAACATTTGCACAGGTGCATCAAAAACCAATCGTTCCTGTTGATTCCTTAGAGTTGCTTGCTGGACAAATCAGCAGCTTAAAAGATGATTTTCCTGTGTTACTTAACTGCACTCGCAGTGAAGTTTTTCACGCTAGGTACAGCATTATTGATGGAAAACCTGAATCACGAACGCCGATTCAACTTACGAGTCTTGAAATGTTTTTGGAGAACTCAAGAGATAAAGCGGTTGTCCTTCATAGAGTGAATCCCAAAAGTCGTAAAGCTGAACCATTGTTTGAGAAGTTGAAACTGTTGCCTCTGGATTACCCCATTGCGGATGCGCTGCTTCTGGACAGACTTGGTGAGCATAGACTTGAATCAGGTAAAATTGATTTTAATCCACCGGTAAATCCCCTTTATGTAAAACGTGATGTTGAAAAAAGGACGTAATGGATTTGTATTGACCACCTGACCAGCCGCAGTCCTGTCCCGGCCCTGATTAGCTTCAGGTGCCCCTTTGCTGGGAAAAGGAAGATTTTATGGAGGGTCCCACTTTCCCTTTGTGAAATTGCTGGAGATAGGTTACTGGTTCCATGCTTACCTCATTGGAGAGTATTGGGGTGGGAGCAAGTATTATCACTCTCATGTGGGAGAGTACTGAATTGAGAACAGTCATTTAAGTTTAAGAGGGGATCCATTTTCTTCATAAGATTTGTTTTCAACGGAATAATTAGTTCAAGGACTTACAGAATTTCTGGACGCAACGGCAGAATTTAACGGAAAAATAATGTTATATCACACATTCCCACACAGCAGGAAATCGATCAGGAATATAATCCGCGTTTGATCATGGACAATTTTGAATTAAACGTAAAAAGTTATTTAACGGAAAGCAAACGGGTTATGACAGAATATCCACACCAGTCAGGAGTGGGATATGGCCCCACCAAAGCGGAAATTCTTGATATTTTCCCGCGAATACAGCAACTGCACCAATACACATTTTTTTTCATGGGGGCTACTGACACCCTTTTCAAAGCAGGAATTTTGCCTTCGTGGCGGAATGTCTGGTTCGTAACGGTATTGCCGAGGTAATCGTAAATTACGCACTCTGTCCATCAGTCAAAATTGATGAAATTGTGTGTCAATCCCGAGCTGCAGTAGCCTGGACTTACAGTAATGCGGAGTCTTTTGGGGCAAATCCGGAACAGATAACTGTTTCCGGACATTCTGCAGGAGGACACCTGGCTGGCATGCTGATGTCTGTATCATGGGAAAATGATTACGGACTGCCTCAGTATTTGATCAAGGGCTTTTTGCCCATCAGTGGAGTGTTTGATCTTGCCCCTTTCCCATTTTCCTGGCTTCAGCCTAAACTGCAGCTCACCACAGATGAGGTGCTGCGAAACAGTCCACTGCTGCAAAAACCTAACTGCTCTTCAACAGTTGTTGTTGCAGTCGGTGAAAAAGAATCAAATGAGTTTCAGCGACAATCTAAAAACTATGCGGAGTACCTGCAACATCATGGAATCAGTACGAAATATCTTTCTGTAAGAGGGAAAAACCACTTTAATATTATAGATGATTTTCTGGGAGATGGAGGATCTTTCTGCGAAAAAATAATTGAATGGTCTCAGTATGATTGAGTCAAAACCTGTAAGTTGAGTCATTCATCAAATGCATTGAGGATTGACAGTTGGAGGCCTGAAACAGATAATGGTTGCAGAAAATTGAACCATTTTTTTAACTGATAATGGAGCTTGAAAAAACTTCTAAACCGGATCTGAAAAACTGGGAAAAAAATCTCTTGCAGAGGTTCAGTCAGTATAAGGAATCTGGATTGAAACTGGACCTTACACGGGGAAAACCAGGAACAGAACAGCTGGACCTTGCCAATCAGATGGAAGGCCTTCTGAAGGGGAAAATGATATCCTTAAATGGGACTGATCTGAGAAACTATGGCGGACAGGATGGTATTCCTGAAGCACGTAAGCTGGGCGCTGAAATACTGGGACTTTCGGAATCTGAGGTGATTTGCCAGGACAACAGTAGCCTGACGTTGATGTATCTTTATATGCTTCACGCAAATTATCATGGATCACAAGGGCCTGATACTGCCTGGAATAGTCAGGGTGAAGTAAAATTTCTGGCACCTGTTCCAGGATACGACAGGCACTTTGCAATCTGTGATGAATTGGGAATCAGCATGATTAATGTAAACATGCTGGATGATGGTCCTGATATGGATGCAGTGGAAAATCTGGTTCGCAATGACCCAATGATCAAGGGAATGTGGTGTGTTCCAAAGTATTCCAATCCTACAGGTTGTATTTATTCACAACAGGTGGTGGACAGGATCGCCGCACTGGGGAAAATATCTGGTCCTCATTTCAGGGTAATATGGGACAACGCCTATGGAGTGCATGACCTGTTTGACAACCCCAAGGAACTGGCCAATGTTATGGATTACTGCCGCAGGCATGGAACGGAAGATAATTTGATTTTAACCGCCTCAACTTCAAAGATTACATGTGCCGGTGCAGGGATTTCATTTTTGGGTGCTTCTGAGAAAAACCTGCAGCATTTTCGCAAACGCCTGGAGGTGATGAGTATAGGACCCAACAAACTGAACCAGCAACGACATGTGCTGTTTCTAAAGAATATTGAAGATGTGAGGGCACACATGAGCAGGCATGCAAAAATATTGAGACCAAAGTTTGCCATGGTACAAAAGCACCTGGAAGAAGGATTGGGTGACAAAGGAATGGGAAGCTGGCACAATCCCGAAGGCGGTTATTTTGTTTCATTTGATTCAATTCCTGGACTTGCCACGGAAATAATCCGCCTTGCAGGCGAAACCGGAGTCAAGCTTACTCCTGCAGGTGCGACTTACCCATATGGCAAAGATCCGGATGACAAAAATATCAGACTGGCACCAACCTTTCCAAGTGTGGAGGATCTGGATCAGGCAATGCAGGTTTTTGTAACTTGTGTGCAGTTGGCCTCTGTCCAATTACGCTTGTAACTTTGCAAGCCTTCCTTTCAGTATTCAAACCCTGAACAAGTTTTAGCATTGAAAAAAGTAGTCAGCGACTGGCAATTATTTCAACGGTTTCTCGTATATGTACGACCACACTGGAAAAAAGTAGTTCTTGGTGTTGCAACGGTTCCGTTTTCAATAGGTGCAACTTTGCTGCTTCCGTGGTTTATCATTCGAATCATAGATGATCATGTTGTTCCAGGAGATTTGGATGGTTTGTTCAAGATGGTAGCCCTGATGACAGCGGCAGTTGCGATAGGATATTTTGCGGACTCTATATATACTTTTTCTCTCCAGAGGACAGGTCAGCAGGCCATCAGCGCTATGCGCAGTGACCTGTACGCGCATATTCTTTCCATGCCCCGCTCCTTCTTTGACCAGTCCCCAATCGGCGTGGTTCTGACAAGGCTCACCAGTGACATGGAAGCACTTAACGATTCTCTCGCGATCGGTGTTCTTTCACTTTTCACGGATTTTCTAAAAACAGTTGCCCTGTTGATACTGCTGATCGTATTGAGCTGGCAGCTCACGTTGGTTGTGATACTGATTTTGCCCCCGATTTATTTTGTGAGCAAATTCCTACGTTTACGTCTTAGGTATTATTATGACTTAACACGTGAGGCGCTGGCGAATGCGACAGGTTATTTACAGGAATGCCTGAACGGTGTAAAGACAATACAATTGTATGCTGCGGAGCGCAAAGTACAGAACCAGTTTGAAACAAAAACAAGGGACTTCTTCAAGGCACAGTCACATTCAAATTTTTATGATGCAGCTCTATATTCAGTAATCGAAGGCATTACATCGATTGCGCTGGCATTGATGATCTGGTACGGTTCCAGGCAGATACTGGTGGGTATTGTTTCAATCGGTGTACTTGTAGGCTTCATTAACACGCTGAATCGAATCTTTGTGCCTATCCGCGAATTTACTCAACAAATCTCTGTAATACAGCGTGCGCTTTCCTCACTGGAAAATATAGACAAATTGTTTCGCGAAATACCTGAAGAAAAGGATGCAGAGCTGTTTGCAGAAAAATATACAGATGAACAGCTAGCTGATCGATTTAAAGAATTTCAGGAACTGCGATTTGAAGACGTACACTTTAGATACACTGATAGCAGCCCCTGGGTTCTGCAGGGAGTTTCCTTCAAAGTGAAAAAGGGGAACCGCGTGGCTATTATAGGGGCGACTGGTTCAGGCAAGTCAACAATTGTGCGTGTGCTCAACAGGATTTACACCAGTTATGAGGGATCAATAACAATCAATGGTGTGGAGCTTAAGGAAATACCACGCAGGTATTTACAGAGGATGATAGCATTGATGCAGCAGGAGTCCTACTTATTTGCTGAAAGTATCAGCTTCAACATCGCACTCAACCGTGAGGAAATAACATTAGACAAAGTAAGGGACGCATCTAAGTATGTTTACGCGCATTCTTTCATTGAGCAGCTTCCAGAGGAATATGACTTTACACTGCTAGAAGGGGGGAAAAATATTTCAGAGGGTCAGGGGCGATTGATAGTTTTTGCACGGGCATTGGCTGGAGAAAGTGACTTAATAGTTCTCGATGAAGCTACGAGCTCGGTGGATTCTGTGACTGAAAACCTCATTCAGAAGGCAATTGAACGTATATTTCAGGACAAAACTGTGATTGCCATAGCACATAGGCTGAGTACTATCCGTAAATCCGATTTAATACTGGTGATGGATGCAGGAAAAATTGTTGAACGCGGTTCTCACGTAAATCTTATTGAGCATAGTGGTGTATATGCCGGATTAATTGAAACACTGTCGGGGGAAGCAGAGTTGGCTGCATTGCCTTTAAGATAAACTATACATGTGTCTTATGTTTAATTTTGCTTGCATTTGCAATTTTTCATGTCATAATGGCGGCTTTCCCTCTTCAATAATAAGATGAGAGAAGAGGTTTGTTAATTTTTAATATAAGGTCAATATGCCTACAGGTAAAGTAAAATGGTTTAACGAACGCAAGGGTTACGGATTCATCGAACAGGAGTCCGGAAAAGACCTGTTTGTTCACCATTCTGAGGTCCGTGGTGGATACCTCAGAGAAGGAGAAACAGTGGAATTCGAAGTTGGAGAGGGGCAAAAAGGCCCTTGCGCGGTTAGTGTTCAAACTGCTTCATAATTCAGTTTAGAATAAAACTTTTAGAACGGGATGACTGCATATGCGGGCATCCCGTTTTTTTTTGCACTTTTTTATTCAACATCTAAGCCGGGATTTTAATGAGCCAAATACAGGAAGGATTACAAGAATTTTTTGTTGCTCTGCGTACATGGAAATACTGGTATATGCTTTTGATGCTGACTGTTGGCTGTTTTTCCTTCAGTTTAGTTGTGCATGGAATTTTGATCCCTCAGCATTTTTTTGCCGGCGGACTGACAGGTTTGACTTTATTCTTCTACGACAGCATCAGTGATTATGTATCCCTGAGCGTTCTGATTGTATTGCTGAACATTCCAATATTATTTGTGGGGTATCGTGAGTTTTCTGTCAAATATATGCTTACTTCAATAATCGGCATGAGTATTTATTCCGTAAGTCTGAAGCTTACTGAGGGAGCCCATATTCCATTGGAGGATCCGATGATTTCGGCTATTTTTGGAGGTGTGCTGGCGGGATTTACTACCGGATATTATCTTAGGCTTGGAGGATCAGTCGGAGGGTTAGATATATTGGGTACTGTACTGAAAAAACGTTTGGAAATTCCAATTGGTTATCTGTTTAATGCTATAAATTTTATAATTATCACAGGCAACGCCATACTTTATGACCTGGAGTCAGCACTTTTCACTGGGATCTTTATGTATGTTTTCTCCTGGTGCATGCAGAAGGGTCTTATTGGATTTTCGCAGCGCAAATCTGTGTTTATCATATCATCCAAGCCGGAAGCAGTGGCAGAGAAAATACTGCAGAAACTGGATCGAGGCTTTACCTATTTTCATGCATCAGGAGGTTATGCCGATGTGGAAAAACGAGTAATTTATACTGTAATTAACCTGCTGGAACTGGGTCGGCTGAAAGAATATCTGTTTGAAACAGATCCGGATGCGTTTATTGCAGTTCAGGATACAGGAGATGTGATTGGGAGACGATTCCTGACCTGGGAAGAAGAAGGATACAGAGCACGAAAAAAACAGGACACAGAAGTTCAGAGTTGATTTTCAGGGGGTTTGATTTTAACCGGGATAAGGTGAGTCCACTGGGAATTTTCCATTTAAGTATTCATCGCGGCAGCCTTCTGGATAATATTCATGGTTTTCTCCAAAAGTGAACATGAACTTATTTCATTCAGGTGAACCCACCTCACCTCTCCGGCATCGTCGCCGGGACGGGATTCCCCTGACTGCCATTGCCCCATGTAATCAACTAGTGTGTAGTGGAATTTTATTTTTCCTTCAACGTCAGGAAAAATTGCGTCCACTACGTCAACCAGTAAAAGTTGGTCAACTTTTACTCCTGTTTCTTCAAGCAGTTCCCTCTGTGCAGCTTCTGCTGCAGTTTCACCAATCATCTGTCTTCCGCCGGGAATACTCCATTGACCTTTATTGGGATCTTTGTTTCTCTTTACCAGCAACACTTCCTGTTCACGGAAAACAATCACTCCTACTCCCACATAAGGACGATCAGGATATTCCCGTTTTTTCCTGCTCATTCGTAACCTTTCAACCATTCTGCTAATGAAAGACGAACAGCATCTGATTCAATTCCTTCGGTAACAGTGATTCCTGCTTCTTTGAGAATCTTTATACCTTCACCGTTTACTTTTGGATGAGGATCCCTGATTGCAGTCACGACATGTGATATTTTATTTTCAATAATTTTGTTCGCACAGGAAGAACTTCTTCCGTGGAATGAGCAAGGCTCGACTGTACAATAAAGTGTTGATCCTCTAAGTGAATATCCCTTTATCTCAGCAATGCGGATTGCTTCAGCTTCAGCATGAGGGATTCCTCCAGGCTGTGTATGTCCTTCTCCCAAGATTTTGTCGTCCTTAACAATCACGCATCCCACCCAGGGATTATCGCCTGTTTTTTTAAAGGCACGTTTACCAAGCTTAATCGCTCGTATCATGAAGCAAGGATCAATTTCAGGCATGCTTATTTGAGGTGCAGAAATTTTTCTGTTAAATGTATTAAGCTGCGGACAGGCTGCTATGCGTTTGATTGTTTTTTAATTAAATAGTTCCCACTCTCAAACACTCTCCTGATGAAAGAAGGGACCTGCTTACTTTAGGTGAGGAGGAACTTTACATTGAGAGAGCAAACTGATTTTTTAATTATAAACCTAATCCATAATAGAAAAGAGCTATTTTAAATAAAGCTTTTCAAAAGAGAAATCCTATACCAGCGTTGATTTGTCCGGAAACTAAATTTACCTGTTCAGCAAGGATAACCGACTTTCCGGACATCTGACACTGATAATTCTTGAATTTACCGTTATCCTGACGGTATCCAAGCAAAAACTCCCCGCCGAAAAAAGGGATACCTAAGTTTAAGAAAATTGATTCCCCGGAAACACTTTCAGTCGAATAATCTACACCATCAAGGATTATTTCCCCGCGACCATTTATCATTCTTGCCGCACCCAGAGTAAAGCTGAAACTGCGGCCTATTGTATAAGATAAATCGAGGCTGCTGTTTTTGAATTTATATGAAATATCCTCAAGATTCCCATTTGTCATTGTAGTTGAGTAGCCCAGGCCGATTCCATTCGCGAAAACAAAGTTTCCGCTTTGACCAGATTTGCTGAGTTCGGCTGATGAAGTACTCGAGCCACGCGTTATTTCATTTTCTGCAGAAATCAGTGTTGAGTAACGCAGGCGCCAAACTTCATCAGCTGCTAAAAAAAAACTTTTCAGCATAATAAGCACGATTAAGATGATTATTCTAAATGAAAGCAAGACAGATATGATTATTGAGTTTTTTGAAAATTATTTACGAAATTTATGCAAGTTAAGTGCTTTTTAGGCGAAAAGTAATTAATACAAAAAATGCAGTTTTTGAGAATCTAATGAATGTGGAAGAAAATCCTGAGTTAGTTTAAACTGGATGTAATACATAATCTTAAAATATAGTTAAATTGGAAATAGCCGAAAGACAGAGCGTAGTAACACTTTCAGGCACGGGTGCCATAAAAGTCTTCAAAGCTGGACACACGGCTATGTCTGAAATTAAAGGTTTGCGGGGACAGGTATTCAGAGCACTTTTGCTGAATTATCTGATATTTACAGCGGCAACATTACTTTTGAACGGTTTGTTTTATTACCTGTTGCTCAATCCGATTATACATTGGCTTTTTGGAGGAGGAGAAGGATTCTGGGCTTCTCTTGGCTCAGTTATCTTATGGAGCATTCAGTTGACTGTGGCGGCAGTATTTGCTGTTGCAGCTTTACGTTTTTCCGTGTCACTGGTTACCCTTTGGAATCAGAGTCTGGTTGAGAGGGTAATAAATCATTTCAGGGAAATTGAAGAGCGCACTTTTTCATTTAAAATCTGGTTGGCTGAGGTCAAATATATATTTAGTGAAGCATTGAAGTCTTGTATTTACCCTGTACTTCTTCTTTCTATAGGTTTGATTCCTGTTATAGGAATATTGCTTGTATTCATGCTTGAATCTCATCTGCTTGGAAGGGAAAGCATCATTGCCTATTCTGACTGCATAAAAGATGTTGAGGATGCGAGGGAGCTTCGAAGGAAATGGCGCTGGCTGCCGATACGCATAGGCTGGCTGCCTGCAGTTCTTACCTTTATACCTTTTATAGGCTGGCTGTTTCTGCCTTTGTCGATTACTTACGAGGTGGTTGGTTTTGCTTTTTTAGCTGAACAGTCCAGAAATAGCTGATTACCAAAGCCATGCTGCACCACGGACACCGCTGGAATCTCCGTGTTTTGCAGGCCTGATTGGTGTAGTAAACTCATTCCCAAATACCCAGTCAACAATCAGGGCCGGAAGATTCTGATAAATCCGGAGAATATTTGACATACCACCACCCAGGACCAGGACATCCGGATCTAAAAAATTAGCTAGTGTTGCGATACCGCGGGCAAGGCGATTTTCGTAAGTACGCATAACTTTCTCCGCCGTATCATCACCCTGTTCAAGCAACTTAATAATTTTTTGTCCACATATTTTATTCCCGGTTTGACGCTCATACTCATTTTCAAATCCTGTTCCGGAA
>CEPV01050203.1_pt1 | contig 25643 bp, 22 predicted proteins | sample 530451 | NCBI WGS metagenome assembly CEPV01 (sample SAMEA2620097, study PRJEB7988) | marine metagenome | isolation source: saline water (ENVO:00002010), including
TTCATACCGTTGCATATTGATTACAGTGTTTTCAGCTATATTGATGGAACAATAACATTTTTAGCAGTACTAAGTGTTTACCTTGCATTAAAAAACAGGTTAATGTGGTCTGCAGCAGTGGCTGGCCTTACAATTCTAACAAAATACAACGGTGCTTTTATTGTTCCTGTGATTTGGTACATCGCCTACATGAAAAATAAAGATAAAAAAGCATTCTTCAAAAACTTCCTGACAATATCAATCATCTCTGGAGCTATTGGGGGTATTTGGTTTATAAGAAACTGGTTATTGCTTGGGAATCCTGTATGGCCGTTTTTTAACAGTGTCATTGGTGGTGTGGAAATGGGGACGTTTGCTCTAAGTGAAATTGGAGAATTAAACTTTGCTAATTTATTGAGCATTAGCGGACTATTGTCTGTTTATCTGGGAATTTTTGGTGTACCGGATGGGAACATAGAAACTCTAACCTTTTTTAATATACCTCATCTAAATGTTCTGTTGATTGCGTGGCTTCTGGGCACGATAATATTTTCTATTCCAATCTTATTTGGCCTTGTTTCAAAGAAATTGGATTACAAGTGGCTTCTATATGTTTGGATGGGGTCTTTTATTTTACTTATAATGTTCTATGCTATGAATGCTAGTTGGTCTGTATCTAGGTTTTTACTGCCTGCATTTCCTGCTCTAGCCCTAGTATGGGCTTATGGTATAGAGAAAATCAGGCCAAAAAAAATGAAGAGGTACTTTATTCTTCTATTAACGCTAATAATGATCGGTTTTGTTTTTACTTCAGTAGCAAAAATAGTTATGGCAGCAAATGCCTGGAGTTTCTATGAAGATGATTTTGGATGGGTAAAGAAGAATACGGAAAAAAACGCTTTATTCATGGCAGGAAGCCATTGCATTTCTTACAATATGGAAAGGCAAACTGTACCTACTAAAGTGGATAATTTAGAAAAAGCAGATTATGTCTGGATAAATCAAAATTTCAAATTAGATGGATTAGCAATTCTGGATAAAAACATTGTTGAAAGGACAAAAAAAGAGGGGATTGAGGTTTACAAGAACAAAAAAACCGGAACTGAAGTATATAAAATAAGCTAAAATCTGTTCTTTAGCATAGTCCACGCTGCCACAATACCATCTTTCCAGTTTATTTTTTTCCCTTCTTTAAATTTCCTGGGTTTATAGTTTATTGGTAGCTGAATGATCTTATGGCCTCTTTTAACTATCTTGCATATTAATTCTATATCATACTCAAATCTATCAGTTTTAACTTTAACACTTTTTAGAATACCATTTTTAAACACTTTATAGCATGGTTCAACATCAGTTAAACTTGTACCGTAAAGCAGATTAAACCAAAATGTCAAGAATTTGTTTCCTATCCAATGTGTAGTATGTATTGTTCTGTTTTTACCGAACAAAACAAATTTCTGCCCAACAAATCTTGTCCCAAAAGTTATATTGGTTTTCCCGTCTAAAATTGGTTTTAATAATTTAGCATAATCGTTTGGATCATACTCCAGATCGGAGTCCTGAAAAATTACAAAATCTCCAGATGCTTTCTTTATTCCTGCTTTCAACGCAGCACCCTTACCCATATTCTTTGGCTGGAATATTTTCACATATATGTTGCTTAATCTCCCGATAACCTCTCTTGAGTCATCAGTAGAACAATCATCCACTAAAATAATTTCTTTTTTTACCTCGCTCAAATCAACCTTTTCTATTCTTCTTAGTAGCTCTTTAATTGTTTTGGCTTCATTGTAAACCGGAATTATTATGGACAGTTTCATTTTATCTCAATCTCCATACCATTAAATTTTAAAGATTCTTGGGCATATTCTAGTACTTTAATTGTCTTTAATGCTTTACTTCCATCTGTTAAGGGTGTTTTGTTGCTTTTAATACAATCAAGAAAGTGTTTTAATTGGTTTGTCAATGGTTTTCCACTGCCAATTTTTGGGGCTTCATATCCCTTATCTTCCATAATAGCCTTGCCATTAATAATTTTGGGTCTGTTATCATAATACTTCAATTTTTCTTTCTCTGCATAATCGTCAAATGTTGCAAATTTTTTTTCTCCGGTCACTACTAAGCCCATTCTTTTGAAAGGATACAGCCAGCTTCCAATAGCAACAATAAAAACATTGTCTGGCAATTTAATATCAACGGTCACAACATCATGAATTCCTTTTCTTAAGTAACAAGCCCCCTTTGCGTTTACACTTAATGGTAATTCATCAAAAAAATAATCCAAAATTGTAAGAGTGTGTGGAAAAAAGTCCCACAAAGCATTAACATCCTCTCTTACAGGACCATTCCCAAGATGGGTATAATGGATATAATTTATTTTTCCAAGTTTCCCTTTATCAATGTCTTCCTTTAGTTTTTGTATTCCTGGGTTGTATCTATGGATGTGTCCAACCATCAAAATTTTCTTTTTTCCATTGGAGATTTTAACAAGGTCTTCAGCATCTTTAGAAGATAATGTTAATGGTTTTTCAACAATAACATGTTTTCCGGAGTTTATTGCGTCCTTCGCAATTTTATAATGGGTTGTAGCAGGTGTTACAATAGCAACTGCATCTACACCGTCATCATTTAAAATATCATTATAATCAATCGTTGTTTTTATTTTATCATTTAATATTAAAGGCATTTCTTTTCGGGTGTTTATAGTATTGGAACAGATCCATCTAACCTCTACATCTTCTAATTCATTAAATGTTCTAAAATAATTTTGCCCGAATCTCCCAAACCCAATTAGGCCTATATTTATCTTATTCATCCAGCTAAAAGTATTTTCGAAGGCTTTATAAATTATCTGCTAATGCTATTAACCATGAAATGCAGAATTTGCAGCAACAAAAATCTAGAAAAATTTCTATCTCTGGGGGAATCACCATTAGCTAATAATTTCTTAAAAAAAGAAGATTTAGAAAAAGGAGAGCCTAAGTTTCCGTTAGAATTAGTTTTTTGCAGTACATGTAATCTAGTGCAGCTAAGCTATGTTGTTGACCCAGAACTTATGTTCAAAAACTATGTCTATGTTTCGTCTACCTCAAACACCTTTAGACATCACTTTACAAAAATGGCAGAAGACATAACAAAAGATTTTCATTTAGATGAAAAATCTTTAGCCGTCGATATAGGGAGTAATGACGGCACTTTATTAAAGGGATTCCAAAAATTTAATATTAAGGTTATGGGCGTAGAACCAGCAACGAATGTGGCAAGAATAGCTGAAGAAAACGGAGTAGAGACAATAAATAATTTCTTCAATAAAGAATCTGTGGATAAAATAATAGATAAAAAAGGGAAGGCAGATGTTCTCATTGCTTGCAATGTATTTGCCCATATAGATAATATTGATTCTGTAATCGAAAATGTAAAATTATTGCTAAAAGACAGCGGAATATTTGTAATAGAAGTACAATATCTAGTAAATACGATAGAGTATATGACTTTCGACAATATCTACCATGAACATCTTTCATATTATTCCCTAACTACCTTGAAATATTTCTTTGAAAAGCATGACATGGAAATTTTTAATTCGATAAAAGTCAAGACACATGGGGGCTCTTTAAGGGTTTTTATCCAGAAAAAGAATAACGAACATAAAATAAATGAAAACGTAAATAAAATTTTAGACTATGAAAAAAAAATTGGAATAAACAATATGGGTATACACAAAGGATTTGCAGAGAAAGTTTATTCAGTTAAGGAAAAATTGAATTCCTATATAAAAAACATAAAAAAAGAAAAAAGAATCATTGCAGGCTATGGGGCGCCAGCAAAGTCTTCAACTTTACTAAACTTCTGCAGCATTGGAAAAAAAGAAATAGATTACATTGTTGATGACAACCCCTTAAAAATTGGCCTCTACACACCAGGAACCCATATTCCAGTCGTAAGTTCAGAAGAACTGGAAAAAAACACTCCGGATTATATCCTAATTTTAGCATGGAATTTTACTCATGAAATACTTGAAAAAACAAAGAAATACGCAGACAAAGGGGTAAAATTTATAATCCCTTTGCCAGAACCAAGAATTGTGGAGGGTATCCTAAATGACCAATGAGACAATAATAAAGATAAAGCCAGAATTTGAAGATGAACGCGGAGTAATATCAAACATCTTAGAAAAGCCTATAACTCATGTAGCAATAATAACATCAAAGAAAGGGGCAATAAGAGCCAACCATTACCACCCCCACCAAACACAATATGAGTATTTAATTAGTGGAAGATATGAAAGCTATTCCAAAGACTTGACAAAAGAAAACGCAGAGATGGAAAAACAAATCATTGAGCCATGCTCTTTAGTAATAACACCAAAAATGATAGCACATGCCATGAAGTTTTTGGAAGATTCTGTTATGCTTAACCTAACAACAGGGAAAAGAGACAGTAATAATTATGAAGAACATACAAAAAAATACAAATTAATATGAACAACAAAATTATAGAGGAAGACATAAAAACAATAGCAGAAGGAATAAAAGAAGAAACAAAAAAGCTTAGTGGAAAAACTCTTCTAATAACAGGAGGCGCCGGATTTCTTGGTAAATACTTTTCATTGACAATTGATTACTTAAATAAAAATATACTGGAAAAACCATGCAAAATAATTTCTATTGATAATTTCATAACAGGCTCCGAATATTTGATAAAAGACAGTGAAAATTTTAAGGCCATACAGCACGACGTTACAAAACCATTGAAAATTGATGAAGATGTGCATTTCATAATACACGCTGCAGGTATAGCTTCGCCAAAATTCTATAGGAAATATATTATAGAAACTATAGATGTTGGTGTTTTGGGAACTAAAAACATGCTTGAGCTTGCAAAAGAAAAAAACGTGGAAAGCATGATGTTTTTCTCTTCCTCAGAAATTTATGGTGACCCGGATCCACAATTTGTCCCTACACCAGAAACTTATTATGGGAATGTTTCCTGCACTGGCCCCAGATCCAACTATGATGAATCAAAAAGATTGGGGGAAACGCTATGTGTTGCATACTACCAAGTCTATCAAGTACCTATAAAAATCGTTAGGCCATTCAATGTCTTTGGACCGGGCATGAGGTTGGATGATTACAGAGTTATACCTAACTTTGTTTCACATGTTTTCCAAGACAAACCAATACCAGTATACGGAGCAGGAAACAATACCCGAACCTTTTGCTATGTGACAGAGGGAATTATTGGTTTCTTCAAAGTCCTATTATCAGAGTTTAATGGAGAATCATTTAATGTAGGAAATGATAATGATGAAATTAACATGTCGGCTCTGGCAGACATTGTCGCGGAAATATTCGAAAACAAGCCAAAAATATCGCATGTAGATGGGCCTACGGATGCTTACGCAAAGGCAGATCCAAGAAGGAGGTGCCCTGATTTGACTAAAATAAAAACCAAACTAAATTATGAACAGAAAGTTAGTTTAAGAACAGGTATTAAGAGGTTTATTGAATGGGCTAAGGAAACTCAAACTTGACCCATATCTTTTATCTAATTGTAATTTAACGGAATATTTAAATAGCGTATTAGAAAACTTTAGATGTTAGAAAAATATATCAATAAACTATTTGTTGGAAAGGCGGTTAGTTATAATGAAAAGTAAATTTATTTCGATAATAATCCCTGTATTTAACGAACAAGGCAACATTGAGTCTTTATATAAAAAACTCAAATCCGTTTTAGGTAGGGTAAAACATGAAATCATTTTTGTTGATGATGGAAGTACTGATGGTACACCAGATATTATATCAAAATTAAAAAATAAAGATAAACATGTCAGGTCGATAATATCTAGAAGAAATTTTGGTAAATCTGCCGCATTAGCAGCTGGATTAAAAAATTCTACAGGAGAGATAATAATAACTATGGATGGGGATCTACAAGATGACCCTTCAGACATTTCAAAATTTTTAGAGAAAATTAACAAAGGATATGATCTTATAGTTGGATGGAAACCTAGAAAATATAGGTGGTATAACTTAAAGATTATTCCATCAAAAATATTTAATATTCTAACAAGACTCCTAACAGGTCTAAAACTGCATGATTTTGATTGTCCTTTCAAGGCTTTTAAGAGAAATGTTATAGGAGGATTAGATATTTATGGAGAGCTTCATAGATATATTCCGGTACTAGTTCATCAAAAAGGCTTTAAAATTGGGGAAGTAAAAATTAAAAACTTATCTAGGGTTTATGGTAAATCAAAATTTGGTTATTCCAGAATTATGAAAGGTTTCTTAGATCTGATCACTGTTTTTTTTCTTACACGTTTTATAAAACGACCCTTGCATTTTTTTGGTTCAGTAGGATTAACCTTATTATTTCTGGGATTAATTCTTGGAATGTACCTCCTTATTAAAAGACTTATATTTGGTATTCTAATAGTAAAAGAAGCTTTTATTTTATTAGCAATTTTATCCATTATATTGGGCGTACAATTCATTTCTATTGGTCTTATTGGTGAAATGTTAGCAAACTTGAATCGAGGGGGAAAAGGTGAAGAGGTCTTTAGAGAAAAATAGAGATTTAATTGGAATAATTAAGAAACGGAGAAGCATAAGAAGATATCTTAAAAAGAAGGTAAGTGCTAATCTAATTAATAAGGTTGTAGAAGCGGCTACTTGGGCACCAACAACTTGTAACCAGCAACTATGGAATTTTATCGTTGTTAAAGACACTGTAATTAAAAACCGGTTGGTTAGTGAAGCTGCATCTTCCACTACAATAAAAAGGGCTCCAACTGTCATAGTTATCACATATGAAAAATCAGACTATAAAGAAGCGATACAAAGTGCTACAACGGCCATGCAGAATTTGCTGCTTGCTGCTACTTATTATGGTCTTGGCTCATGCAGCATGAATAGTTTTGGAAATGAAAAAAAGATAAAGGAGATTCTTGAAATACCTGATGACCAACTAATAGCTTGCTTTGTAACATTGGGTTACAAAGATTCACGATTCTATGACAATTTAAATCCTCCACCAAGAAGGGAACTTGATAGAGTATTGCATTTTGGTAAGTTCAAAAGAAGAAGAAGAAACATATTTTCTTACAATCCAGACAAATGGACATTAGAGGATCTAAAGGATTACCAAAGGTATTATTGCAGAAAAACTTTCCTTGGAAAAGAGATGGACATAGTAACACAGGAAGAGAAAGACATAGTTCCAAAATTTATTGGAAAAATTAAAGGCCCGGTTCTGGACTGGTTCACTTATGATGGTATGTATCTTTCCATGTTCCCTGACATTGAGATATTTACAGTAGACCTAACTGACGAAACCTCTAATTATACAAAGGCAGCGACAAGTATGATAAAGGGTAGTAGGCTACGCACAAAGCACCTAATTTATGAAACATCATTCAAAGAAAAGATAAAAAGCAATAAAAAATTCAGGACAATTACTGCAATATACAAATTAGAGAGGGTATCTAATAAATTTAAAGATAGTATACTTAAGGATTCCTATAATATGCTAGCGGATGATGGAGAATTTATTGCCATATTCAGAAAAAAAAGCATTTTATACAGGCTTTTTTATGTAGTACTGAGAAGGGTATTTAGAGATGACATAAGAAACACAGGGATATATTCTTTTTTTGGACCTTACAGGCCTATGAATTCAAAAAAATTTGTTAAGTTGCTAAGGAAAAAAGGATTTAAGAATATAAAAAAACAGTGTTACTTTCCTTTTCCAACATTCTTTGACCAGGCACTTCAAATGTTTCTGCTGTATATAAAAAGCGGTGGAACAACATACCTCCATAGACAAAGAATAGAGAATTTCATGACAAAATTTACCAAATTGCTGATAAACATCTATGGTTTCAGGCAAACTACATTTGGTACCGTATGTGTTGTAAGAGCAAAGAAAAATTAAGGATGTTATCAAGATGGCAATAATAAGCAAGAATATATATTTCCAGGAAATACAGCAATCCATGCCAAGAATACTGAACCTGCTGAATCGTAACCCTTCTTCCTCAGACTATGGTTCTTTTGACAGGGAATACTGGAGCTACAATTCATCCGACATATCCAACTCAAGGAAACAAGAAGCTGCACTCACGCTAGCACTCATCTATACTATAAAAAGGCATGACAATCCCTACTATAACAACAGCCTTATTCTTGAATGGATTAATGCCGTTTTGATTTATACAAAAAATCTGCAAAATAAGGATGGGTCCTTTAATGAGGTCTACCCAAACGAACATTCTTTTGTTGCTACAGCCTTTGTTTCCTACAGCATATCCGAAACCGCTCTATTGTTGAAAGGCAAGGTAAAAAAGAGGGCCTCTGTCATAAAGTATCTGAAAAGGGCAGGTGATTGGCTAATAGCAAGAGATGAGGTAATGGCCCTAAACCAAAAAGCAGGTTCTATAATTGCGCTGCATAATATTTATCTCCTGACAAAAAATACAAGATATAAGAAAGGGGCAAATGCCAAGCTCAAAGAAATTCTGAAAAGCCAGAGCAAGGAAGGATGGTTCCCGGAATATGATGGAGCAGACATAGGATATCTTTCATTATGCATCGATTATCTAGCAAAATACTATAAGAAAACAAAAGACAGGAGATTATCGCCACACCTAAGAAAAGCTGTTGATTTCATAATATACTTCATGGCTCCAGACTATACCACGGGCGGAGAAGTAGGCAGCAGGAACACAGAATATATCATACCTCATGGTTTTGAGCTGCTATCAGGTAAAACCCAAAATGCTAAGACCATATCTCATTTTATAAGAAATGCCATAAACTACAGAAAGACATTATCTCCCAAGACTATTGACGACCGTTATTTGTTGTTTAACAGCTACACATATCTGCAGGCATATATAGACGGAACAGATTATGAAAAATATAGGGATTGGCCTCCTAATAGGCAGTTTTTGAAGTACTTTGAGGGAGCCGGAATTGCAATAAGAAAGGGTAATAATAATTATTCCATAATAAATACTAATAAAGGTTGTGTTTCAAAAATAATTTTTGATAAAAACAAGTCATTAAATGACGGTGGGATGGTGGTCATACTAACTAATGGGGAAAAGTTAAGTTCGAACTACTTAGGCAAGAATGACAAAATACGCATAGGGAAAAATAAAATAGAGATAAAAAGGAGGCTCTTAAAAGTAAGATCAACATCATTAAATCCATATAGTTTTCTTGCATTCAGGATATTTCAGCTTACTTTTGGAAAAGTGGGATTCATAAGCAGAAATGTAAGAAATCTTATAAGGAAAAAAATAATAAGGCAAAAAAATAAAATGGCAGATATTGAATTTTCAAGAATACTGGAATTCAAAGATAATAAAGTAATCATAAGGGACGAAATAAAGCCTATCGAGGATATAAACTCTATAATAATATCCTCAAAATTATCATTTGTTTTTACCGAGTCTTCACGTTTTTTTCAAATCTCGGATCTAGAATCAAAACCTTTCCTAATAAACAAGAAAACATTATCTGGGTTCTATAGTAAAAACCGGGTACATTTTTATAGGGAGTATAACAACAAAGGGAATTTGGTTAAATCTAGGTTAGACTAATTAATCAAAGATATTTCTTGCTTTTTTTTCTGAAAAGTTTAACATCTTCTTTCTTTGGGAAACTGTGATAAGTTCTTTCCTTATTTTTATTAATTACCTTGAATTTTTTCTTTTTTTCTATTATCTCAATTGCCTCAAGAACAAGGCCAGAGCTTATCTCAAAGCATTTTTTATACAGGCCGTATAAGCTGTCGCCCTCGCTTAAATATATCTTCTTTTGTGTGATTATTTGCCCTTCATCAATTCCTTCATTCATCTTATGCATAGTGACTCCAATTTCCTTTTCGTCATTAAGCATGGCCCAAAACACCGGCATTAAACCGCCATATTGAGGCAGTAACGAAGTATGCCTATTTATGCATCCAAATCGAGGTATGCTTAAAAGCTCTTTCTTAAAAATTTGGGGGCATGAAGAGACTATTATGTCAGGTTTTATTTTTCTAAGTCTTTCGAGAAACTGTGAATCATTAATGTCCATAGGCAAAAGAAGAAGTAACCCATATTTTTTAACGACACTTTTGACAGAATAAAATCTTTTAATAGGAAAAAATTTGCTAATTCTATCAAAAAATTTATGGAGCTCTATCTGGATACCTAAAACAAAAAAATTCCAGTATCCAAACAGTGCCAACTGCTTCTTTATGTATTTAATGAGATTGGTTTTAGGAGTTTTCGCTGGAACAACCGCAACTCCAACTATGTCCTTTCTTCTTTTTTTAATTATAGATTCAACAAATTTCGGCTTGAAAAAGCTATCTTCCCCAAGTATAAAAAATATCTTCATTTTTAATACACAATAAGCTTATTATCGTCCAAATTGTTTTTCGAAATGCGGTATAGTTCTTTCATTGTTATAGATTTGTATCCGTTACGTCTAAATAATTTAATTAAGTTTTGGAAAATTTTCATCCCATTGTCCAAATTCCTTGCCAATAGAACTTTCCACTTAAAAGGCAGATTTACATTTGAAGGCTTGTAAAGATTCCACATGTGAAAGTCAAAGATTATTGTATTAGGCAAACCAAATATATTTATCAGATTATTGCTTATGCCAAGACCTAGGGACTGGAGATAGCCCATCGCTAGCGGAATCCTTATCTTAGGGACTACAGAAAAAGGAAGCTCGACTAATTCAAATTCTTTGTAGTAAAAGGGTTCTATAGGGAAATTCAAATTATTGTACCTGCCTGGAAGCAAAGTAGGGTATATGCTTGAATCGTACTTAAAACCTTCTTTTGCAAGTGTTCTAAAACCTCTTTTTGTTATCATACCCTTTGGAGATCTGTAGCCAAGAGGCTTCTTCCTGAAATAATTTATATAAGCAGTTTTTGACTTTTTTATCTCCCATTCTTCATTTGAACGCTCCAAATTATGGGAATATGAATGAAGTTCTATTTCAGATCCTACATCCAAGAGTTTTTTGATAACATCTGGTTTTCTTTTAAAAATATGCCCAGCTGCAAAAGTTGTTAATTTGATCTTATTTTTCCTTATAGATTCTTGAAAATAAGAAATATCATACAATGAACTATAGCTATTTATTCTTCCTCCAAAATCGGGTTCCAGATCTAAGGTATAGCAAATGAGTTTTTTCGTCATTTTCCAAAAGTTCATTTCCCTTTAATATACAAAATAGCACCCATTATTGCCGGTATTCCAGCTGATACTAATGTATATATCAAAGAGAATATCACAGATTTCTCTGCTTGGATTCCAATCACTGATAAAAAGTATATTGAGATTAGTTCTCTTACTCCCATCCCTCCTATTGAAATAGGGAGCATAGAGGATAGGGCCATTAAAGGCACAATGCTAATAACAACATAGAATGAGGGCGATAAAAAGTTTAATGCTTTTAGTATAAAAAATGCCTCAGTAGAAAGGGTAATCCATATAAGCAGGGAAAATAATAGGCCTTTGATATAGAAAGTGCGATTTAAGGTAAATTTTTCAAAACTATTTTTGTACTTTTTTGACAGGATATAACTAATCAATTTTAGAACTTTATCAAAATATATTAATATTAAAATTATAACCAGTATATAAAAGACAGATGCGTATATGAAAAAACTAGAAAATGCTTCGATTTCTTTTAAAAAAGAGAGTCCTATCAATCCTAACAAGACAATAGTCATAATATCAAAAATTTTATCAATAACTACAGTCACAATGGATTTTATATACCTCATATTAGAACTGTCAACTAAATACTTTGCTTTAATAAATTCCCCTAATCTTCCAGGGGTGACAATACTAAATGCAATCGATATTAATGTGTAATTAATAGAAGACTTAATAGTGATGGTTTTATTAAAGATTTGTATGATGCTTCTCCAACGAATTGCCTTGAAGAATATTGGGAATATTGCAAGAAATAAAGCCGCAGCCATATAATAAATATTTGCATTGAGCAATTCATTATAAACTTTATTAACCCCAATAAAGCGAAATATCAAGAACAGTAATGTAATACTTACCAATAACTTAAATATGAATTTTAAGGTGTTAGATTTTAAAATACGCATCGTACATTAAACCGCGATATAAAAATGCTTATAAAGATATCGGGTATCAAAGACCAAACGATATTCTAAAACAATAAATTTATAAACATTTATCTTTTATTGATGAATAAGATTTAGGATGGCAAATGATGCGGTTTTCATATATCCTCCAATAAAATTTGGTACAAAAGAGGAATTTACTTTTCCCCCTCTTGGAATTCTATATATAGCCACTTATGCAAAAAAGATGGGGCTTTCTGTAAAATTTATAGACTCCCTTATTGAAGGAGGGACCATGGAAGAAATAGCTACAAGTATTACAAATGAAAATCCAAAAATGGTGTGTTTTAGTGTAATGTCATGCCAAGTTTTAAATGCTTTAAAGTTAGCATCAAGACTTAAAGAAAAAAACAAGGATATAAAAATAGTTGTTGGTGGTTCCCATATAGCCTCTACGAAAGATGAATTATTTAAATATACAAAAGATGTGGATTACTTAATGTATGGAGAAGCTGAAAAGGCTTTTTATGACCTTTATAATGCAAAAGATGAAGAAGACCTCTCAAAGGTGAGTGGCTTAATTTACAGATTAGGGGGCTCTATAAAAATCAACCCAAATGTGCCAATATCTAATTTAGATGAGTTGCCATTTCCAGATTTAAGCTTAGTGAAACTTGACGGTTATAATTCGTATTATGTAAAGTCGCTTCCGGTAGCTACAATAATGGGTACAAGAGGCTGTGTCTTTAGATGTACTTTTTGTGATCAGTTTGCCACGATGGGCAGAAAATTCAGACATAGATCTCCTAAAAATATAGTTGATGAAATAGAACATAATCTTAAAAATTTTGGTACAAAGGACATTGTCTTTAAGGACAGCACTTTTACTAATAACAAGGAGTGGGTTTATGGAATTTGTAAGGAGTTAATGGATCGGGACCTCAAAATTAATTGGACTTGTAATACAAGAGTAAGTATGGTTGATGAAAATATGCTTAAAGCAATGAAGGATACAGGGTGTTATATGATTGCATTTGGTATAGAGGCAGGCGCACAGCATATTTTGAATTTGATGAAGAAAGGCACAAGGGTCGAGCAGGCACACGAAGCAATCGAGCTGTGTAAAAAAGCAGGAATTGAAACTACCGGTTATTTTATGATAGGAAATCCTGGAGAAAAGGAGGAAGATGTTCTAGAAACAATAAAATTGGCAAAGAAAATTGATTTAGATTATGCTTCATTTGGTGTTACAATAGCGTATCCTAACACAGAGATGTATACTTGGGCACTTGAAAACAAATGCTCAATTGATAAACAATGGTACATGAAAGAGACTGATTCTAAGGTAGGATTGACCGGTGAATCAACCCAGGGCACCTTGGAGCGTGATGATTTTCCAGTAGCCAAGCAATTAGAATTATGTAAAAAGGCCAATAAAGAATTTTATTTTAGGCCATTTTATGTAATTAAGAGATTAACCAAAATACGAAGTTTTGGTGATATAGCGAGGACTCTAAAGAGCGTTGCAAAAATTGCTAATTTTATTTCGTAATAGGAAAACATATAACGATTTCCCCTAATGACTTTAAATTTCTTTTAATTTAAATAAATTAATTCTTAATCTTATAGATATAAACCTCATCAGTCCTTATAGGATCGTCTTCTACAAAGAAATCGCTGTAATCTTCTTGTATGGTGGCTACCAGCTCAAATTTATCCGTATTGTTCTTGACATATTCAACTGATTCTTGTGCTAAATGGAAGGCTTCATAAGTAAAGTAATCTCCTACTACTATATAGCTTATATTGAATTTATCTATCAATAATGGAATCTGGGACGGATCACCATGCAAACCAATCATTCTATTGCCCGTCCGATATATTAAACCTACATTATAACCGGGTTGTGTCATGATACCACTATTTTCCGGAATATTATTCTTAATATATTCTCCTGTATTTTGTACAACAACTTCTTTGTCAGTAAAAAGGACAAAATAATTATTTTCATAATACCAGAATGGCACCAACAAGATAAGCAAAACAGCAATAAAAGCTAGGAATTTAGTTTGTAATTTCGTGCTGATTTTTTTTTCTAGTAAAGTAACTAATCCATAAGAGATAAAATAAAATGCAAATATATAGGAAGTCAAAATATACCTAGGTGACGCCAATTGCTGGGTTGCTGGAAATGCAAAAATCAGGAATAATAAAAGCATAAACAAATTAACATTGCCATATATTTTCCTGCTTTTAATTAAATCTCTAAACATAGAGTGCAGCCCATAAACAGCAATTAAAGCCAAAGGCAGGTAAATAATAAACATATAGACAATATGCCTCGGAAAAAGAAGAAATTCCATTGTGGTAAAATTCAGTCCTCTGGGAATATCAAAGGGTTCAAGATTTATCATATAACCTAAATTAAATAACGTCTTTTTTACAAAAGAAACAAATTTTGAATCAGCAAATCTTGTTCCGTAATAATCCTCAAAAAATTGTGGGCTTATTGCCTGTAATAGTCCTAAATCGGTTATATGTATGGGCATTCCTGAATAGCCGTTCGGATAGTATTCATACTGGGAGTATTGGTAGAATTTAACAGCAGTCCATGACCCATAAAACAATGAAATGGTAACTAAAGGTATAACAATATAAGAAATATTAGGAAATTTTAATCTCCGTAAATTTATTTTCTCCTTATTAAAAAATAGATAAATTAATACGAGAGAGGGGAATAATAAAACGACATGATCTGAGGTTATTGCCAAAAGGCCGCCTATTAAGGTAGCATAAACTATGGATTTTTTATTGTGAAATTTAACTCCTTTTAAATATAAATAAATAGATGATAAAATAAGCATTATTATGAAAGACTCTCTTAATGGCACTCTAGAAGCTATTATGAGGCTGTCTGAGAGTGTATAAAACAACAAAACAAAAAAAGTAAGATTAAATCTGTTAGTAATAAGCATAAAAAGTTTGTACACTACAAAAAAGGTTATAATTGTAGACACTAAACTTAAGGCTATAGACGCTATGTAATCTTGTTGAAAAACAAAGGTAAAAAAATGTATTACGTAAGGATATCCCGGAGGGTGCAATAAATACAGTTGATCATTATAAAGGGTATGATTAGGAAATCTTTTGGACGTCTCAAGAAATTTCAGAGGATCAGAAGAAAGCAATATAGAGTCGTTACTCCCAAATATTCTCAAAAATACAAATATTACTAACAAGATTATCAGTAAATTCTTTTTCTTGAAGAATATATCTTTAAATGTTAACATTTTTACTAAATCTTAATCACTCTAGGTTCAGGCAAAGGCACAATAAAGCTTCCCTTAAAACCTTTTTCTTTTATTTTTGGAGCCAGCTCATCAGCAATATGCCATGACAGCAATAAAGCATAATCTGGTTGGTCCTCGTAAAGCCTTGACTCCTCAACAACTGGAATCAATGTCCCGGGCATATATTTGCCGATCTTATGCGAGCCTTTTATTTCCATAACATAATCCATCATTCCATCATCAATTCCGACATAATTGATTAAAGTGCTTGCTCTGGATGGAGCTCCGATTCCATATATTTTCTTTCCTTGTTTTTTTATATCCAGAATTAAAGACTGTAATTTAAGTTTTGAAATAACAACTTGACGCTTAAATTCTAAAAGATTCCCTTTACTCAATACAATATCTTTTTCTTTTTCGAGCAAGTCTTCAACAGTGCTTTTTATATTATATTTTCCCTTCCTAGCTGCATAAACTCTGATAGAGCCACCATGGGTAGGTATTTCTTTAGCGTGGATAATCTCCAGACCATGGCTTTCAAGCAGATATTTTAAGCTGTGCAGCGAATAATACCTCAAATGCTCATGGTATATTGTATCATATTGTAGAGTCTTGATTAAGGATAAAAGATAATGTGATTCAGAGATAAAAACTCCATCTTCTTTCAATAAGTCCAAAATTAATTCTGTAATTTCATTTATATTGTCCATATGTGCAAAAACATTGGTTGCAGTTATTATTTTTGCATTACCACGTTCTTTTTTTATTTTCTCAACAACCTCTTTATTAAAATAATCAATTATTGTGGGAATGCCTCTTTCAATTGCTATGTTGCCAACCTCTTCTGGAGTCACTCCCAAAACTTTATGACTCTTAAAATTGCTAAGTAAATTTCCGTCATTAGACCCAATATCGATAACTAAATCATTCTTATCTAAACCCACAATAATTTTACATTCATTATACAGCTCTGCAAAATTATCCCTTAATATTTTAGTTGTACTGCTTGTATAAGGGTATTCTGGAGGGAAAAGAACTTCAGGACTGACAATCAACCCTAATTGGACTAGATCGCATTTCTCACAGTATAACATCTGGGCAGGGTAACTTGGCTGTTCCGAGGGTTTTATTCCAACAGGATGCATTTGATTCACTGGCGGCAAATAGCCCAGAAAAAGAATTGGCTCTAACTGACTATTACTACATATTTGGCACTTTTCAACGACTTTACTATTTTTCATTTTTAATTAGTTTTTTGAATTATTTTATTGTTGAAATAAACTTTTTATTGTATTTTCTTGACTTTATCAGAATTTTCATCATACCATTGAGCTGTAATTTTTAGACCTTCTTCAAAGGAAATTTTTGGTTCATAACCTAGTTTCTTTAACTTGGTTATATCTGGACATCTTCGTTTTGTTCCGCCTCTAGCCTCTTCTCCAGCAACAATCTCAATTTCTTTTTCAAAATATTTTCCGATTTCTTGTGCAACTTTTTCTATTGAAATCTCTTCCGTAGTTCCAATGTGATATATTCCTAAATTCTCTCCTTTTTCCAAAAGCAGCATTAAGCCGTCAATAAAATCGTCAATAAAACAGAAAGCTCTTGTTTCTTGACCAGTACCTTGGACAGGAAATTTTATTTTTTGATCCTTACTTTTTGGCGCAAGTTCTTTCATCCTTAAGACAAATTGTGGAATAACATGTTCCCACCCCATATCCGGACCATAGACATTATGTGGTCTAAAGATTAAAGTTCTTTCAAAATGTTTTCTCCCATAATTTATTGCCATAAGCTCATTTATTATCTTGCCTCCACCATAAGAATATCTTGGATTCAGTGGATCTGGAACAGAAAGTTTAACTTTCTCGTCAGTAGGGACTTTTTCAGCTGTTTGGTAAACTTCTGAACTCGATGCCAACACTAATTCCTTTACATTTTCCTTTATACAACCATCAATAACATTTGTCATGCCTTTAACAGCAACCTCCAGAACAAGCTCCGGCATTTTATAGAAATATTCTGTTCCATTAATATAAGCAAGGTGTATGACACTATCCACAGCATTACATGCCTTTCTGACTGCATCAGCATCCCTTACATCTGTCTCCATAAACTCAATTTTATCATAAACATCATTCAAACGTTCTTTAGCGCCCCTTATGTCATTATCAATGACCCTCACACTACAGCCCTCCTTAACCAAACGCTTGACTAAGGCAGAGCCGATAAATCCTGTTCCTCCGGTAATTAGGTATTTTTTATTGCTCATTTTCACACTATGTTACTTGGTATTCTGACCATTGGTCTTTTCATCCTCTTTCCATGTAGATGGTTCAGACCCCAAAAAAACCACCTTATATACTCCTTGAACCAGGGACCAAGCCTAAAAGTAGATTTTCCATATTTCCTGTCGCTGGATCTTATTGGCACTTCTCCAAGTTTCATACCTGCAGCCTGCGCCTTTATTGCCATCTCAAAAACAATGGCCCAGCTGATTGAATTTGATTCCAATTCCATTTTGTTGACAATGGATTTTCTGAACATTTTGAAGCCTGTAGTCAGGTCAGTAAAAACAGAACCTGACAAAATCCTAAAAATCTTGTTTCCAAGTCCGGAAAATATTTTCTGGGCAAAAGAGTCCTTATCTCTTCCTCCACCGTAAGCATACCTAGTACAGCTCACAAAATCGCATCCTTTGTCCATTAATTCTGTCATATCCAGGATTGCACTTACAGGACCCAAATCATCAGCAGCAAGTATCAGTATATAATCCCCATTGGCTGCTTTAATTCCCGCCCTGATTGCGTTTGCTACGCCCTTACCAAATTTGTTTTGAACCAATTTTATGTTATTGTATTTTCGTGCAAGTTTCCTGACTATCGGTATTGTATCATCATCTGGAAAATCGTAAATGACAATCACCTGCATAGGAAATACAATCTTGCTGTTCAAAACCCTTAGCATTCTTCCAATATTTTTCTCCTCATTGCGCACAGGAATAAGAATTGACAGTTTTATTTTCTGGGATTTTTTCATTTTACTTCAAGAAATTTCTTATATTTCTGCACACTTCCTCGATATCAGAGTCTGAAAGGGTAAATGCTGATGGAAGCCATAAAGCCTTTTTTGAGAGCTGTGTTGCATTAGGGAATTTTTCATCCGGAAATTTATAGGGCTTTTGCGTATGTATTGGAAGCCAAAATCTTCTGCAACCAATTCCGTTCTCATAAAGGTGCTTGTCAAGCTCGTCTCTTTTTTCCACAATAGCGTCAGTCCATTGAGGTACCTCGCCATTATCAATATCAAAACCAAATAATTTTATTCCATTCGCGCCTTGCAAGGATTTTTTATAGGTATTATAGATGCTTCTTATTCTTTCCATTCTTGTTTCCAGATAATTAAGCTGCCCTAATCCAACCGCTGCCTGCAAATCAGTAAACTTCAAGTTATAACCTATTGAATTATGTATGTCGTCTCCCCCAGTACCCCTCACAGGTCTTCCTTGGTCCTTGAGCTCTCTCAAACGTACTTTAAGTTCATCATCCTCGGTAACAATAATTCCTCCTTGGCCCGTTGTTATAGTCTTATTGGGGGAAAAGGAAAAACATCCGGTTTTCCCATATGTTCCTAAATATTTTCCTTTATGCCTTGACATGAATGCCTCTGCAGCATCCTCAACTACATGTATGCTGTTTTCATCTGCAATTTTCATTATAGATTCCATATCTGATGCCCTTCCGCTGACATGCACCGGAATAACTGCTTTCGTTTCCTTTGTGATTGCATTTCCAAAGGCACTGGAATCAATATTCAAGGTATTCGGATCTACATCAACTAAAACAGGTTTTGCTCCGCACAAATCAACGGCATTTGCAGTAGCGATAAATGTCATATCCGGAATAATGACCTCATCTCCATGGCCTATACCAAGAGCTTTCATAGAGAGGAACATTGCAACTGTACCGCTGGTTACGGCAACTGCATTTTTGCATCCGAGCAGCTTGCATATCTTATGCTCAAATAAAGAAGTCATCTCACCCTCATTCGGAAAATTATTATCTAGAACCTGCTTGATTATTTTATATTCCTCACTTCCAATTTGGGGTTCCCACCAGGGTATTTTTATTTTTGAATCCATTTTTATTCTTTAAAACCTTTAAAATATTTTTCGTCGACAATCACCATCTTTTTCTTACCAATATTGAAGCATGCTGGGGGAAATGGTTCAAAAGTCAGTGCCCTAATAAAGTTTCTAATTTTTTTGCCATCCCACGACCAATCTATCTTTCCATTATTCGGGAGTCCTTTTGGATAATAAGAGGCTTTACTTTCATCCTGTTTTTTGGAAAGTATTTTTTTATTGTTCAACCACATCTCCAAAATTTGGATGAAAAGCTTTTCCCCGGCTTTGGTGAATTTATCGTACAAGGATTTTGCAGTATCATCCTCCTCAATCCTTATCTTATCTTGCATAATTATGGGTCCTGAATCAATACCTTCATCCATCCAGTGTGCAGTAACCCCGGCATGCTCTTCCCCATTAAAGATTGCATGTACAGTAGAGTATCTTCCCCTATATTTGGGCAGTAGAGCTGGATGTATGTTAAGGCAACCCAAGTTAGGTATATCCAAGACTTCCTTAGGTATAATCTGGGTGCTGCCTATACAGAAAATGATTTCTGGATTTATATCTCTTATTTTTTCGATAATTTCTGGTTTATTTACATCGTCACATTTAATCGTAGTTAATCCGCTAAGTTTTGCTATTCTGATAAGGGATTCGTGCCAACTATCCTCACCATCATCATCTAGGTTCCCCATTACAAGTTCTGGAGTGATATTAGTCTTAAGAAGGTACCTTAAACAATTGGGGCCTATTTGTTTTCCTCCTATAAATATGCATTTTTTATAAGGCATTTTAAAGTGTATTAAAATCTCAAAGATAAGATTTATTTGACAAAACGTTTTCCTCCCTTAACAATGTTCCATAAATCAACTACTTCAACATCATCAGGTATTGTAATATCCTTATACCCAGAATGAGGCACACCTACAATCACAACATTGCTTTCTTTAATTAGTTCATCTTTAGAAACAAAAGTAGGGTCTTTAGCATACTCATCTGAATAGTGTACTTTTGTCCCATGAAATCTTAAAATTTTTCCAAGCTTATATGAAAGGGAATCCCTAATATCATCGATATCAGCTTTAAAAGCCATACCCAAAATCCCAACTTGAGTTTTGCTTAAATCGTGCCTTTTTCTCAAATCTTCCACAATAAAATTAGGTAATCCTTCATTAATCATCATAGCTGCATGACCTAACAGGAAATTATTGCTGTTAAAAGCAGATAACTGCATCGTATCCTTCAACAGACATGGACCAGCGGCAAAACCTGCACCCGGCATAGAACATGCTCTCTCATAGCCTTCTCTAGTAGCATAACGCACCTTATCATAATCAACACCAAAATTATTTGATATCATATAAAACTGGTTGGCAACAGCAAATTGTATATATCTCCAAGCATTTGAAAAAAGCTTGATTAATTCAGCTTCCCTCATAGAAGTTTTGATTATCCTTGGAGAAATCAACTCAAATAGTTTAGATACTTCCTCAACAGCCTCGCTGTTCATTCCAGCTACAATTTGCGGAAGTTTTTTCAGCTCTTCTATAGCATACCCTTGCACTATTCTTTCAGGACAGTACGCTATTTTATATGATTTATCACCCAAAACATTCATTATCTGATCGCATGTGCGTGGATAAACCGTGCTTCTTACTATAATAGTTTGGCCTTTCTGTAAGTATTGTTTTATGCTATTAAAAAATTCCAGAAACTGCCGGGTCTTTGGATTCAGATATTCATCTACCGGTGTACCTATTGCAATAATAACATATTTTGCCTTAGAAATACATTCATTATTAAGAGATATACTGAGCTTTTTATTTTCTAATACTTTCTTCAGAAGTTTCTCAGAGCCATATTCAATAAAAGGCATTATGCCCTTCTTGATGAGCTCTGCCTTTTTTTCATCTACGTCACATAGGCAAACATTTAGTCCTTTATCTGCAAAAACTATGCCTAAAGGTAACCCTACATGTCCCAAGCCACCAATTATAACAACATCAAATTCATAATCCAAAGTATCTTCCATAGTCCCAAAACATGTCCTTTTGTTTCCTTTTTCTAGACTATGGCTCATCTTGGTAGATTTAAAAAGTTTACTGATTTCGTAAACCCAGGCGAAAGGCTTTTAATATGAAGTGGACTCTTTTAGCTTAATGTGAAAAGAACTATTGCAGTTATAGGATTAGGGTATGTGGGGCTCCCAGTAGCCTGCTTATGCGTAGAGAAAGGCATGGATGTTTATGGGGCAGATATAGACAGCAAAAAACTTGAATCAATAGAAAAGGGTATGAGTCCAATTAATGACCCATACCTCAATAAGGAAGTGCAAAAAATAAAAGGAAAGATAAACCTTACAGACAATTTAAAGAAGGCTGTGGACATCTCTTCTATAGCAATAGTATGCGTTCCGACACCAGTAGATAAAGATAACTTCCCAGATTTAACTGCATTAAAAAATGCCTGTAATGAAGTCTCAAAAACTCTAAAAAAAGACGATTTAGTCATTATAGAATCCACCATTTCTCCCGGAACAATAGAGGAAGTTGTTTTGCCCATCTTAAAAAAATCAAATACAGACTTTTATCTTGCTCATTGTCCTGAAAGAATAGATCCAGGAAACAAAAAATTTACAATTAAAGATTTGCCAAGAGTAGTTGCTGGCATTAACAAGGGCTCTACAAGAAAAGCAGCAGAATTTTATAGAGAAATAATAGATGCTGAAATTACAGAGCTGAGCAGCGTAAAAGCTGCTGAAGCAACAAAAATAATGGAAAATACATTCAGGGACATCAATATAGCCTTTGTCAATGAAATGGCAAAGAGCTTTGATAAAGCGGGTATTGATACATCGGAGGTGATTAAAGGCGCTTCGACAAAGCCATTTGGTTTTATGCCCCATTACCCAGGAGCAGGTGTTGGAGGACATTGCATAGCTGTTGACCCTTATTATATTATATCAAGAGCAAAGCAACTTGGTTTTAATCATAAATTCTTAACTTTGGCCAGGGAAATAAATGAAAACATGCCCTCGTATACAATAGAATTACTGGAACAAGAATTAGAAAAATTAAATAAAAAACTAGAAAATTCCAATATAGGTATTCTTGGACTAGCCTACAAGGCAAACGTTGATGACACAAGGGAAAGCCCTGCATTGAAAATAATGGATATTCTAAAAAGCAAAAATTCTAACGTATATGTATTTGATCCAAATATTAAAAATAAATCCAATGTTGAGAATATTGATGAGTTGCTAAAAAAATCGGATTATATAATCCTGGTAACAGATCATAATGAATTCAAAAGTATGGAGATTAATAAGCTAAAGGAAAATAATATCTTGGTTGTAATTGATGGAAGAAACTGCTTGGATAAAGACAAAATAAAAAATCTTGGCATATCCTATCATGGAATTGGAAGGTCTTAATGTTAATGGATAGCAAAAAAGAAATATTTAAAAAGTATTTCTATTGAGGATTTGAATATGGCAAATATAAAACTTGTAATATGGGATGCTGACAATACATTATGGGACGGTACAGTTTTCTATAAGGACAAAGAAAACATCAAAATAAAGGAAGGTACAAAAGAAGCCTTAAAAGAACTTAACAAAAGGGGAATAAAGAGCACAATATGCAGTAAAAATTATTATGAAGATGTTGATACTACTCTTAAAAAGTTTGGAATTGAAAAGTACTTTGAAAATCCTCAGGTTGGATGGGGCCTTAAATCAGATGCAATAAAGAAGTTTGCAAGTGTTTACAATATCAGTTTTAATGATATGCTTTTTATTGATGATGACCCATTCCAAAGGGCAGAAGTTGCATCACAGATTCCAGATATAAGTTCAATAGAACTTAAAGATCCGATAGACATATTGAATCTAAAAGGTATAAGACTAGAAAATGCTACCCCTGAAGATAACAAGCGTGTCCAGCTGCTTAAGGAACAAAGGAGCAGGAAGCAGGCAGAAAGCCAATTTAAAGGTGATTTTAAGGATTTCTTGACGCAGTGCAATATGGTTATGACCGTAAGGCACATCGAAGAAAAAGACTGGAAAAGGGTATGCCAACTACTTAATAGGACTAATGAACTCAATGCAGTATCAAACAGGTACACATTAGAACAGTTAAAAGAGTCATATGAAAAAAATAAAGATATAATACTGGTTGTAGAGCTTACAGACAAATTTGGAGACTACGGACTCATAGCAGAAAGTATAATTAAAAAGGAAGATTACGGGTGGTTCATTAAAGACCTAACTGTTTCATGCAGGACAATGGGCAGAGGCATTGGAAGTGCCTTGGTAATTGTAATTCTGAAATATGCTAAACAAAAGGGGATTAAAAAAATTAGGGGCATGTTGGTAAAAACAGAATCAAACTGGCGTATTGGACCCCTCTACGAAAAGAGAGATTTTGATAAAATATCTGTTGATGGAAACAAAACCTTATACGAATTTGATTTGGAAAAGAAAAAGATTCCAGATTATCACCCAGGGCTTAAGGTTAACCTGCTTATCAAGCAGAGTGTTGAGGCTTAGTAATTGTAAACAACAGAAAGCCTTTTAAAATTCTCAGAGTAACACACTTTCATGAATATAAAAAACTACCTAGGATATTTGTTTTCTTTAGGTACAAAAGGTTCTCCTTTTTACCTCTCAAAAGAAATCCTTAAAGATATATTAAACATAAAAAACAAGACATATAATAATGAAAAGCACATAAAAGCAGCAATAAACTGGATATTGACAGCGCAAAACTCTAATAAGGACGGAGGTGTTGCCGCCCTCTATTCCCTATACCAAGGATGGCATTCATCTTATTCTGAAACAACTGGTTACATTATACCGACAATGTTTAATTACTATGAAAAAACAAAAAATCGGGGTATAAGAAAAAATGCCCTAAGGATGGCTGAGTGGGAGTTGACAAAACAACTGTCATCCGGAGCATTTCCTGGTGGAGCAACAGGAAACAAAGAGTTTCCAATAGTGTTTAACACAGGCCAAGTAATCTTTGGTATGGCAAGGGCTTACCAAGAAACAAAACAACAAAGATTCAGAAGCTCGGCAATCAAGGCTGCAAATTGGCTTGTGAACATACAAAACAAAGATGGTTGTTGGGATAAAAATACCTACCTTAACCAAGTCCATACATACAATACAAGAACAGCATGGTCTTTGCTAAGAGTACATGAAATGACAAAAAAAGAAATTTACAAAAAATCTGCAATAAAAAATATTGAATGGGCTCTAAAGCAGCAGCTTGATAATGGCTGGTTCAAACATAATGCTTTTCATAAAAATCAAGAACCACTATTGCACACAATTGCATACTCAATAAGAGGGATATTAGAAGCAGGAATATATATCAAAAATAAGGGTTACATTAATGCTGCAAAAAAATCAGCAGATTTACTAATAAAAAAACAAAAAAAAGACGGTTCATTAGCAGGAAGCTTTGATCAAAATTGGAACAACCGTGTTTCTTGGACCTGCTTGACTGGAAACTCCCAAACAGCGATAATATGGCTCAGACTGTATATGTTAACAAAAAATAAAAAATATCTAATTTCAGCCAAAAAAATAAATGAATTTGTGAAATCTACGCAAAATCTTTATTCTAGAAACAAGGCCATAAAAGGCGGAATCAAGGGTGCTTACCCAATCTATGGGTGGTATGCTCCTTTTTGCTATATAAACTGGGCAGCAAAATTTTTTGTTGATGCCCTGATGCTGGAAAATGATTTGAGTTTAGGAGATGAACTAGCATAATTATTATTGATTATAAATAGTAATGCCTTTCTTCAATAACCTTTCCATGCAATGTACAAAGTCTCTTACCTTCATGACCCTTAACTCCGTATTTCCAAATGGATATATCTTCATAAGATTATCCTTTAGCATATAACTTTCCATAATATTATTCTTTCTTATCTTATAAAGATGCGTAAGATGTTTCCTGAATTTTATCTTTCTTTTTCCACCTTTTTCATCAATCACCAAAGCATCTAGCTTTTCCGTAAAAACCCTAATAGGGAATTTGCATTTATCCTCAACAATATGTATAGAAGAATTCGCTAGCTGGTCAACTCCAATCTGGAAGACTTTGGCATCCAACTTG
>CEPV01077099.1_pt1 | contig 25630 bp, 28 predicted proteins | sample 530451 | NCBI WGS metagenome assembly CEPV01 (sample SAMEA2620097, study PRJEB7988) | marine metagenome | isolation source: saline water (ENVO:00002010), including
ATTTTTTAAAACACTTAGTGCAGATACACAGCATTTTAATTAATGTCTTTGCATGCTTTTGCCCGCCCGCCTCCCCTAGAAAGGCATAGCCCCTTTTTATATATATTCAACAAAAACAAAAGCTTTTTATGCTTTCTTGTTGTTTTTTGGGGTTTATGGGTAAAAGGAAGTTTAAAAAACTACTTAAAAAGGTATGGTATTTCATTTGGGAAGACAACAGTATATGGAGCTGGTTTGTTAATGTAATACTGGCATTTGTTCTTATTAAGTTTATTGTGTATCCTGGTTTGGGTTTTTTATTGACAACTAGCCATCCTGTTGTTGCGGTTGTAAGCGAGAGTATGGAGCACAATATGGAGTTTGATGCGTGGTGGGAAAAAAATAATGATTGGTATATTGAAAATGGAATTAATAAAGAATATTTTGAAAAATTTCCATTAAAAAATGGCTTTAATAAAGGGGATATTATGGTTTTAGTTGGCAAGGATGCAGAAGATATTAATATCGGGGATATAATAGTTTTCAAAAGCAACAGAAAAGATCCTATAATACACCGGGTTGTTAAAAAAATGCAAAATGGTGAAATTCATTTCCAGACAAAAGGCGACAATAACAAGGATTCCATAAAAAATAGCAAACTTGATGAGACGAATTTAAGAGAAAATATTATAATAGGAAAAGCTGTTTTTAGAGTGCCTTTATTAGGATACATAAAAATATGGTTTGTTGAGATACTTAAATTTATAGGTCTGGCATAATGATTCAGTAAGATTATTATATAAGAACTAAAAATGAGGCTTAAATAAAATGTTTTGTCCGAAGTGCGGTTCTGTATTGTTGCCGAAAAAGGAGGGAAATAAGAAGAGCCTAGTGTGCAGTTGTGGATATAAAAGCACTAATGTAGAGAGTATAAAGATAACTGAAACTGTGGCTAAAAAGGAAAAAGAAGTTGAGGTAATAGAGAACAATATCGATATACTTCCAAAAACCAAGGTTAAATGCGAGACGTGCGGGCATAAGGGGGCTTTTTTCTGGACTGTACAAACAAGAGCAGGAGACGAACCAGAGACTAAATTTATGAAGTGTGAGAAGTGCGGGCATATATGGAGAGATTATGATTGATAAGGCTTTTATCAAAAGTTTTAGGGTATAGAAAGTTATAAATAATAAACATTTAAATATTATCTTTGAAATACTAATTAAAAAAGAGGTGCTAGATGGAGTTGGGGCGTTTAATAAATCTTGTAGTTATTTCTGGTATTTTTAGTAAAAAGGATGATGAATTAGACATATTGCCACCGCCTCCGCCATTTCCCGAGATTGGAAAAGAAAGTGGGGGGATGAAAGAAGCCAGGAAAATAAGAGAAGAGCAAGAAAATCAAAAACAAAAGGAAATTGAGCTTAAAAGAAAAAAAGTGGAGCAGGAGAAAAGGCACAAAGAAAGAAAAAAAGCGGGGTTAGAAAAAGAGAGAGAGAGAGAACTGGAGGAAAAAAGAAAGTTAGCTGAAAAACACAGAAAGGAGAAATTAAGGAAAGAGAAAAGAAAAGCTAGAGGAAAAGGAGTTTTTGATTTCTTTCATGGCGTGGGTTTAGTTAAAACTGAAAAAGAAAAAAAGGAATACAGAAGGCAGAAGCAAAAAGAAAAAGAGCAGAGGGAATTGGAAAAGAAGAAGAGAGAGGAAGAGAAAAAAAGATTAGAGGAAGGGAGAAGAAAGCAACAGGAGGAATCAAGGAAAGAGAGAAAGTTGGAGGAAAAGAGAGAAAAAGATCTTGCACTTAAAAGGGAAGAAGAAAAAAAGAAGCAAGTTAAAGAGAAAACAGTACGAAGACCAAAAAAGGCAGTTTTTGGAAAAATTTTCAAGAAAAGAGAGGAAACTGAATTTGCTAAAGAACTAAAAGAGATAGAAAAAATAGCTCAAAAACCAGTAAAAGAAAAAAAGAAAGGTGTGAAAGCAAAGTTAGAGATGCCAGAGCTTATATCCTTAAAGACAGAGAAATTTGGGAAGGAAACAACAAAGCCAGAGGAGGTTGTGAAAGCAGAGGAAGAGATACAAAAAGCAATTAGTGGAATGAGAAAGGCAAAGAAAGCTTCTGTTGTAAAGGGCCTGTTTAGGAAGAAAGAACCTGCTGAGGAAAAGGTAGAAACTCCTGAGGTAATGCCAAGAACTTATGACAAGATAGACCATGTTGAGCTAATTGAGGAAAAAGTACACAAAGCAAGGTTAGCGTTGATGGACTTCAAGTTTGATGAAGCAAAAAGAAGATACATAGAGATAATGAAGATGTATAATGAGCTAGAGCCTAAAAAGAAATCAAAAGTTTACCATGACATTAAGGATTTGTATTATGAGAGGAAGTCTGCAGAGAAGTTTGTGAAGTAGTTAGTTCAATTTTGTTGTTTTTTACTAGAAAAGCTTAAATAAAAAAGAGCATAACTTATTATTAATGGAGAATAAAAAAAACTTAAATAAGAGGTTAGATGAAGTTCTAGAAAGATTACATTATCTGGAGATGGTTATTAGGAACCTTAAAGATAGAGAAGGAACGTTAATTACAGGGGTTGGAGGGGTTAATGAAAGACTGTTTAGAGAGATAGTAAATTATGAAATGTCAACGGAGGAATTGAAGAGGGCCTTTGTGTTGCTTCTGAGGCAGGATGCCAGAAGATTGAAAGATATGTGTATTAATAATATCGACCTCTTTGGTAATGTATCGGAAGGGTTTAGCAAAATTGATAGAATTCTTGATTTTATAAGGGAGCATGAAGACCATGATATAAAAAAATCAAAAGAATTACAGGAATTTGTAGCGAAATCTAAGATCAGATTGAACAATATAAGAAAAAAGATGGTTGATGGTGTCAATAAAAAAAGAGGAGAGAAAAAAGAGATGCGGGATACGAAAAGGTTGCAGAGATGGAAGTAACAGTCCCAATAAGTACTTCTTGATTTATAATTTATTTTTCCGCAAAGTTAATAAATTATATATTTTTCTAGATTTTTATGGTTAAGGGAGTTTTTATTGTTATGGATGGTATAGATGGCAGTGGCAAGAGTGAAATGGTAAAGCTTCTGCATGACTATCTTTTGTCAAAGAGCAAGAAATACAGGATTTTGACAACTAGAGAGCCGACAAATGGTATGTATGGCAAGGAAATAAGGGATATTCTGGCAAAAGAGAAGGATCCTAACATAAACGGGCAGAAGATGCTTGAGCTGTTTATAAAAGACAGGGAAGAGCATTTGAAAAACACAGTTATTCCGTTTTTAAACAAATCAAATGACCATGAGGCGAATATAGTCATATGCGACAGGTATTATTACTCAACTATTGCCTTCCAGGCTACACAAGGCTTGGATATGAAGATGCTTATAGAGATAAATAAAGAATTTTTAATTCCAGAGATTGTCTTTATACTTGATGTGAGGCCAGAGGTTGCTTTGGAAAGAATAAAGAGCAGGGAAAAAGAAAAGTTTGAGCAGCTTGAGTTTATGAATAAGCTAAGAGAAAAGTTTTTAGAACTTCCTAGATTATTGAAAGATAATATAAAGATAATTGATGCTTCTAGAGTCCTGAATGAGGTTTTTAATGATATAAAGAAAGAAGTAGACAAATTATTTTAGATTTTAGAAAAATTAAGCTTGCTCTTCCTCATCCTCTTCTTCCTTTTTCTCTTCAAACTCATCCAACTTTTTGTTTTTTTGTGTTGTTTTGTAGCTTACTGGCATTTTGCACCTCTTTTATAAGCCTGTACTTCCGAAACCATTCTCGTTTCTTGTTGTTTTTCCCAGTTCTTTTACTTCCTCAAATACAGCTTCCTCAACTTTGGCGAATATAAGCTGTCCAATCTTTTTTCCCTTTTCAATCTTATAAGGCTCATTGCTGAAATTTATTAGTGGAACTCTTATTTCTCCCCTATAGCTGCTGTCTATTGTACCTACTGCATTCGCATGGCTTATTCCATGATTTAAGGCCAAACCAGATTTTGGTCTTACCTGAGCTTCATAGCCATGAGGGATTTCCAGCTTTAATCCAGTTGGGATTAACTTGCGTTCCATTGGCTTAAGAGTATGTTCCTCTGCGGAATAAAGGTCAACCCCCGAATCACCATCATGGGCATAGCTTGGTGCCGGGATATTGGAAATTTTTTGCATCTTTATTGTGAGGGACATTTTTAGAAATAAATTTTCATTGGCAAGCTCATATTTAAAGAATGTGGGAATAGAAAGTATATTTTGCAAAGTTATTTTTTGATAAAATCCATTAGAGACTCTAAACTATGATGCATTACTTTCCCATTTTCCGGATTTATTTTCATATTTAATGTTTTAAATGAATGCGTCATGTAGGTTATGTTCCATATATTTCCATACTCTTCAAGGTTTTGCAATATTGCTATTGTTCTGCTTACTAACTCCTTTGGGTATTTGTTCTTTTGAAATTCCTTTGCTTTTTTTAAGATGCTTTTAAATGAAATTTCTATTTTTTCAGTATCTATTTGCTTTACTACTGTGTCTGGTTTTTTAAATACCTCTTCTTCTTCTTTTATTTCTATCATGTCTTGATCAACAATAAAAGTGATTATTTTGTCTGTCGCTTTATGATAAAAGCCAAACTGCCATGGGACTTCTTTATTGTCCTCAAGCATTTTGAATGTATAAGAAAGAAAAGCATCTTTATTTTTAATGCTCCATTGTTTAAACTCTTTGCTTTCTTTTAATTTTTTTAGTGCTGAATCAAACTCCATGCTCTACTGATAATAGTGAAAATTTAAATATGTTTGTAAAATACTTAAGAGTATGGCAATTACAGTAAATGCAGTACATGAACAGAAAGAGCTTAAAGACAGAAAGAGATACAATGAGGGCTATCGTTTAGTTGGAAATCACTCTGCTGTTAAGATTTGTGGTTATTGCAGGAAAGCCGTTACTGGTAAAGATGTTTGTTATAAAAATACTTTTTATGGCATAAAGAGCTGGAGATGCGTGCAGATGTCTCCTACTTTCTTTTGCGACCACGGGTGTGTTTTTTGCTGGAGAAATATTGATTATGTATGGCCCAAGTGGCAAGGCCCTATTGATGAGCCTGAGTTTATTGTGGATGAATGCATTAAGGCTCATATTGAGCTTCTGCAAGGGTTTAAGGGCAATTCTAATGTAGCTAAGGAAATGATTAAGGAAATTGAAAAACCACTGCACTTTGCTATTAGCTTGACAGGAGAACCAACAATGTATCCTAAGCTAGCTGAGATGATTGACTATATTAAGGAAAAGGGAATGAGTGCTTTTCTGGTTACTAACGGAACAATTCCAAATATGATTAAAAAACTAATTAATCATCAACCAACTCAGCTTTACATTAGTGTTTATGGTCCTGATAAAGAGATTTATCAGAAAACAGCTAATCCAATAAATAAAGATGGATGGGAAAAACTACAGAAAAGCTTGTCTATGATAAATAAGTTTAATAGAAATGTAATAAGGCTGACTTTAGTTAAGGGATTTAATTTTGTTGATCCTGAAGGCTATGCAGGATTAATTGAGAACTACAAGCCAATGTTTGTAGAAGCAAAAGGATATAGTTATGTTGGTCATAGCCAGCAACGTTTAGAAGTAAAAAATATGCCTTATCATCATGAGATAATGGAATTTGCAGAAAAAATTGAGGAAAACTCAAGCTATAAGGTAATTGATCAAAAGAAAGAAAGTAAGGTTGTCTTGTTGGTTAGAGAAGATTTTGAAGGCAGAAAGATGGATTTTGAGGATTTGTAGAAGGTTTTAAATATAGTTATTTATTAGTTAATGTTTATGGATAAAGAATTTAAACTAGATTTTTATGATTTTTCCATAAGGACCGGGATTAATAACTTCAGTTTTCTTTATCTTGTCTTTTTTGCCAAAGGTTTCATGCAAATGGCCGCATATATACAAATCTATTTTGTTTTTGATTACAAAGTTCCTGAATGTCTTGTTTCCGCAGTGGCTGCCTACTATTAAATCAACCTTTGTTTTGTAAGGACTTGCGTGGGTTATGAAAATTATTTTTTTGTCCTTGTTCTTCCTCATTATTTTTTTGAATTTTTCTCCTGTTTTGTAGAAGCCTGGAGTTGTTAATGAAAATCCTTCGCCACCGTAGCCCAGGAAAATGTGGTTATTCTGCCTGTATTGTTTCTTATGGATGAAGATCAGATTTTTGTATTTTTTGCATATTTTTCTTAGCACTTTGTCTGTTTCATGGTTGCCAGGGATTATGAGGGTTTTTTTCTTTAACTTGTTTAATTTATTTAAAATAAAATTAAGGTCCTGCTCGAAAATAGAAACATCTCCTGCGCATATTAATATGTCAGGATTTTGCTTTTTTACCTTTGATTTTATTTTTTTGAATGCGTAAGATGAAAGATGCAGATCTGTAAAGGCTAAGAGTTTCATTCTATTTATTTTTTAATTAATGATATATAAATATGTGTTTTTTATACATTATAAAGTTGTAGGGGTTAGATATTCCTCAATTTTAGAGTAGAATTTTTAAACAATTAAAAATATACCATATATAAATGCCGAAGAATAAACCAATTGGTGTATATTTTCTTAGTATAATTGTACTTCTGGGAGCAATTTACACTATAATCATCTTTTTACCTTACTTATCAATTGTTTTCAAGACTTATTTTGAATTGAATCTCAAAAATAGTTAGATATTAATTTTAGCCGTGCTACCAACAATTTATGCTTCTTTAATAGTTTATGTTTCAATTAAAACTCTCCAATTTAAAGAATCAGGGGGGAAATATATGATATTAGTAGCCTTCCTAAATATTATAATCAAAGGTACACCTTTTGTTTATGACTTATTCTATAAGCAATATAATATTAATGATTTGATAACTACTTTACTTACTGCAATCTTTTCTATAGTTATAATATTCTATTTTGGAAGTAAACGAATAAAAAACATTTCAAAAAAAATCAAACTACACCATAATAATCTTCTAAAACTATTTTATCAATATTGTTAACATCCTTAACGACATATAACTTTCCCTCTCCTAATTCAACTATTTTTTCAGCTAATTCTTTTCCTTTTTCATTCAGGTTGATTCCTATCAAGGATATTGTAATTCCTTTATTTCTTGCTATAGAAGCTTCCTGTAATGTTTCTTTTTCTGGCTCTTTTCCTATTGTTGGCAAGGCGTCTGTAATTAAGATTAAATGTTTAGTAATATTTTCATTTGGAAACAATTCTATTGATTTTTTTAATGTTTTAACTATGTCTGTTTCTCTTGATGCCCTTATGCTTGTGATGTTTTTCAATAAATATGAAAAATCAATGGTAGGCTCTATTGTTGTTTTTATTTCTGAACCAAATACTATCAGTCCGACTTTGTCTTTTTCATCTATTGCCTTATATGCCAGGGCTATTCCTGCACGCTTGCAGGCATCTATCTTAGAGCCTTTCATACTGCCAGAAGCATCCAGGGCATAAACAATATAGTTTTGACCTTTAGACTGCCTTTCATAAACCTTGAGGTCTTTTTCTTGCAGCTTCTTATGGCCCCTTCTTATTGCTAATTTTGCTGATTTTTTTATTGCTATGTCTTTGTATCTATCACTTTTTTTGTAATTCCTTACATCTTCTTTGCTTCCGTATATAGAAATGCGTTTATGTATTTTTTCTCCTAAAATTCCCTGAGGTATTATTTTGTCAAGTTCTTCAAAATACATTACTAAAGATGCTAATTCAATGCCCTTATCAGTTATTTCATCATCTTTATTCAGAAATCCTTTTTCTTTTAATTTTTCAATATTCTTTTGTATTCTGAATTTTAATTCTTTTTGGAACTCCGGGATGTTGATATTTTTCTTAATATAGTCTGGGTTATAACCTGTAGCCAGCTTTAACAAAGAAGGGCCAAATATGTGTTTTGCCATTGAATAATTTTTTACAAGCTGCTGGTAGAGCAAGTCTGGAGTAAAAGAATTTAGGCCCTGGTTTATTGAATCTCTTATCAGTTTTCCTTGCTCTATTGTTTCCTTGTCATTTTCCAAAACAGAATGCATCAGTTTTTTCTCTTCTTGTGAGGAAAGCTTTCCTGCTAGTTCAGTTATTTCATCTTTTTCTTCAAAATGTTGCTGGCTGTCAAAGTAAATCACCTTTTTTTTCTTCTAAAACTTCGCTGTCTACAATGTTTTTTTCAAACTGTTCCTGTATGTATGCTTCTGGAGTTTGTAAATATTTGATTGATGGTTTTAATCTAATTCTATGTGCTAATACAGAAACAACAATCTCTTTTAAATCATTAAAAGTTACATTTTTTCTTTTGCTTAACAAGGCATTTGATTGTGATCTTTCATACAAGCCTAATGATGCACGTACAGAAGGCTTTTTTTCCAGGTTCTTGTCTTCTCTTAATATTCTAATAAAATAAATCATTAACTCCAATAACTTACTGCTAACATTAATATTATCGATTTTCTTTCCTTTTTTTATTATTATTTCTTTTTCTATGTCAAGATTTTCCGGATAATACATGTATATTAGGTCAAACCTGTCAAGCAGAACATCTGAGAGCTTTTCTGTTGATGTGTCTTCTGGATTCATTGTTCCAATAAAAATAAAATCAATGCCAAAATCAACATCATAAGAGCCAATGGTGGCTTTTTTTTCTTCCAGAACCTGCAGCAAGGCATTTTGCACTTTTTCCGGGCATCTGTTTAGTTCATCAAAGAATAAAATTCCCTTATCAGCTTTGAAAATCTTTCCTTTTGTAAATGCTTCTATGCTTAATGGACCGTATTTCAGGGCTTTAACAGGGTCTATATCACCCAGTAAGTCTTCAACTGTAAGGTCAGGACTTCCCTGTATCCTTATAAAAGGGGTTTTTTTACCTAATAATTTTGCAATGTTTTTAGCCAAAGTCGTCTTTCCAATTCCAGGTGGGCCTACAAGAATAATGTGTCTGTCTGTCAATAAAGCGGATTTTACTGCTTGTTTTACCTTATCCTGGCCAATTATATCTGTAAAAGGGTCTTTTTCTTGCAGCAATGTGTTTCTTAGGTCTTTGGTTATCATTTTGATTTATTTTATAAAAACATAATAGTAAGTTTTGTGATTTTATAAAGGTTGGGGTTTTGTATGTGTTCAGAAAAAGAGTCTTACAACCCAGATAGCACTAGCTGCAACTAAAGGTATTATTAGATTATCATCAACCTCTTCTGCCCCTATCTTTATTTCTATGCCTTCTACTAACATTGCAAAGAAAGAGGCTGCAAGGGCCTCATACCAAGCTACAAAAATAATGGCCCCTATGAATCCTGCTATAAAGCCTGCAATCCAGCCTTCTACGAATTTTGTGCTTACAAAAGGATGGGGTATTTTTCCAAACTGGATTCCAAACAGATGACCTATGGAATCTGCAAATGCAAGAACAAGGATAGATGCTAGTACTATATCCATTGGAAATAAAAATAATACCAATAAGATGCCTATGAGATAGAAAATTATTCCCTTGCCTGGAAATTTTTTGATATATGCTGCTCTTTCAAAGTGCTGCATAAACCAATATATACCAGGAATTTTATATTTTTTGCTCAGGAAGGATATTATAATGCCTATTATGGCTGAAAAAAATATATGTATTTTTCCTATGAATCCGAACTTAAGCAGGACAACTACTACAATCCCAAAGATAATGTGTATAAGTTTCCTTTTTACTTCAAGTTTGGTCAACATCTTTCTCTAAATGAGTTATAAAATAAACTATAAACGCTCCTAAGAGCAAAAAAACTACCATCAGTGCAATATTATAAGCCTCAAATGAAGCAGCAGTCTCATAAATTCTTCTCAATGGTATGCTTAACGATCCAACAACCAGCCCTAAAAGCACATACAAGGTCTTGCACCTGTCTTTTCTAAACAAAAATGAAATAATACGTGAAATAGTGAATGCGCCTAAACCAGCTCCTAAAATAAAAACTAGAAGATAATAAAAATTACTAAATGGATCATATAAAACCTTAAGCATAAACTCATAAATGCCTAAAACCAGCAGTATAAAGGCCCCGGAAATTCCCGGCAAAAACATTGCGCTAATTGCCAAAAAACCCCCAATAAAGACATAGAATAAACCAGGAACTATTGAAACAGGAGAAAGAACAGATAGTAAAATCCCTGCTCCAAAACCCACAAATCCAAACAAAATATTTTTTGGCTTATGATTCTCGATTTTTTTATAAATAACAGTTGATGAAGCCAAAATCAAACCAATAAAAAATGATATAGTAAAAGCAAAATATCTATCCAAAAGAAATGAAATTACTCTGGACATAATCAAAAAAGCAGTTCCAATTCCAGCTACTAAAGTTATCAAAAAGATTAAATCTAATTTTTTAATGCTCTCAATTAATTTGCCTTTATTTTTTGGATATTGAAAAAGGTCAAGAATTAGTGAGGGAGAAAAACTTTTGACAGCATTAATAAGCCTTGCATAGATTCCTGTAATAAACGCTATTGTGCCGCCGGATATGCCTGGTATAATATCGCAAATCCCCATCAACATCCCTTTAAGATATATTTTAACTGAGTTTTTCATTGCACATCCTCTTTAATCTCTCCTTTTATTTTTTTATTGGGCCATATCTTGCATCCTGCATTAATAATTATGTTTTCTGCCCTGACATTGTCAGATATTATAGCTCCTAATCTATCAATCTTTATTTTTTTATGTTTTACATTTGAATAGATATTGTTTTTAGCAATTATTGTACCATCAAAATACACATTTTCTCCAATAATAGAATCTTCAATAATAGAACCTTTATCAATAATCGTATTATCCATTATAATTGAGTTTATTACAGTTCCATTTATTATGCAATTGTTTCCAATAGATGAATTTTTAATGTTTCCATATGCTTTTGAATTTTTTCCAATTATGTTTTTGTTTTTTCTTAGTTTACGGTCAGCTGTCAACAAATCCCATGGGTGGCTTATCTGAAAGCAAAGAGAGCTATTGACACAATGAATTTTATTGTGTGCTGCAAGAATTTTTATTGCATCTGTAAGTTCGTATTCATTCCTTTTGGATTTTTTTATTTTTTTAAGAGTATCAAATATTTTCTTGTCTAGGGAAAACAGTCCACAGTTTACCAAGTTAGAGATAAATTTTTTTGGTTTTTCTACTATATCAACTACGATATTATTTTCTTCTTTTATGACTCCAAAGTTTTGCCAGTTTTTTACTTTTTTTACAAGAATTGAGTATTGATACTTTGTTACTTTATTTATATCGTTTTTTGAATAGATATTATCCCCAAGCATAAGAATAAATTTGTTTTTTATTTTATCCTTCAGAATAGAAACTGCATGCCCAGTTCCGAGCTGTTCTTTTTGCTCAACAAATTTTACTTTTAATTGCGGATAATTTTTTTGGATAAATTCCTTAATCATGTCTTTTTTATAACCAACAACTAAAATTATTTCTTTGGTTATATCTTTAACAGCCTCTAAATTCCACTCAAGAATCGTTTTATTGGCAACCTTAAGCAATGGCTTTGGTTTTGTTATTGTAAGAGGATGTGTTCTTGTAGATTTTCCAGCTGCTAAAATAACTGCTTGCATCTTAAATAAGTTGGATATTTTTTACATTATCCTTAACGTTAGGGATTTTGATTATATTTTTTACCAAATCTCTTGGATTGGTAAATTTTCTTTTTTCTATGGCAAATATTTTTTTATTTTTGATAAATGTTTTTTTGTGAGCTTTCTTAAATAAAGCTACATGATATTTGACCTGTAATGGAGGTCCTGGAAGCTCTATTGTTTTTGGAAGCTTGATGTTTTCAAGAACATAATAAAACAAGGAGTTGGCTTTAACATGCCATAACATATCACTTTCGATTACTTTAAAGTTGTTGGAAATCAATTTTTTTTCTATAAAATGGAGTGCCTTGAGCATTTTTGCTCCTGCAACATCCTCTTTTTTGTTTAAAGGCTTGGCTTTAAGCATTATAAGGCTGTTTTTCTGGAATTTTTTTCTTATACTTTGTTCTGTCAGAACTTTTATCTCAAAGAATTCCTTTGATGGTTTTTTTAGGAATTCTTTTGCTCTGTATCTTAAAATATCCAGTTTTTCATGATCCAAAGCGGCTGCAGCATTCCTGTCTTTTTGTGTTGGGTCAATAACAATCAAAGGGCTTGTTAATTTAGAGCGGTTTATTTCAAGAAATACATTTTTGTTTTTGTAGTAATTTTTTATGTCAATAACTGTTTTTTCCTTTATTTTAGATAATGCTTTGATGCAATTTATAAAAGAGCCGTAGTAGATTGTCAAAAGTTCGCAAACATATCCAGAAAATCCATGGATGTAGCTTTCAGCTCCGTAAACTTTTGCTGCTTTGAAAAATTGTTTTGTAAGCCTCATATCATCAATAAGGTTTTTGTGCCTGAGAATAAAATTTGAATGTAAAGGGCTAACGTCAGTTATGTTTTTGGCCTGCTCTGCTTTTTTAATGTCCAGGATTGGGATTACCTCAAAAGTAAATTTTCCCTGCTTTATCTGGAAATAGTCTCTTGAGCCATGAAGCCTTCTTATTTTGAATCTTTTTTTCAGAAATTTCTCCAGAATGTCTGACAGCTCATCGCTTCTGTCCTTAAATTTATTGTAATTAAATTTGACGAAAATATCTGCATCAAAGGTTTTTAGCCATGTGCCTTTTGCTCCTGAGCCACCTAAAATTGCTTTAGCGTCTTTTACGCCTTTGTTTATTTTTTTGATTATGCTGTTTGCTTTGTCCAGTATTTCTTTCTTGTATTGCTTGTTCGGTTTTATGTTGTTTAGGACTTCTGAAAGCAGCTTTTTCATATGTTTTTGATATATTTGTTTTATATAAAAAGATTTAGTTTTTTGCGATAACTATTTATATGTGCTTTTTTCTTTTAACTGTTAAAGAGGTATATGGATGGCTGGTGTTTTGCTGTTTTTGACGTATCTTGCAATTATTTTACTGGTAGGGTTATTGACTTCTATTGTGAGCCAGAGGTTTAGAATACCAAATATTTTGCTGCTTTTGCTTATAGGTATTGCTTTGGGGGGAGTGGAGTATAAAGGAGGGCCTTTGGTAGAGTTTCCAGAACTTTTTTTGACTGGCATAAGCATTCTTGCTTTAGTGATGATTGTATTTGACAGCGCATCAAGGTTTAAGTTAAAAAAAGTGGATTATTTTTCCCTGCATACACTATGGCTTTCAGTTGTTTTTTCGGTCTTTAACCTGATTTTTTTAACAATTTTTATAATACTTATCTTTGATGTGAAATCAATATTTTTGGCATTGATGTTTGCAGCGTTGATGTCAGGGACAAGCCCGGCAGTTGTCTTATCGATATTTAGAAATGCCAAGAACAAGGTGTTTGAATTTTTGCAGTTGGAGGCTTTGCTGAATACGCCGTTAATTGTTTTATTGCCATTTATTATCCTGGATTTGAAGACAACATTAAAAGATGAGCTTATAATATCAACATTCATAGAGCAATTTGTTCCTTTACTGCAGCAGTTTGTTGTTGGCATAGGCTCAGGAGTCCTGATTGGACTGATTATGTTCAAATTCATGAGGAAGCGGTATTCTGTTGTTTTATCACCTTTAGCTGTCATTACTTCTGCTTTGCTGGCTTACATTATAGCAGAGAACCTGGCTGGTAATGGTGTCTTGGCTGTTACAACAATGGGGCTCTTGTTCGGCAATGTTTATGTGAAGCAGAAATTCCAGCTTAGGGAGTTTGCTTCTGTATTCTCAAACTCATTAGAAATTTTGGTCTTTGTCCTTATAGGCCTTATAGTTGTAATTCCTTTTTCCCTTGAATTCTTTATAAAATCTGTTGCATTATTTGCATTGCACCTGCTAATAAGATTTTCTGCAATAATCTTTTCATTAAGAGGCATGGATTTTACATTAAAGGAAAAAATATTCATGTCATTGAATGCACAGAAAGGGATTGCGGTTGCGGTTGTTGTTTTTTCGTTTGCCACCTCAAACATATCTGGAATGGATGTTATACTTAATCTTGTTTTGGCATTTATGCTTTACTCTATAATTTTGTCTTCTGTTGTTTTTAGGATGGCGAAATTTTTTGTTGGGGGGATTGACGGGAGAAAATAAGACCACTATTTCTTTAGTTTTAAGATTGAGAAGCTGATATTTATTTTACTCTTTCACAATCTTGGCTACACTTACAAGCTTGTCATCCTGATGCAAATCAATCAATCTAACACCTTGTGTTGCTCTTCCTATGATAGAGATTTGGGAAACTGACATCCTTATTGTAATGCCTTTCTTTGTAATTAACATTATTTGATTATCGTCGCTTACAGAGTTTATTGAAACAACTTTTCCATTTCTTTCAGAGCAAATGATATTCCTTACCCCTGATCCGCCACGGCTTATAAGCCTATATTCAGAAATTTTTGTCCTTTTTCCATAACCGTTTTCTGTTACAGTAAGCAAAGTTTTTTCATCTGTGGCTACAACCATACCTACAACATAATCATTTTCTGCAAGCCTTATTCCTCTTACTCCTTGTGCTGAACGACCAGTGGCTCTGACATTTATTTCTCTAAACCTAACTGCTATACCATTTCTAGTAGCTAAGATAATTTCTTTTGCCCCATCTGTAAGCTTGACATTGATTAAACTGTCATTAGTGTCAAGAGTGATTGCTATTATTCCTCCATGTCTTGGATTGGAATACGCTGCAAGGTTTGTCTTTTTTATTGTCCCGTTTTTTGTGGCCATGATAAGGAAATGATTGCTGTCGAAATTTTTAACTGGCACGTATGCTGTCACTTTTTCATCACTTTTTAGGTTTAGCAGATTAACAATAGCTTTTCCTTTTGCTTGTCTTGATGCTTCAGGTATATTATAAACTTTTAACCAATGAACACGCCCTTTATTTGTGAAAAGAAGTATATAAGAATGAGTAGATGCTATGAAAATATCACTTACAAAATCCTCTTCCTTTGTTGTTGTTGCTATAATGCCCTTACCACCGCGTCTTTGCTGCCTATAAGTTTGGAGAAGCTGCCTTTTTATGTAGCCAGAGTGGGTAATTGTTATAATGCAATTACTTTCTTCTATTATGTCTTCCATTTCAAAACTTGTTGCTTCTGCTTCTATAATCTCTGTTTTTCTTTTATCATTATAGCTTTCCTTGAGCTCTAAAAGTTCTTTTTTGATTATATCAAGAATTTTTTGCGGGGATTCTAAAATGATCTTTAGCTCTGCTATCAGATTCAGTAAATCTTTCAACTCATTCTTTACCTTTTCCTGCTCCATGGAGGTTAAACGCTGCAAGCGCATCTCCAGGATTGCTATGCTCTGTTCTTCTGAAAGATTAAAGTTTGTTATCAAGCTGTTCTTAGCTTCTTCAACTGAACGAGATTCTTTAACCAGCTTTATTGTCTTGTCCAAATTGTTTAGTGCAATGATTAAACCTTCTAAAATGTGGGCTCTTTTTTGTGCTTTGTGCAAATCAAATAATGTGCTTTTCCTTACAATATCTTTTCTATGCTCTATGTAATGTTTTATTAACTGGCTTAAGTTTAGTATTTTTGGAACATTATTTACTAAAGCAACTGTTATGATTCCAAATGTAACCTGCAAGCGAGAATGCTTGTAAAGCTGGTTTAACAGGACGTCAGTATTTGCGTCTTTTTTTAATTCTATAACAACTCTAATGCCCTGCCTATCCGATTCGTCTCTTATATCGCTTATGCCATTTATCTTTTTATCTCTCACTAAATCTGCTATCTGGGTTACCATCTCTGCCTTGTTTACCATGTAGGGTATTTCTGTAACAATGATTCTTTTCCGGTCTTTTATGTCCTCTATTTGGGTTTTTGCCCTGACTATTACCTTTCCTCTTCCTGTTTTATATGCGCTTATTATTCCACTTTTACCGCAGATAATTGCTCCTGTTGGGAAATCAGGACCTTTGATATGCTGCATAAGCTCTTCTATAGTGATATTTGGATTGTCAATTTGTTTTATTATTCCATCAACGATTTCTGACATGTTATGTGGTGGAATATTTGTTGCCATTCCTACTGCTATGCCTGAGGATCCATTAATCAGCAGATTTGGAACCTTTGATGGAAGAACTGTTGGTTCCTTAGAAGTGTTATCAAAATTTGGAATAAATTTTACTGTCTTTTTTTCTATGTCTTGCAGCATTTCTTCTGCAAGTTTTGTTAATCTTGCTTCTGTGTAACGCATTGCTGCAGGATTATCACCATCTATAGAGCCAAAATTTCCCTGTCCATCTACCAATAGGTATCTCATAGAGAAGTCTTGGGCTAACCGGGCTAAAGTGTCGTAAATAGCTGTATCACCATGAGGATGAAATTTAGCCATACAGTTTCCAACTACGTTTGCTGATTTTCTGAATGGTTTATTGTGCAACAATCCTGATTCCCACATTGTGTATAAAACACGCCTGTGGACTGGTTTAAGGCCGTCTCTTACGTCTGGCAAGGCTCGGCCAACAATAACAGACATGGAATAGTCTAGGTAAGACTGCTTCATTTCGTCTTCTATAACGCGCCGGATTATGGTAGTTCCAGAGCTTGTTTCCTGTTCCTTTTTTTCATCAGTTTTTTCATCCATTTTAACCTAGAAAGAATGTATGTTTTCCGTCGATAAAAGGTATATTTTGGGCTTTATAAGAGTTATGTTTTTTATGCCTTATTTTTCAAAATATGGTGTATTATTTTCTATATGGAAAATTATCGGGTTTTGAAAACATTTAAAATATCCTGCAGGTATCCTACTATCAATGACTCATGGAAAATTATTGCCATCAATGTTTATTGGTATTCAAGGCAAAGATATCATTTCATTTGGCGCTGGACAACATGATTTGCCTCCGCCTAAAGAGGTGTTTTCGTGCCTTTCAACTTATAAGGATTTTAAATACGGCCTTATAGCAGGCAATATAAATTTGAGAGAAGCTTTAGCTGAGAAATATAAAGGATTTGCACAAGACAATTTTGTTATAACTAATGGCGCATCTGAGGCTTTAGACCTTGCATTCAGGGCAATTGGAAAGCCAAAAGACAAGATATTATTGCATGTTCCCTATTACTATTCTTACAAGCCTTTGGTTGAGATGAATCATCTTATCCCGGATTATGTTAAAACCAATAAGGGCAAAATAGATGTTGATGATTTTGAAAAAAAGGTGCATGGGGCAAAAGCAGTCTTGATTAATTCTCCATCTAATCCTACAGGAAGGATACAGGACATAAAAACATTAAAATTTATAGAAAAGATTACCAAGGATTTGGAAATCCCATTAATATCTGATGAAGTCTATAAAGACCTTATTTATGAGCGTGAAAATTATATGCTTTCTGGAAAGCATGTTGTGACAATAAACTCTTTTTCAAAGACATTTGCAATGTGCGGCTTTAGGGTCGGCTACCTTTTTTCTAATGATAAGTCAATTGTAGACGATGTAATTAAGATAAAAACTCACACTTCTATGAACACGAGCATCTTGGCGCAGGAGATGGCATATCATGCAACAAAAGTTTCAAAAGACTATATTAATGCGCAGGTGAAGATATGGAAAAGCAGAAGAGACTTGATTTACAAAAGCATGCTTGATTTGGGTCTTGATGTCTGGAGGCCTGAAGGGGCATTCTATGTTTTTCCCAAAGTTAAAAAACCGAGGGATTTTGTCTGGAACATGTTCAAGAAGCATAAAGTTATCACTTACCTTGGAGAGTGGTTTGGAGACAGTGACAGGGTAAGGTTTTCGTATGCATTGGATGTTGAAAAGATTGAAGAGGGGATGAAAAGAGTTAAGAAATATTTAGATGAGAATTGAATTCCTGTTTAAACAATCTTTTTAATTATAGTGTCTCTGACAGTGTATGATTTTCCGCAATAAACACATCTTTTCTTATTTTTTTCAGTAATTGGTTTTTGAGTTTGATACTTCATCTTATTTTTGCATTTCGGACATTGCAGAAGGAACATCATTTTATTTATTCTTTCTTTTCCTCTTTTTCTTCCATTGAAGCTTCTAAAAGGTCTTTGGGCTCTTCTTCCTTGCTTTCTTCTTCTTTTTTACTTTTTGGTTCTTTTTGAGTTTCCTGCTCTTCTTTTGGAGGATGTAAAATTTTTTCTACTTTCTCATCAACTATCTTTTCTTCCTCTTTGCTTAATTTAATTCCTTCTCCTTTAAAGCCCGGTTTTTCTTCTAATTGCCTGTCTTCTTCCTTTATCTTTTGGATTCTTTCCCTTTCCTTTTCTTGTTCTTCTTCAGAGGACTCATCAACAACCTCTAAATTGCCGAGTTTTTCTTTTTCTATGCTCTCGTATTTTTGTTTTTCTTCCTGGGCTTGTGCTCTCTGTTCATGTTTAATCTTTTCTATTTGCATTTCTTTATCCTCGATGGCCTTGGCTATGCTTGCAAAATCATTAAAATGTCCTTTTAGCTTATCTTCGGGAAGATCAAAATACTCAAAGAATTTTTGTGTTAGCTTTATCAGATTGGTTCTGCCATGCTTCTGCCTGGTTATGTAGCCCATTTCCTCTAATTCCTTAAGATGATCATATGCCTTATTTGTTCTTATCTTAATAAGATTGGATTGTTTTATTGGATATTTGAATGCTATAACTGCAAGTGTTTCCATCACTGTTTTGGTTAGTTCAGTTTCTGTGACAATTTTCTGCACCAAGGGAAGGAACTGCTCGCGCACAGTAAGCTTCCATGAATCACCTTCATTGACAAGCATTACGCTCGAGTTTTTTTCATCATACTCTTTTTTTAGTTCTGTCAAGGAGCTTTGTATATCAACAGGCTTTGCATTAGATAATTTAGAAAGCTCCTCCATATTCATCTTTCTCCCAGAAGAAAATAGCAATGCTTCCAGCTTGTTCTTAAGCATATTTGTCCTCTTTTTATGTTACTAAGCTGTAAAGTTTGTTTTCTTTACGTATTTTGTCCTCTTTGATTAAGTTACCTAAAAGTATTTCCAGCTCCTTATTAGCTATTCCGGTAATTTTTGAAAGCTTTTCCTTGTCCAGGCTTCCTGATGCAAGGGCTATAAGGATTGCATTACTTGCAGATTTGTTCAGATTTTTCCTCAAGAACTCATTTTCATTTTTCTGCTGTTTCACTATCATATCCACTTGGTGCAATCTTGCCTGCAAGTCATTCAACAGGTCCTCAATAGTGGATTTTTTCATGCTGAATTCTTCTGGCTTCAGGATTTCCACAGATGAAGGCATATAGTCAAAACAGAAAGCTATGAGCTTTTGAATCCCCTTGATGATTAATTCCAATTCAACAAATGTTGTCCATAAATCTTCTTTTTCTTTGGCATCTGCAAACTCAGACTTTAGAACTATAAAACCCGAGTCATTTTTGATCTTATCCACATACATTCTTATGGTTTTTTCCACATGCTCTTTGGGTTTTCCAAGTACCTCTATTATAATTTTACATCTTATATGTGTCTCTTCTGCAATTAATTTTTCTTCAGGCATACTGTTTTAGAATGGAGTTAGATTTAAAAAGGTTTTGATGCCAGATGTTTGATCTTGATTTGACTATTCTATTTTAAAAAATATATCTTATTTTTCTAAGGACTTTCGTAACCTAAATAGGAAAATTATTTATATGGGATTTAAATACTTTATTTTTTATGGTGAATGTGGTCCACTGGCTCTTGCCAAAAGAAGTGGAATTCTTCCATATGCTGCAAGAGCAATCTTCTAATGTTGTTGATGGTGCTAATGAATTTAAGAACCTGATTCATGATTACAACAAACTTAGTTACTCTAAAAAAAATGAGTATATAAAAAATATAAAAGACATAGAAGATAAAGGCGATCATCTGACTCACAAGATAATAGGGCTTCTAGATAAGACATTTATAACTCCTATAGACAAGGAAGACATACATCATCTGGCTGTGCTTTTGGATGATGTACTTGATTTAATTTATGCGACTTCCAGAAGATTGCTTGTTTTCAAGATAAACAGAATTAACAGCTATGTCAAGGATTTTACTGGCATTGTTGTAGAGATCTCTAAGAAAATTAACAAAGGGATTATGAGTATTAACAAACTAAAAACTATGAATGAATTCTACATTGATGTGCATACCCTGGAAAATAAGGGGGATGAATTATATTATACTGCCCTTTCTAAGTTGTTTGATAGGAAAGATCCTGTTGAGATTATAAGATACAAGAGTATCTATGATTTTTTGGAGAATACAATAGATAAGTGCGAAGATATAGCAAACGTAATAGAAAGTATAGTGGTCAAGCATGCCTGAAATTTTTTTTATGTTAGTAGTATTTACTATTATAGTTGCTCTAATTTTTGATTTTGGCAACGGCCTAAATGATGCGGCAAATGCTATTGCAACTGTAGTCGCTACAAAAGCGTTGCCTTTGTGGGGGGCTGTTTTGCTTGCTGCTCTCGCAAATTTTATTGGTGCCTTTGTTTTTGGTGTTGCTGTAGCTACAACAGTTGCTAAAGGACTTGTTGACCCATCTATTGTCACTGTATATGTTATACTTGGAGGTTTAGTTGGATCTATTTTTTGGGTATATTTCGCATCATTCAAGGGCATTCCTGTTTCTGCTTCTCATGCATTATTGGGGGGATTTATAGGGGCTGCTTTGGTTAAGGGAGGTATATCATCATTAAAACTTGGGGGAATTGCCAAGGTGGTGGCCTTTATAGTGGTTGCTCCGATTTTGGGAATGATAGGTGGTTTTGTATTTTTTACTATAGTAATGTGGATTTTCAGGAAAAGAAATCCGAATAAAATAAATAAATGGTTTAAAAGACTGCAGTTGATTTCAGCAACATCTTATGCAGTTACACATGGAACTAATGATGCACAAAAAACTATGGGAATAATTGCACTTTTATTGTTTACAGCTGGTTTTCTTGGAGAAGAATTCTATGTTCCGTTCTGGGTTGTTCTCTCATCTCATGCAGCTATAGCTCTTGGAACCTTTTTTGGTGGTTGGAGAGTCATAAAAACTATGGGAATGAAGCTGACTAAGCTAAAGCCAGTGCATGGCTTTTGCGCTGAAAGTGCTGGTTCATTGGTTTTGGGCTTTACAAGTATGACTGGAATTCCAGTAAGTACAACTCATGTCATAGCTGGATCTATTGCAGGAGTTGGAGTAACAAGGAGATTATCGGCAGTAAGATGGGGACTGGCAAGAAATATAGTGTGGGCATGGATATTAACAATACCTGCAGCCGCTACTGTATCTGGAGTTAGTTATTTTGTGATTAGTTTGTTTATTTGATTACCTTCTCCATATCAAAACAATATTTATTAAAATTGATAAAATAATCAAGAACAATGGTATGAGATTTTTTGCTTTTTCTGTTGTTGATTCGTAAACAAGACCATAATTTCCCGTTAATATATTATTTGCAATTTGTTTTTCTGTTTCAGTACCAATATTTTCTTTATTTTGTTTTGTATCTATTTTTTCGGTTTTGATATTTTCATTAATAACTATATCTTTGATTATTTCGTTATTTGTTTTTTGGTTGTTTTTATTGACTAGAACTTTAAATTTGTAATTTCCTGGCTCTGCATTTTCCACAGTATTTTCTAATTCTACTATGTGCAATGAATTTGCCTTTAAAATAAATTCTTTCTTGTTTTCTTCTCTATCTCCGGAATAAGATTTTGGACCTCTATAAACATAACTCCATACTTTTATGTTGATGTCCTGGTTGTTGTTGTTATCAAATGTAATTTTTGTTGTAAATTCCTTGCCTACTTCAATATTTTTATTATAATCTTTTAATTCAAAACTGAATTTTTTTGATGAAATGGATGTTTCTTTGATTATTTTAACATCACACATTGAATCTGTTAAATCCTCGATTTCTAGTTCTTCCTCATCTTCTGAATCCAAACCCAGAGTTTTTATTATATGACTGCCATCTTTGAATTTTTCATCACAATTTGGCTTTATTTGTACAGGTAATGTCAAGGAATAATTTGTGTATTTCAAATCCAGATTTGTTTTTGAATGCTTGCTTAGTCTTTCTTCTTTCTTGTTTTCTATCCAAATTGCAATGCTGTTTTTGTTTGTGTTCCCTTTGTAGGCATTTAATTTGATCCTTATTGTCTGGCCGAATTTGGCTTTCTTATCACTTCCTAAGTCATAAATCCTGACTATGTCTATAGAAGAAAACTCCTGCAATGGCTTTCCTTTTATTGTTATAATTCTTGTATCAAAATTATTCTGTATATTGGTGTCATTGCACTGCACAGTTATGTTAGAATATATTGTGTAAGATTTTCCTTCCTCAAGGTTTGGTGTATATTCTGTTGATGTTCTTTGCTTTGTTATTGATTCATTGGTAAAAGGTTTGTATTCTTTTATTAGCTTTCCATTAAGGTCTTCTATTTTAGCCCTCATTGTAAGATTAGTTTTTGAGCCAGATACTTTTGATGCTCTTACCTTAAATGAAAATTCGGAAGAATTATCAAACATTGTTTTTGCAAGAATAAGCTCAACTGCATAATCGCAACCTTGTTCTGCTATAATGCTGTCATCATTAGGAAAACCAGGTGTCGGGTTTGAATTATGTAGACTTCCATTTAAATATGCCCAACTCAAGTCCTCAGTAGTTGCATTATAGGTTTTTTTATCTATTAAGTTGTTATTTTTGGTATAAAGATGTATTGTTTCTCCATTATTGCTTAAGCCGTATCCACCAATTGAGGAATCATCAACATATAGCCTTACTGCGTCAGAACTTATATTAAAGTTATTATAAACTCTAGTTGCTTTATCTGTTATTATAGCATAACCAAAAGCTTCTATTATAGTTCCTTCTTTATCATATAAACCTCCTTCTATTGTATCATTATCGTTATCATCCCCGATAACCCAATTGCTGACATTGATGCTTACACTTTCATTATTGTAGAGCTCTATCCATTCATTTAATGTTTCATCGGCAATAGGATCTGCCATTATTTCATTGATCATTACGCCATTAGAAATCTGTATTAAAAATATAAAAAATAATAAATAAACTAAGAGTTTCATTTTTAAATATATTTTTAAGGTGGGTATATAAATATTTGTCACTTTACTATTTTAAAATGATAATAAAAGTTTAATAAAGACGTGTTTTTATGTAATAATGTGGTGGTTTTGTGGGTTTTTTAAAGTTCTTAAAAAGGGATAAGAGCAAGGAACCAGAGTTAGATTTGGAAAATCTGAATAATTTGGATATTCCTCCTGCTCCTCCTGAGGCTGGAAAGAAGGATTTCGGGATTGCAGAAGAAGAATTGCCAGAGCTTCCGGAATTTCCAGAGATGCCTGAAGCTGAAGAGCCTTTTTCTAAAGCAGAGGAAAAATTAATTCGCGAAGAGGTTCCTAGTGAAAAACCTAGTCCTGAGCTAAAATCTCCTCCTATGCCCGAGTTTCCAAAATTAGAAGAAGCTGTAGAGCCAAAATTTCCGCAACCTCGTAAACCTTTGTTTGGTGTACAAAAACCAGAACCAATTTTCGAGTCGGAGAAGCCAGAGCCAAGTGTTAGTATTGGAAAACCAGCTATAGAAAAACCTGAAGTTGAAGTGCCAAAACCGAGGCAACCAGAAATAAAGCCTTATGAAAGGCTGGAAAGGGCTGCTGTCAAAGAAGAGCGGGCTGTGTTAAAGCACAAGGAAGCAAAAGAGCCTATTTTTGTAAGAGTTGACAGGTTCAGGGATATTTTAACTGGAACTGGTACAATAAAGAATAATTTGAAAACATCATCTCAATCTATTGTAAAATTGAATGGAATATGCGCAGACAGAGATAAGGTACTTGAAAAGTGGAGTAATGTTATGATGGACCTGCAAAAAAAACTTATTTTTATTGACAAAACATTATTTAAGAAGTAGCGAGAAATTAAAAATGCTCAAAAATCAAAGATTTTTGGCACCACGTAAAGTGGTTTCTCATACCTCAAATTTTAAAAAATTTAAGGTGATATACAATGAAAGGAACAGGAGAAGCTCCGGTTTTTGTTAAAATAGCGGATTATAAGGATATAATAGATGTGCTAGAGCTTATTAAAGACAGATTGGCAGAAGCAAAAAGGACTTTGGCAGATATCAATGAACTGAAAAATGATGAAGATGCTGAGCTTGAATTATGGGGCTCAACATTAAATGAAATAGAAAAAAAGGTAGAAGATATTGACAGGACTTTATTTGAGCCTGAAAGCACTTATTAAGATGGAAAAAGAAAGCAGGGACATTTTTTTTGTAGAGGTCAAAGAACCAGAAGAAGTTAGAAGAAATATTCTGGAGTCCCTTAAAGACATAGTTGAAAGCCTGCAGAGGTTTGAAAAATTTAAGGAAACGAGAAAAGATAAGATAGAGCACATAAATAAGTTAGGAAAAATTGTGAAAGATACCAATAAGCTTGTTTCAGATCTAAAAACGTCTTTGCCTGAAACAAAAATCAGGACTGTAAGGACAATAAGCAAGACTGCTGAAAGGAAAAAGACAGTTGTCAGGAAGAAGAAAGAAGGGGTAGAGAAAAAACCTGCTACAGAGCTGCAGAAACTTGAATCTGAGCTGAATGAAATAGAGAGTAAATTAGAGAGTTTGAGATGAGGATATAATTCTTAGTAATGTTTTTAAATTGTAAACCTGTTCTTAATGCCTATGAGGGGATGCCGGAGTGGCCAAACGGGACAGTTCGTTTGGTATCTAGGTACCAAATGAGTCTATACTCAAGTCGTTGAGTGATGAGGCAAAAAACCAATGAAATACTCGTGGGCCATCTGTTAGCTTAGTGCTTACTAGGGTTCGAATCCCTATCCCCTCATTTCTTATTAACAAGATTTTTAAACATCGTGTTTTCTTATTGGGTAATGATTGATATCTATGCAGTTGGAGGCTATAATGATGTAGGTAAGAACTGCACAGCGATAGATGTTGATGGAGAGGTTATTATAATAGATCTGGGCATTCATCTGGATAACTACATAAAGCTGACACAAGATGAAGATATTGTGAAGATAAGTGCAGAGAAGTTAATGAAGGTTGGAGCTGTTCCTGATATTTCTGTTTTGAATAAAATAAAGGATAAGGTTAAGGTAATCGTAGTTGGCCACGCTCATCTGGATCATATAGGGGCAATTCCTTATATTGCAGATAAATTTAATGCTCCTGTTATATGTGCACCTTACACTGCTGAAGTCATAAAAAGCATTTTGAAGGATGACAGAATTAAACTTAAAAATGAAATAAAAACAGTAAACCTGAATTCTTTTTATAATGTAAGCGATAATCTGAAAATTGAGTTGATATATATTACTCATTCTGTTCCGCAGGCTACTTTAGTTGCGATACATACAAAATATGGCGTAATTATTTATGCGAATGATTTCAAATTGGATTTGCACCCTACTTTGGGAAAGGCACCTGATTTCAAAAGGCTGGAAGAACTTGGTAAAAAAGGAGTTGTTGCCTTGGTAGTTGAGTCAACTTATGCAAATGATGCAAAAAAGATGCCTTCAGAAAAGGTTGCAAAGGAGATGCTTAGAGATGTTTTATTGGGTACAAACAACAAAG